>Ga0180431_10001181_pt1 | contig 36683 bp, 35 predicted proteins | sample SS_ome_11_FD_132459 | JGI IMG/M metagenome (GOLD analysis project Ga0180431, IMG submission 132459) | Hypersaline lake sediment archaeal communities from the Salton Sea, California, USA - SS_1_MS_1 metaG | ecosystem: Environmental > Aquatic > Non-marine Saline and Alkaline > Hypersaline >... | reverse complement strand
GGCACCAATTACCGATTCTCAATTGAAAACTCCTCTGGACGAGCTATGTGAACCACGTCCCTGCCATTATGCTTCTTGTGGTACAGGATACAATAACCAACTTCGGCCAACTCATTTGCAATCGCACCGGGAATCAAATCTTCTTCCAACACGGCTGATATGTCTTCTGCCTCTTGAGACACATTCGCAACAGTTCTCAGGTCGAAACGACGCTGCTTGATTTCTTCAACACTGAGACAAGGCTTATCAATAATCATTTCCGTCTCCTTTGTGTATTTCTTTCCAACAAAAAAAAGCCGACTGCCTTTCGGCAATCGGCTTTTCGTCAGCGAAGCTGACCCATTCCGACTGGTAGCGGGGGTCAGATTTGAACTGACGACCTGTAGGTTATGGGCCTACCGAGCTACCGGGCTGCTCCACCCCGCAATCAGAACGACAAAGCCGATACCAATAGTCGCAGAGAGTGACCGAAGCGTCCCTCTATAACTGGGGGTCATGCCCCTCCGAGTTAGCTCCTGATACGTCCACGTCTTACCGTGAACGACTACGATTGTCCCCGTAGCCGAGGCCGCCCTTATCCCCGAGCAGGGTCGCCGCCTTACGACGGCATTTTGCCCAGCTTCAACGCCCGAACTTACGGGCTCCACAGGGCGTCACTACTTTGTCAGTAATGAAGTAACCCTCTACTGAAGCGTATCGCCTTCGATGTTGTCAAAAAACACGACCGGTCTTCACCAGCCACAGACACTATACTCCCGAGCCACCGCCCGAGACAACACTTTTTCATCTTTTTCTTCTTCGTGTCCGATACCCATGCCGCGAAGGTACTTCACCGTCTCTGCGAGGGTAGTCAGTCTTCCCATGTCATCGTCCGGGATATGAACACCAAATTCCTCCTCCAGCGCCATGAGGAACTCCATGTATTCAAGGGAATCGGTTCCAACATCTTCATCTATCACCTGTGTATCGTCTTTGATGTCATCAACCGAACGACCGAAATGGTCGGCGATGATGGTCTTGACTGTCTCGTTCAGGCTCATACAGCCTCCCTTGTTCGGGTGAATGCCATGAGTTTAAGGGCTGCTTCCAACACTTACCGGGATTCTCACCCTTCCCGCCGATTCTCTCTGACCTGCCGATACTTGCGGTCACGTGCCCGCTTTCTCACTGCCTCCAGCAGAAACACTCAATACTGTTACCAATATCCCCTGCTCCCGCATTCTGCCTAGCACAACCACAGCGTCATCGGCCCGCTGATGGCACGAAATGGTGGACGTGGGGAGAGTCGAACTCCCGTGTTGTCCGGGCTCGTCTCATATATCTACGTGTGTATTCGACTACTTTCTTTTGCCGCCGACAAGCCACACGGAAGCGTTTCCCAGAGAACCCTGCCTGAGCAGTCCTTCCGAAGTCCCCATTGGATGCCATTGCCCGGACACCCACCGGGGTTCTGCTGTCATGTCGTCGTTGAATCATCCCTCCTCAGCAAGCCGGGAAGTCAACGCCGGGGCTGTTAGGCCGCCATCGCTGCCGGAGCAGCGTGGACACCGGGGAATGGGATAACGTTGCCGTTTATCCGTTTGTAGTCAGCTTGATAACGCGGCCAACTGACCAACCGCGACACGCAACGTGAGACTCGCATCCGACAATCGAATCCAAGTCACGCCCAAATAGTGTCTATTGTCAATGAACAATAGCGGAGAACACTCGCTCTCCGCAGTCAAGTACCATACCTCTTCCCGTATGGGAGTCAAGCCCCTACGGGAAGAATGTTGACGGGCCGGATTCTCACCGACACACTTGCCTACCCGCGATTTCCACTAGGACCATCGCTTCAAGTACCACGGGTCACAGGCTACAGTCCAGTTCCTAATCGGATGCCTCACTCCTGCTGGGAGCACAGGGTCTCAAATGCCCCACGAAAAGGCATTCTGCATCTGAAGAACGACTTGCATCGCTCTCCGTCCGGGCTTAACACCGGCACATCGCGGGGTTTCAACCTACTTGTTTCCTTTCGGCGACCCGGCAAGTTGTTACCCCGCCGGGGATTTGTCGCGGGGGAGGACTTCTCCCCGCAGGTGTGTTACGACTCCAGCCATCAGCCCGAGTTGTTCCGGTGCCCGGTAGTTTGCAAGGAGCACTGCAAGGCGACATCCTCACACTTGCCAGACAAACCCGGCTCCAGCCCGACTTTCGCCAGTGCCACACCGCCGTCAACACAATTTCAAAGAACCGGGAATCAAAACCAGAGCGGACTGTGTTGCCCCTTTATGTCCTTGGCTTCCGCTCATACCGCCGTATTCCTCAAGCCGACAACACGTCTCCAGCCACCACAGCTATCGGAATCACAACTCGGTTCTGACTCTCACCTCCATCCTACACACTCATTGCGTAAGAAGACCAAGATTCTGAAAGAAAGGCGGTAGGTTTATTCTCACAGCCCCTCAGAGCCAACCAGCACGATGCTTGGTTCGGGGTTCCCGCCAGTGAGTCTTTTTGGGGGGCGTCATGGTGTCCTTCACAGGGGACCATCCCGCCATCTCCACCACCCGGTTTATGGCACGGAACCGGGAACCTGCATCAAAGTCGCCACCGAGCCAGTGCAACCACGGAGTATTTGCCACACTCTTTTGTTTTCTTGGCACTCGTGTTTCTTGCCACACCGGCTCGGGGCCGTTTTCAATCTGAAAGAGCCGCCCTGCCACGAAGGTTTTACCCGAGGGACTTACGCGACGACTCAGTATCCCTGACTACGATGGTAGCCGGGCAAATTGGAACGAGTGGCCCGGCCTGTGTTTCCGAGCGGCTATGGGTTTGCAGAGGCATGGTAGTAGCTTGCTTTCCGCCTGCCAGCGCACGTCACCGTACAGCCTCACGACTGTCGCACTCGTATCGAAGATGTCAGCAGGACCACGCCCGCCATATCACTGAGCACTATATGGCTGCCCATCTATCGTGACAGCCGCCCACGGGCCTTATGCCTGCTGAAACCTAAATCTCACTGTCAAAGACCATGCAACCTTTCGGCTGCCAACCCCTCATTGCACGAGGGGGCTCCGATTCTGAAACTCACTTGAGAATTCCACTCAGGAAACTTTTCTTCACCCCTTTGGGGTCGCCAGCCAGCTTATCCGGCAGAGCACCCTTGCCCTCCGGCTTGGCTGGAGACGGCTCGATTTCCTTCACCATCTGCCCGGTCTCCAGACTAATCACCCGTCCCGGAATGACCTCAATCCCCTTTTTGCGAAGCTCCTCGGTCTCTGCAAGATGAGCCTGAACCTGCTCCCACTTCCGGTAATGCCGGAAACCTATCACCCAACGTTCCCCGTAGAACACATCCAATCGCCACCTCTTCGGAGCAGCATTATGCTCTACGTTACGACGCTTGATTCGCCCCTTCTCCCTTGCCTTCTTCTTCTGCTGTTTCCGCCGCTGTGCTCTTGTCTGACTCATAATATCCCCTTTAAGGAGTGGGTTTGGACACCGATAGACGGAAAGGGTTTTTCTGTTAGGTTGAAGTATCCCCTACCCGAAGCGTGCCTCAAACCAACTAGACTATACACCCCAGAGAGCCTCCGGGGACAAGAAAAAACGATTGGGGGAACTGTGGTGACCACTCGCCGTAGCTTGGTGCCCATGCGGTGCAACCTCTCCGTAGATTGGGCTGCTCGCGGCTCCCCCTCTCGTTTACTTCAATTGCTCAAGCAACAACTTGATTCCCTGTGACGCCTCGGCGGGAATCGCCGTAATCACTGTTTGGACACTCAATCCGCTCCTCGTTCCATCCAGAGCCCGAACTCCGAACTTGAAATGGCTTCGTTTGTTCTTTGACCGAATCCATTGCGACGGCATCGTCCACGAAGTTGCCCCATAGGGAAGCTGATACAGCACCTTGTATCTCTTACCCTGCCGGTCTGGCCACGTCCGGTCTCCCTTTTCATGGGAGCCAACACGGTGTCTGGTGTACTTGTAAACCTCAATCTGATACCCGGTCGGATTGGAAAAGTACACGATGCCATTCGCAGCATCAATCCTCGACACCTCGGGAGGCAACAAGGCAGATGTTCCCCCTTCTGGCGTCTCCGGCACCACGGAAAAGAAAGCTGCCTTCACCGCGTCCGTAAACCACTGCACCAATTCCACCTCGGTCCACGACGTAGCCGCTGTAATGGTATATCTCGGCGTCCGGGGAACACCCGAAAGCGTCAGGCTATCGTCAGAATTCTCCGTTATCTGCCCGCCGACAGGAATGTAGAGCTTCAGCGGAGCACAGAAGAATCTCGTTGTGCATTGATACGTCGCCATGACTCACTATTCCTCGCCAAACAGAACGCAATGCGAAGCACCCGCCTGTCCAACTGTATTGACGAGAAGAATCCCCTCTCGAAGCACTCGTCTACGTTGAGAGCGAACTTTGTGTGGTCGCCCTTATCCAATTCGATGTCCGTGTAGAAATCTTCGGCTTCAGGAGTCTCTTTCCATCCCTCACCGCCACATTCTTCTCCCGCGTGCTCCCCGGTCGTAAACGAAATCGTGTTCCGTCCTCCGTCACCATGCAAGACGCTATCCTGCTTCAAGAGCTTCCCAAGCTCGTCCAAAGCCGCACGGCGAGCCTTCAACTCGTCCGAACTGGCATGATGGACCAGCATGGACTTTTCCGTTTTCGGAGTCAGGGCTGTTTCATCATGGAAGACGAGGAAACTCGACTCCTTGCCCCCGTAATGCCCCACGACTTCCGTGTAATCGAAACCAAGCTCCTCCAGCATATCCTGCAATTCCTGATGCCGGTTGTTGAAGAACTCGTCATCGGGATTCATCTTCGATTCATCCGGGTCACTCGGGTTACGCCCGGCGGAAATGATGGTGTACTGCCCCTTCGAGAGCACCTTCTTTAATTCCTTCTTCGAGAGCTTGCGACGGTGAGGATATTCCTTGGGAGCACTTTTTTCCTCGGGAGGCTCTCTGCGATACTCGTAAGTCCCGTCTGGCTTCTTACGCCTCCACGACTTCCGACGACCCTTGGGCTTCTCCCACTGCGGTTTAATCTTCTTCTCAGCAACGAACGAACTGGCTACCCGACTTGAAATCCGTTCAAGCCGCATCTCTTCCTTGTCAAATTTCTTAGTGTCCAAAGCCTTACCGTTTACCTTGAGGTCTTTGATTCCATCGCTTCCGTCACCATCCCATCCGACCGACAACTTACCGTCCTTGTATGTACGCTCGGGGTCACTCACGACTTCATGAGAATGTCCGATGTCACCGTTGATTTGAAGGTGCCGCAGAAGTTTCAAGACAGACCAGAGACCGTCTCCGCGCACACGGAGAGAAATGTCACTGTATCCGTCATTGTCCCTGTCGAACTTCATTCTTCCTCAACCTGCGGAACATACTGCATGTCGCCTCCGCCAATGACCCTGATAACCTTGTGTTCGGCTATGTCTGTTATCCAGACTTTGAGGATACGCAATCCCCACCGGGCTACAGCCTCGTCCCGTATTCCCTTGCGAACATGGTCCACAATTTCCTCGCAGTTCATGCACTCTTCCAGCGTGTGCGTCGTAACGTAGTGAGCAAGGATTCCAAGTGACAGGGTGGGCAACGAAACATCCACGTCCTGCACGTCGAGCAAGGCTTTCTTCGGATTCTCGACACGATAAGACACTGCCCCGCTTACGGCTAATGTTGCGTCGTCTTTGGTTGTCAATGATTGTGCCCGCAAGTCGATGACCTGCTCTGTTATGTCGAGCTTGCGAACCTTTTCGATAGGGGGCCACACCCATGTCCAACCCGTCTCCACAATGTACTTGAACTTTCCGAAACGCAGCAGCACGCCTCCCTCGTTCGGCTCGACCCAAACCGGTCGGGGGAGAGCATAGGTCAGAAACTCCCACAACTGTCGCAGGAACTCTTCCATCTACACGTTCCTCGAACGTATGGCTGCAACCACTACACATCTGACTTCGCAATCTCATCGCCGTCATGTATTCTCAACGCATTCCGGGTGCGTCGAACCCAGTAGCCTCCACCATCCTATCGGATGGAATCTGCCACTTCCACGATACGGCTGTAGTCCGAACCACAGCACGCAAGAGGCGGTGCCGTTTTCTCCATGCGCTGTCCTTCCTGACCAATCGACGAAGGCAAAACCTCGCCGGAAACCGGGTGTTCCGTCTGCATGTTCTGAAGCATTTCCATCACCTGCTCGTAGTCGTCCTCCAGAATAAGCACGCCGACGAACAACTCCTTCAAGTGGGAAATAGACATTCCCTCCGTGTCCTCAACCCATCTTTCCAAGTCAATTTCCCGGTCGGGACGATACTTGGAAATCAAGTGCTGAAGGTAAATCGCTCTCGACTTTGTACCCAAAGCAGGAACCTCGAAGCGACGGTCGAAACGACTGGGACGATTGATGATACGCGAGCCCAGCTTCTCCGGGTAGTTGGTGTTGTGACAAGCAAATCCCTCTGCGATATACGTCCCAGTTGATGTTTCGATGCTTTGAATATCAACAACCCCAACCGGTTCAACGCTAACCACCTCTGCCGGGAACTTGTTGTGCATCATTCCGCCCTCAATACTAAAGTTTGAAATCAACCTGAGTGCTCGAACTTGCCCTATAAGCGAAGCAGAAGAAGCAACGCCGCCGCGAGTGTCTATGATTTGTTGCTTCTTTCGCTTGCCCGTTCGATGATACACATGAGCATCAACCCTTTTTACAATCTCAGTCGCTAGTTTTTCCGCCGCAGGTCCGTCATTCTGAGCAACGGTTACGCAGCTATTCCGACCATTTTTGCCACCCGACACATTCCCCTCACCATCAAGCATCCCGGCCAGCCATCCAGCATCCCATGATGTGTCTGTTTCCCAAGGCTTGAAAGGTCTGACCAATCGTGGATGTGACATCAAGTCCTTCGCTTGAGTCCACATAGTCCTTTCGGAGTGCCCACTATTATGCGGACCATAAGTGAGCCACGGATGGTCTGTCGTGCAAGTATAAGATTCTCCCGTATTCAGTGTCACCCTCACACATTCCTTCTTGGCAGGATGAGAGCGAGTAACAACAGATTTTCTGAATCTCCTTCGAGAGCCCTTTCCCTTCGGGCGGGCTTCGTCAAATGCAAGAAGCTCATCTCCAACTTTCAATTCCCCACACGGCACCCATTTCAAATCAGAAGTAAGAAAGCGAGTATCCGGTGTGAAACACGTCGCCAAGAACACGCACCACTCCAAGCCCTCCACGCCGTCAAGGAGATTGAGGATGCTAGTCTGCGAGAAACGCTCCAATAGAGAATCCAAGTCTTCCATGATGACCACAAGAGGCGTCACCGGCTGGATAGCCCGGAAGATGCGGACACACTCACGGAAGATGTCGGGGTCTTCCATCTTGATTGCCACGCCACCACGCTCGTACACGTCCGTAATAGCCAGCTTGATTCCACACGACTTCCCGGTTCCCGGAGGTCCGAACATGAGCAACCCACGCTTGAACGAGAGACCGGCACGCCTGAACTCCGGCTCCTTGGTCCAGAACTTCTTAATTTCGTTGACGACCGAACTGACACTCGTTTCCGGGAAGCGGATAAGGTCTTCCGTGTTGCACGGTACACGGGACAGGAAGTAGCCGCACATCGGACTGAAGTTGCATTCGTAGTATCCCGGAGGCAACGCAGCCATCGTGTTCCCCGCCGGGCGGAACTCCGTACCGTCACCCGTCGTCCACTGCTTCATGCTCTTGAGTCGGTTCTCGTCGTCGGTCGCGGCAACAATCCGACGGGTCACTCTTCCGATAATGTCCTTCATAGCCACCTTCCTTGACACGATTTGACGCCTCCAGATGCCACAATGGAGTTTCCTCGGGGATAGACCCCTCCTGAACATGCTCTACTCTATAGAACCAATATCAAAGAAAAAACACCCCTCGGAAACCCGAAGGGTGCTTTCCCTGAGACTGAGAAATGCCGGAAATCAGCCTATTTCCATTCATTTCCCACGGCAGACATTACTGTCGAGTTGAAGTTGTTGCTCTCACCAACCATTCATTGCGTGGGAAGAGCCGGATTCTGAAAGAAATCAGGCAGCCATAGGGATTTTCGGGCGTTTGAAGCCGGGTCGATTGATGACCAGCTTCACCACGATGTCGATATACGCTTCCCGCTTCTCAAGTCCGAGACACAGGAGCCGGTGGTTCAGTTCCTTGCCGTCGAACTCAAGCCCGAGCATGTCCGCCGAAGCGTCCAGAATCGCCCATTCGCACTCGGTCTGGAAGTTCTCCGCCACGAGAGCCGGACAGTGCTCCACGGGCATATCATCAGGCTTGAGCCGCTTCGCCCTGAGCCGCACGTCCACCTCGGCGTACACCCGCTTGCAGGCGTCCTCGTCAGCACTCAGGTAGAGCAACTTGCGGTCGGTGATTCGCTCGCCGGAAGGCTCATGGTCTTCAGCGAACTTCATATCGACAAACATCGGAATCTCTGCAAGAACCTCGCCGTAGACCGCGTCCACGGCTTCCCGCTTCACTTCCGCATTCGCCCGTGCCAGAAGGTAGGCATTGACAGCCGCTTCAACTTCCGGCGTGATGTCCTTCATCGTCAACTTCTTCATACGTTCCCTCCTGCTCACTCATTGCACGAGGGAACGAAGATTCTGAACGATTCAGAAAGAAACCCGCCGGAACCAGTACAGGACTTCGGGAGGGAGCCTCTTCTTCAAGACGTACCGCTGGAAAACCTCGGCATACGCCTCAAGCTCGTTTGTGTTGGCGTAATCGGTGACGTAGTTACGCATAACCTTCTGCCCCACAAGGTCTTCTTTCATCACCTTAACCCAGAAGTCCAGCTTGTCGTGATGGTGTGCGTGCTCTCTGAAGTAATCAGCCTTGTAGGGTACAACCGGGTCGTCCCGGTGGGTCTTCTCATAAGCAGCTATCGCGTCTTTGATGTCGTGGGACAGACCACCACCCTTCCATGTTCGACGAACCCTGTCCGTGACTTCCTTGACATCATCTTCGGTAATTTCGACCAAATCACCCTCAAACGCCGCCGTCCAGTACGCCCGTTGAGCCGGAGACATGAACTTGTACCATTTTCGGTGCCCCAACTCGTGAATCATAGTGCCCTCAGACATCCCCAGCGGCAGAATGGATATGCTGTCGTTCTGAGGCTGATAGTGCCCGCCCTTCAATTGCTCCGAGCGACTCGTGACATGGACAATCATCCGGGAAAGCACTTCCCTGAAACCTGCCCTGCCGACAAGAGCCTGAGTCCGGCGAATGAAAGCAGCCGCCTCCTTCATCTTGTCCTCAGTGATACCGCCTTCCGGTATCAGAATGAACCGACCAACCGTGACCCTCTCTCCGAAATCCCTAGTCCGTTCTTCCTCCGGCTTGTTCTTGACCAGCCAGACAGCATCCTCGTAAGCCTTGCGTGCCGCTCTCTTGATACGGTCGAAGACGAACTTCTTCTCCCTGTCGAAATCGTTGTAATACTTATTCCACGGTTTCGGCCACCGTGCCAGATGATGCCCGATGTCGCTGAATGAGATAACCGCCATCCACGCACTGCTCTGTAGTTGCTTGGCAAGATATCCTATTTCCTTATTACCCTGAGAGAGCTTATCCATTTCCTTGCCCAGAATGACCTCGTAGAAGATACGCTCCCACTTCTTGCTCACGTCGTTGACTTTGTGACGGACACGCTCGGCGTCCTCGGGAGAGTTGATGGCACGCTCCAAAGTTCGGATGTCACGAGCCATCATAAGCTTTAGACCCTTGACATACGCCTCGTCAACCTTGACACGCACCCCGACAAGATCACGAGCAATTCGTAAAAGACTGGATGCCGCACGCTCTAATTCATCAGCACCTCCCTCAAACCATTCAGGCCATAACCTGAAAAGTCTCCCTACGTCTATCACGGGGATAGTCTTCCTACCCGCTTTGACATAAGCAGCAAACCGATGTCCTCCGTCGATGAACTTATTTCCGTCAACAAGTATGGGAGGAGCCTTGCTACCCGACTCAAGCATCCGAACGTACTTATCCACGACAAAAGGGGACGGGTTGCGGCGATATCCCCTAATTCGTTTGATGGGCATATCATGGACAAGGAACACGGGAGGGGACACAAGTCCCTTGAGGTTGTACTTCGCGTCATAATGAGACACGCCGAACCGCTCCTCAATCTCCCCGATGATATCATCCTTGGTAACAGGATGCAGGTTATCGAATGGAATCCATTTCCTCATCATAACACTGCCTTCGCCAGTTCTTTGACCGCCTTCTGCCATTTGCCTCGCGAGTGCCGTTTGAGAGCCTTGAAGAAGTGATTCATATATTCATCCCCGTGACGACCCATGCCGACGAACTCATCAAAGAACGCCCTCTCGTCCGGGAAATCGGGTTCGAGAGAAACGACATGCTTCGCCTTTTTCTCGAAGTCTATTATGGCGTCAGCAAGGTCCGTATAGAACTCCACATCATCCAAACTGTGAAACTCGTCCGGTTTGATTCCGTGATTTTTCAGAATCCTCGCCGCTTCACCCCGAGCCCATTGGTTGATATCTGGAGTCCGAATCTTCCTCGACGGTCTTCCGAACGCTTCATTCTTGCCAATAATGACATTCATGTACGACTGAGCCCAGTGCCGAAGTTCGTGTTTGAAAATGTCGTGCAGGTCATCATTCATACCCACGCTTATCCGCAAAACAGAAGACCCTGACTTCCAATAAGCCTTGGCATTCCCTTGTATATCCCCCTCGACCAACTCCACTGTCACAACTCCGAATAGCTTGTCGGCATATTGCCTTCTCTCGGGCGTTGCCTGTTTCACCCTCGGGAGATACCGCCACCCCTTCAGGTCTGCCTTGAACTTCTTGGAAGTCCTTCTCCACTTCTTTCTGTCAATACGCACTCCCGGATAGGACTTGATGTGGGGAATCCACCTCTTGATTCGTTCTTTTTGCCTCTCGATATCTTCTACATACTCGGACATCCATCTTTCGCTCTGCTTGCGGGATTCCTCGTCCCCACCCTCGTCTTTTCGCTGCCTGTTGGCATCAATAAGCATCTGAAGGTTTTGAATCACGCCCTGAGCGTCGAGAACCTTGTTGACCCCAATCTTGGCTTTCGACCACCGGGACATTTCATCCACCATCGCTGGGGGAGGCTGAATTATGCCAGCCGTCCTCATTCCCACGCCGCCCGACAGAACATCAAACAGGAAATCATTGAGAATCGGGAAGTTCGCTGACCTTCCATCGTATTCGATATCCTCACGCTCAGGATTGAAAACACCATGCGGAGCCTTGCGACCAAGCCACATCCTCGCCCGGTAATCGACGACCATGCCGCCCGGAAGCTCAATCCAGAAGTGAGGCTCAAACGACTTGCCCCCAAAAGACACACTGCCACCCATCACCTTGTGAGGAATACGGTTCTTGGACAGAACCGTGTGCAGCACTCGGGTCATACCATCGCACTCAAGACCACTCACGCCGTCATACGGCTCCGTCAGCTTGCGGACCTTGGACACGCTTACGGCAACAAGCCCCTTCGCTATCCTGAGTAGTTCTCTTGCTTCATTCATGCCAATGCCTTCCTGAACCGAGCCATCGCGTCCGGGGCTACACTCTTACCCGTTACAACGTGAGCAAATATCTCAGCGAAATCTTCCAAAACGTCCGTGTTGCCATAATCCGTCACCGATACGTCCTGAACCTCACCATAAGGTCTATCCAACTTACGATTCGGCACGACAAACCGCTTGTACATCCACTGAAACTCGTCCGGGTTGCGACGGACATCCTTCGTCCGCCAACCCTGCCTCGTCATTATCTCTTTCCACCGTGCCAGAACCTCCGGGAACAAACGAGTCTCATCAAGATACAACTTCGTCTTGCCGGGAGAGAACTTGGCATACTGGAGAGCCCGCCAGATGTCTTCCCTCTGTTTCAGGGTCAGATACCCCGCCTTGCCCCCGAAATCGTCCTCGTAGGCGTCTCTGGCAGCGGGAGTTGTGAACTTGTACCAGTACCGGTGCCCGAACTCGTGAACGAGCGTGTAAACGTTGCTGTAGCGGTAATCAGACAAGACGTTGAGCTTTATCCTGTCATTCCTGTTGTGATACGACCCGGCGGCACTGATACCCGTAGTGAACTCGACATCCCCATACAGAATCCTGCCAAACCCGGCACGCTTTACCAAGTCCGCCGCCTTGTCCAGAACCCTCATAACGTCTTCGTACTCTTCCTCCCTGTACCCGTAGCTGTTGAAAATGGTAAACGGTCCATGCTTGAACTTCTCCTGAATGGACTGGTAATCGAGCAATCGGTTGTAAATCCGCATGAGGTAATTGAACGGTTCCTCCAAGTCCTGCATCCTGAGCCGTACCAGTTGAAGCCTCTCGTACTGCTTGTCCTCTCTCTCGAACTTGTCAACGTCGGTAAGATACCTGAGACGACGAAGGGCGTCTTTCAGATTTTTCAGCTTTCGTCTTTCATCGGGTCTCACAAAGAACCGAATCCCGGCAAGCTCGTCGTGAAGACCCCGAAGCGTCCGACATAGCTTGATGTAAACCTCATTGGCAACGTCCCGCTTGCCCGCATCCATGAGCCGGTCAATGGAAGTCTTCGCCTTCTTGAAGGCACGATTGTACTCTGCTCGGCTGAGCAGTCTCGCAATCATAACCTGTCTGGCTGAAAGGTTCACAGCAGTTCCCTCGCCAGTTCTTTCACAGCCTTCTTCCACTTGCCGGGTGCCCCTTTTCTGAGGCGAACCATGAACGGGATAGGACGAATGTATCCCTTCCGCCTCCCGAGACCGACCAGAATCTTGAACGCTTCCGTTCGCTTGTCGGCAGATTGTTCCCCCTCATTCTCCAACTCGACATCGCTAATCACCCGCCTGACTTCACGGACAGCCTTATTCAACTCGGTGTAGAATTCCACGTCGTCAAGGTCGTGAAAAAGGCTTGGAGTGATACCCTCTTTCCTGAGTTTCTTTACGAGGGGGTCGCCCCTGTCAAGATGCTGTGTCACTCCGGGCTGTCTGATAGAGGATGACGGAAGACCGGCTCCCTCTGAACCCGTAGCGGACTGCAAGATGTCTTGAGCATAGTGAATCAGTTCATGCTCAATCGTGTCTTTGATTTCGTTTAGGTCAAATCCCCATTTGCGGTCAATATAGACGGAAAGAATCCCCTCGGAATACTCACCACTTATCGTTTCGTCCCACTCTGAAGACGGAAGAAGACGAACCCATAGCTTACCGAACTTCCGGCGTAGCTCTTTGAAGTCTCTGCCTCTTTCCACCAAGTCCTGATATTTCCAACCCGCAAGGTTCCAATTGACCTTCTTCGTAACAACGCCACTTTGCTTCTTGCTGAAATAGTCACGCACCAGCTTCGTGATGCTCCGCACCATTCTTGGCGGTGCCTCAATCCTCCCGGAAACCAGACCCCGTGCTATCCTGAGTAGCTCTCTTGCCTCGTTCACAGCAATGCCCTCACGATTTCCTTCACAGCCTTCTTCCACTTGCCGGGTGCGTGCTGCTTCAGACTGAGCATGAACTTCAAGGGATACGCGCCTCTCAACTTCTCCCCCGCCCCCACCATGGAAAGGAGAGCACCCTTTCGATTATCCTTGAAATAGGGAAGGTTATCAGAAATCTCCTCGATGGCTCCCACCAGTTCCGTATAGAACTCCACGTCGTCAAGGTCATGGAAGATGTCCGACGTGATACCCTGAGACTCCAACCGGTCAATTGTCTTCTGTACCTTCGGGGGAACGTACTTGCGGTTCTTCCCTAGACTCTGTTCCACGTCCGGCGTCCGGTGCTTCCGGGAAGGCAATCCCGCCTTGTCATGCGAACCAACGATGATTCTCAAATAGTCCTGAGAGAAATGCCGAAGCTCGTGAGCGATGGTCCGACGAAGCCCCCGAATCGTTTCTCCGGGATGTTCCACCAGTCCCGAGCCCTCAACATAGATATCCACATGGACAACGAGTCTTCTCTGCACTATGTACCATTCGGCACTGGTCGTGGAGTCATTGTCACGCATGTCTATCTCAGCCTTGACGGACGGGTAGATGTGCTTCGCCCTCTTCAAGTTCTCCGGGTCTGCCTTCTTCACTCTTGACAGATACTTCCACCCGCTCAGGTCTATCTTGAAAGCCCGCTGCCACTTTTTATCAACGAACCTTGGCTTTATCGGAGAAGCAGAGATGTACTTCTTCATGCGTGCAATGTCTGCTCGCAATCTCTTTTTGAGACCCTCCACACCCACCTTCTCAAGCTCGTCTATATCTCCCACGGAAACAAACCCCGGCACAGTCCGTGGTCTACTGAAATTCACACCCGACCAGTCCTTGTGTTCCTCGTAATCATCAAGCCTGAGACGCAATCGGGTTTCCATACGGTAAGCCAGAGTGCCGACAACCCACGCCGTGATACTGTCCACCATCTTCGGCGGAGGCTCGAACAAACCGCCTACAATTTCGTGAGCGACCGTCAGAATCTCCCGAACTATGGAGTCATCCCTCACCGATTCACTCCCCTCTTGAACTCCGCAGCCTGCTGCTTCCAGAACTTTTTGGCTTCCTTCAGACTCTTGGCGTGCCGGTCAACCACCGACTCAACGGCTTTTATGGGGTTAGCCATGTCCGGCTCGGCATCGAGAACCCGGCTGTGAATCCCGAACAGAGACGTGTCCTCGTCTCCGGGAATGCGAACTTCATCCTTGAACTCCTCGAACTTCTCACGGGCAAAGCTGCCACTCGTAGCCGGGGCGAACGAAAGCATACTCCTGACAAACCACCGACCGCCATCAAGCATCGGATTCACCATCCACGTGAACGAAATCCAGCCGTAAGGGTCTTTGTAGACCTTTCCCTTGCCCTTCAAAACCCATATCCGGTGCCCCTTGTAGGTACCGCTGTACTGCTTCATCCTCGCACCCGGAATGCTCGGAGCGTCGAATTCGGGAGCCGTCCAGTCAGGAGCATCAGCCGACAACAACTCTCGTGCCACCGTCACCAGTTCTCTCGCTGCTTTATCCACGCCTTGTTCCTCCATCATATCCTGAACACTATTCCACACCGCATTGAGGATTCGGTTCCGATTCCTGCGGTTCAAGTATTGCTGGATTCGCTTCCACGTCTCGCTCGTCTTCAACGCAAGATGCAAGCCTTCCTGCCTGCCAAAGTGACGATAGATTTTCGGGAAATACCGCCGTACCTCGTCCACGATTTCCTGCATATAGGCACGGACTTCCCCCGGACGGTTGTAGTATTTCTCAAGGTCCATCTCCTCCGGCGTCATAACATGTCTCGTTGTCGGACCCGTCTCTTTGTACTTGTCCGCGATATGCGTGAATTCGTGAAGCAGAACACTGTAAAGGTCACGCATGAATCTTGACCTGTCCGGGTCGAAAAGCGGCGGATTGTATCGCCCGTTCATCATCACAACAATGGCAGGTTGTCGAGTAACCACAGCCTTCCCTGTACCGCCGCCGGGAACCAAGTCCACGGAACTAGACGGCTGCATCTTAACCACGATGACCGTCTCGATGTCTTCCCCAGCCGTGTTCCGAATCGTGGCGTTGAAATTGAGCACGAACTTGCCAACAGGCTTATCCTGCGGCATCCGCTTCACCCGACGCCAGACATCCTCGGCAATCTCTTTCGCCTTACGCTTGATATACGACTTGTCAACACGGATAGGACGGGCTGCCACCTTGGATTTGGATGGGAATAGAATATCCCCAAGAGGTTCTTCTCCACGCTTCCCGAAACTTCTCACAATAGTTTTCTCCGTAGCTCCGTGCTTGAAGAACATCTCCAAGGCGTCAAAACCCTCGTTGAAACTGGAACCAGTAATCGGTGGGGCGAAATGGATAACTCCATGCTTGTACCTGCCTCCATAGCCTATCCACCCCCTCACGGCGTCGTCATAATCCCCCTTGGCTCCTGCGTCATGCCATTCCTCGGCGTGCGATGACCGACTGATATCGTTGCCCCCGAAAACAATCTCGTGAGTCTTGGGATTGAACATGAAACGGCGATTGTTGATTCGATTGACACTGAACCTGTCCCGCCGGGTATCCAACAGAACCACACCCTTCGGAATAGCTGCAAAACGCCTGACGGCTATATGTTCGGACATGACAATCCTCCATATACAGCCCCCAATATCAAAGAAAAATGAGCCCAGAATCGCTTCCGGGCTCATTTGCCAGTCTTCCCTACCCGTCCGACTACGCCGTAGCTTCTACGGGCTTCTCAGCCCCGTTCTCGATAGTTTCCAGAACCTTGACCCGGTTGACCATCGTGACCTTCTCGCCACGGTATTCCTCGTGCTTATTGACGGTCGCCTTGACCCGGTACACGCCACCGATTTCGATGTCGCTCTCGCAGGACGAGAACCACGTCACCTTGTTATTCCCGGCACGGAAACGATACACAATGGTCTCACCGTAGTAGCCCTCGAACGACCCGATACCGATGCACTTGAGTTCCATTTCCATCCGCTCTTTCAGAGTCCCGACGTACTCACTCGCCGGAGCCTTTTCCTTGGGAGCCCACTTGGGGTTCTCAATCTCGCGGTAGTAGAACGGAACCGCACTCGCCAACAGACCGATTTCCTTGGGCTGAACCATCTCACGCTTCAGGACAACCTGAAGGTTGTTGATGTAGCTGCTGCCGTTCACCGGCAGCCCAAGAATCCAGTCACGGACGGCAGCAGCCTTCTCCCGGTCGGCATCCGTCGGACGGCAACGCTCGATTTCCTCGCGGAGTTCCTTGCGGTCCCGCTCCCCCATCCCACGGAAGAACGGAGGCCAGATAACGGTCTGAACGCGGTCGGAAGTCGTGGTGTCGAATTCCGAAGCCTTGCTCCGGGACAGGAATCCGTGCTCGTTCACGACCCGGATGGACGTGGACAGGGCAACCATCGCATCCACCAGCACCGGCTCACGCCACAGGCACCCGCCGTAGTCGTAGCGGTCAAGGTCTTCATCATCCAGCACCTTGCCGATGCCACGCACCCACGAGGCAACCCCAATCGCAGCTTCGACGCTCTTGCCACCCAGAAAGTCCGCAACACACTGACGACCGACCTGCTTGGTCTCGCCCGTGTCCGTGTGACGCACGACAAAGGTTTCCTTGCGACGACGCTTGGTTCCGCAGTGGTCGCACAGACCCACACGGTCTTCACCCCAGTATTCCTCGGGAATCTCGGAACCGGGGACGTTGCGAACCACGGTGTCACTCGCCGCATGGTCGAGCGTGCCAAGAAAGTCCCAACCCGCCAACTTCGGGGTCTCGCCCTCGATTTCGATGGTCACCAGCGTCTCGTAGCAACCCGTGGCAATCCACGTATCCGGGGCGATTTCACGCTTGATTTCGCGTTGAGTGCGGGACTTCTCGGTGATGGTCAACTTGGGCAAGCCGAGCTTGCGGGCACGACGGTTGAGATTCTCAATCTCGTGCCGTAAACGCGAGAGATTCGTTTCCCTCAGTGTCGCCTCATGCTTCCGATTCTCTGTCATCTCATTCCCTCCGCCCATTCATTGCACAAGGAGCGAGAGATTCTGAGAGTCCTGAAAAGAAAACGCCCTCCCGGTTGCCCGAGGGGCGTTTTCCTGTCGTCAGTATGAAACAGGTTAGTCGTCCAGCCCGATATCGGACGGCTCCGCTGTGCCCGGAACCTCCCATTTCCGCTTCAAATCCATGAGAAAATCAATCCGCTCGCGAGCGGTCTGAATGGCTTCCATCTTTGCCTTCATTTCATCAAGCAGACGGTCAATCTCCGAACCAAGAGACTCCACTTCTTCGGCAATCTTGCGAGCCGCCGCAATGCCGCCTCCCGACTCGGTCACAAGTCCCTCAGACACACTCACTGGCTCATCAAGACCACAACAAGCTCCACTTTTGGCCCTGAGATACTCGTTGACCTTTACGATAGCTTGCTGAATCAGTTCGGCGGATTTGACGGAGCACCGAATGACACCGAGACGAACATCTTCGGGTTGTCCCGGAACCCGGATAATGGCAACCGGGCCACCAACCGAGCGGTCTACCTCGCCAAGAAGCATCTTCGCACTACTCCCATCTCCGAGAGGGATAGGAAGCTGCAAGAGCTTCTTTTTGGCACTCCACGAGAGCTTGCTGATGGGTTGGAGGTTCTCGCAATCCCACCACGTGACGGTGACATCATCGGGTGTTCGTACCTTGGGATAGCGGTCGCTCCAAGGTGAGTTTGCCTTGAGCGTTAGAGTAACACGACGCTCGCGACCTTTTCCAGAAACTTGACAATCAATCATCTTCATCTCCTTGTATTTCCAGCACATCATTGTGCTGACGGTTACCAAACATATCACCACACCCGCACGGCGTCAATAGCCGTCACGATGTACAACAATCGCACTTCCCGCACGGACTCGAAAGGGATGCGTCCCCAAAATAAGCACATACCCGAAGGAACCGACACTCGCCCTCGCGATAGAATGAGGTAAGGTCGTTCAGCTTCCTGAGTCGCTCCGCCCGAGAGCCATCAATCTGTGTGACATCAAAAGTGTCGTCACGGTCAAGCCTGACTTCATAGGAACCCCGTCCCAGCGTCTTGACGAGACCACGCTGCTTGAGAAAAGAGATACAGGCTCCCACGTTCTTGAACCCCGACAAGTTACCCATCACCTTCTGAGTCATCTTGATATTGGCAACAGGATTTCCGTTCGCCTCCTTTATCGCCGTCCTTTTCAACCACGACCAGAACCCCTCCACGTCTTTGCCGCTCGGGTTCGTCATGTCGATAAGGAAGACCTGTGTTCGGTAATCGTTGTCAAAATCGAATACGCTCAAACAAATCGAATCCTTCCCATCCCTTCCTGCCCTTCCGATTGCCTGATACCAGTCCTCAATACTTGGAGAAAGACCCACGTGAATGACGAAACGCACGTCGGGACGGTCAATCCCCATGCCGAAAGCGGACGTTGCCACGATAATTCCACCATTCTGCGACCACGCCGTCTGCGTCTTGGAACGCTCCGTCTGTGTCAATCCGGCATGGTAGAACATCGCCGGTATACCTCTCTTGCAAAGGTATTGACTAACTTCCTCTGCCTCTTTCCGTGTTGCCGTATAAACGAGCCCCGTCTTGAAATCAGCCACGACAACCGCCACGTACTCATATCTATCACGCCCGTAAGCCTCCACAGCAGCCAATTGCAGGTTCGGTCGGTACACACTCTGAATGAAACGAACCGCCCCCTCGATATGTAAGGACCGACAGATATCATCCTTCACCCTGTCCGTTGCGGTTGCCGTCAAAGCCACAACCTGCCGAGGATTGATTCTTTCAATCACGCCCCCCAATTCCGCATAAGCCGGTCTGAAATCATGTCCCCATCGACTGATACAGTGAGCCTCGTCTACGGCGAAAATGTCCACATCCATCTTCTCGATGGTCCTGTTGAACTCCGGGTTATCAAATCGCTCAGGAGACACATATAAAGCCCTGACACCGCCACTGAAAACCTCAGCCAGAGCGAGCTTCGCATCCCTCATGGAAAGGGAAGAATTGATGAGAATAGCATTGATTCCGAGGCTCTGTAGCTTGTCCACTTGGTCTTTCATCAAGGAGATAAGAGGACTCACGACAATGGTGAGTTTGTCCGACATGATAGAGGGAAGCTGGTAGACCAGTGATTTCCCGGCACCGGTAGGCAATACGCACAGGACACCCTTTTCCCCGGTCATGGTTTCACTTATGGCTTCTCGCTGTCCCTCCCGGAAAGAAGTGTGTCCAAAGACCTTCAGGGCTTCATCAAGAGTCATTCCTTCCGGCTTTGACTTTGACACCGTAACGACCTGAATGTTCTCCCTGTTCGGTTTTGAAGACGACTGTGCTTCTCTTTGTGCTCTCAGCTTCCTGACTCTCTCAAGCATACTTTCTGGCATAAGACTCCTCCATGTATCCCATTATACACTCGGGTAAGAGCAAGCACCTGAAGGAGAACTAGGCAACACGCACTTTGCCATCATACCGAAGAACGGCATCACTGAACATCTTGCCATTCAGACATCGCCAATTCGCTTGCCTTCTCGATTATCGCCCTCGCATCACAAGCGTAAAACCCTGCCGAACTGAAGCTGTTAATCTCCAGAAGCCAAAAACTTCCCTCGGAATAGGCAATATCAGCGACATACATTGTGTCGGGCTGCCATTCTTCAGAAGCTATCCCCTTCGCCTTCTCATAGGCTCCGTCAGGAAATCCATCTGCCTCCTCATGGCGTCCATTTCGATTGTATTGACACCCAGAAACGACTTCCCTCCCACCGATAAAGAAACGATATTCTGCATCAATCACTCGGACTGGAGATACGACAACCATAGTAGTAGGTTCGACTGTCCCATAAGATACCTTACCCACCTGCTCTTCTGCATCACTCAACGACACAACACGACCGGTAAATTCCTTATTGCCCGAATCCGGTCTGATGTGGACATCACGATTCTCCATCAAAGAACACTGACGGATAAATGTCTTCCACGGATAAAATTCGTGGCGATGATTCAGAAGGTGATGCCAGTAGTGAGCATAGTAGGTCGAACAACACATGTTCTTCATATTGCACCACGCACCGGGCACCCAAGGCTTTTCCCTCATCAGCTTCGTGATAAAATTGAGAGAGCCATAAGAAACTACACAATCGGAGGAGTCATAGAAATCTTCGTATGGCTTGGTGTCAAATGGAACATACTTGACGTGTTTGACCTCCATACCGAGTTCTCGAATAGCGGGAGTCAATACATCGGGATTCCCGTCCCAAAACATGTCTTCTTCCAAAAGCCACTTCGCATTCATCCTGCCACCATTCGACTTCCCGGATACTTCTCCAAATACTCAGTCTTAGTCATCCCGTGGCTCCTCCGTAAATGCTCCGCCAGCTTGACAACCCGAGTCCCACACTCCCGGCAAACAACGTAGTTACGCCCCTCTTCCATTCCCGGACGCCAATAGTTCCTCTTGCTCTCCATCCACCTCCTGAGAGAATCCTGCGTCCTGAACATTCTACCCGACCCATAAGGGCACTCCAACATCGCCCTCCTGCCGTCAACCCTGCTCTTCGTACTCCTGCGATAAATGGGACGCTCATCCATATCAGCTATAGCCCGGTCAATCCATGCTGACACTTCCGGCTCAATCTCGTTCCACCTACCAAGAACATCCTTCTCCCAAAGCACCAAACACTGAATGCCCACTGAGGCATACGCTTCAACCAGTTCCTTTGCGTGCTCATCCTCGGGTACGCCAATCACTTCCTCCGAATGATAGTAGTCCCCAAGAAGCTCCATCACGTACCGGGTCCGGTGCTTCTGCCGGTCGAACGGTTTACCCTGTTCAAGACAATTCTGAGCCGACTCCAGCACACTGTCGGGCAACACAAGAAAATCGGGGTTCAAGTCCTTGACGACCCTGTCATACTTCCTGACACCCGTCTTCGTTCGGATGTAACGACTCCCACCCCCACTATACACCACGTTGTCACACGTATGAGCATCAAAGAATAGCTCCTGACCGCTCGGACCACGATGAGCCGATTCTGTCTGTCTCAACCGGACTCCCTCATTCTGCATGGGATGGCTGGAATGATAACGCCTCTGGCTGGTCTGCCTGATTTTTTCCTGTACCGCCGGGTCAGCAAAGGGATTCACATACCCGTGCCTGCTCAGATGAGTAGCCTCACGCTTCCTTTGAGCAGCCTCAAAATCGACACTCTCGTTCCGCTTCTCCACCACCACGTCGGCAGTCAGTTTGAGCCCCTTGTTGACTTCCATCTGAATGCGGTCATTCGTCCATCCGTGCTTCAGCCGGAGATGCTGACCAAGACGAAGCATGGGAGCCTCGCACTCAGGACAGGAGACGTAATCCCGGCCTTTCTCGTACTTGTCTGGATGAGCCGGGACACACTCCTCGAAGTGACGACGGGACGTTTCCGGCTGATACCATTGTCCACACACATGACACTGCACCGCCCTGCGTCGCTCACGGACTGGCTTGTATCCTCCCTTCTTGCGAACATTCTCAGCACGCAACTTAACAATTCTTGGCAAAACCAAAAGAGCACCATGATAAGCCGCTCTGTAGTCACGAGATGATAGTCCATGAATCTTGATATGCTGAGTCAACATGGGAGAGCGATACCCACACACACGACACACAAGATGGTCAACCCCTTCTTCCTGATATGATGGACAAACCTTTCGATGGTGGAATTTCTGCTTCCCATCAACAACATCCCCACCACAAAATTCACACTTCACTGTTTTCATGCCGACAATCTAAACGGTCTAGCAGTTACCGTCAATACAAAAAGAGACCCCCGGTTTCCCGAGGGCCTCCTCAATCTCAACCTGCTATACAGGTTTCGACCATCAGTCGTAAGTCGTTGAGACTTAGACTCTTGTGATGGCGAGTACCTGCAAGGCAAATGGATTGTACGCCCCGATGCCCAACTGCTCGAAGATGCTGAAGCCGATGAGACGGTTCTTGGGGTCATCCGCGCTCAGCACGGTCAGTTCCGTGCGAACAGGGATGCGACCGAAGAACTCGGGCTCACCGCAGACGTACACGGTGCCTTCCGGCACGATACGGCTGACCATCAGCTTGGCACCCCAAAGGGTAGCCATCAGACCCGTCTTCAGCAGAACAGCCTGCGTCTCGATGTCGAGCGTGTCCCGGTCCCACTTACGCAGGTCGGCGTAGTCCTTCGCGTTCAGGAAGACCGTAGCGACACGGATGTCGGTACGCTCAACGTTGGCGAAGGCATCGGCCAGTGCGTTGGCGGTCAGGTTGCCCGTCACAGGGATGCTGGGGTTCGGGTTTGTCGGGTCCGCAGCCAGAGCGTCCATAACCGCGAAGACCTTGCGGTCTTCCTCGGCCTGAATCTCGGCCTTGGCCAAATCCACCGACCGCTCAATCAGGTCGAAACGACGCTGCTTGATTTCGGTCAACTGGATTTCCGGGTTCGAGGCAATCTCGAACAGCGGGAACAGCACACGCTTCGGCTTGGCGACCGCGACGATGTTCTCGCCTTCCTCGCCAACCACGTAGGCGGTGATGTTCGGGTCTTTGTCGTAGATGGGGAGTGCTCCATCCGGCAGAGCTTCGACGTAAAACGCCTTCCGCCCGACGGAGGAGTAATCCCTACGACGACGCAGGGGTTGAATCATCGAGCCTGCCAAACGCTGGCGGCCAGCCGCCGTGCGGATGTGCTGACTGATGATTTCTTGCTTGGTCTGGTTGTCAACTGGCATTGTCCAACCCTCCTTATTTGTGCTTCGGTCCAGTCAGCGTTTTCGCTGCCCTGTCCTCTGCTGTTTTTGGGTTATCCCCGTCGGGTTAGGACGGGGACACCCACACATTCCTTCCGATTGCGTACCTACTCAGATACGCATATCGAGACCGAGCGTCGGAGACGCTGTGCTCGGGGCCTTCGTGCAGACACCGACAACCTCGGACGAAGCCGTGGTTTCGTTGGTCAGCAGGCCGTAAGCAGAGCCGTACAGCTTGTTCCCCACCGCGTAGGTGATGTTCGCGCTGTCCGCTGCGTTCCGGGTCTCATACACGTCCACCTCGACCGATGCCATCGCCTTCATCACGGCGACCTTGCCGCTCGCGACCGCCGGGGCATTCTCGAATGCCGCACCGGCTGCGTCGTTCACGAACAGACCGACCGGAATCAGACTCGTGGTCATCGGAACCACGGTGTAGTCCAGTCCAGCGGAAACCGCCGCAATGGACCCGCCCAGCACGCCCCGAGGGGTGTTGACGCTGAGTGTCGTGTTGGTGTTGTTGCCGTAGTTAGCCTGCGTGAAGCAAGCATCGGACAACACCGGAATCGAGTTCAACTGTCCTCTGATTAGAATTGTGAGTGCCATTTTAGCTACTCCCTTCCTGTTTTTTCCGGCTTACCTGAAAACGCTGCTGACATCCGGGGCCGTTTCCCAAATGCCACTGATGTCATCCGTGCCCTGACCAGCGGTCATGGCTCTCGGCTGTCCACCAAGTTCCTTAATCCCGGCCTTCTTCTGCTTCGCCTTCTTGGGCTCAGCTTCCGCTCCCTCCTTCGGGATGCTTTCATCCTCGAAGAGTTGGGCCAGCCGTGGGTCAGGTGCAACCTCTCCGGGCAAGTCCATCCCCGACGCAGAGGTCAGTTAGATGTCAAGCTCGTTGGGTCCACGACGCTGTGTCGAGGCTTCCTTCGATTCCTCGTCACCCTCGTCGTCACCATCACCATCTTCGTCATCCTCGTCCTCGTCGTCCTCAGCCTTCTTCGACTTGTCAGAGGCTTCCTTGGACTCGTCGTCCTCGTCACCATCATCCTCGTCGTCTTCGGCTTTCTTCGACTTGTCAGAGGCTTCCTTGGATTCGTCATCGCCTTCGTCCTCGTCGGCATCGTCGGCGTCATCGTCCTCGGCCTTCTTCGACTTGTCAGAGGCTTCCTTGGATTCCTCGTCGCCTTCATCCTCGTCGTCCTCAGCCTTCTTGGACTTGTCGGAGGCTTCCTTGGATTCCTCGTCCTCGGTGCCCTCGTCTTCATCCTCAGCCTTCTTCGACTTGTCAGAGGCTTCAACGGTCTCGTCCTCGTCACCCTCGTCGTCATCATCCTCGTCGTCCTGAGCGACGTAGAGTTCCTGCGAGTCGATGAAACGCTGGAGCGTGCGGTCGAGACCCTCGGGGCTCATCGCCATGAAGTCACGAGCCTGAGCCTCAATAACCTCATCATCCACCTTTTCACCAAGCAGCAGAACCGCCGCACGGACAGCCTTCGATGCTGCCACACGGACAGAAGCAACGGTCGGAGGATTGCCTTCGGGGATACCGAAACCAATCTCATCCCGAGCGTCATCCTGCCACTCGTGACGCATGTCCGGGTACGGATGATTCGTCGTTTCCCAGTCCATGTCGTACTGGTCACGACGCTTGAATTGCCTGTCCGGCTGATTCACGGAACCGGGATACGGAGTATCGTCTTCTACTGCCCGGCGTCCGCGAGAAGCCGACCGGCGTGGGTCTGTTAGTCTTACTCGTGCCATTTCTATGCCCTCCTCGATGCTTTCTTGGCACGGGCGTCAATGGCATCGGAAATCGTGTCGATTCTCTTTGCCAGAGCAGTCCGTCCCTGCTTCTCCAGATAATTGGCCACCCGGTCCAAACGCTTGGACGCCCTATGCAGCCGTGCCACGTACTCGGTGGGGGCGGCATCCAGCATCGAATCGTCCGTCGTCAACTCATCACCATGGGCTTCCCCCTGAACCTCAGAGAGATATTCCTGCGTGATTTCGTCCTCGACGCCGGGCTTGTCTTCGCTGCCGAACTTCGGCCCCGCACAGAAGTCTTCGTCCTCGAAGTCCTCGTCATCCTCAACGAACTCTTCGTCATCGACGATTTCCTCGTCCATGCCCATCTCAAGCTCGTCGTCCATGCCCATCTCAACGTCAACTTCTTCGTCCATACCCATCTCGACATCATCATCAACGACAACGTCCTCATCGACGATTTCATCGTCCATGTACGACATCGCGTTCAGCCGACGTTCGAGTTCCTCGATTTCTCCGGCCAGAGTGGTCTTCCTTCTTCCACTCTTAGAGGCAGTAGGCCGCATACGCAGCGTCCGCTCCAAAGCCGCAACCCTGTCTTTCAACGAATCCATCTCGACCTCCTGTTCCTGTTTTGAGCATCAATGCCGTGGAAGAAAACAGATTCTATCTACACCCTATGATGCCAATATCAAAAAATTATCACACTTTGTTCGTCCCTTTTTGTTTTTTCCAAACGGGGACGATAAAAAAGTGTGACCCTTGTTTCAGTCGGTCAAACGACGAGCCATTGACACCAAACGACGGGCAAGAGCCTGCCGCTCCGAAGCCGACATGGGCCAATTGTTCATGGCACGGTCGTTCTGTCCCTCAATATCCTCTTCGCCGGAAACGCTCTCAGCCTCGTCCAACAACTCGGCATCCTCGTCCGCGTTGAGAATACGCTCCAACTGCTTGATTTCCGCGAGAATCCCACGGGAACCACGAGCCGTAATCCTTGTCCTCATTTTTTCCTCTCCTTCTTCCGGTTCTATAGAAACTCAATGGGAGTTACCGGAAATCCCACATCGTACTTGAGATAAATGTACAGCTTTGCCCGCGTCCCTTGATGCGAGCGATTCAACCGCACATTCACAACAATTTCCTCTGGTTTCGGCTTCACCGACCTTGACAGCGTTCGAGCCAGTTCCTTTTCCTCCTTGGCAAACTCACGCTGAAGGTCGTCATTCGTCCGGGCATTCGAGTCGAAAGAAACATCCGGGAGTTGTTCAACATCACGCCACGCATGAATCTCGAAACCGGAACCGTTCCTCGACTCAAAGATACTCGGCTTCTCCCAATCGTTCTTCCTGAGAATACGTCCAAGCGTCCGCTTGAGAGCCCCTCGTTCGTGACCCCTTGGCATCGCCGCAGACAACCCCTTGGCGATTCCCAGTAACTCCTTGGCGATACGATGATTGTCCATGACGTTTTCCTACCGCCCGCAGCGAGCCACACGCTCAATCATGTCTTCACGTTTACGACGGAGCAGTTCTTCACGAGCCACACGGAGAATAATCATGCCCGTCCGGTCAGCCACGCGGAGCTTGAACAAATCCTCAACAGTTTCTTCGAGCTTCAATGTCGGGAACGCCAAAACGTGTGCCACTTCCGGTACTTCCGTGACATAGTGATTCAGAACGGCACCGCAAAAAGCGGGTTTCTCAACCCAGCTTGCCTCGATAAACCGACAGGATTTAGGGTCACCAACCAGTTTACCGTCCTTCTCAATCATCCTGCCGCACAACTCAGCAACAATACGCTCAATCCCGTCCTCATCAACAAAGGTCGTAAGGAGTTGCCTGTCAATGTGCTCACAATTCGGGTCATTATCCCCGAGAACCTTTCCGCACCGACTGCATGTAACATGGTCAGCCAGACAACCCATGCTCATTGTCGTGAGCTTGCCGGACTCGATATCCTTGACCAGACTCGTGTGCTTGCGATTCGTAGCAACGAGAATGTCACAATTCTTCACCCTGACATTGTGAACGATGTAGGTGTGATTCTCCGATACTTCAATGTTATAGACAGGAATCTCGACACCACCCTGCACGCGCCCCACATTGGCAAGCCTACGAGCAATACCACCATCAACGGACAACGACGCACGATTCCCCATGTGGACTTCGGCAGGCGGCTTATCAAAATCGTTCTTGATGCGAAGATACGGACGCAACCTGTCCGAAGCATAGCAATCAAGTTCTACAGTGACACATCCCGAATAAGGTCCATCATGCCAAGACCCCGTAGAACTATAAGCCATTCCAAGTGACGAGAGGATGAACTCCACTTGGCGGACCATTTCGTTACTAGCAGACTTGAATGAGACAACATTTCTCCGAGCGTGCCCATCTCCGTCAATCAGTCCTGCAAGGAAGTGGAGACGAGACTCTTCGTCCCATTCCAATAGTATTTCGCTGGAAAGGACTTTAGATTCTGCCCCTTTCCCACACAGCCGGTACATCTCCTCTGCAATGACACGATGCCCAACACGAACATTAGACCCGTTCCCCTTGTCTCTCACATCAATGGAGCCGCCACACTTCCGAACGTTGTGTACATCCGAATCCCATCTCGACCGGAAAAATGGAACATCGTAAGGTCCGATACTGTCAACTACAGACTCGGCAGCCGAAACGATGGCGTCCTTCTCATCGCTATGGCAAGTAAACTGTGTGAATGACCAATACAGGGAGCCATCCGCCCTCTTCCTCTGAACAAGAGACCCCTCGGCAGCATATTCGCCCGCAAGCCACGCGAAATCAGCATCGACAGACTTTTTCCCAAAAACATGTGGAGTGGGCTGAAGAACCCACCAATTCTTCTGTAGTTTGCCAGCCTCAATCCATTCCCAATCATCACTCAGGTCTTGCTTCGCCCAATATCCGTGATTATCCGTAACAACTGTGTCGTCAGCGACCCCACGCACGGACAACTTCACAACATCACCGGAATCCACATACCGACGACTTATCGCAAGAACCTCTTGAAATGTCCCATCCCCAGAAACGACCTCCATGCCGGGGAGCACTTCCCTGATTTCACAAACGGAACCATCCGCCATGAGAACTTTGGATTCCCCGGAGAAACAGTAATAGACATCGGCTTCACGTCCCTGCTTGTCCTGATACCTCACGGGTCTCAGAACGGCATCCAGAATCTTGCCCTTGGACAATTCGGGTATCTGAACGTGCTCAAGGTAGTTTTCGCCGCCGACAAAGGTTCGGAACGTAGCCGTCAGCACGTCATTTGTCCACCCGTTGCCGTTGTTGTTGACGAGTTCCGAGCAAGCCGGGTCGATGTAGTACCCGTTCTCGGCAGTAGCTACCGACGAAACAATGGTACAGTTGTGAACCGCACACCGTCCGGCAACATAACTTTCGTCTACATCTACAGACAGGTTGTAAACAGTGCCACTAAAATGCTTACGCGACACAGAGCGTATCTTGCTAACTATGCATGCAGCGTGACGATATCTCTCTCCCGTTCTCGGCCAACGCTTGTATTGTTTAGATGGGAACCTATCAGAAAGCATCCCGAGTCTCGCATTCTGAACATCCACCTGCCAGATATAGCACTCTTTGTCTCGATTCGTCGGTCCACCACTATTAGGCATGCCGTGACGGATACCGAGTGCCCCAACCCTGTCAAAAAGAACTTCGGCCTGTGAAGACAGATATTCGCTTGAAGTTGACAACCTCACGTTAGTGTCACGCTTACCCAGGTTCCCGTCACCATCTATCCACGCAACAAGAAGTTCAACCTGATACTCCTTTGGAGCAACCATCACATCGAATGAGAATCTTTTTTCTTTGCTGCCAACCCCACAGCACTTTCTGAACCAGTCAGATGCTTCGGTGCTCGCAAAAGAAAGGGTAATGCCACCCTCGTCCGTATTACCGAATTCAGAGTGAGAAATAACCCCGAAGCACTCACTCATCAAATCAATGATTTCCGCTCCGATAGTTTCCATCTCCTGTCTGGAGATACTAAACCGAACAGAATCCTGAGCACCACCACGCTTATCTCTATCAATTCGCCCCTCTGCTGCATAATATCCGAGAAGACGGAAACGCTTGGCAGTGAATCCATCTTTGTTTTGCTCCCCGTGTAGCGATGGGGTAAACGCGAGGTCTCCCGGCTTCAACTCACCAGCCTCAACGAATGAACATTCTTCTCCATTGGTCTCGCAAGACCACTTATCACATAGACTCGCGAAACCGTGGACACACTTCTTCCAGCCTCGATTATGAATACACCATGATTTTTCCACGGGAATAACCCAATAGGGATGCTCCGATGTACTTGATACCTTACCTGTAGACGCAACATCGAGTTCCACCAGGTCTTCGTCAACTTCTCGGCTCATCACAGCCGTGACCTTACGTGGTACTCCCTTGTGAGATAGAACCATGTCTCCCTCTTGAACAGTCTCAATTGGCTTTTCAGTTCCATCTGCCATCAAGACCTTCGTTCCAGAAGGAAAGCAGTGCGTGAACAGATAGCTCTCGGGAGTGAAAGCCTTCCAGTCCACCTGAATATCACGAGCCACACGCACGCGACCATGACCGGAAGACAGACGATGCCAGTCCTGCCGTGGAGAAGGCAGAACCGTGGCTACGGGCAGGTCAAGATTGAATGTCCTTGCCCCAGCCATCAACAGGCACGAATCTGTAGTACAGCGTCTCATCCTCTGCGAATCCCTCCGGGCATCCGAACGCCATCCATCTTCATACGCTTCTTCGCGTCATCATAGACGTAGGCATCCACACTGCCCTCGGTTTCCTGCCACTCTTCCATCTTGGCTGCCAGACCGAAGCCGGTCAGGTCTTCATTCTCAACGCCTATCAAGCCCTCTCTCTCAGCACGTGACCTTGCCCCGGAGTGACAAAGTAGTTCCGTGGATAAGCAGCCGTCCGACGAGAACCCTTCTTGCCCTTGCTCTGGTTGAACTTCATGATTTCGTCAACCGTCAGGTCTTCGGGCTTCTTCTTGAGATTCTTCGCCATATCCCCAAGGGCTTTCTCGTTCTTCCTTTGCCGCATCAGGTTGTACGAATGGGTTTCAGGCTTCTTGGAGTCATGCTTCACAACCCGGTGCTTGGATTTATCGGCGTCCGGGTGTTCCTTGAGATACCGGTCCAAGGACTTCTGGTCGGGGAAATCCATCGCCCGACGGTCGGAAGCCATCAGGGTTCTGACAATCCTCACCAGTTCCCGAGCTACACCAATCTCATTCATCATATCACTCCCAAATAGAGCCCGACCGTGCGGTCACTGCTGCCTTCACAACAATGACCGCAGGCCAGCCATAAATCCATGTGGCGACCACCCTCTGCATCGGAGCACCTCCTATGCAGAAAGGAATTACGAAACGTTCTGCGTGGCCGGGTTATAGGCGGACGTGTTGTCCGAAGTCGTGCCGGTCTTGCCAACGCCCGTGTGCGCCAGATGGTCAGTCTCAACCGTCGGCTGCTTCTTGCCGCCAACATTGTTGAAGCTGGTCACTCTCGGGGGCAGGGCAACCTTGTTGTCACCCAAGAAGCCGATGGCCTCTTCTTCCCGAACGCGACCCGCCGTCACCGTCTGGTATGCTGTGGAGTACGTTCCTGCCATTTCCTCTTCCTCCTGTTTTCTGCCGGTACTACCGGCCTTTTCCTCTTACGATATTCCTACTTCAGCCGACGCTTGAGTTCCTTCTTCACCGCCTTGGCAACTTCACCACGCCAAGTGGTGGCATTCGACAGAAAATACGCCACGATGCTCTTACCCGAATCCATGATGTAGTTGTCGTCAATGCTGTCCAACGAGAACATCGCCTCCAAGTACGGCTTGGCTCCGTAGTTCACCCTCGTCCAGTCCTGTGCAATGAGCGAGGCAATCTCACGAATCGACATCTGCCGGAGATTGCCGGGGACATCGGCAGCCCACCTGCCACGGCGAGCCGTTGCCACCTCGACTTCGACCTCGCCATCCGGGCTCACTTCAACCTCGACCTTGGGACGCTCCGTGATGAGCTTGCTCGACGGAATCTTGAACCCGCAACCCGGACAACTCACGAGCTTCTCGCTCTTGGTGAAAGGCTGCTGCTCCATCTCGCCCTTGCACTTCGGACACACCGAAGTACCTTCCTGCTGTTCACGACGAGTCACCCGGTACACCCTGCCTTTGTCACCCCAGTAAAGTGCCCGGCGGCTACGAAGCTGGCTGTAATCGGAAGACTTCTTCTCGAACGGATTCTTGTCACTCTTTTCCTTTGCGGGAGTCTCGGAAGGAGGCAATGGGAACGTTCTCTGGTGCTTCCATGCCTTTTGAGCAACAGATTTGGCAATATCGCCGTGTCCTGCATCTTCGAGCTTCTTGATTGCCTTCTCGGCTTCTTCCTGCGACTTCCTCGCCTCCTCGCCCTTGCCCTCTATCTGTGTGTAGTAGGCGTGCTCCGCCGCACGCTGAGAAAGAGCCATCGCAGCATCAAGATTTTCACCATCAAGGTCTTTGGTCTCGGGATGCTGCTTGTGGAACTTGTCTTTCTTCTCCTGCCGCCTCTTTTGATTGTGCTCCATCTGGTTCTTTACGCCCGGAGACGTGCGAGGTGCCGGACGGTCATACGGATTGTCCTTGTCCCTGACCCGGTGCTTGGACTTGTCTGCCTTCGGATGCTGCTTGAGATACTTGTCCAAGGCATCCTGAGTCGGGAAAACCGTTGCTCGGCGAGCCCGCTCAGAAACGGAACCACGCCGCCTTCTTTTCATTTCAGCCATCCAAGCGTCATGGACGTTCTCGGCACGCATCCCCTTGAAAACCTCGTTATCCTTGAGAGCCTGCCGGATATTCTTCTTGACGACCCTGAGCACATCGTCCTTGTCTTTCCTGCCGGAATCGTAATCCAGCAGAACAAAAACGATGTCGTTCCCGGCGTCACCGATGATGTAGTCGGCACCCTTGGTGTGCCCCATCCCGTGACCCCACATCCTCAGCTTGTCATCGTTCTCCAGACGCCCCCTCTTGAGGTCGTCATTCAATTCAACCAGCAACGTGTACGGTCCTGCGGCAGCGGTACGCCTACGGTCAGAAGCCTCCAGCCGACGAATCTTGCTGGTTGACCAGCCAATCGACTTGAGGAACTCCCGAGCCTCGTCCTTGGTCATGCCACCCATGACACGGGCACCGACATCGCTCATCTGGAGCGTCTTGATGGCGATGTTCTTCTGATGCTTTTGGGGCACAGTGAGAGCCACACGTTCCGAAGCTCCAGCTCTCCCCGTCTCACTGTGCCCTTCTTCAAAAGGGTAACGGCTCCTGCGGCTCGCCATAACCGGCACGGCACCCACTTCAGGCTCCGTCATGTCATCATCCCAATGGGTTTCCGAAGTGCGGTCAATCGAACCATCGTCATTCCACGTCGTCGTGATGCTCTCAGTGATAGCCGCAACACGGGACCGTTCACGAGCAATCTTCGGACCATCCTCGGCTTCCTCTTTGCTCTCGGGAGCCAAATCTTTCTGAAGATTCTGCATGATACTGAAACCACCCCCGCGAGGCTCGTCAATGCCGTGCGTTTTCGGGTCACCCACGAACTGGTCACCGCTGGGCACGTCTTCCTCTGCCAACTGCCCCCTGCGACCAGACGTGATGTTCAGCTTTTCCTTCGCATCATTGCCCCGAAACAGGGCAAGCTGGATTTCTTCCGGGCCGTGCTGTGACTCCACGCCACTGCCCCAATCCACGAAAACCTTTGCACATTTCTGGTCAATCCGCGTCACTTTGCCGATGAAGTCGATGCTTCCGGCTATCACGGAAGTCACAATATCACCCGGCGAAAACGCGAGAAGTGCCTTCGACAAGTCGGAAGCCAAAACAGATGTTCCTCTTCGTGTTCGCATTACTATTCCTCCACCTTTGGGTCGAATATCAAAGAATTATCACACGTATCGGCAGCTTTCCCTTTGACCACCTTACCTACGCGGTTTTCTCTGACGAACGATTTGTCCAGACCTTACTCCGATTTCCACAGGCCATTTCGGACGGAATTTCCTGTCCGTAATGGCAACCTTCCTGACATTGTTCCACACGAAACCCTTGATGTGGCGGTCCCGCATGTCGTAAGCGAACAGGAGTTTTCTACGCCCAACCCTGAGCCTTCGGTACCGATAGCTGTACGGAGCCACGATGTACCGCTTCACCTCACCCGTCGTTATCTTCTTGTAGATGATAACGATTTGGACACGCCGGAGAGCCGCTTCCTGAACAGCGATGCCCTTGTTCCTCAAGGCATACAGGGTGCCATAACGAGGCTTGAATCCGACACGGCGGGGACGACGACGGGGAGCCTTACGAGCCTGCTCCTCGATGTAACGCTCCCTCTCGACAGCCTTGCCGAAATCCTTGCTAATTGCATCAGCGAAGCCAGCCATCACAAAGCTCCCGTCTTTTTCACAATCTGTTTCTTCACAATAAATCGTGGCTCAACCTTGGAAAGATGGACCTCTTGGAAAAACTCCCATACTTTTCTCGGGTTGCCATGCACATAGGAGAACCATGTCCGGTCGCCGTCCCCCTCTTTCCACCGGGCATACTGTTCCTCAAACTCCTTGATTCTCTGCTTGGTATGGCTCGAAACCGCCTTGGAAACGAACGCCGCATACGGCATCGCTACGGTAAGCAGCACACCGGAATCCCCGAATCTCTGCCGAAGAACCTCTTTTTCATGCCTCTTGATGGCTTCCCGCCTGTCCTTCAGAGCCGCTTCCTGTTCTTCCTCCAAGGCTCGATACCGCTTCTCTATTTCACGCCCCGCATCCAGAAGAGCCATCTGTTTCTCAATGTCGGTCTCAGACCGATACTCCCTGTCATTCTGCTCACGCTCCTTGTGGATACCCGACAGACGAGTGCCATAGTCGTATTTCAAGTCGTAATAGTCGGCATGGGCAATGTGCTGGGCGGACTCGATGACCATGTGATACCACTCGCTGCTGGCTCCGACATGACCCTCCGCATACTTCCTGTCTCCGCTCAGATACACCTTGTCGAATCCCGACTCGGTAATCCGACGCTTGGCTGACCGGACACCCGGAGCAGCCGCAAGTTCCTTCTTTTGAGCCGCATCGAACCCGAAAGCATCTCCTACCTGCTCGACAGCCTCGGCTATCGTGGCATCGGCATCAACGCTTCTGGGTGACAATCCCGCCGAACGAATGGACGGCAAGTTGGAGTAGAACGTCCCGTGGTACAGAGCAACATCTGAAAAGTCGTCCTCGACGGACAACTGCACGGCAATTCTCAGAAGCCCTGCCGCCTCCCTCACTACAGCCTCCTGTTGGTTCCGGTCACAGCATCGGTTATGCCGGAACGGTTTGCCTCAGAACCGATGCCCTGATTGTAAATGTACTCTTCTTCCTCAAGGTCACGGGCGTTGACCGACGTAACCCTGTCAGCCGGGTTGCTGGACCACGACGCACAGGCACGACCCAGACTCGGGTCGTCAATCGGCTGCTGGAAAAAGCCCCGGCTGTCCCCTCCACGGCGGAACCAGTAGAGAGCCATGCAATAGGTGCTGTGAACACACGAACTGCATCCCTGACCGGGAGCACGAACGGTTGTGCCCAATTCAGGATATGGGAACGAGAACTCCATTATGTCAACCTCCAGACCACGAACAAACCGTTCGGGTCTTCACATAATGGAGCGATTATCAAAAAATTGTGAGGGTTCACCCCACAGGACAATGCTGAACGCGAGCCTACTCAAGAAGACCGGTACGAAACATCCTGAGCTACAGATACCCGAAGTCCTCTTGATACCCCGCGCAGTTCTGGTCAATCCATTTGCAGAGCGGCTTGCCGAGGATGTGCTGATAATCGTGGGGAACTTCCTCAACCGCAGGGCGAACGATATGCAGGTCAGGTGTCATACCGTACACCGCATCATCTTCCTTCGTGAGTTGCTCCACGTTCTCGAAGTTGTGCTCGTAAGCGTCGATGCCGAGATACTCGTAGACCTTTGCCATTGCCCTGCCGGGATTGCTGGTCAAATCCTCGAACCGAACGATAAGGCACTTATCTTTCGTCCCCTGTCGGCTCATCTGCTGAAGGCGTTGAAGGGCGAGTCCAACCGGAGGACCACCAAGCCACTGCTGTACCCGATTGTCCGTGGTCAACCCACGCATTTCCATCGGGTTGTGAGCCTGCTGTGTCTTTTCGATGTTGGCACGATGCAGCTTCTCCATCGAAGACAGGATTGCCTTCACGTTCCGTACCATCACAATCACCTTCGGGTCTTCGCCCATGAAGGCTTTGAACCAGTCGAACTGCTCACCAATACCACGGCTCTTGATGCAGGTATGAGCCTTGTCGGAGAGTCCAGCACAGTAACCCTTCATCCCTCCGCGACAGAAGCCGCGCCATGCCTTGAGCATCTGCCGTTGGTCCTGCGCCTTGAACTCGGCATTATTCGTGAAGTTGACACGCGCAGCGTAAATCAACTCCAGAAAACCGTCAGTCGGTGTAACGTGTATATCGGGGTTCTGACCGAGGATGTTCTGCATCAACGTCGAACCGGAACGCGGCATTGAACTGTTGAAGAATATCATTATAGGACTCCTTTTGAAGCACACCACAAGACACGGGGAAGGCGAGTCCTAGTCTCCTAACTTCATGCCTTGTGGCGTGCGATGATTTCGTGGTTAAACACTGATACCAAACACGGACAGCAGCTTGCCCATCGCAATCTGCGTTACGAGAGTTTCGGTCTGCTCCAGCGTTACAGTGGTGCGGACATCGCCTACGTCGATACCGGCCTTTGCAGCGATTTCCGCACGGGTGACAGTAATCTGTGCTCCTGCACGGTGGCTCTCGCTGAGGCGAATGCCCGGCACGCCTGCCCGTGCTGGCGTTTCTATTTCCACCTGCACGCCGATTTGCCAGTCCCCCGAGTCGTCCTGTGCGACATTCACACGGTTTACCTTGACAGCCGAAGCAGTAGCCTCGAACGCGATAGTTGTGGGAAGTTTCACTTCTTTCATTTCCCGGTCTCCTGTTGTTTTATGCACCGTTATCAATCTTCGGCGGTTGGTGCCTTCCCGCCCAAGCTATTAGTAATCTACTTGGGTCAACTGGATACGAGCAACGGCTCGTACCGTTCCGCTTGAGCAGTTACACCACACTTGTAAGGCTTCGTTCGTATCGTCAGCCGCACAGCCAAAGGTGGCGTTGGTCGTTCCAATCTCCTGATCGGTGCCAACCGTGTTCACTGTGCTGATACTGGTACTTGTTCCGTCCCGCACAATTACGCCTGTCCGGTGAGCCATCTTCGCATTGGCTCCTGTTGCAGTCTTCGCTACGAAGTGAACATCGAACATCCACGCACTCTGGTCGGGGATGATGATTCGTGAACCACCACTGCCGCCCAAAAGCAGTTCATCGTTATCACCACCTGTTGCATCTATCTGTGCTACAAGGTCAATGATTCTTGCATTGTTACTACCTCCATGAACTCTTGCGTAATCAAGGGCGTTGCCGGATGCGTACTTGCCAGAAATCGAGCAATAG
>Ga0180431_10001180_pt1 | contig 36684 bp, 36 predicted proteins | sample SS_ome_11_FD_132459 | JGI IMG/M metagenome (GOLD analysis project Ga0180431, IMG submission 132459) | Hypersaline lake sediment archaeal communities from the Salton Sea, California, USA - SS_1_MS_1 metaG | ecosystem: Environmental > Aquatic > Non-marine Saline and Alkaline > Hypersaline >... | reverse complement strand
GCTGCCGGGCTCCGCCGAGGCAGCGCCCCAGCGCATCGATTTCGGCCAGGGGAAATCGCGGATGATCTTCGGCAGCACTTCGGCGAGAAATGCCTCTGCGGCAACGCCCGGCTTCTCGATGATTGCGACGTAGAAGTCGCCCTTTTTCGGATCCGACTTCACCTCCGCGTGATCGACTGACTCCAGGCCGGCGCCGCGCAGAAAGCCCGCGATCGCCTTTTCCGGCGCGTCGGTGCGCGGGCCCTTCCGCTCCTCGCGGGTGTCGGGCGAGCGCGCCGGGACGCCGCTCACGGTGAGCGCCAACCGCCGCGGCGTGGCGAACGCTTTCGCGCCCTCATAGAGAAAGCCGGCCTCGACCAGCGCATCGGCGACGAGCCGGCGGAGGTCGTCGGCCGCACGCCGCTGCATACGGGCGGGTATCTCCTCGGAGAAGAGTTCGAGCAGAAGGTCAGGCATCAAACGGCGCCGCCGGCTTCGGTCGCGAGCCAGGCTTCGCCGCAGGCCTTGGCGAGCTCACGGACGCGGAGAATGTAGCTCTGCCGCTCGGTCACCGAGATGACGCCGCGGGCATCGAGCAGATTGAAGGCATGGCTCGCCTTGATGCACTGGTCATAGGCCGGCAGCGCCATAAGCTGATGCTCGCCGTCGCGTCCGGCCTCGAGCAGCGCCAGGCATTCCTTCTCGGCATCCTTGAAGCGCTGGAACAAAAGCTCGACATCGGCATGCTCGAAATTGTGCCGCGAATACTCCTGCTCCGCCTGCAGGAAGACATCGCCATAGGTGACCTTGTCGGCGCCGTCGCGGCCGTTGAAGTTGAGGTCGTAGACGTTCTCGACGCCTTGCACATACATCGCCAGCCGCTCGAGGCCGTAGGTCAGCTCGCCGGAGACAGGCGCACACTCCTGACCCGCCACCTGCTGGAAGTAGGTGAACTGCGAGACCTCCATGCCGTCGCACCAGCACTCCCAGCCAAGGCCCCAGGCGCCCAGCGTGGGGCTCTCCCAATCGTCCTCGACGAAGCGGATGTCATGAAGGTGGAGATCGATGCCGATCGCCTCGAGCGAGCGGAGATAGAGGTCCTGGAGGTCGCGCGGGCTCGGCTTCAGGATGACCTGGAACTGGTAGTAATGCTGCAGGCGGTTGGGGTTCTCGCCATAGCGGCCGTCGGTCGGGCGGCGCGAGGGCTGCACATAGGCTGCCTTCCACGGCTTCGGCCCGAGCGAGCGGAGCGTCGTCGCCGGATGAAACGTGCCGGCGCCCATCTCCATGTCGTAGGGCTGCAGGATCACGCAGCCCTCCTTCGCCCAGTAGGTCTGGAGCGTGAGGATCAGATCCTGAAACGACCGTTTAGGGTCGAGCGTCGACGACATCGGCTGGCCCGGCGGATTGTTGCGGTCCGCGCGGGCTAGCCGCGGGGTGCGCTTAGGTCAAGAACCGTCGCGCTCGCGGCTGCGATAGATGCCGGTCGACGGGTCGCGCTCAAGCGTCTTGGCGTCGCGCCGCGTGACCTCGGTTCCAGTACCGCTTGAGGTCAGCCCGCGCCACACTAGCCAGCCGATGACCGCCAGCGCGGCCAAAATCAGAAGATTGCCCATGATCCACCTATAACCCGAAGCGCTTCCATTGCGCTTGCTCCTCCAACGTGTCGATCGCGGCGGCCGCTACCTCCGGCCCGATGGCGGCGTGCCGTGCACCCACCCAACGCTGCATCAGGCTCCTGCGCTCAGCCAGTACGCGAAAACGAACCTTCTTGCCGAAGCGCTCGCGCATGAACGAGCGAAGGTCGCCGAGATGGTCGACGAGACCGTATGCCTTGGCCTTCGCCCCGGTCCAGAAGGCGCCCGTAAAAAGGTCCTCGTTCTCGGCGAGGCCCGGCCGCCGATCCTTCACCATCGCGATGAAGTTGTCGTGAATCTCGGCCTGAAGCGCCTTGAGATGCTCGACGTCCTCGGCCTTCTCCGGCTGGAAGGGATCGAGCATCGCCTTCTGGGTACCGGAGGTATAGATGCGGCGGTCGATTCCGATCTTCTGCATGAGGTCGGTGAAGCCGAAGCCGGCGCTGACGACGCCGATCGAACCGACGATCGAGTTGGGGTCTGCGATGATCTCGTCGCCGGCAAGGGCGATCATGTAACCGCCCGACGCCGCCAGATCCTCGACGAAGACGTAGACCGGCTTCTTCTTCTCGGCCGAGAGAGCGCGAATGCGCTCGAAGATCAGCCGGGACTGCACGGGCGCGCCGCCCGGCGAGTTGACGGCGATCGCGACCGCAGGGGCGGATTTGGTTTCGAAGGCCTTGGAGAGGCGGCGGCTTACCGACTGAAGCGTCATGCCGGAGCGCGGCCCGCCATCGGAGCCGATGAATCCGGTAAGGCGCACCACGGGCACGACCGGATCGCGCCGCCAGATGCGGCGGAGGCGGTCGATGACGCTCATGAACGGGCCTTCCCAGCCATATCGCACGTGAAGATGGGGGCTCGACCTAGCCTTGCCAAGTCTCATGAATGTCGGCCAGCCCCGCTCCGTTGCGCAGGATCGCCTCCAATGGGGGAGCGAATTGCGAGCCCGTGGGGCCATGCAGGACGAGGCCGGGGAGAAGCTTGAGCGGGCCGGCCAGTCCCTTCGCACCGCGGAGAATCACACGCTCGGCCGGAAGGGCAGGTCGGGGATGGATCGGCAAAACGGCAAGGTCCCCGAAACGCCCCTCCGCGGCTCTTAAGAGCTCCGGAAGCGTTGAAGCGCGGGCGATGAGGATGAGCGTACCGCCGGGCCTGAGCAGCCATGCCGCAGCGCGAAGCCAGGCTTCGAACCCGCCCTCCAGGACATGCGCCCGGCGCCGGCCCGTTTCGGGCGACGCGGTGCCGCTGCCGGCGAGATCGAAGGGCGGGTTGGTGACGACGATATCCGCCGCCTCACGCGCCAGGCCGGCCGCGAGGCGATCGCGCTCTGGCGCCGTCACATCAACGACGGCAGTCACGACCCGGCCGTGGATCCCGGCATTTGCCGGCAGAGCCAGTGCCCGCTCGGCCAAGGCCGCAAGTTCGGCCTCGCGCTCGGCGAGGACGACGCGGAGGGCCGGCGAGCGGGCAGCGGCGCACAGGCCGGCAACGCCGACGCCGGCGCCGAGGTCGATCAGGGTTCCGGCCGCATCGGACGAAACCGAGGCACCAAGCAGGACGGCTTCCAGTCCGGACCGGTGATGGCCACGGCCGGGCTGAACGGCCTCGACTCGGCCGCCGAGAAAGCGGTCGATGGTGACCTCGCCGACCTCGGCCGTTGCGTCCACCGGCGTCAGCTCGAGGGGCGCAGCTCTTCGGCCACGCCGGCATCGCGGAGCACCTGTCGGGCGCGCGCCGCCTCAGCCTCCGGCACCATGAGCCGCCGGGTCAGGACGCCAATCGAACCCTCGAGGACGCTCATGTTCTGGTCGAAGATGTGGACTTGGAACCCGGCTTCCTTGAGGATTGCCTCCGCAAAGGAAAGCAATACCGGATCGTTGGTCCGCAGCAGCTCTTCCATCAACGTCCTCCGAGGCTTCCGGCGCTCGCCGATGCGCGGCGATGTTACTCGGCCCGGCCGCTTGTTCGTCTATCTTTGCTTGCCTATTGTCCGGCCTCTTTGGCCAAAGGGGATAGACGTTGGGTGTTGTAGTTGCCCTCGAGGATGGCAAGCGCTCCGGTCCGGGTATCGAGCCGTTGGCCGCGCTTGTCAAAGACGATCTCGATCGCGTCAACCAGCTGATCGTCAACAAGGCCGGCTCCGATGTGACGATGATCCCGGAGGTCGCGAACCATCTGATCTCGTCGGGCGGCAAGCGTCTTCGTCCGATGCTGACGCTCGCCGCGGCGCGGATGTGCGGCTATGGCGGCGACGGCCATATCCGCCTCGCCGCCAGCGTCGAGTTCATGCACACGGCGACGCTCCTCCATGACGACGTCGTCGACGACAGCACCATGCGGCGCGGCAAGCCCGCGGCACGGATGGTCTGGGGCAATCCGGCCAGCGTCCTCGTCGGCGACTTCCTGCTTGGCCAGGCGTTCCGCATGATGGTCGAGGTCGGATCGATGAAGGCGCTCGCCATTCTCTCCGACGCGGCTGCGGTGATCGCCGAAGGCGAGGTTCGCCAGCTCGCGGCGGCAAAGAATCTGGCCACCACCGAGGACGAGTACCTTTATGTCGTCTTCGCCAAGACGGCCTCGCTGTTCGCCGCATCGGCGGAAATCGGCCCGGTCCTCGGCGGGCGGGATCATGGCGAGCAGGCGGCCTTCAAATCCTACGGCTCCAATCTCGGGCTCGTCTTCCAGCTGATCGACGACGTGCTCGACTATGGCGGCAACTCCGCCGACCTCGGCAAGGCCGTCGGCGACGACCTCCGCGAGGGCAAGATCACGCTGCCGCTGGTGCTCGCCTATCGCCGCGGCACGGACGACGACCGCGCGTTCTGGCGCGATGTTGTGGCGCGCGAGGATCTCGCCGAGGGCGATCTGGAACACGCGATCGGGCTGATGGACCGCTACCGCGCACTCGACGATACGGTCGACCGCGCGCGCCATTTCGGCGCCGTCGCGCGCGATGCGCTGGCGCCTTTTCCCGCTTCGGAGTTCAAATCTGCGCTACTCGACGTCGTTGCCTTCTGTATTGAACGGGCAAGCTGACCGAGGCGGTTGCGGCCATTCGGCAAAACCGACATCTTCCCTCCTCCGCGCGCCGACGTTTTTGAGAGGGATCATGCGCTTTCGCCTTCCGTCCAGATTTGCCCGGGCCGCCATCGCCGGCCCCGCAATCGGCGTGATGCTGGCCGCAGGCCCCGCGACGGCACAGATCACGGACCTTTCGCAGAGCACCGCCGGCGCTTATCTGGCGGCGCGCGCCGCTGAGGTCCGCTACGATCTCGACGTGGCCGCGGCCTTCTATCAGGAGGTCTATGAACGCGACCCGGGCAATATCCCGCTCGCGGTGCAGGTGATGTCGCTTTGGGTGGAATCCGGGATCGTCGAGCAAGCCGTCCCGCTCGCCGAGAGCGTCATTGCCGCCGATCCGGGCTATGAGCCGGCTCGATTGGTGCTGGCGGCGGACGCGATCCACGAAGGCGAGTTCGACCTTGCCTCGCGTAACATCGCGGCTATTGCCGGCAATGATTTCTCCGATCTGACGACGGCGCTTCTCGAAGCATGGTCGGCCGTTGGGCGGGGCGAGATTGGCGCCGCCATTGCCGGGCTCGAAGGCGGCGGGCTCCTCCATAGCTTCCACGCCGCACTTATCGCCGATCTCGACGGCCGCAGCGATGAAGCGCTGGAGTTCATGGCCGACGTCTATGATCCCGGTCAGACCCAACGCGTCGTAGAGGGCTATGCAAGGGTGCTCGCCCGCGCCGGGCGCACCGTCGAAGCCGAGGATGTCGTCACCAATTTCCTTGCCGACGTGCCCGCTCACCCGCGCCTGAGCGCGCTCCTTGAAGAGCTGCAGTCCGGAGCGGAGATCGCGCCGATGGTCGGCAACGCCACCGAAGGCGCGGCAGAGGTCTTCTACGGCCTCGCATCTTCGCTGGTGGCCGCCGACGGGTTCCAGGCGGCAATCAACTACCTGCAGCTTTCGCGCTATCTGGGGCAGTCGGGCGCACTGGCGGACATCCTTCTCGGCCAGCTCCTGCAATCACAGGGACGCCACACCGAGGCCGTTGCGGTGTTGGACTCCGTCGAGGACGAGGCCCCGTTCGCCACCACGGCGGCCATCGCCGCTTCGGTCAGCGACGCCAGCCGCGGCCGCGCGGACGATGCGGTCGCCCGCCTCGTCCCGGTGGTCGAAGCCGATCCGCAGAACGTTACGGCGGTCGATACGCTCGCCAGCATCTACCGCAGCGAGAGCCGCTGGCAGGACGCCGTCGACGTCCTGTCGGTGACGATCGACGTGCTGCCGTCATTCGACGGGTCGCACTGGCGGCTCTTCTACTCCCGTGGCGTCGCGTTCGAGCGGATGGGCGAGTGGCCCGATGCCGAGCGCGACTTCGAGCGCGCCCTGGTGCTTTCCCCCAGCGAAGCCGACGTGCTCAACTATCTGGGCTATTCTTGGCTCGAACAGGGCGTCAACTTCACCGAGGCCTTCGACATGATCGAGAGGGCGGTCGAGCAGCGGCCGGAGGCCGGCCACATCGTCGATAGCCTCGGCTGGGCCTACTACAAGCTCGGCAACTATCAGGCGGCGGTGGCCACGCTCGAGCGTGCCGTCGAGCTGATGCCGCACCAGCCCGACATCCAGGAGCATCTCGGCGACGCGTTGTGGCGCGCCGGACGGCGGCTCGAGGCGATGTTCCAGTGGCGCCATGCGCTCGCCTACGACCCGCGGGAAGAGGTTATCGAACGCCTTCAGGACAAGCTTGAGAACGGCCTGCCCGACCTTGCCGACGACGTTCCGGCCGAGGGCATCATGGAGATCGACTGAGGCAGATGGGACCGGCTTCGGGAGCAGAGTTTGCGCCCGCCAAGATCAATCTCTGCCTCCATGTCGTCGGTTGCCGGGACGACGGCTTCCATGAACTGGATACGCTCGCGGTCTTCGTCGATCTCGGCGACGAGGTTGCCATCGATCCGGACGGGGCTCCCGGTTCGCTGATCATCGCCGGTCCGTTCGCGGAACATCTCGCGCTCGAGACGAGCGGCAGCAATCTGATCGACAAGGCCGCCGCCGCGATCGAAAGGCTGTCCGGGCAGCCGCCACCTCCGCTTCGTCTCACCAAGGCCCTTCCGGTCGCGTCCGGGCTCGGCGGCGGATCGGCCGATGCTGCCGCGACGCTGCGGCTGCTCGACCGCGTCAACTCGCTCGGCCTTGCTGACGAACGCCTCGCCGAAATCGGAGCGTCGATCGGCGCCGACGTTCCGATGTGCGTCCATTCCCGACCGCTCCGCGCCCGCGGCCGCGGCGAAGCGATCGAGCCGATTGCATCGTTTCCGACGCTGCCGCTGGTCCTCGTCAATCCGGGCGTCGCGGTCGAGACTCGCGCCGTCTTCGCCGGCATTGCCGCGCCCTATGACGATCCGCTCCCCGACTTTCCCCCGGCCTTCGAATCGATCGATGCGGTCGTGGACTGGCTGAAACGGACCCGAAACGCGCTGCAATCGGCGGCGATCAACTTGGCCCCGGCGATCGAAGAGGTCCTGGCATCGCTGGACGCTCAGCCCGGCGCCCTGCTGACGCGAATGAGCGGATCGGGTGCCACGTGCTTCGCTATCTTCGAGGACGCCGACCCGGCGGCGGCGGCGGCTGCCGAAATCGCGGAGAACAGGCCCAATTGGTGGACCAGGGCGACGGTCGCTGCCGCCGCCGGCTGATCTTTGTTCTTGATTTGTTCCTGCCACGCGTTAGGGTGCGGACATGGCTTCCGCGCCGCATCACCGATTCGAACCCGACCCGCGCTCGCCGGCTGCAGCGGCGATTGATCCAGCCCCTATCGCACCAGAGCGACGCCGAGGGCGCGGGTCGGAATCGAACCGCAGCGGCCGCTACGAACCGGTGCAGCGGGTCATCGTCGACGATGGCTGGGAGTCCGTCGAGGACCTTCCGCCGCTCAAGACGGATGTCGAGATCGAGCGACCGCGGAAGATCATCACCACCAACGATTCGCCCGACATCTCGTTCAGCCAGTCGGTCAACCCCTATCGCGGCTGTGAGCATGGCTGCGTCTACTGCTTCGCGCGGCCGACGCACGCCTATATGGGCCTTTCACCCGGGCTCGATTTCGAGACCAAGCTTTTTGCCAAGCCGGGCGCGGCGAAGCTCCTCGAACGCGAACTGGCCAAGCCGGGCTACGAGCCGAAGGTCATCGCCATCGGCACGAATACCGACCCATACCAGCCGATCGAGCGACGCTACCGGATCATGCGCGAGATTCTCGGCGTGCTTTCCGACGCCAACCATCCGGTGGCGATCCTCACGAAGAACGCACTCGTCGCCCGCGACATCGACCTGCTGGCGCCGATGGCCGAGCGCGGTCTGGTGAAGGTCGGGCTGTCGGTGACGACGCTCGACCGACGACTGGCGCGGACGATGGAGCCGCGCGCCTCGACGCCGGCGCGGCGGCTCGACGCGCTGCGGCGGCTGTCCGATGCCGGCATTCCGACCAGCGTGATGTTCGCCCCCGTCGTCCCCGGCCTGAACGAACCGGAGCTCGAACGCGTCCTTGACGCGGCGCGGGCGCAGGGCGTGCGCGAGGCCGGCTACGTCCTGCTGCGGCTCACCCAGGAGGTCGCCGACCTCTTCAAGGAGTTCCTCGAGCGCGACTATCCCGATCGCGCCGGCAAGGTCATGTCGCTGATCCGCTCCACCCGCCGCGGCAAGGACTACCAATCCGCCTGGGGCGAGCGGATGGGCGGCATTGGGCCCTACGCCTGGCAGATCGGCCGGCGCTTCGAGATGACGTGCGCCCGGCTCGGCCTCAACCGCAGCCGTATCACACCGAGGACCGATCTGTTCCGGCCGCCGGGGACGACGACGCAGCTGAGCCTGCTCTGACCTTGCCAGAGCCGATGCGAGGCTTAAGCATGCCTCCATGCCTCGTGCGGCCGCCTCCGATTCGCTTCTGCCCCTCGACGACCCGCCGGTGCCGACCGACTTCTTCGAGCGGCGGGCGAGGAAGCGAGGCGCGACGCTCGTAGCCGGCGTCGACGAAGCCGGGCGTGGCCCGCTGGCCGGCCCCGTCGTGGTGGCGGCCGTTGCCTTTGATGGCCGCCGGTTTCCGCGCGGGCTTAACGATTCCAAGCTGCTCGGCGCGGCCGAGCGCGAGCGCCTCTATGTCAAGATCATGCGCGCCGGCATGGTTTCCGTCGTCGTCGCCAGCCGCTCGCGCATCGACCGGATGAACATCCTGCAGGCCTCGCTGTGGGGGATGACGCAGGCGGTACGTTGTCTGTCGCGGGCGCCCGACCATGTCCTCGTCGACGGCAACCTCCTGCCGCCGGGCCTGCCCTGCCGGGGCGAGGCGCTGGTCTCGGGTGACAGCCGTTCGGTTTCGATCGCGGCAGCCTCGATCATCGCCAAGGTCACGCGCGACCGGCTGATGGCGCGGGTCGGCGCGGCGTTTCCCGACTACGGCTTCGAGTCGCATATGGGCTATTCGACGCCGCGCCATTTCGAAGCGCTGGCCGAACACGGCCCTTGCCCGCATCACCGGCAAAGCTTCGCCCCGGTGCGAAACCGGCTCGGAGACGAAGCGGTCGATGGAGATGTTCTGCTGATCTGAGCGACGCCCGCGGCGAAGGACGATGCGTCAGTGAAGGCGGGCCTTGGCCTCGTCGATCGCTTCGCTGACGAGCTTGTCGGCTTCCTCGCCGGTGACCTTCTTGGTCAGGATCCGCTGCGCCGCCTCGATGGCAAGCTCGGCGGAGAGCGAGCGGACTTCCTGAAGGGCGCCGGCCTCGGCCTGCTCGATCTTCTGCTCGGCAAGCTTGGTGCGGCGCTCGACATATTCGTCGGTCCGGCGCATCGCCTCCTCGGCATAGGCCGCGGCCTCGCGTTTCGCCTGCTCGATGATCTCCTCGGCTTCCTGCTCGGCCTCGCGCGCCTTGCGCTGATACTCGGCGAGGACGGCCTGCGCCTCCTCGCGAAGCCTGCGCGCCTCGTCGAGTTCGCTCGAGATCTTGTCCGCGCGGCTGTCGAGGGCGCTCGTGATCATCCGCGGCACGCGGAAATAGAGCAGCACGCCGATGAAGAGGAGGAGGGCTACAGTGGCCCAAAAACTTGTGTCCTCAAGCATTGCCACCCTCCGCAGCCTCGACGGCAGACTTCAGTTCCGCTGCAGTCGGCTTCTTGCCGATGAGGCGCTGGACGACAGCCTCGGCCGCCTCGGAGGCCACTTCGGTGACGTCCTGCAGCGCCTTGTTCTTGATCTCCGCGATCCGCGCCTCGGCCTCTGCGAGCTTCTTGTCGAGCTCTTCCTCGGTCTTCGCCTGGCGCTTGTCGGCCTCTTCCTTTGCCTCCTCGCGCGCCTCGGCGGCGATCGTGAAGGCGCCCGAACGGGCCTCGGCCAGCGCGCGCTCGTACGAGGCGATCGCGTCGTCGGATTGCTGCTTCAGCCGGTCGGCCTGGTCGAGATCGCGGGCGACACGATCCCGCCGATCCTCGAGGATGCCGCCGATCCGCGGCAGGACGACACGCGCCATGAGCAGGTAGAGCACCGTGAAGGTAATCACCAGCCACACGAGCTGCGAGGCGAAATAGGTCGGGTCGAAGGGCGGAAACTCGCCCTCTTCCTCCGACTCGATTTCCACGCCCTCGACGAGGCCTTCCTCGCCTTCGGCCGCCCCCTCGACCGGCGTCTCGCCCTCGGCCTCATCGGCCTGGGCGATGACGATCCAGCCTGCGTCGGCGCTGAATTCAGCTGCGTCGATCGTTGCCATCAGTCCTCCGGCAGCGCCGGTATCGGCCAATTAGCCGTTGGCGAAGAGGAGGAGGAGCGCGATCAGCAGCGAGAAGATGCCGAGCGCCTCAGTCACCGCGAAGCCGAAGATCAGGCGGCCGAACTGGCCGTCGGCAGCGGCCGGATTGCGGACCGCGGCGGACAGATAGTTGCCGAAGATCGAGCCCACGCCGATGCCGGCGGCACCCATGCCGATACAAGCGATACCGGCACCGATGGCGTTGCCCATTGCCTGTGCTGCTTCCATTTCCATCAAGGATACTCCCGATTGTCGTTGATTGTGCCGGCGTGATCAGTGGCCGGGGTGAATTGCATCGTTGAGATAAAGGCTCGTCAGAATGGCGAACACATATGCCTGCAGCACTGCGACCAGCACCTCAAGCGCCGTCAGCGCGACCGTCATGATCAGCGGCAGGATGGCGCCGGCGATGCCCGCCGCGCCGAGCCCGCCAAGCGTGATGACGAAGCCGGCGAACACTTTCAACGTGATGTGGCCGGCGAGGATGTTGGCGAACAGTCGGATCGACAGGCTGATCGGCCGCGAGATGAACGAGAGCACCTCGATGAAGACCACGAAGGGCAGAATGAAGACCGGCACGCCGCTTGGAACGAAGAGCTTCAAGAAGCCGAAGCCATTCCGCCAGAAGCCGTAGAAAACGACGATGCCGATCACCAGGAACGACAGCGCCGCCGTCACTATGAGGTGACTGGTGACGGTGAAGAAATACGGGAACATGCCAAAGAGGTTGGCAAGCAGGATGAAGAGGAAGAGCGTGAAGACGAGGGAGAAGAACTTCATCCCCTCGCTGCCCGCCGCGTCTCGGAGCGTGTTGGCGACGAATTCGTAAAGCATCTCGGCGGATGATTGCATCCGCGTCGGCACCAGTCGGCGGCGCATCGTCGCCCAGATCAGGAAGCCGGAGCCAACGACCACGGTCGCGACCATGAACAGCGCCGAGTTCGTGAACGACAGGTTCACGCCGCCAATCTCGATCGGGACGATCTCCGAGATCTCAAACTGGTGAATTGGATCGGTTGCGTCGGCCAACCCTTGCTTCCCCTGCCCTGGCGGCCGGACTAGCCGCCTTCCGCCGTTTCACTCCGGCGCGCCTCGCGCGCTTGTTCTATCGCGGATTCCTGCACCAGGCCTGCCGAGCGCAACGAGTTCAGCACGCCGGCAGCAAAGCCGAGCAGCACAAACACGATTAGCCCCCATGGCGAGGTGCCGAGCCATCCATCGAAGAACCAACCGATGGCCCCGCCCACGAGTATTCCGGCAACAAACTCGGTCGCCAGCCTGAAGGCGAGCGAACGCCCTCGGCGTTCCTCCTCGCTCGGTTCCTTCACGCGTTCGGCCACCTCGGCCTGCCTCGCCGCCAGCCGTGCCCCAAGGGCATTCAGCCGTGCGCCAAGCCTGCCTTCGTCACCAGTTGCCGGAGAATTGGGTTGCCCGCCAGTTCTGTCCGGATCGTTCATCGGCCTTGCACCGCCGTCTACAGCCCCGGAAAAAGCGCGGATAAATCAGCCCAAACCGCCGAAAACCGCGCGCACCATAGTGACGGCCCTGTGGAGTGTCAAGAAACTGAAGCGCTCCCCGGAGCGTTGCTATCTCTCTGTTATTCAATGCATTTTCGGAACAGCACACCCCCGTCCCCACCCACCGCTTCCAAGCGCGATGGTGACGTGTCAGAAGGTCGCGTATGAGCGCTACCCGTCAGCCGCGCGGTGCGGTCCGATTTGGCCAGATCGCGGCGAAGCTCGTCGATCCGGTGACGCGCAAGCGCGGCTTCGCCAAGGTCGATCTGATCGCCTCCTGGGACGACGTCGTCGGACCACGCTACGCCGAAGTGACGCAGCCTGCGAAGCTCACCTGGCGCCGCGACGGCGCGGGCGGCGCGGTGCTGACTGTCCGGGTCAGCGGTCCCAGCGCGGTGTTCCTGCAGCACGAGAGCGAGGCGTTCATCGCCAGGATCAACACCTTCCTCGGGTTTCAGGCGGTCTCGGAACTGCGGATCGTTCAGCAGCCGCTTACCCGCCCGCGAACAAGCACGCCGCCGCCGCCCGAGCTTTCGGAGCGGGACGCGGTCGCCATCGATCATCAGGTTGCGGACATCGAGGACGATAGCCTAAGAGCCGCCGTCGCCCGCCTTGGCAAGGCGATAGCCCGCGACCGCCTCGCGCGGGCGTGATCGAACCGTTTGGCATTGCGCCACATTTCCTTTGTCCAATGGCTAAGAGGTGGGGCAATGTCCGGCAGCGGACGACCAACGCAGCAATCAACGCCACTTGGAGGATTTCCCTTGGCATTCCGGATCAGAAACCTCATCGGAGCGCTCGGCGCCCTCGCCTTGCTTGCCTCGGCGACCGGAGTCGCGAATGCGCAGGACGGCACGGTGTCGATGTCCGAGCTCCTCGTCGAGGGCCCGCTCGGCGACCACTGGATGGGCGACGAGGACGCGCCTGTGGTGGTGGTCGAGTACGCCTCGATGACGTGCCCGCACTGCGCCAACTTCCACAACAATGTCTACGACGACTTCATCGAGGCGTATGTCGACACCGGCCTCGTCCGCTTCACGGTGCGTGAGTTCCCGATCGATCCGCCGGGCGTACCACTGTCGGCGGCCGCGTTCATGCTGGCCCGCTGCGCACCGGGCGAGAACGGCTACCACGCGATGGTCGACCTCATGTTCGAGAACCAGCCGATGTGGGCGCAGGTGCAGGAGCCGATTCCGCCGCTTCTGCAGCTTGCCCTGCAGTCCGGCTTCACCGAGGAAAGCTTCAATGCCTGCCTCAGCGATCAGGACGTCCTCGATGCCGTCTATTGGGTCTACGACCGCGGCGTCGAACTCGGCGTCAATGCAACGCCGACCTTCTTCATCAATGGCGATCGCTATTCCGGAGCACTGACGCTCGAGCAGCTCGATCAGATCATCGAGCCGATGCTGCCCGACGCCTGATCGGCGGCCTCGGCCCTGATGTCGCCGACCCGACTCACCGTCATGCTGGCCGCCCTCGTGGCGGCCAGCGCTCTTTCGGCATGCGGGTCGGACGACGCGGAGGAAGCGCGCGGCGTCGACCCCGACGAGCTTGTGCTACTGATGGAGCCCGGGCCGATCGAGGAGCACTGGCTCGGCGAGCCCGACGCGCCGGTGACGGTCATCGAATACGCCTCGATGACGTGCTCGCATTGCCGCGACTTCCACATCGGCACGTTCGACGCGTTCGTGGACGAATATGTCGAGACCGGCGAAGTGCGGTTCCTGTTCCGCGAGTTTCCGCTCGATGATCGGGCCATCGCCGCGTCGATGCTGGCGCGCTGCGCTCCCGGCGAGAACGCCTATTACGGCGTGATCAGTCTCCTCTTCGAGACACAGCCCGACTGGGCGTTCGTCGAACCCGACATGTTCACGCAAACACTGCTTGGACAGGTCGAGCAGGCCGGTTTCACGGCCGAGAATTTTGAGGCATGCTTGTCGAATCAGGACCTGTTCGAAGGCATCTTGGCCGTCGCGGATCGCGGAGCGGAGCTTGGGGTCAATTCCACACCGACCTTCTTCGTCAACGGCATCCCCTATGCTGGCGCCCTTTCGCTCGAGAACCTCGGGCAGGCGATCGATCTGGCGCGATAGCCGTTCGCCAGGCCGGCGCGCGCAATGAAATTCAAGACGCTTCGCCTCACCGGGTTCAAATCGTTCGTCGAGCCGACCGAAGTCTCGATCGAGGCCGGGCTCACCGGCATCGTCGGCCCCAATGGCTGCGGCAAGTCCAATCTCGTTGAAGCCCTGCAATGGGTGATGGGCGAAAACTCCTACAAGAAGATGCGCGGCTCCGGCATGGAGGACGTCATCTTCTCCGGCTCCGCAGCGCGCCCGGCGCGCAACGCCGCCGAGGTGTCGCTCACCCTCGACAATTCGCAGCGGAAGGCGCCGAGCGCTTTCAACGACGCCGACGCACTTGACGTTGCGCGCCGTATCGAGCGCGACATGGGCTCGTCCTATTCGATCAACGGGCGCGACGTTCGCGCCCGCGACGTTCAACTGCTGTTCGCGGACGCCGCGATCGGCGCCCATTCGGCGGCGATCGTCAGTCAGGGCAGGGTCGGGTCGATCATCGCCGCAAAGCCTGAAACGCGCCGGGCGATCCTCGAAGACGCAGCCGGAATCCACGGCCTCTTCGGCCGACGCCAGGAAGCGGAGACGCGCCTCAAGGCCGCCGAGCAGAACCTCGAACGGCTGGAGGACGTGCTGGCCGAGATCGAGCGGCAGGCCGAGAGCCTCCGACGGCAGGCGCGTCAGGCGGTGCGCTACCGCACCCTCTCTGCCGAAATCCGCAAGGCCGAAGCGACGGCGCTCGTCGCCCGGCATCGCCTCGCCGCCGAGACGCTCGAAGAGGCCAACCGCGAGTTCGCCGAGGCGACGAATGCCGCCAATGAGCTTGGCGGGGAGCAGGCCGCTGCGGCAAAGGCCGAAGCCGAGGCCTCAGCCGCCATTCCGGACCTCCGAGAGGCGGCCGCCAGCGCCGATGCCGCCGTACAGCGCCTGCGGATTGAGGCGGAACGCCTCGAGCGCGAGCGCCGGACGGCCGAAGATCAGATCGAGTCGCTGCAGCATCGCATCGGCCAGATCGAGACCGATCTCGAGCGCGAACGCGCGCTCCTGACCGACAGCACGCAGACGCTCCAACGCTTGGCCAAGGACCGGGCCGGTCTCGAGCAGGAGGCGGCGACACACACCGAGAAGCGCGGTCACGCAGCAAGCGCACTTGAGGATTCACAGCAGGCGCTCGGCGAGAGCGAGAAGCTGCTGGCCGATGCCAGCACCGCCCTTGCCGACCTCAAGGCGCGTCGACAACAAGCCGAGCGGACGATCGCATCGCTCGGCGACCGTGACGCGCGCCTCCGTTCGGAACTCACCGATGTCGAGAACGAGCTCGCGACCCTCTCCGCCGGCGAGACCGACGACGACGTTGCGGCCGCGCAGACGAAGCTCAGGGAGGTCGAGCAGGATCTGGCGGCCGCCGAGAAGGCCAAGACGGATGCCGACGAACGGAGCGCCGAAGCGCGCGAGCGCGATGCCGCCGCCCGTTCGGAGGCTTCGGAGGCGAAGGCGCGCGTCGGCCGCCTCGAAGCCGAGACGGAGGCGCTCCGCTCGGTGCTGCCCCCCGTCGCGGCCGACGATCCGCTGATCGCCTCAATCAAGCCGCGCGAGGAAGGGGTCGAGACCGCCCTCGCCGCCGTGCTCGGAGAGGATCTCGACCTTTCCGACGATCCTTCCGACAGCGCGTTTTGGCGCAGCATCGACGGCGACTCGGACTCCGCGTTGCCGGACGGAGCAAGGCCTTTGTCGGCGATGGTCGACGCCCCGTCCGTCCTTGCCAGGCGGCTTGCGCAGATCGGACTGGTCGAGCCGTCGGACGGGCCGCGCCTCCAGGATCAGCTGAAGCCGGGGCAAACGTTGGTCAGCCGCGACGGGGCGATCTGGCGCTGGGACGGCTTCTGCGCCAGCGCCGAAGTGACGCGCGCTGCCGTCGAGCGACTGTCCGCACGGCGCCGGCTCGCCGGCCTTGAGGCAGACGTCGGAGCAGCGGAACAGGACGTCGCGGATGCCGACAAGGCGTGCGAGGAGACCACAGCCGCTCTTACCGAGTCCGAACAGGCGGCGCGGGCGGCACGGGAAGCGCGGACCGGCGCTCGCCAGGCGGTCGATCAGGCCCGCGCGGCGCTGACCGCGGCCGAGCGCAGGCAGTCGGCCGCCGGCTCGCGCGTCGTTGCCTTGCGTGAGAACGAGGCCCGTATTCGCCGCGATCTCGACGAAGTCGCGTCCGAGCGAACCGCGGCCGAGGAGCACCTTGCCGAACTCGCCCAGCCGGAAACCCTCGAGGAACCGATCGCCTCGCTCCGCGAGAAGGTGTCCGCCGACCGGGAGAACGTCGCCGAGCGGCGCTCCGAACTGGCGCGCATCGACCATGACGGCCGCACCCGTGCGGCGCTCCTGGAAACGGTCGCCGGCGAGGAGAAGGCATGGAGCGGTCGCGGCGACGATGCGCGGCGCCAGATCGAATCGCAGGAAGCGCGCCTCGCAACATCGCGCGAAGAACTCGCTGCGCTGAGCGGACGGCCGGCCGAGATCGGCAAGACGCTGGAAGACCTCATGGCGCGGTCGGAAGGCAGCGAAACCGAGCGGAACGCCGCGGCCGATGCCCTAGCCGTCGGCGAGCAGGCGCTCCGCGAAGCGAGCGCTGCCGTCTCGGAGGTCAACGCCGCACTTGCTGAGGCTCGCGAGCGCGGCATCCGGCTCGAGGAGCGCGCCTCCGGAGCCAAGGAGAGGCTGCGGGAGATCGAGGCCAAGATCCGCGAGACGCTCGGAGCGAGCCCGGCCGAGGCTGCCGAAGCGGCCGGCCTCGCCGACAAGCCGGCGCCCGCGATCGAGCAGGTCGAGGGTCGTGTGGAGCGCCTCCGCCAGGAGCGCGAGCGGCTCGGCGGCGTGAACCTTCAGGCCGATCAGGAGGCCGAGGAACTCGACACGCGGCGACAGACGATGATCAGCGATCGCGACGATCTCATCGCCGCGATCAACAAGCTGCGGCAGGGCATCGGCAATCTCAACCGCGAAGGCCGCGAGCGGATGGTTGCCGCGTTCACGCAGGTGAACGAGGCGTTCCAGCGGCTCTTCGTCCAGCTCTTCGGCGGCGGCACGGCGGAACTACAATTGACCGGCTCGGACGACCCGCTGCTCGCCGGGCTCGAAATCATCGCCCGGCCGCCCGGAAAGAAGCCGCAGACGATGACGCTGCTGTCCGGCGGCGAACAGGCGCTGACGGCGCTGGCGCTGATCTTCGCCGTCTTTCTTACCAATCCGGCGCCGATCTGCGTCCTCGACGAGGTCGATGCGCCGCTCGACGACGCCAATGTCGAGCGCTTTTGCGCGCTCCTCGAAGAGATCACGCGCGAGACCGGAACCCGCTTCCTCGTCATCACCCACAACCCGATCACGATGGCGCGGATGAGCCGTCTCTTCGGCGTGACGATGACCGAGCGCGGCGTCAGCCAGCTCGTCTCCGTCGACCTCGAAACCGCCGAACGGATTCGTGAAGCCGGCTGAGCGGACGGAAGGCGAGGCCGCCGACATCGCGACGCGGCTGCTCGCCTGGTACGACCGCCACGCCCGCAGGCTTCCATGGCGCGTCGGCCCCGCCGAGCGGGCCGCGGGTGTCCTGCCCGACCCCTATCGCGTGTGGCTCTCCGAAGTGATGCTGCAGCAGACGACCGTCGCAGCCGTCCGCTCCTATTTCGACACCTTCGTCCGGCAATGGCCGACCGTCGAGAAGCTCGCCGCCGCGGCCGATGACGACGTCATGCGCGCATGGGCCGGCCTCGGCTATTACAGCCGCGCTCGCAACCTCATCGCCGCAGCGCGCGCGGTGGCGGCGGCAGGCGGTTTTCCCGATCAGGCGGTGGCGTTGACGAAGCTTCCGGGCATCGGCCGCTACACGGCGTCGGCGATCGCGGCAATCGCCTTCGATCGGCCCGAGGCGGTGGTCGACGGCAATGTCGAGCGAGTGATCGCGCGCCTGTTCGCGATCGCCGAGTCGGGCGCGGAGGCCAAGCGCCTCATCCTCGCCGAGCAGGAGAGACTGACGCCGCACGAGCGCCCGGGCGACTATGCCCAGGCGATGATGGATATCGGCGCGACGATCTGCACGCCGAAGCGCCCGGCCTGCGCGCTCTGCCCGCTGAACGACGACTGCGAAGCCGCCGCGGAAGGGCGGCCGGAGGCTTATCCCGTGAAGGCCGCCAGGACGGCACGGCCGACCCGCTACGGCCGTGCCTTCGTCGCGGTGCGCGAGGATGGGGCGATCCTGCTTCGACGCCGTCCGCCCAAGGGCCTACTCGGCGGCATGGCCGAGGTGCCGGGCAGCGCGTGGTCCGGCGAGCATCCCGGTGACGACGAGGGTTCGCCGACCAAACTGCCGTGGCGGCGGGTGGCGGGCAAGGTGGTGCACGTCTTCACCCATTTCCGGCTGGAACTGGAGGTGCTCACGGCAGAGGCGGGAGCGGATGTCCCTGCTCCCGACGGCGCATGGTGGTCAGCCGCCGAGGACATCCGCGGCGAAGCGCTGCCGAGCGTGATGAAGAAGGTGATCGAGGCGGCCCGCCCCGGCGCAACCCTGGCTAAGCCGCCTGGACCAGTTCCTTCCGGACGACGTCACGGAGGCGGTCGATCGGCTGCGTGACGCCGTCGATGTCGGCGTGCCAGAAGGTCCAGCCATTGCAGGCCTCGAGACCCTGGACCGCCGCGCCGACGCGGTGGATCGAGCCGACATGAGGCCCCGACTCCACCGACCCATCGGCGCGCACCAGCGCCCGGTGCTTGGCCTTGCCGCCAAAGAGCTCCGCGCCCGGTGCGATCAGCCCCGCCTCGATCAGGCTGCCGAATGGCACGCGCGGCTCGGCGCGCTTGCCGCGCATCGTCGCAAGCCCCTCGGCGCTCGTCGGGTCGATCGCAGCAATGCGGGCTTCCGCGGCCGCCGCGTAGTTTGGGTCACGCTCGATGCCGATGAAATGCCGGCCGAGCTTTCGTGCCACCGCGCCCGTCGTGCCTGTCCCGAAGAACGGGTCGAGCACGACATCGCCCGGCGCGCTGGATGCCAGCAGCACGCGGTAAAGCAGCGCCTCGGGCTTCTGAGTGGGGTGGACCTTGCGACCGTCGCGCTTCAACCTCTCCTCGCCGGTGCAGATCGGCAGCGTCCAGTCGGAGCGCATCTGAAGGTCGTCGTTGAAGGATTTCAGCGCATCGTAGTTGAATGCATAATTGCGCGTGTCGGCGCCGCGCGCGGCCCAGATCAGCGTCTCATGGGCGTTGGCGAAGCGCCGGCCGCGGAAGTTCGGCATCGGGTTGGTCTTGCGCCAGATGACGTCATTGAGAATCCAGAAGCCGATGTCCTGGAGCACGGCACCGACACGGAAGATGTTGTGGTAGGAGCCGATCACCCAGAGCGCGCCGTCCGGCTTCAGCACTCGGCGCACTGCCATCAGCCAGCTGCGGGTGAAGGCGTCGTAGTCGGCAAAGGAATCGAAGCGGTCCCATTCGTCGTCGACGCCGTCGACGGTCGACTGGTCGGGCCGGGTCAGGCGCCCTTCCAGTTGGAGATTGTAGGGCGGATCGGCGAAGACGAGGTCGACGGAGCCGGCAGGCAGGCGTTCGAGCTCGGCGATGCAATCGCCGCGCAGAATCTGGTCGAGCGGCAAAACGGCCAACTTCGGCCTTGGATTGGCCATGTGCATGTGCCCCTTCACGGACGCGATTACGAAGAGGCAGGGGCGCCTCGAAGCGACATGCTTGCCGAACAGGGTGAACGCCGCGTTGAGAATGATGGTTAAGCGGATGCTACCGACGGTCGACGCCGCGACAGCAGAGCGGGTCCGCCGATGATCGATCGTCTTCGCCGCCGGGGCCGAAGGCTGCTCCGGGTGCTCGCCTTCGCGATGGGCACCCTCGTTTCGGTGGGAGCGGCGTCGGCCGCCGAGATCATCGTGATTCTCGACGGCTCCGGCTCGTCGGCCGGGCAGATCGGCGGCGTTCCGAAGATCGACATCGCGCGCGCCGCGCTCGGCACGGTTCTCATCGATGCGCCCTCCAATCTATCGATCGGCCTCGTCGCATATGGCCACCGCCAGGACGAGGCCTGCAACGATGTCGAACTGGTCGCCGAACCGGGGCCAGTCGATGCGTTCCTCGATGCCGCTGCCGGCGTGCGGTCGTTGGGCCGGAGCCCGATCGCCGAGGCCACCGAGACCGCTGCCGCCGCGCTCGCGGGCGTCGAGGACGCGACGATCATTCTCATCACCGACAATGCCGACAATTGCGCGCCGGACCCCTGCGAGATGGTCGCAGCCATTGCCGGCGCTCAGCCCGACCTGACGATTTCCGTGCTGGGGATCGCCGTCCCCGACAACGAGGTCGCCGACATCGCCTGTTTCGCGGAACTCACAGGCGGCGTCTTCCTTCAAGCCGAGAACGCCGCCGCGTTCGGCGCCAATCTCGACCAGGTGATGCGGGCGGCGTGGGGGCCTCCCCCTCCGCCACCGCCGACCGCCACAATCGCGTTCCCGTTCGACGTCGTCCAGGGACGGGAGTTCGCCATCGAGTTCACCGGACCCGCCGCTGCCGGCGACACGATCCGGATCTCCTGGGTCGGTTCGCCCGACGACGCGTTCGTGACAGCCGCGCTAGTGCCCGAGAGCGGCGACAGCGTCGACATGATCGCGCCGAGCGAGGTCGGCGCGTTCGAGCTCCGCTACTACCACGCCGATCTCGATACAATCCTGGCGCGGATGCCGCTGCCGGTCGCGGAAATCATACCGACGATCGAGGTGCCAAGCGCCGCCATGGCGGGGGCGGAGATCCCGGTCCGCTGGCAGGTCGATGGCCGCGGCGGCGAAACGATTGAAATCGCCTTGCCGGGCACCACTCCCGGCGATGCCGCGGTGGTGGTCGAGGCGATCCGCTCCGTCAATGCGATGGCCGTGCCCGCCCCGACCGAGCCAGGCACCTATGAAGTCCGACTCGTCGCCCCGCCTCCGTCCGCGGACGACGCTCCGGCGATCCGCGGCAATGCGCGTTCGAGCGTTCTCGCCTTCACCGAGATCACGATCACCGAACCGGTGGCGACCTTCGAGTTCACCGGGCCGGTGACCGCCGGCAGCGACCTTCGGGCGAACTGGGCCGGACCGATGGCGACCGAGGACGAAATCCGTTTCGCGGCCTCGGACGCGGCTGACGATCAATGGCTGGCGATTGCCGCGGCGGTCGAGACGGAGGCGACGTTCCCGGTTCCGACCAACCCCGGGATGTACGAACTTCGCTACTGGTCGGCGCCGCTCGGCGCCGTCGTCGGGCGGAGCGCGTTCGAGGTGGCGGCAGGCGAGGCGACAATCGCCGGCCCGGAGAGCGCCGCCGGTGGCGCGACGTTCGCAATCTCGTGGACCGGCCCCGGCGCGATGCGTGACGAGATCGTTCTGTTCGACGGAGAAGGCAACGCGGTCGATCGCGTCCGCGTCCCGCTGTTCGAGGAGCCGGTTACCTTCGACGCGCCCGTGATCGCCGGCACGTACCGGATCGCCTACATGAGTCGCGACGGAGTTCAGCTGGCGGCAACCGAGATCGCGATCGCCGCGCCCGAGGTGACCCTCTCAGCAGTCGAGGAAGTCGATCCAGGCGCCGCGCTGGAAATCACGTGGAGCGGTCCGGGCGGGCGCTTCGACGAGATCCGCCTCGTCGACCCCGGCAACGTCACCGCGCCGCTTCAGGCGATGCGGGTGGAGGCATCCGGAACGCTGTCCTGGCGGGCGCCCGAAGATCCCGGCCGCTACTTCGTCCAGTACTGGTCGGGGGCAGGCCGGACGGTGCTCGAATCGGTGCCGATTGACGTTCTCTGCCCCGGGTGCGAGGACCCCGAACCGCCCCGGCCGCCGGAGCTCCGGCTCAGCCCCTAGGCCGTCAGGATCTACCGCTTCGGCGCGGCTTTGTTGCCGCTGCGGCAACGGTGCTAGGTTGCAGTCAAACAAGACCATCGAGGACGCTCGATTGCGGTATGTGAGTACAAGAGGGAGGGCTGCGGAAGCCGGTTTCGGCGACGTGCTGCTGACCGGCCTGGCGCCGGATGGCGGTCTTTACGTGCCCGTTTCCTGGCCGAGCATCACGCCTCAGCGTATCGCCGCCTTCTCCTCGACGCCCTATGCCGACGTCGCCACCGAGATCGCGGCGCCCTTCTGCGAGGGCGAGATCGAGCCGGAGACGCTCCGTCGTATCTGCTCGGAGGCCTATGCCGGCTTTCGCCATCCGGCGGTGACGCCGCTTGTCCAGCTCGGCACCAATCGATGGCTGCTCGAGCTTTTCCACGGGCCGACCTACGCGTTCAAGGACCTCGCGATGCAGCTCCTGTCACGGCTGATGGACCATGTCCTGGCCGAACGGGACGAGCGCGCGACGATCGTCGTGGCGACTTCGGGGGATACCGGCGGCTCGGCCGTCGAGGCTTTCCGAGGCGCGGACCGGATAGACCTCTTCGTCCTCTTTCCCAATGGCCGGATCTCCGAGGTCCAGCGCCGGCAGATGACCACGGCCGGCGATGCCAATGTCCACACCCTTGCCGTCGACGGCTCGTTCGACGACTGCCAGGCGCTGGTGAAGGCGCTGTTCGCCAAGCCGGCGTTGCGGGACGAGGTCTCGCTCGCGGCCGTCAACTCGATCAACTGGGCGCGAATCGTGGCGCAGGTGACCTACTACTTCGTCGCGGCGGCCGCGCTCGGGGCGCCGGCCCGCGCGACGGCGTTCTGCGTTCCCACGGGCAATTTCGGCGACATCTATGCAGGCCATGTCGCGAGCCGGATGGGCCTGCCGCTGGAACAGCTTGCGATAGCCACCAACAGCAACGACATCCTGGCCCGGACGCTTGAGAGCGGCCGCTACGAGGTGCGCGACGTGGTGCCGACCACCTCGCCGTCGATGGACATTCAGATCTCGTCCAATTTCGAGCGCCTGCTGTGGGAGGCCTCGAAAGGCGACGGCGAAGCGGTCTCGACCGCAATGGAGCGCCTGAAACAGAGCGGCGCCTTCGATATCGACGGGCCCGCGCTTGCCGCGATCAAGCAGGACTTCACCGCCGGCAGCGCCGACGAGGCGGCAATGGCCGAGGCGCTCAGCCGGACGCTCGACGATGCCGGCTACCTCGCCGACCCCCACACGGCGGTGGCGCTCTCCGTCGCCGGTCGGATGCGGTCAGAAGCGCCGCTGGTCACGCTGGCGACGGCGCATCCTGCAAAGTTCCCCGATGCGGTCGAGAGCGTCGTCGGCTATCCGCCGGAGCGTCCCGCCGCCCTCGCCGCGCTCTTCGACCGCGAGGAATTGTTCACCGAGATCGCCGCGGATGTCGGCGCCGTCGAGCGTCACATCATGGATCACGCGCGCGCAGCAAGGATGGAGGCCTGAGAGTACATGTCGGTACGGGTAACGACCCTTCCCTTCGGTCCGGTGGTGGTCAGCCACCAGATGGACCACCTCGAGAGCGCAGCGCTCGGGATATGGGTCAACGCCGGATCACGCGGCGAGCGAAGCGACGAGCACGGCATCGCCCATCTCTTGGAGCACATGGCGTTCAAGGGAACGCCTCGGCGAAACGCCATCGCGATCGCGGAGGAGATCGAGTCGGTCGGCGGCGAGCTGAACGCATCGACCAGCGTCGAGACGACCACCTATCACGCGCGCGTTTTGAAGAACGACGTGGCGCTCGGGATGGACATCCTCACCGACATTCTCCGCAATTCCTCGTTCGACCCGGAAGAGCTGCGCCGCGAGCAGAACGTGATCGTCCAGGAGATCGGCGCAGCCCTCGATACGCCCGAGGAGCTCGTCTACGACTACTTCACCGAGACCGCGTTCCCGGGCCAGGCGCTCGGCCGGCCGATCCTCGGGACCTCCGATTCGGTGCGCTCGTTCACCCGTCAGTCGGTGATCGGCTATCTTGAGCGGAACTATCACGGGCCGGCGATGATTGTTTCCGCCGCTGGCGCCGTCGAACACGACCGGCTCGTCGAGCTCGCGACCGAGGGGCTTGCCGGGCTCGCCAGCGACGCGCCGCCGAAACCCGACCCGGCGCGCTATGCCGGCGGCGACCGCCGCGAACGCCGCGACCTCATGGAGGCGCAGATCCTCCTCGGCTTCGGCGGCCGGGCGATCACCTCGCCGGACTACTTTGCCGCACAGATTCTCGCCACGGCAATCGGCGGCGGCATGTCCTCCCGGCTGTTCCAGGAGGTTCGCGAGCGCCGGGGTCTCTGCTACTCGATCTACTCCTTCCATTGGGCGTTCGCCGATGGCGGCGTCTTCGGCGTGCACGCGGCGACCGGCGAAAGCGCCGTTCCCGAGTTGATGCCGGTGATCCTCGGCGAGATCGAGCGTGCGGCTCACGATCTCAGCGAAGAGGAGATCGCGCGGGCAAAGGCTCAGGTGCGCGCCAACCTCGTCATGACGCTGGAAAGCCCGTCGGCGCGGGCCGGTCAGATGGCACGCCACATGCAGCTGTTCGGACGGGTGATCCCGATGGACGAGGTCGTTGCGAAGGTGGAAGAGGTGACTGTCGACAAGGCGCGGGCACTCGCCGGCGAGATATTCACCGGGACCACGCCGACGCTGGCGTCAATCGGGCCGATCGACGGCCTGTTGTCGGTGGACGATGTCGCGAGCCGCCTCGGCTCGCCGGCAGCCGCCTGAGGCCGCGATGGCATTCCTCCGCCCCCTGTCGCCACAAGGCGCGCCGCCGCCCATCCGAGGCGACCGGGTGGTGCTGCGCTTCCCGACGCTGGCCGACTATCCGCAATGGGCGGAGCTTCGCGCCGCCAGCCGCCGCTTCCTGGAACCATGGGAGCCGGTGTGGACGTCGGACGAGCTGACCCGGCTCGGCTATCGCCGGCGACTGAAGCGCTACCAACGGGAAATCCGCGAAGGCAGCGGCTATCCCTTCTTCCTGTTTTCTGCCGACGAAACGCAGCTTCTCGGCGGCCTGACGGTCTCCCACATTCAGCGCGGCGTGACGCAATCCGCCGCGGTGGGTTACTGGATCGGCGAACGCCACGCGCGGCGGGGCTTCATGACGGATGCGCTCAGGGCGACGATCGCATTCGCCTTTCAGACGCTGCGCCTCCACCGCCTCGAGGCGGCTTGCCTTCCCAGCAACGCCGCCTCGATCCGCCTTCTTGAAAAAACCGGATTCTCCCGGGAAGGCTACGCTCGGAGCTATCTTTGCATCGACGGGCGGTGGCAGGATCATCTCCTGTTCGCGATTGTCACCGGCGACGAGCGGATGAACCGCTAGCGCGGCCCGATCGCGTGTTGTTCAGCCCGGCGGCATTCACTACACAATGCCGCCATCCGGTTCGCTCTAAGGAGGGTGCGCGTCGTTGCGCTGGTTGAAGGTCTTGGCCACGGCGTTGGCTGCGTTGGTGGCGATCCAGTCCGCTGCCCATGCCTTCGACACGGTCGCGGTCCCGCTCGACGGCAGGACGCTGGACCTGGTGCCGGCGGCTGACTTCGCAACCAGCGACGACCCCGAGATCGAGACGTCCTCGGCACCGGGCGCGGACGGCATCATCCGCCGCCTCGAGGTGCCGGCTGAAGGCAACGGTCCACTCTATCATTGGGCGGTCTTTGCGCTCGCCAACAACAGTGACCAGCAGATCGAGCGTCTGCTCGTCGCCTCGCATTTCCGGCTCGCACGCTCCGGCCTGTTCGGCCCCGATCTCGGCGGCACGCGTATCGTCGCGGTGTCGAGCAGCGGCAATCACCGGCCGATCGCCGAACCAAGCCAGGAAGCCGACATCTACCGACTGACGCTCGACCCCGGTTCGATCACGACGTTCGTTGTCGAACTGCGGACGCCCGACCTGCCACAGCTTCAGCTTTGGGAAGCCGACGCCTATCGCGACGCGGTCAATAGCTACACGCTGTTCCGTGGCATCGTCCTCGGCATTTCGGGGCTGCTGGCGCTCCTCCTCACGATTGTCTTCGTCATCCGCGGAACGGCGCTGTTCCCGGCGACCGCGGCGCTCGCCTGGGCGGTACTGATCTATCTCACGATCGATTTCGGATTCTGGAACCGTGTGGCGCAGCTTCAGCCGGGCGACGACCAGTCGTGGCGGGCGGCGGCCGAGGTGCTGCTCGCCGCGGCGCTGGTGATCTTCACCTACACCTATCTCCATCTCGGCCGCTGGCATGTCCGATACTCCCATCTCACCATCGCCTGGCTCGTCGGGCTGGTCGCGGTGCTGGGGATTGCGGTCGTCGAGCCTTCGCTGGCCGCCGGTATCGCACGCTTCTCCTTCGGCCTGACCGTCGCCACCGGATTCGCACTGATCGCCCTGTTATCGATCCGTGGATTCGATCGCGCGGTGATGCTGATTCCGACATGGTTCCTGCTGCTGATCTGGGTCGCCACCGCCGGCCTCACCGTTACCAGAGCGCTCTCCGGCGACCTCGTCCAGCCTGCACTCGCTGCCGGCCTGGTGCTGGTTGTCCTCCTCATCGGCTTCACGGTGATGCAGCACGCCTTCGCCGGGGGTGGCGTTGCGCAAGGCCCGATCGACGAAACCGAAAGGCGGGCGCTGGCGCTTCTGGGCGCCGGCGATGTCATCTGGGACTGGGACGTCGAGCGCGACCGCATCACGGTCAGCCGCGAGGCGGAAGACTTGCTCGGACTGCCGCCCGGTCGCCTCACCGGCAATTCGGTCGACTGGATCGAGCACATGCATCCGACCGACCGCGAGCGGTTCCGCACCCTCCTCGACGCGATCGTGGAGGTCCGGCGCGGACGGCTCAATCAGGAGTTCCGGTTGCGTGCCGAGGACGGGCACTATCGCTGGTTCCTGCTGCGCGCCCGCCCCGTCCTCGGCGCCGACCGCGAAGTGCTGCGCTGCGTCGGGACGCTGTTCGACATCACCGACAGCCGGATCGCGGAAGAACGCCTGCTGCACGATTCGATCCGCGATCATCTGACCGGCCTGCCGAACCGGCAACTCTTCCTCGACCGGCTTGACGCGGCGCTGACGCGCGCGACCGAGGAGCGTTCGCTGTCGCCATCGGTCATCCTCGTCGACCTCGACTCGTTCAGAGAGCTCAACGAGACCTACGGAATCCCGGTCGGCGACTCGGTGCTTCTCACCGTGTCGCGGCGTCTGTCGCGGCTGGTGAAGCCGCTCGACACGCTGGCGCGCATCACCGGCGACCAGTTCGGCGTCATCCTCCTTTCCGAAAAGGGCCCTGGCCAGATCGCGGCTTTCGCCGAATCGATCCGTCGCGCGGTCCGCTCGCCGATCGGCTTCGGTGAACGCGAGATCGTGCCGACCGTCTCGATCGGCGTCGCCACTCCTGACGACAAGCAGGGCCGGCCGACGGCCGAGGGCCTCCTGAAAGAGGCCGAGATTGGCATGTACCAAGCCAAGCGTGAAGGCGGGGACCGCATCGAGGCCTTCCGCCCGGCTCTTCGCCGCGTCGGTACGGACCTCACCAATCTTGAGGCCGACCTCAAGCGCGCTCTCGCCCGTGAAGAAATCAAGGTCGTCTATCAGCCGGTCGTGCGCCTCTATGACAACACGATCGCCGGGTTCGAGGCGCTCGCCCGCTGGGACCATCCGAAGCACGGCCGGATCGCCCCGTCGGAGTTCGTGCCGATGGCCGAGCGCAGCCAGCTGATCTCACAGCTCGGCGTGTTCGTGCTGGAGCGCGCGACGCGGCAGCTTTCCGACTGGCAGCACGAAACGCGCATCTCGGCGCCGCTGTTCGTCAGCCTCAACATCTCCAGCCGCGAATTGCTTCGGCACGACCTGATCTCGGACGTGAAGTCGGTGCTCGTCCGCTCCAACGTCGATCGCGGATCCTTGAAGATCGAGCTCACCGAGAGCATCGTCATGGAGAACCCGGAGCGGAGCGCCCGTATGCTCGGCCGGCTCCGCGAGCTCGGCGCCGGCCTCTCGCTCGACGATTTCGGTACCGGCTATTCCTCGCTCTCCTACCTCCAGCGTTTCCCATTCGACACGCTGAAGATAGACAAGAGCTTCGTGCGCGGTCAGGTTACCGGCGCCCGCGAAATCATCCTTCGCGCAGTCGTCGACCTCGCCCACGACCTGTCGATGGAGGTCGTGGCCGAGGGGATCGAAACGGAGGAAGAGGCCGCAGAACTCGCCGACCTTGGATGTGAGTTCGGGCAGGGTTACCTATATGGGGCACCCATGAGCGCAAATAACGCGTCGAAGCTCCTCCTGCGCGAAAACGCCATTCCCGCCTGAGCCAGTGCAAAGGCACTCCTATTGATGAATACCAATGTGAAGCCGCCCCTCGAGATCGTCCTCTGCAGTCCGCGCGGGTTCTGCGCCGGGGTCGATCGGGCGATCCAGATCGTCGAGCTCGCACTCGAGCGCTATGGCGCCCCGGTCTATGTGCGGCACGAGATCGTGCACAACCGCTTCGTGGTCGACACGCTCCGCGAGAAGGGTGCCGTGTTCGTCGAGGAACTCGACGAGATCCCAGAGACATCGCAGCCGGTGATTTTCTCCGCCCACGGTGTCGCCAAATCGGTGCCGGCGGCGGCCGCCGACCGTAACCTCTTCCACATTGACGCGACCTGCCCACTCGTCACCAAGGTGCACCGCGAGGCCGAGATCCATCACAAGCGCGGCCGAGAGGTCATCCTCGTCGGCCATGCCGGCCATCCAGAGGTCGACGGCACGCTGGGCCAGCTGCCCGAGGGCGCAATACAGCTTGTGCAGACCGTCGCCGATGCCGAGACCGTCGAGCCGCGTTCGCCGGAAGCGCTCGCCTATGTGACGCAGACGACGCTTTCCGTCGATGACACGGCCGAGATCGTGGAAGCGCTGAAGCGCCGCTTCCCCGAGATCGTGGGCCCACACAAGGAAGACATCTGCTACGCCACCACCAACCGCCAGCAGGCGGTGCGGGAGGTGGCGCCGGATGTCGACGCGATGGTCGTGGTCGGTGCGCCGAACTCCTCCAATTCGCAGCGCCTTCGGGAAGTCGCCGAGCGCGCCGGGTGCCCTATCGCAGTCCTGGTACAGACCGCCGCCGAACTCGATCTCGCAACGTTCGAGGACTGCGCGCGGATCGGCATCTCGGCCGGGGCGTCTGCGCCGGAGGTGCTGGTCGAGGAGGTCATCGCCGCGTTTGCCGAACGCTTCGACATCAAGACCCGACTCGTGACGACCGCCGAGGAGCCGATCGTCTTCGGCCTCCCGCGCGAGCTTCGCGCCAGCTAGCGCGCAGCGGTGGCAGTCTATACCGAGATCGGCGAGGACGAACTCGAAGCTTTCGTCGCCGGCTACGATCTCGGAAAGGTGCTGTCGTTCAAGGGCATCGCCGAAGGCGTCGAGAACTCGAACTACCTCCTCGTCACCGACAGCGGGCCCTTCATCCTGACGCTCTACGAGAAGCGCGTCGAGGAGTCCGACCTCCCTTTCTTCCTCGGCCTGATGAATCATCTCTCGGCACGCGGAGAACGCTGTCCGACTGCGGTGGCCGATCGCGACGGACGGCTCCATAGCCGGCTCGCCGATCGTCCGGCGGCAATCATCACCTTCCTGCAGGGCGTCTGGATTCGTCGCCCGCGTCGCCAGCACTGCACGGCGGTTGGCGCCGCGCTCGCGCGACTGCATCTGGCTGCCGCGGATTTCGAGGTCCGGCGTCGCAACGCGCTCGCGCTCGACGGCTGGGCGCGACTTGTCGCCGCCACCGCCGACCACGCCGACGATGTCCGCGTCGGACTGGCCGAAGATATTGCGGATGAGATGGAGCACTTGCGCGCGCGTTGGCCGTCCGGCCTGCCGCAGGGCGTCATCCACGCCGACCTATTTCCGGACAATGTCTTCTTTCTCGGCGAAGAGCTTTCAGGGCTCATCGACTTCTATTTCGCGTGCAACGACATGTTCGCCTACGACCTTGCGATCTGCCTCAACGCCTGGTGCTTCGAAGCCGACCGCTCCTTCAACGTGACCAAGGGCAAGGCGCTGCTCGACGGCTACGCGGCGGTCAGACCTTTGGGGCAGGAGGAGATCGAGGCACTCCCGCTGCTTGCTCGCGGCGCCGCGTTCCGGTTTCTGCTAACCCGGCTCAATGACTGGCTGAGCGTGCCGGAGGGCGCTCTGGTCGTGCCGAAGGACCCAATGGAGTTCCACGCACGTCTCCGCTTTCACCGCGACGCCGAATCTGCCGCGGCCTACGGCTTCTCCCTTTGAGCGCGCGGGTCGAGATCTGGACCGACGGCGCCTGTTCCGGCAATCCCGGGCCGGGGGGCTGGGGGGCGCTGCTGCGGTGGAACGGACATGAGCGCGAGCTCACCGGCGGCGAGGCCCAGACCACCAACAACCGCATGGAGCTGACCGCCGCCGCGGCGGCGCTCGAAGCGCTGACCCGGGCGGCCGACGTCGACCTTTATACCGACTCGCAATACGTCCGCGGCGGGATCACCCAGTGGATGGCGAACTGGAAGCGCAACGACTGGCGAACCGCAGATCGGAAGCCGGTGAAGAATGTCGATCTGTGGCAGCGGCTCGATGCCGCCACCGAGCGTCACAACGTGACGTGGCACTGGGTCCGCGGGCATGCCGGCACGGAGGGCAATGAACGCGCCGACGAACTCGCACGTCAGGGGATGGCAGGGTTCCTGCCGCGCTAGGGCAGAACGAAATCCTGCTCGATGGCGTCGCCGCCGGAAACCAAAGTGAAGGTGACCGACGTGCCCGTGGTGTCTGCGCCCTCCGGGCGATCGAAGCCGAAGGCGAAGGTGAGTCGGTTGCCGTCGCGGTCGATCTGATGCGGCGGAATCGGGATCCAGCCTTCCGGCCCTTCGACGAAGAGCTCAGTACCGAAGCCCTGCGGCACGACGACGTCGGCGTGGAATCCGCTGCCACCTTCCGCAGCGCTCACTTCCGTTACCGCGAATGCGCCGGGAACCGGTTCCGTCGGCAGCCGTGCCGCACCTTCCTCGATGATCTCCAGCGCCTCCTCGTCGATCTCGCCGGCGCTGAACGTGACCGATGTCTCGACACGAAGCGGAATGCAGATCGTCTCGCACACGCCGAGATCGAAAATCACGTCGACCGTAACGGGAACGGCGTCGACCGTCGGCGTGATCGCGAGCGGGAGGATCACGCGGCCCTCATAGACATTGGTGACCGTATAGCCATCATTGTAGCGCATGGGCGCCGGGTAGCTCACCTCGACGGAGCCGAGATTGCGCGAGGCGGAGAAGTCGAAGACCGGCGGCAACCCGCCCTCGCCCGGCGTACGCCAGTAGGTCTTCCAGCCGGGCTCGAGGACAATCTCGATCGCTGCCTGCGGCGCGCCGTCGGCAAGGTCGGTGGCGACAAGACGGATATCGACGATATCCGACCCGACCCATTCGCCGATGCGGGCGTTTGCGGGCGCCGCTGCAAGTGCCCCGGCCAGGACCCCGGCGGCCAAGATCGCGCTGGCTCTGTGACGTTCGTACATGGCGCAGTCCTAACGTGCCCGAACGCCCGGAGCGCCTCATTTTCACGTGAGGCACTGCCATGGTTGACGGTTTCCAATCGGCCTCCGCGTGCTACTCTTCCACGCATGATCGACGTCGAAGATCCCGACGGCGGCTACCTGGACGGCCAGCTTCTGATCGCCATGCCAGGCATGGGCGACCCGCGCTTCGACCGCGCGGTCATCTACCTGTGCGCCCATTCGCCGGAAGGCGCGATGGGTATCCGCATCAACGAGGCTGTCCCGCAGCTGACGTTTCCCGAGGTGCTGTCGCGCCTCAACATCGCTCCCGAGAGCGAGATCAGCCTTCCCGACGCGACCTCGATCATCGTCCATCGCGGCGGGCCGGTGGAGACCGGGCGCGGCTTCGTGCTCCACAGCGCCGACTATGTGATCGACAATTCGACCATGCTGATCGACGGCGAGATGTGCCTCACGGCGACGCTCGACATCCTGCGCGCCATCGCCTCCGGCGACGGACCGGCAAGGTCGCTTCTCGCGCTCGGCTATGCCGGCTGGGGGCCCGGCCAACTCGACGAAGAACTGGCGGCCAATGGCTGGCTGCATTGCCCGGCAAGGCCGGACCTCATCTTCGACCCCAACCTCGAGAGCAAATACGAGACGGCGCTGGCCGAGCTCGGCATCAATCCGGCGATGCTCTCCTCAGGCGCCGGGCACGCCTGAGGCCTCCTCGTCCCGCCGCCGGCGCCGTTCCATTGCCCGCAGACGTAGAACGGCCATCACCGCCAGCACTGCAGCCAGACCGAACCAGGTCACCGCATATTGCAGGTGGTTGTTCGGGAAACTGACCGTCGTCTCGCCGCCCTGGGGCAGGCCACCAGGCAGCTCGGGATCGAACGCGGCGTCGATGTAGTATGGAGCAAGGCTGGTCTCGTCGACAGTGAGGTAGGGCGCGAACCGCCCGGGGTCGCGCGTGAACCAGACATTGCCCTCCGGATCGTCAGCGGGCGTGAAGAGATTGCGCCCCTGTGGCGGGCGGAGGAGCCCGGTGGTCGCGACCTCGCCCCCGATCTGACCCGGCTCCCGCGTCGCCGGATCCTTGTTGTCCTCCGGAACGAAGCCGCGATTGACGATCACGTGCCAACCTTCGGACGTCTCCAGCGGCGTCAGGACGAAATAGCCCTGCCCGCCCTCGGGGCCGGCCGGGTCGGAGAGCGCCGCATAGGTGTGAATCTCCTGGTCGTGCAAGAAGCGACCGGTGACTTCGACCGGACGATAGTCGAGGTCATCATAGTCGATGCCTTGCCAGGTTTCGGGGGGTGGCGCCGGTATGGGCGTGAGATCGGTCCGCTCCTCGACGCGGGCGATCAGGTCTTCTTTCCACGCCAGGCGCTGGACCTGCCAGGTGCCGAGGCCGCAGAGGATGACGAAGCCGACCAGGGCGAGCCCGATGAGGAGCCCGCGCCGTTCGCGCCGCGCCGGCGGACGATCTGTCATGAGTCCACTAGTCCTCCGCCAGCCGTCCTTCGGCGGCCTTGTGGCGATACTGCATGCCGACGAACCAGCCCTTCAGCGGCCGAAGCATGCCGAGGGAGAGGCCGATGATCACCGGAGCCCAGACCACCGCGTGGAGCCAATAGGGCCAGCCAACGGTGAACTCGATGGCAAGCGCCAGTCCGACGACAATGAACCCGACGATCAGGACAATGAAGACCGCCGGGCCGTCGCCGGCATCTGCCGCACCATAGTCGAGACCGCAATGGTCACATGACGGCGCAAGGTCGAGAAAGCCCTTGAAGAGCCTGCCCTCGCCGCAACGAGGGCAACGACCACGAACGGCGTTTGAAACCGGGCTGCGCCCGGATTGTTCAATTGAAGTCATGCCGCTCCATTGGACAGCGGCCGCGGGAAGAACCCGCGGCCGCCGCCGAAGCTCTAGTGGTAGACGCCGTTCCAGCCGCCCCAAACGTAGACGAAGACGAAGAGGAACAGCCAGACCACGTCGACGAAGTGCCAGTACCAGGCCGCTGCCTCGAAGCCGAAATGCTGCTGCGGCGTGAAATGGCCTGCTCTCGCCCTGAACCAGCACACGATCAGGAAGATTGTGCCGATGAGGACGTGGGCACCATGGAACCCGGTCGCCATGAAGAAGGTCGAGCCGTAGATGTTGCCGTCATACTGCGTCGAGTAGTCGAACGCGGCGGAGGCATACTCGTAGACCTGAACGGCGCTGAAGATCATGCCAAGGATGATCGTCGCGCCCAGACCCCAGATCAGACCGCGCCGGTTGTTGTGAAGCAGCGCGTGGTGGGCGTAGGTGACGGTCGTGCCCGACGTCAGCAGAATCAGCGTGTTGAGCAGCGGGAAGTGCCACGGGTCGAAAACCTCCGTGCCTTCCGGCGGCCAGATCCCGCCCGTCTCCTCGACCCGCGCGACCTGACCGACGAGATCACCGGTCGCGGCATCGATCGAAACGGCGTCGGTCATCAGGCTGGCGTCGAAGAACGCCCAGAACCACGCCACGAAGAACATGACCTCCGAGGCGATGAACAGGATCATGCCATAGCGGAGATGCAGTTGAACGACCGGCGTGTGATAGCCCGTATTGGCTTCCTTGATGACGTCCCGCCACCAGACGTACATCGTGTAGAAGACGCCAAGGAAGCCGGGCACCAGCCACAGCACCTGATGCGTGCCCGGATTGATGCCGAACAGCGTCCAACTGCCGTTGTTGTCGCCGTTCATGAACATGATGAAGCCGATGGCCAGAACGAACGCCGAGATCGCGCCTACGGCGGGCCATGGGCTCGGATTGACCAAGTGATAGTCGTGTTGCTTCGTGTGCGCGTCCGCCATTCTTTTCTCCACTCGATCGGCCGGTCCCTTCCGGCTTCCCCGCCCCAACGGGCCTTTGCTTACCCGTCTCCTCCGACGGCATTCTGCGCGACCGGACCATCGGGTTGTGCACCAGATGTCCGGAAGAAGGTATAGGACAAAGTGATCGTATCGACGTAATCCAAATTCGGATCGTCGGCGATTTGCGGGTCGATATAGAACAACACTGGCATCTCGACCGATTCGCCCCCCGCCAGCGTCTGCTCGGTGAAGCAGAAGCACTCGACCTTCATGAAGTACGCGCCGACGAGCGATGGCGCGACGTTGAAGCTGGCCGTGCCCGTCACCGCCTCGTCGCCGAGATTGGTGGCAACGTAGTTGACTTCCGCCGGCTCGCCGACGCGCACCTGAACCTCGCGCTGCGCTGGCCTGAACTCCCAGCCGAGCGCCGAGTCGGTGTTGGAATCAAAGCGGATGGTGACTACGCGGTCGAGCACCTCATCCGACAGATTGTCGGAACGCTGCGTGGTGCCGCCATATCCGGTGACCTGGCAGAAGAGCTCATAGAGCGGCACAGCGGCGAAGGCCATGCCGACCATGCCGAGCACCACGCCGCCGGCGATGAAGGCGGTCATGCGCTTCCGCCCCGCACCGGAGCGATTGGCTGCCATTTGGGTGTCGGTCGCCATGGTCAGATCGGCCTGATCACCGTATCCGGTCCGCGGACCAGGGTGATCGCAATCATGATCAGAACCAGCGCTGCGAGCGCAACCGCCAGGGCGATCGAACGGTTTCGCCGCCGACGCTCCTGTTCGGGTGTCAGCTGCTGTGGGCGCGGGCGGTCGGCTTCAGCCACGATCAACCGAACCACCCCAGCTGACTGATGCCGCGATCGACGAGCAGCACGGCGAAGACAAGGAACAGGTAGAGCAGCGAGTAGCCGAAGAGCCGGCCGGCCGCCGCGCGATCGCGCCCGCCGCTACGCAGAACCGGGATCGACCGCCACACCATGACCGCGCCAAGAGCGGCGGCGATGATACCGAAGGCCGGTGACGCCAGGCCGACAAAGGCGGGCGCAGCGCCGATCGGCACCAGAAGGACGGAATAGGCAAGAATCTGCCGCGCGGTCGCCGCCGGGCCGGCAGTAACCGGCAGCATCGGAACGCCGACATTGCGATAGTCGTCGGCCTTCAGCAGACCGAGCGCCCAGAAATGCGGCGGCGTCCAGAGGAAGATGATGCCGAACAGAATCAGGCTTTCGATGCCGACGGAGTTCGTCACGACGGCCCAGCCGATCACCGGCGGCAACGCGCCCGAAGCGCCGCCGATGACGATGTTCTGCGGCGTCCAGCGCTTCAGGATCATCGTGTAGATGACGGCGTAGAAGAAGATCGTGAAGGCCAGCAATCCAGCGGCGAGCCAGTTCGCCGCTAGGCCGAGCAGCGCGACCGAGCCGACCGAAAGGACGATGCCGAAGGCAAGCGCTTCCTGTCTGGTGACCCGCCCGGCGGGAATGGGCCTCTCGCTGGTGCGGGCCATGCCGGCATCGATATCGGCATCGTACCACATGTTCAGCGCACCGGAGGCGCCGGCTCCAACGGCAACGGCAAGGATCGATATCGCCGCCATAACCGGGTTGATTCCGCCCGGCGCAACAAGCAGCCCGACAAGCGCTGTGAAGACGACGAGCGACATCACGCGCGGTTTCAGGAGGGCGATGTAGTCTCCGACGTCGGCGGCGGAGACGGTCGGGCCTTCCTGGTCCAGTGTCGGTTCGAGTTTGTCGACGTAGGCCATCAATCGCACCACGTGCCGGCGGGAAGCCGGCGGCGGCCGAGAGGGGCCGCCGCCTTCAAGCTACTTGATCCGCGGCAGCGTCTCCCAGGTGTGGAACGGCGGCGGCGAGGCGACCTTCCATTCGAGGGTGGTGGCACCCTCGCCCCAAGGATTGGCGCCGGCGGCGCGCTTCCGCGCAAAGCCCTGGAACACCGCCCAAAGGAACACCAGGACACCGGCGAACGAGATGTAGGAGCCGTAGGACGACACCGCGTTCCAGCCGGCGAAGGCGTCCGGATAGTCGACGTAGCGGCGCGGCATACCGGCAAGACCCAGGAAGTGCTGCGGGAAGAAGGTGATGTTCGCACCGATGAACATCAGCCAGAAGTGCACCTTCCCGAGGGTCTCGTTGTAGGTGTAGCCGGTCATCTTCGGGTACCAGTAGTACCAGGCAGCGAAGATCGCGAAGACGGCACCCAGCGACAGCACATAGTGGAAGTGCGCGACGACATAGTAGGTGTCGTGCACGGCGCGGTCGAAGCCGGCATTGGCGAGCTGAACGCCTGTCACGCCACCGACCGTGAAGAGGAAGATGAAGCCGATCGCCCACAGCATCGGCGTCTTCAGCTCGAT
>Ga0180431_10001178_pt1 | contig 36702 bp, 34 predicted proteins | sample SS_ome_11_FD_132459 | JGI IMG/M metagenome (GOLD analysis project Ga0180431, IMG submission 132459) | Hypersaline lake sediment archaeal communities from the Salton Sea, California, USA - SS_1_MS_1 metaG | ecosystem: Environmental > Aquatic > Non-marine Saline and Alkaline > Hypersaline >... | reverse complement strand
TCCCCTTCCGGACAGAAATCGGCGTTTTAACTTTTCTCCTTTCGGCGGCGCTCATTTTCCTCATCGGGCTGGTCACGACATCTTTCCAGTCCATTAAAGCCAGCCTGGCCAATCCCGTGGATGCCCTGCGCTTTGAATGAAAATTGCAATGACTAGCAGAGAATCTGATTCAACTGAAAAGGGAGGGAACTAAGGTGAAATATTTAGCCAGAATAGTGGGAGTGATAGGATTCGTATCGATTATCGGGGCATTCCCGACCTGGAGTGAGAATTCACAGTACTTCGGGACACTCTCGAAATACGTCAAGGAAAACTACACTCAGCAGGATCACATGATTCCGATGCGGGACGGGAAGCGATTGTTCACCACCGTTTATATCCCGCGTGATACGTCGCAGAAGTATCCCATCCTCATGACAAGGACTCCCTACAAAACAGATACCTACATCAATCCGATCGGCCTGGGCAGGGATTTTGCGCTTGAGGGCTTTATTTTTGTCTATCAAGACGTGCGGGGCAGGTATCAATCCGAAGGGGATTTCGTCAACGTCAGGCCCCATAAGCCAGTCAAGAAGGGCCCCGCTGATATCGATGAGAGCACGGATACCTACGATACTATTGACTGGCTCATCAACAACATACCGGGAAACAACGGCAAGGTGGGGCTGTGGGGAATTTCTTATTTGGGGTTTTATACGACTCACGGGATTATTGACGCCCACCCCGCTCTGAAGGCCGCCTCGCCGCAGGCTCCGGTCACGGATTGGTTTATCGGCGATGATTTTCACCACAACGGCGCCTTTTTTCTGGCAGACGCCTTCTCCTTCATATCGTCATTCGGAGTGCCGCGCCCCAAGCCCACCAAGGAGCACGCGCCGCGCTTCGATTTCAAAATGACGGATGGCTACAGGTTTTTTCTGGAGCTGGGGCCGATCCGGAATGTCAATGAAAAATATTTCAAGAAGGGGATTCCCTTCTGGAATGACCTGATGACACACGGCACCTATGACGAATTCTGGAAGGCTCGCGATCCCCTGCAGCATTTGCGCAATGTGCGGCCCGCGGTCATGACCGTAGCGGGATGGTTCGATGCCGAGGATCTATGGGGCACGCTGGCCGTCTATCGGACCGTGGAGAAACACAATCCCGGCATTTTCAATATATTGGTCATGGGTCCCTGGCCCCACGCCGGATGGTCTTTTTTTGACGGATCAAGACTTGGGGCCTTGAGGTTCGGATCCAAGACATCCCTGTTTTATCAGAAAAACATCGCCCTCCCTTTTTTCAACTACTATCTCAAGGACAAGGGGGAGCTTGATTTGCCCGAAGCCTATGTGTTCGAGACCGGAGCGAACGAGTGGCGGCAATTCGATGCTTGGCCGCCAGAAGGCGCCGTGGAAAAGCCGCTTTACTTCCACGAGAACGGTCATTTGCGTTTTGAGCCTCCGGCACAGCCAAAAAAAGGTGCATTCGATGAGTATCTCAGTCTTCCCTCCCGGCCTGTTCCCTATATAGGGAAAATTCAAATAGGCCGGTCAGGAGCGGAATACATGGTAGCAGACCAGAGGTTTGCCGCAACCCGCCCGGACGTTCTCGTCTACCAGACTGACGTCTTGACCGATAACTTGACGATTGCCGGCCCCGTGACAGCGCGGCTGTGTGTTTCGACAAGCGGCACTGATTCGGACTGGGTCGTGAAACTCATCGATGTCTACCCGGATGATCAGCCTGACAACAAGCCCAATCCGATGAAGGTACGGATGAGAGGCTATCAGCAATTGGTGCGTGCCGAGATCATGCGCGGCAAGTTCAGGAACAGCTTTGAGAGCCCGGAACCTTTTGTTCCCAATGAAGCGACCAAGGTCAAATTCGTGTTGCCGGATGCCCTCCACACTTTCCGCAAAGGCCATCGCCTTATGGTCCAGATCCAGAGCAGCTGGTTCCCGCTGGTGGATCGCAATCCGCAAAAATTCGTCGACATCTACACGGCCACGGAGTCTGATTTCCAGAAAGCGACACAGCGGCTCTACCGGTCCGGGAAGAACATTTCGTCGATAGTGCTCACTGTGCTCCCTGAAGAGTCGAAGTGACCGATCTTTTCCAATAACGAAAGTTATGTTTTCAGGAATGATCAAACCCATGTCTAGCGGGTAAAGACCTTCGACATGGTTATTGAGACGCGGGATATATCGAAATCAAGACTGGCCGTTGGATACAATCCTTTAAAAATAAAGGTGTAGAAATTGGTCGGCGATTTGGTTAAAGTCTAAAGGTTATTCCGCTAAACGAGGAGATATCAAGGAGGGAGAGATGCCGAAAAAAATCCTGTTGGTTTTTGCTATCCTGGCGGGGGCCAGTCTTCTTGTCGGGGCTTGGAATGTGTCCTCATCGAATAAAAGCTCGATGATTGACCGGGATGGTGTGGGAATCATACTTATCGATGTCCAGCCCTTTTTTGTGGATATCATGAGCGGCTCGAGAGAGCCGGTCATGGAAAGGCTGGAACAGCTTTTGCGTCTTGCGGATTGGACACAGATTCCGCTGATCGCGACTTTCGAGCATCCCACGGAAAAGAATGGCTGGCTCCCTGAACGGCTGGAAAATGTATTCCCCGGGCATGGGGAACGATTCGTGAAGAGAACATTTTGCCTGTGCCGGGAACCTGAAATCCGGTCCAGACTGAAAGAACTGAAAATCAAGCAGATTGTCTTGGCCGGCTGTGAGACCGATGTCTGTGTTCTTCAGTCCGCCCTGGGGTTGCTGAAAATGGGGTACCAGGTTTTTCTGTTGGAGGACAGCGTCTTCACCAATGAATCCCATCCTGAGCCGGCGATAAAAAGGATGTATCAAGCCGGGGTCATCCCCAGCACCTACAAAACATTTTTCTACGAGCTGACACAAGGCGTTGATAGAGAGACCTTGCCAGCTGCGTGGAAAGAACGGATGCCCTCTTACATGAAAGACTACACGAATCCCTATAAGCTTGTTCCATGGGAGCTAAAAAAATGATGAAAGGAAAGTCCATGAAATCCAAAAGAGTCGTGTGCGGTCTTGCCCTTTTGATCGCAATGTGTTCAATTCCGGGTTTGCTTGCCAAGCATCCTGCCGCGGGGCAGTATGACATTCTCATCACCAATGCCAAGATTGTCGATGGTACAGGGAAGCCTGCCTTTATCGGCAATGTGGCCATCAAAGGTGAAAGGATTGTCGCTGTTGGAAAAGTGACTGGGGAAGCGACAAGCGTTATCGATGCGACGGGGTTGGTGGTCTGTCCGGGTTTCATCGATCCCCATTCGCATGCGGATCTTGACATATTGGATTATCCCCTGACAGAGAATTTCATCATGCAGGGCGTGACCAGTTTTGTTGGTGGGAATTGCGGCCTTTCCCTCGCTCCTGCGGAGAAGATGTCCTTTTCTCAGTGGCTGGCTGAAGTGGAGACCAAGGGCATCTCTATCAATTATGCGCCGCTGGTCGGGCACAACCAAATCCGCGAGCTGGTTATGGGGGAAGATTTCAAAAGAGCCGCCACAGAAGACGAAATCAAACAGATGAAGGCCCATGTGGAAGAAGCGATGAAAAGCGGGGCCTTCGGGCTGTCGACATTCACCGATCCCAGTCCGGGAGAGTACGCGACTTTCGAAGAAATTCTGGAATTGGTAAGAGCTGCCGGCAGATCAGGGGGGATATATTTTCCCCATACCAGACACATCCAGAGCCAGTGGCCGTCTGATGATCTGGACGAATACGGCTACGGTATCTATCACGGTCCGGCCGAAGATGTGTGGGTGGGTATGTATAGAGGGATTCAGGAAGTGATTGAGATCAGCCGGCAGACCGGCGTGCCCGTTCACATTGCCCATTTGAGCAATGTCTACCTCATCCCGCAACCCCATCCGGAATTTCTCGAGGAAGCTACGGCCAGAGCAACGCTGTGGAACATCGACATGGCCAGGGCCGAAGGCATCGATGTCACTTTCGATGTGATCATTTCAGAATCCAGCATCTCCAGTGAAGTGCCTCTTTACAGAGAGTTTGTCAGGTCCCGGAACATATCTTTGGAATGGCTGAACAAGTTGTCTGCCGAGGAATTCTCAGAAAAGCTCAAATCGGAAGAATTCCGTGAACAAATAAGAAACATCTACCGTCGGGGAAGGCTGAAGTTGGGCATGATCCACACCAAAGCCGATCCTTTCTGGTTCAACTGCTTCACGATATTGCACTGTCAAAACTCGGAGTGTGTGGGGAAAACGATCGGAGAAATTTCAAAGAGAGACACGAAAGATCCGCTTGAAGTGCTCTTTGACATTCTGGCGGAGGATCCGGATACGCGCTGGGTTCAGCATTTGGACCGGCGTCAGACTGCGGCCGCGACGGTGACCCTACTCAAGCATCCGTTGACTATGGCCTGTACGGATATGGGCGTTTATCCGGCCAATCCCAAAGGCGTGTCTCTGCCTCCTCCCATTGCCTATGGTCTTTACCCCAACTACATCAAGACCTATGTCAGAGAGAGAAAGGTCATCAGCCTCGAGGAAGCGATCAAAAAGGCAACCTATCTTCCTGCCCGGCGGATAAACCTGGATGACCGGGGAGTCATCCGAAAGGACGCTTTTGCCGATATTCTTATCTTTGATTTTGAACACATCGATTACACCGGAAACTTTCTCGATCCCGCGGTCCGGCCTGAGGGCATAATTTATGTGCTGGTCAACGGTCAATTGGTGTATAAAGACAAAACCCACACCAAGGCACGGTCTGGAAAGGTTCTGCGGAGAAAAAGCTAGCTGAGAAATGGAATACAAGGAATAAAGGAGTAAGAGGATGACAAAAAAAGAATGGGAAGGCTCTGAATGGGCCGAGATGGTCGTCAGGAGTGAAAAGAACCTGACCATGGACAAAAAGTTGATCCTGACGGTATGTCCTGTTGGTGCTCTCTTTTCCAGAAACCACAATCCGAATCTGCCCTGCTCACCCGAAGATTTGGCTAGAGAAGTGATCGAATCTTATCAAGAAGGGGCGTCCGTTGCTCACTTGCACACCCGGGATGCGTACGGACATCCCGCCGCGTCATTTGAGCAGCTCAAAGAGACGATTGACTTGATCATGGCCGAGTGCCCTGACATCATCATCCAGCCCAGCTCGTGTGAAGGGTACATTCCCGGCAAAACGACTTACAGTTATGAGACTGTTCAACCTATGCTGGATGTGTTGCATGGCTATGGCAAACAGTACATGGAGACCACGATATTCACTCCGGTGTCTTATGCCTGCCACGATGTTGATGGATTCATCGACATAACCCTTGCCACCAAGGACAACATGCAGAAGACCATCGCATTTCTTCAGGACAACAATGTCAAACCTGAGTTCATGAATCACAACTGGGAGGGGATCCTGAACGTGAAAGAATACCTCATCAAGCCGGGGATTCTCCAAAAACCTTACCTCATGTCCATGGGCCCTGGGATGCACAACGCGGCAGAGACATATCCTGATCCCTGGGGTTTTATGTATGTCCTGGGCATGATGAAGATGATGCCCGAAGGCAGTGTCACATCTCTCAGTGCGGGAGGAAGAAACTGGCTCCCTCTGTCGACCTTTGCCATCATGATGGGTGTGGATGCCATTAGAGTCGGGATGGAAGATCATTTCTACACGTACCCCCATAGAGATGATATCATTCAATCCAACGCTTCAGAAACGAGGAAGGTGGCCACCATAGCGAGGGAGTTGGGACGTGACATCGCGACGCCTGCAGAGGCCCGAAAAATCATGGGCCTTTAAATGACACAGAAACATTTCCAAATCCGTGATGGAAGGCTCATCGAATGATCGGATTGGTAATTTCAAAAACACGTCGATTTTTCCCCAGCGAGGAAAAATCGACTCGGTTTCCGGTCTCGCTCTCCTTTCCCTGCCGGGAAAGGAACCATGCTCGCTTCGGCCTTCAAACGGTTTTTTCCATTACTCAATCTGATCACTCGCTATCCTGCTCTGGATCTAGTGTCATCACGGATTTGGAAATGCTAGCGATGACACGAAAAAATTTTCTTTTGTGTTGAGACTTTGTATAATGTCTCCCACAAAAAATGTTGACTGTGTTTATGACCATTTAAGGAGGGGAAATGATAGATTATAACCGCCAATTTCGAAAAGCCGCTGTTTTGGGGGCCGGAGTCATGGGCGCACAGATTGCCGCTCATCTGGCGAATACCGGCGTCCCGGTTATTCTGTACGACCTGCCTGCTAAAAAGGGAGACCTCAACGGCATTGTCGACACAGCGCTCAAAGGATTGACCAAACTGCGGCCCAGCCCGCTGGCAACGAAATCCGTTGTGGATGCCATTCAGCCGGCCAATTACGAGGAGCACCTGGAGCGTCTCAAAGACTGTGATCTGGTTATCGAAGCGATCGCCGAGCGGATCGACTGGAAGCATGACCTTTACAGCCAGGTGATTCCGTTTTTAAAGGAGGATGCTGTCCTTGCCACCAATACGTCAGGTATCAGCATTAAAAGCCTGGCTGAGCCCTTGCCAGAGGCTGTGAAACCCCGGTTTGTGGGCATTCACTATTTCAACCCGCCGCGGTACCTTTACATGGTCGAAGTTATTCCCCACACGGGAACAGATGCCGGCGTTTTGGACGCTCTGGAAAGCTTCTTGACGACGACGATGGGCAAAGGTGTCATCCGGGCCAAAGACACGCCGGGGTTCATCTCCAACCGGGTGGGTTCTTTTGCCCTGAGTGCCGTGTTCCATCACACGCAACGCCTCGGTCTTTCCTTTGATCTTGTCGATAAGCTCACGGGCCCAGGCATCGGACGGGCCAAGAGTGCCACCTACAGGACCGCCGATGTGGTGGGGCTGGATACAGTAGCCTTGGTCACGGAAAAAAGTCTGGCCGCCAACCTGCAAAATGATCCCTGGGTTGACACCATCGTCGTGCCGGATTGGATGCAGGCCCTCATTGCCAAGGGAGCTCTGGGCCAAAAGACCGGAGTCGGAATATACAAAAAGATCAAAAAGGACATATTTGTCCTGGATCTGGAGAGCCAGGATTATCGTCCGGTCCGTGATGACGTGGATGAAGACGTGAAGAAAATCCTCAAAATCCGTGATTTCGGTGAGAAGTTCGCGGCGATCAAGGCTACACAGAGCACCCAGGGAGAATTTTTGCTTTCCATTTTCCGCGATCTTTTCCATTACAGTGCCGTCCACCTGCCTGCAATAGCCCACTGTGCCCGGGATGTGGACTTTGCTCTTCACTGGGGATATGGTTGGTCCCTGGGTCCCTTTGAGATCTGGCAGGCGGCAGGGTGGCAGGAGACCGCCAAAATGCTTCGGGACGATATCGCTGCAGGCAAGACTATGGCTGATACGCCACTCCCAGAGTGGGTGCTGGAGGAAGCGCGGACAGGTGTGCACAGGCCCGAGGGATCGTGGTCGCCCTCGTCCAAAACGTACGTTCCACGCTCAGATCATCCGGTCTATCAGAGACAGATCTTTCCTGAACGTGTTTTGGGTGAGAAACCGAAGCCGGTAGAGTCCGTGTTCGAGACGAAGAATGCCCGCATGTGGCATACGGGTGATGATATCGGCATATTGAGTTTCAACACGAAGATGAACATCATTTCGGATGGCATTCTCGAAGCCATGTCCCAGGCTGTCGAGAGGGCGGAAAAGGATTTCAAGGCTCTGGTTATTTGGCAGCCGGAAGGTCCATTCTGCGCCGGAGCCGATCTTAACTGGGTTCTCCAAAACTCAAAAGCCGGACAATTCGACAGCATCGCAGACATGGTTACCCGGTTTCAACAGGTAAATTTAGCACTCAGGTATTCTGCTGTGCCTGTGGTGGCTGCACCCCGAGGTCTTGCCATCGGCGGAGGGTGCGAAATCCTGATGCACTGTGACCGCATTGTCGCATCCTTGGAGTCCTACATCGGCCTTGTTGAAATGGGAGTGGGGTTAATCCCTGCCGGTGGAGGGACTAAAGAGATGGTACTCCGTGCCGCTCATGATGCGAAGGGTGGCGATATCTTTCCTCACCTGGCACGCTATTTTGAGCAGGTGGCCATGGCCAAAGTGTCTGTGAGCGGATTGGATGCCAAAGAGATGGGCTTTTTGCGGCCCTCCGATGTTGTCGTCAACAATAAGGATGAAGTTCTCTATGTGGCGAAGAAAGAAGCAGAGGCTCTGTATGAATCCGGATACCGGCCGCCTCTACCGGGAAAAAATATCCCGGTCCTGGGGATGAGCGGCCGGGCTACACTTCAAGCGCGGCTCGTGAACTTCCTCAAAGGACACTTCATCTCGGAACATGATCATGTCGTGGCCACAAAACTGGCCGGGGTATTCACCGGGGGGGGTGTGGATGAAGGAAGTCTTGTCGATGAGCATTGGCTGCTCCGTCTGGAAGAGCGGGCGTTTGTGGATGTGTGTCAGACCGAAAAAACTCAGGCACGCATGGCCCATATGCTGGAAACGGGGAAACCCTTACGCAATTGAGATGACCGATGAGGACAGGAAGATTTTTAACAGCGGTAGAAGCCTCTGTTTGTTCCGGAGAAAAGATTCTTTTTTTCGGATACACGAAAGGATAAGCTATGAGTAAACGACTCAACGATGCCTATATCGTCTCGGCTGTGCGCACTCCTGTGGGGAGGGCGCCGCGCGGGATGTTTAAAAAAGTCCGACCGGATGATTTGTTGACCCATTGTCTGAAGGGATTGCTGGAAAAAAATCCTCAGTTAGACCCTCATGATATCGATGATGTCATTGCCGGATGTGCGGTGCCGGAGGGGGAACAAGGCGCGGATATTGCCAGGGTTGCTGTCCTGCTTGCCGGATATCCCGAATCGGTTCCCGGCGCCACGGTGAATCGTTTCTGCTCATCCGGCCTTCAATCCATTGCCCAGGCCGCAGACCGCATCAAAGTCGGGGAGGCCGATATCGTCATCGGTGCAGGTGTAGAGTGCATGTCAGTGGTTCCGATGTACGGGATAAAACCTTCCTTCAATCCGAACGTCTACAACGACGAGGCATCAGCCGGCATGGCTGTCAGCATGGGTATCAGTGCCGAGATTATTGCCAAGGAGTACAATATCACCCGGGAAGAACAGGATCAGTTTGCCCTGCGCAGCCACCAGAATGCACTGGCTGCGATCGCCAAGGGGGAGTTTAAAGACGAAATACTCCCTTATGAGATTTCATTGTCCGTCCCGGATACTGAAACTGAAGAGGTGCGGGTGATAAAGCGAACGGTCGATACAGATGAGGGCCCAAGGGCCGATACTTCGCTTGAAGTTTTAGCCAAATTGAGACCGGCTTTTGACGCCAAAGGCACTGTCACGGCCGGAAACAGCTCGCAGATGAGCGACGGGGCAGCGGCTGTTCTCCTGTGCAGTGAGAGGGCAATGAAGAAGTATGGTTTTGAACCCATGGCTCGCTTTGTCAGCTACAGCGTCGCTGCCGTAAAACCCGAGCTTTTCAGCCTTGGTCCGGTGAAGGCTGTTCCCAAGGTCCTGGCTTATTCAGGCCTGAAACTCGAAGACTTTGGTTGGATCGAGTTAAACGAGGCTTTTGCATCCCAGGCTCTGACGTGCATCAGGGAGCTGGGCCTGGATTTGGACAAAGTGAATCGGTTGGGAGGGGCTATTGCCCTCGGGCATCCCCTCGGCGCGACTGGGTCCAAGCTTACGGCTACCACGGTCCATGCCATGCGGCGGCACAGCATCAAATACGGCCTGGTCACCATGTGCGTCGGGTTTGGCATGGGTGCTGCCGGTGTGTTTGAACTGACCTAGGAATGGATTCTGTGATAGTCGATCGAAGCGGATTTATCAAGGATTGGATCGAATAATGTGAGCCCGATCATCGAGCAGCGTGTATAAACTCTGCGGACCGTTCCTCGACCGGGCTGCAGGGAAGGATGGGTCAATGGAAATCCCAAAATTCGACACCTACTGGCAGTACGTGGAGTACTGGAGCGAAGTGGATCCTTATTTCCCCTCCATGAGAGATGATCGTCGATCAGTAACCGCTCTGGAATTTCAACAGAAGACAGACCAATTGGCTAAGGCGTTTCTCCATTTGGGAGTGGGCAAGGGTGATCGTGTGGCTACCCTGCTGCCTCAAGGAATCGACTATATTCTGGTGATGATCGCAGCCAATAAACTCAACGCCATTCTCGTCCCTCTCGATGTCAAATTCAGGGCGGCGGACATCAAAAGATTTCTTTCGCATGCCCTGCCAAAAGTTATCGTGTCTCTTCCCCATGTCCAGGACTTCGATGTCGTGAAGACTCTCGAATCCTTCGGGTCAGAGTTTGACCGGATGATTAAGATCTGGGTGGGCACATCCGAACACGGAACATCCTTGGATGAATTGTTGACCATGCCTTTCGAGTTGAACGGAGAGCTGGAAGGGGCCAAAACCGATCAGCACGTGGATGATCCGATGCTGATCATTTTTACGGGCGGAACAACGGGAATTCCCAAAGCCGCGCTGTTGTCCCATCAAAACACCACGCACATGACCTATGCGGAGATGCAGCATATTCTCGTGGCCAATGGCATATCGAGCCGGTCGACGCACCCTGTTTTTTTACCTCCAAGCCATATCGGCGGAACGGTCGAAATCATAGGCATGGGCATTGTGGGGGGGTATGAGATGGTCATGATGGAATCCTGGAGCCCTGCAGGCCATCTCGAGCTTATCCAGAGGGAGAAGATAGAATGGATCGGCGGCGTGCCCACCATGATTGCCATTATCCTCTCCCTGCCGAATTTGGACAGCTATGATCTATCCCCGCTCAAAGTGTGCTTCCTTTCGGGAGAAAAAGTATCCTTTGAGCTCTTGGAAGCGGCTAAACAACGACTTTGCAGCACGATAATTACCGGCTATGGAAGCACGGAAGCCGGTGCGGAGACAAACCTGACGACCAGAGACGATGATATCTCGGAGATCGCCCTGGGCTATGTGGGCAAGCCCACACCCGGTGTCCGAATCAGGATTTGTGATGATAGCGAAAACGAGCTTCCGGCCGGTGAGATAGGGGAAATCATCATAACCGGGCCCTTTTCCATCAAGTCCTACTTCCGGATGCCCGAAGAGAATAAAGCCAGCTTCACGGCTGACGGGTGGATCAAGACCGGAGACCTGGGATATCTGACCGAAGACGAACGACTCTATATCCAAGGGCGGAAAAAGCATATCATCCGGGTCGGCAGCTATACGGTTTTGCCGACAGAGATAGAGGAGGTCGTTCTTCAACTGCCTGAGGTGGCCATTACGGCAGCCATCAGTGTACCCCACAAAATCTATGGCGATGAGATCTGGCTCTATGTTGTTCCTGAGGCCGATCGTGTGGTTGATGAGGCAAAAATTATCCAGCTCTGTCAAAGGGAGCTGGCGAAATTCAAGGTTCCTAAAAAAGTGTTTGTCACAGAGAGCATCCCGTTGACCAGGATTGGGAAGGCCGACAGGCAAACCCTCAGAGCGGAAGTGCTGAAATCATTCGAATAAGCTCCCATGAAAGCCGAACCAGTTGTTTTAGGACAGCATCTCCCAAGCCGTGATGAATAGAATAACGCGTGATCAGAATGGTGATTTCTAAAACACGCCCATTTTCCCCGGCGAGAAAAATAGGCTCGGTTTCCGGTGTCGGCTCTCCTTTCCTTTCGGTCAAGGACCCCACCAAAAACATTCCGCGTGCTCTCATTATTGGCTTTATTATCGTTGTTGTCATTTATGTCTCTGTCCCCCTGGCTGTCACCAGACTTCTCTCTTGGAATACTCTCGGGGAAACGCAGGCGGCAGTGGCGGTCGCCTCGGAAGTTTTTTTGCCGGCATGGCTGGCCAAAATTATAGCCTTGAGTGTGTTGATGGCCATTGCGACATGCATCAACGGTGTCTTTATGGCCAACACAAGAGATTTTCTGGCCTATGGAAGGAATGGAATTTATCCTGCCTTTTTTCCAGAATTGGAGAAAAAAACAGGTCACCTTATGTAGGACTGTATGCCATAGCTTTGTTGAGCATTTTGGGGATTCTGCTCAAGCTGTCTATCACCTATTACGCCATAGTGGCCGTGATGTGTTTTTTGACGTTCCAGGTTTTGAGCGGCGTAGCCGTCTTTCTGCTACCAAAGCGGCTTCCGGATACATTTGCCGCATCCCCGATCAAGCTCAAACCATTCGCCCGAGTTTTTTTCAGTTTGGGATTAGTCCTCATTTCCGCAATATTTTTCATTCTTGCCGCCATGGATAAACTTTCCACTGCCCCTGTCTTCCTCGGAGCCTTCCTTTTGAGTGCCATCTATTATTGGCTGCGGAGCAAATGGCTGAACAACAGAGCCCTAAACGCCGACGAGATGCTGAAACGCTGAATCGAAGAGCGGAGGGCAATGCGCTGGATAAAGTGTTCGTGACCCTGCTGTGCGGTCAGATATTCCCCCGATGATCGGGTGTCTCCGTATCAGCATCCGGATTCCTTGAAGCTTCTGACTCTATTCAGTGTATTCGAACACGTCTTCGATGTTCAGGCCGAACACACGGGCTATCTGGAAAGCCAGAGCCAGCGAGGGGACGTATTTGCCCTGCTCCAAGGCCAGGATAGTCTGCCTGGTGCACTGGGCCCGGACGGCCAGCTCCTGTTGGGTCATTTCGTCATGCTCAAAGCGCAGACGTCTCAGGTTGTTTTTGATCTCAGCTTTCGCCATGGCCGCTCATCCTTTTGTAGAGGATTAGGGTTGAAAGGGCACGACTTAGGATGGCGATAAAACCGCTGGAGTAGGCGAGAAACCACATCCAGCCTACAGGCATAACTCCGGTCGTATTGTAGGCTTCGTAAAGCCCGATACACAGGATAAACACATAGATCCCGAATATGGTGAATGCCGTACCCAAAGCCTGACGGATAATGCGCTCATCCCGTTCGTCCATAAGAACGGTCTTGTCTTTGGATTTGAGCCGGACGAGAAAAAGAACGAGGAATAAAAGAAGATAACCGAGGCCCAATAATGCGGCCACAAGAATTTTTCTCTCCGTGTCCTGGACATAGGTTTCTGCTCCGCCCCGGGAGAAAAAGACCACCGTCAGTCCAATCAGAAAGACAGCGCTGATGATGAGATCGTAGAATGACCTCTTTTGCAACTGCGTCATTTTTGTTCTCCTCAAACTGAATCCGTCCAGAAACTGCCAGCTTTGTGTTGGATGGCAAATTATATGTTAAAATTACATTACATAATGTAAAAAATTCTATACAATTTGTCAAGTAATTATTACAAAATAAAGAGAGAGGTATGGGTCTTAATTTCTGATGGCGGGCTTTCGGGAAATTAAATGAGTCTAAAGATCCAGTGCATTCTATTCGATCTTGATTTTTTTCTTCGCTTTTGCGGTGCGTTTTTTTTCGAATCTCTCCATGGCCTCGATACGGGCGTCGATAAGGGAGCGGAGGGAAAGGAGCACTTCCTTCCGGGCATTCATCAGATGAGACGCTGTCTTTTCAGGGATGAAAAGGGAAAACAAATCCTCGGGAATGGAGATGCGGATTTCTTTGGTTTTTTCCTCGGCCATTGGTCCACCTCCTTGGCAATATTAATAAAACCTATTCTTCAAAAACTATTTTCCAAGCTTCTTTAAGCTCATTCCTTACGAAACTGTATTCTCAGGCTGTCCTTCTCGAATTTGGCATCTCCGATGGAATGATTGAGCAGCGTGTGCGGGACCAGGATGGTTCTCTTGTAATTGCCGGCTCGCACATACAACTCATCACCATTCTGGAGGAGGTCGAGATCTTCTTTATTGACAAAGGGCAGCCTTAAAAGCATATCAAAGCCACCCTTGACCTTTGCGATGCGGACCGGCTTTTCGGAAAAGAAAAGCTTGGTCGGGTCTTCTTTGCCGTAGACACGCTTAGCGATTTTGCCGAGCAGGGTCTTCCCGACGATTTCCTGGTCAAAGAGTTCGAGATGGTGTATGGGGAGTGGAGAAAATCCTTCGTGAATCATCTGTATGTACGATTCCTGGATGTCTTTCCAATTTTTGAAGTAGTCGTCTTTGATTTCTTTGGGGAGAACACGGTTGATCACGATCATGTCCACCGTGTAGCCGAAGAGGCTGAAGAAGGTGAAGGCCCTTTGGGATTCCTTAATGACCATTTTTTCTGGATTGAGCACAAGACGTATGGATGTCTTTTTGCTATCGGCGAGGATTTCCTTCATCTCCGCCAATTGCATGCTCAGGCTTTTCATGGCTCCGAAAACCTCGTCTTCTGGAAAAGGTATGGGAAGAACTCTTTTGGCCACCGGCCTCACGGCTTTGGCTGCGGTTCGCTGGATAGGGAAGATGTGTTTAAGGTACCAGTTCGTAATCTCCGGGGCGCTGAGAAGCCTCAGCGTATCGGCTGTGGGCGCACAATCCACGATAACCACATCATACTCATTGGTTTTGTTGTAGTTGCGGATCTTCATCAGGCTGAACAACTCCTCCATTCCCGGAAAAAGACTCATCTCCTCGGCCTCGATGGTGTCCAGTCCCTGGGATGAGAAGAGGGCCGCCATATAGCCCCTGATTTCTCCCCACTTTTCCTCTATTTCCTCTTGGGCGTTGACCTCCTGACCGAAGAGATTGGCAGTGATTCGTTTTGGCTGATTCGAAAGCGGCGTTTCGAAGGAATCCGATAGGCTGTGGGCCGCGTCCGTGGAGATGACCAGTGTTTTGTAGCCCTTCTGGGCTGCGAGGATGGCCGTAGCTGCAGAAAGGGTTGTCTTTCCGGTTCCGCCTTTCCCTGTAAAAAGCACGATACGCATGGATATTTCCTCCAAACATCATTGTAACACAGATAAATTTGTGATAGCGAAGATACCGCCGTGGCTCAGTTCGACATCACCGATGAGGAACCCGGAGATGACTACATCACCATAGCCGATGGCGTATGCCTTGCCTATGAAGGAAAGCACGCCGATCCCACGGTAACGATCAGGACGCCGGCCGATGTCTGGCTCAAGATCAGCCGGGGCGAGATGAGCGGCGCCGCAGCCTTCATGAAGGGCAAATACAAAGTGTCGGGAAAACTCGACCTGCTGATGAAGATGGCGAAGCTTTTCTCCGGTCCTCCAAAGGACTGACAACGGTTTGTGTTTGATACACGCTCAGTGATGATCCCGGGGAATGGTTTCTTTCCAGGCCTTTTCTTTGATGCATTTTCCGTTTTCCAGCACCCGCCGTGTATACGTGTAGTAAAAATTTTTGTCATCACTGGTAAAGGTTAGGTCGGTCTCTATGATCAGTGTGCGGCCATCCAATTCGAGCTTATGACGGGAATGGCCGGTAACACCGGCCTTTGAGGGATCACTGTCTTGTGCTTCGTGGGTTAACTCTTCCCAATACGTCATTTTGGCCCAAGGATAGACTGATCCGCTGGTGCCCGAGGCGACAATACGAGTCCGTACCTTAAGCGGAAGGCGTTCAATGCGTTTGGTTTCGGCATAGCCTGAGTCGGTTTCATCACCGACTTGGAGATAGCGGTAACCCGGCAGCTCCGGATCTGTGGCCGGCGGCAGAAAATCAGGCTGCGGTCTATCGGAATTGGGTATCGCCGGCAGCACAATACGGGATGCATTCGTAGCGTTGATGCCCAGCGTCGTCGTCATCGCATAGGGGGTTGGCCAGATCATAGGCCAGAGGGCATTGTTGACGGCCATACGGATCCGGTGTCCCTTGGGAAAGACCCAGGAAGTAAAGTGAAGATCATACTCGAGCTTGTAAACCCTGCCGGGCACCAGTGCCTCCGGTTGTTCCGAAGATTCCCGCTGCGCGCCGCTGAGTCCAGCTCCGGCCACCTGCGTGGCGGTTCCGTCGGGAGCGATGTCAGAGATGCGGACGATCCAATTAGCCAAAGGCGCATCTGCCGAGACATGCAATACAGCTCTTGGGAAACCCAGGATCTCCAGGTCTTGCTCCAAAGGAGCTGAATCGTAGACCAGGCTATAGGCATCGGTACCGCGCTGATCCCAGGGAAAATCCCCCCACCAGTTGACGTTGCCTGAAGCCTCCACACCAACCGTGGGCACATACCGCAGCCTATGGGCCTGTTCGTCGGGTTCCGCTGGCTTCACTCCCGAGAGGGTGTGATCAGGCTGAGCGTAGAGCGCCATGGCTTTGGTGCGTTCGATGGGCCATCCCTCTTCCCAACGCCAGTAGCCAGGCACCTTATCCACAGCACCTGGCGGGTGCCACTTCCGAATATAGACTGCAAACCGGGGCTCGTCCATGATGCCTGTGTCTTTGCCCTTCAACCAGTGGTCGAACCAGCGGACAGCCTCATGGCGCCATTCCATCCCAGGCTCCGGATAGGGCCAGTTGGGCCAGGTGTGGGCCCAGGGGCCCATCATGCCTTTGACCGGGGCATCGCATTTTTCGAGCATTCGCGGCACGCTGTCGCGGTAGCCATCGTACCATCCGCCGATGACAAATGCCGGAATGCGGATGCTGGAATAATCGGTATTGAGGGACGCCCGGTTCCAGAACGGGCCAGCGCGTTGATGGCGTTTGTAGATGAGCAACCAGGGTTCTGTGTCGAAGCGGTCGCGAAAATAGGACTCATCAAGGATATAGTCCGGCGGGGCGGGCAGTATATTGTAGGCATCCTGGCCGAATTCGTAGGAGTCGATGTGCATCAGACCGTCGATAAAGTGACAGTCGTCGCGAAACAAATCGTCAGTGCCCTGGACGGCGACGATGGCCTTCAGGGCCGGCGGATTGCGCATCGCCGTCTGAATTGAGTTAAAGGCTCCCCAGGAGATGCCGAACATGCCTATAGACCCTGTGGACCAGGCCTGTTTCGACAGCCAGTCGATGACCGCTTCGCAATCGTCCAGTTCCTGATCCGTGTATTCGTACGCAATCAGCCTTCCTTCACTGGCGCCGGTACCGCGGATATCCACCCGCGCAACGATGTAGTCCCGTGCGACAAAATAGGAAACCAGCCCGAATTGACTATTGCGGCTTTCGTCTTTACGGTAGGGAAGGTATTCGAGCAGAATCGGGAATGTGGCGGATTCTTGACGATCAGCCGGCATGAACAGACTGGCTGCCAGCCGAACACCATCGGGCATCGGTATCCAAACCTCCTTGATTTCTATCCCCTCATGCACGACGTCGGAGAGTCTCGATTGGGTGAATGCTTCGGATGCGAGAGCAAGAAGTCCCATCGCCAGTGTGATGGAAAAGCCCTGTCTCAGCATCCGCAACATGTGAGTTCCCTTCTTTGTTTTCACGATATCCCTCCTTCGTGCACATTCTTTTCCCTCTTCATGGTATTTAAAATAGTACAGCAAAGAAAATGATTCCGTCAAAAGGAAAATCTCGAAAGCACTCAACGATATTCAGACTATCCGGCGGGAATTACCATGGGTTTGTCGGCGCGCACGAAGAGCCACAACCCGACACCCAGTATCGCGAATACAGATCCGGTCGCCAGGGCCGGTACCCAGCCGAAGGCTTCCGCGGTGATCGGAACAAGAAGGGCACCGATTCCACCCACGACGTTTCCACCCGTGTTCATGACGCCCGTGGCGGCCGAGGCATGCTTGCCGGAGACGAAGATTGCTGCCGCCCAGTAGGCACCCTCCGTCAGTTGAGTGGCTGCAAAACTTGATGCCAGGAATAACACGGCCAGATAGGGATTTTGGGTTGTGGCCCCGAGAAAAAGAAGCCCGGCCACAAGGGTGAGACCGGCGATTCCGGGAATTCGGCATCCCCAGCGGGGACCGATGCGCTGGCAGAGCCGGTCACACCAGATACCTCCGGCGCTGGCCGCGATGGCTCCGGCCATCCAGGGGGCGGCCGCAAAGTAGCCGCCTTCCAGGATTTCGAAGCTGCGGACATCGACGAGGTAGATAAAAAACCAGTTAAAAAAAATATAGAACACATAATTCATGCAAAAATAGCTCAGTGTGAGCAGCAGGATGTCGCGATTTTGAAGCACATGCCTCCAAGCCCTCTTGTCTGCACCAGTCTGTGCTGAGGGTGGCCGGTTGGCGTTGATCAAGTCCAGCTCTTTCCGGTTGACCCGGGAGTGATCGGCCGGATTGTCTCTCCCATACCACCACCAAATTCCCCCGATCAGGAAGGCCAAAGGTGCAGTCAAAACAAATGATTCCCGCCACCCCAATGCCTCCATCAGCCAAGCGATCAGGGGGGCTGTTGCGGCCGCCCCCAGAGTCAATCCGGTGCTTGTCAACCCGTTGGGAAAGGCCCAACCAGAGACGGGGAACCAGTTTCCTATCGTCCGTCCGCCGACCACGGGAAACAGGGGAGCCTGGACAACGCCCATGAGGAAACGCAGTCCGATGAGTGTGACCAGGATGACACTCGTCGCTGCCACCGGTTTTCCGGGTATCACGCCCGTGGCTAAGGTCAAAATCCCCCACAGGACGGCAATGAGAGTCAAGGCACGGCGGGAGCCGACCCGGTCGCCGAAAATACCACCCGGAAACTGAAAAATGGCATATCCCCAGGCAAAAGCGGAGAGAACCATGCCCAACTGAATTTTGGACAATCCGAGATCAGCCATCATCTTTTCGCCGGCGATGGACATGTTCGTCCGAAGAACGTAGGCCACAAAACTGGCCGCAAATATAAGGCCCAGTATGGCCCACCGCACATGAGTGCAGCGGTGATTTGATTGCGAATTTTTCGTGGGTTTCATCTATGAACTGCTACGACTCCCTCAAATACTGGAACGACCTTATCACACTCCAAACAACCTGGTCAACGGGATAAAATATTGATGGACATGCCGCACTAGAGGTTTAGCTAATCGCACGTTTTTCTACTCATTCAATCCTGGCCCCCATCTTTCGGTTTTTGAGTCTTGTCTTATCGAGTTCAGTCAATTACCATGATATTCGCCACGAGGCGGATGTGCTGTGGATATAGGATCTATGATGTGGGGAGACACACATGACAACTCATGAAAAGAGAGATGATAAGGATTTCTCCGTTCTTCTGAACCGGTGTTCACCGAAAAAATGCCAGAGAATACATGATGCTAGCCTGGAAATTCTGGAACGGATTGGGGTGGCTCTGCATTTGGATGAAGCCGTTCAGTTGCTGAAGCAAGCTGGCGCCCGAGTTCATGATAACAATGTCGTGAAAATTCCTCCGAATCTCGTGGAAAACGCCCTGAAAACCGCACCGAGAGAGATTGTTTTGTTTGATCGACGTGCAAAGCCCGCTCTGCATCTCGGGAAATGCAATCGTTATTACGGCCCTGGGTCGGACTGCCTGCATATCATCGATCACCGGACTGGGAAGCGAAGAGAACCCGCGGTCAACGATGTTGTTGATGGCGTCATAGTCTGTGATTCGCTGTCCAACATCGATTTTGTGATGTCCATGGTGCTCCCCTCCGATGTCAGTCAGACGGCTGCGGAGCGATTCCAAATGGAAGCCATGCTCAGCTACTCGACAAAACCGGTTATTTTTGTAACCTATGATTTGGGCGGCTGCCTCGATTGTGTGGCCATGGCTGAGGCCGTGATGGGTGGGGAAGAAGCCCTGCAAAAGAATCCCCTCGTGGCTTGCTACATAAATGTGCCGACCGGACTCCTCCATAACCAAGAATCCCTCCAAAAGCTTCTTTTTTTGGCTGAAAAGAACATCCCCTCGCTGTATATACCATCTTCGACAGAAGGCGTGTCCAGTCCTGTTACGACGGCGGGAGCTGTGGCCCTCGACTATGCGGGTGTTTTGGTCGGAGTGGTGCTGTCGCAACTGAAGCGTGAAGGAAGCCCTATTGTCATACCCGGTATGTCGCCCGGTCCTCTGGATATGCGCACGGCTTTCACCCCCTACTGTGATCCGGAACAGGGCATCATGCAGTCCATGGCCAAATTTTACGGTCTTCCCATGTTTTCTCTCGGAGGAGCCTCGGATACAAAAATTGTCGATCAGCAGGCTGCGGCCGATGCCGCATTGAGCTTGTTCTTTGAAACACTTATCGGGAGTGATCTCATCCACGATCTCGGCTATCTGGAATCCGGCCTGACGTATTCCTTGGCGCAGTTGGCCATCTGCGATGAGATAGTCGATTGGATCAAAGCTTTCCAGAAAGACGTCGCCGTGAATGAGGAGACTTTAGCCCTGGATGTCATTGCTGAGGTTGGGCCAAAAGGAAATTATTTAGACACAGATCATACCCATAGGCATTACAGAGAACGCTGGTATCCTGATCTTTTCGAGCGGAGCAGCTATGACTCCTGGATTGCAGGAGGGGGCAAAACGCTGGCTGAGAGGGCTGCGGAAAAAGTTGATCGGATTCTTTTCGAGCATAAGCCTGAGCCGCTCCCCGACAAAACCAGGGAGACGCTTAAGGAAATTGCCACAAATGCAAAAATAGGCTGATATTCAGAGGCTTAGAAAACGGCCTCTTCTATCACCCGGCGACCGGTGAAGATACGGTCCGCAGACAGGGGGCTGAGGTCGATCGTCTCATAGCGGCCTGTCCGGATGAGCTCGGATAGGCCTTTGCCAACTGCCGGCGACTGCATCAGGCCGTGTCCGCTGAAGCCGGCGGCCACATAGAGCCCCTCGATGCCGGGGTAGGCCCCGAGCAGGGCGTTGTGGTCCAAGCGGTTGACGGCATAGAGACCGCCCCAGCCGCCCACCAATTTCAGGCGTTCGAAGGATGGGACAAGGCGGGCAAGCTCCGGCCACACGGTCTCTCCAAAGTATTTCCGTTCCCAATCAAACCGGAATCCGGGTTCGACCTCGCTGTCCTTTCCGGATATGAATTGATGTCCTGTCTCAGGCCGGCACCAGTGCCCGTGCGGACTGAAAAAAAAGGGCGGGGTGTAATCGAATTTCACGGCCGGATCAAAGTGAAAAACCATTTTGGGTGAAGGCTCGACCGGTAGCTCTGCACCGGCCATGGCACCCACTTCGGCCGCCCAGGGGCCGGACGCGATCACCACAGCCTGGCCTTCCATTCTATCCCCTTTGGCCGTCTTAATTCCGCAGATGCGATCCCCCCGCCTCAGGATCTCGGTCACCTCGTCATGCAGGTAATGAGCCCCCAGGGATTTGGCTTTTCGCAGGTAGCCCTGAAGTATTCCGTAGGGATCCGTGTACCCGGCCCGGGTGCCGTAGGATCCACCGAGCACATTTGCGACGTTCATATCAGGAAAGAGTTCTTTGATATCTTCAGGCGATAGAAGATTCACAGCGATTCCCAGGCTTTTCTGGAGCTCATGTTGTGTTTTCAAGGACTCCCAGTTGTTTTCCGCGCCCAAAAAGAGATATCCCACCTTGCGAAGCTCGGCGTTGGCTTTTTCCCCTTTTACGGCCATCTCTTCATCGAACCGCTCGATGGCATCGATGCCGTAAAGGCCGATGTCGATGTTGACTTTGGTGCTGAACTGCTGACGCACGCCTCCTGCACTGAGAGCGGACGAAGCGTATTCATAGGTCGGATCCTTTTCCAGAACAGCCACCGTGCCATCGAATCCATCGCTGCAGAGGTGATAGGCGATGCTGCTGCCCATCACTCCGCCGCCGATGATGATGATGTCGTGCACGGAAACGGCCATGGCTTTGCTTTCTATTTTTGGGGAGGATTCTGACGGATGAGCAGGGTGACACCGGCTCTTTCCGCCGAATCGAGATAGGCAAACCCGCTGCCATCTTCCCGCCTGCCTTTGCTGATGACTCTCAAGCCGCTGCGTTTGACTTCGGCTTCGGCCTTGTCGATGTCATCCACCGCAAAACCCAGATGATAAACTCCCTCTCCTCTTTTTTCCAGATATTCCCTGTAGAGACTTTTGCCCTGGCCCGGCTGTATGAGTTGAAGGTCAACGGCACCCATCCGGGCAACCATGATCCTCAGATTATAGAATCCCTCTTCATCCGGCACATCGATTTTTGTGTACTCCCTCATGGGCGGATACTCCACAAAAGGGCCGATGCCTATGGATGTGTAATATCTGACCGCTTCCTCGATATCTCTGACGACGACAGCCACATGATGGAGCTCAGAGAAGGGTCCTTGCAAAGGATTCTGTTTCTCCATTTTTCATATCTCCTTTATTGCCTGAACATCCTCTCTTTTCGAAGCGCAAGAGACAATGATTCCAGCGGCCGCGGCCAGGACAAACGAGATAAAGCGCACGGATATTGTCTCATCCAGAATAGGAATTGAAACCCATAGAATTGTGGACGCGGCACCGGTGAGCATAGCGGCCACCACTCCGGCCCCGGTCATTCGTTTCCAGTGGAGCGAGAGAAGCAGGGCCGGGCCAAAGGACGATCCCAGGCCGGACCAGGCCATAGACACGACATCATAGATGAGTTTGTCGCTGGATGAAGCCAGTCCAAAGGCGGCGATGCCGACCAGCACTGTGATCACCCGGCTCATCGTCACCAGCGATTTCTGGCTGGGTTTACGGCCGAGTGCCTTGGAGTAAAAATCCTCTACGATTGTCGATGAGGTGACCAGGAGCTGGCTGTCGGCCGTGGACATCATGGCCGCAATGGCGCCCACGACCAGAATTCCCGCCAGCCAGGCAGGGAAAAGAAATCCGGCTATGACCGGCAGTATGCGCTCCGGGTCTCCTTCTGTTCCTGAGAGTCCGTCTATCGGTATCATGCCATAATGGGCCATAGTCAGCCCGACTATGCCGATCAAGGCTGCCCCGCTGTAGGCGAGTATGGTCCAGGCTGTGGCCACCCGGCGGGCTGTCTTGATCGCTTCGGCCCTGTTGATGGCCATGAATTTGGTCACCAGATGAGGCTGGCCCATGTACCCAAACCCCCATGAAAGGCCGCCGACAACGGCTGCCGCTCCGGCCAGGCCTATCTTGCCGCCCAGAAGGGACGCCGCGCCACCGCTGGCAGCCAGTGCCGCGCCGATATCCCAATTTTGGGTGGCGATGAACAGAAGACCGATCAGAGGCATCAAGACAAGGGTGAATATCATCAAAATGGCCTGGACGACATCCGTGTAACAGACCGCGAGAAATCCTCCCATCATGGTGTAGATGACGACAATCGTCGCGGCCAGCGGCATGCCCAAGGAGGATTTGAGGTTGAAGGTCACCTCGAGAATCTTACCTGCTCCAAGAAACTGTGCCGACACATAGAAAGCAAAGAAAAAGGTGATGATCACCATGCTGATCAATCGCACGGCCTGGCCGTGTTTGCCGCAGAACTTGAAGAAGTACTCGGGCAGGGTGATCGCCCCGTACTGCTCAGAGACGTCCCTCAGTTTTCTGGCGATGATGTACCAGGAGAGGATGATTCCGCTCACGCATCCGATGACCGTCCATATCTCGACCATGCCTACAGAGAAGAAGGCGCCGGAGAGTCCAAGGATGAGCCAAGCCGATTCAGCGGCCGTCCGCTCCGAAAAAGAGATGACCCAGGCCCCGAGGCGTCGGTCCCCCAAAATAAAATCCTCTTTGGTTCGGTTTTTACCCCAGGTCCAGATGCCGACGCCGGTCATGAGCACAAGATAAGCGAAGAGTCCGAAAAGCGGGGTGTTCATTAGTCTCTATCATCCTCCTCCGGCCAAGGGCGCAATGACGACTCTGTCTCCATTTTGCAGTACTTTCTCCGAGCCTATGCCCTTGCCGTTGAGCATCATGATTCGTGGAAGCCGCCTTTTGATGTTGATGAGCGACAGCAATTCTCCGGCGGTTGTCAAGGGAGGGATTTCCAGTTCTTTTTCACTGAACCCGGCCTGGTAAATAAAATAACCGATGACTTTGACTTTTACCTTCATGATAGCTGGCCCGGGCTAATCACATAGATTATCCATCCTTCGTCTGGATCATTCATGATAACCAGCATTGGGGTAATAATGCAAACGGCCGCACTCAACTGCAGCATTTTTTGTCTGTGATGGCACCAACGTCGGTTTGCATTATTAAGTCATCAGAATGTGGGATGGAGAAAACCGTTGAGGGCAGGAAACGGCACCATTTTTATCATTCAAAATGCCGTCTATCAGGGCTTTGGGCTTATTCCAGTTTTGTGTACTGCTCCAGCTCCCCGGCCTCTGCGCTGAGCCCCAGCTCATCCATAGTCAATCTTGTAGGAATGCCCCGCCTGTCCCATCCCCTGAGAATGTAGTAGTGGTCGAGCAGGCGCTCGTATTTATTCCGCTCGAGAATCTTCCCGGCAATGATCCCTTCTTTGTCGGCATTCGATGGATCAAACCAGATCTCCGGAGGATGGTCCCATGTCCTGTCCCAATCAGGAAATTCTCTCACCCAAAAGGCTCTCATCAAGGCGTAAATGCGGTCACTCAATGTCATGAAATCGTCGAGCTTCCAGTTCAATCCGGTGACGGTATTGAAATAGCGTGGATAATTCTCCAGCTCCCAACCCAGTTCTATCCAGGGAAAACGGCAGGCGACGATAGATTCGAACAGGCCGCCGCGAATCCTCTGGAGTTCGATCACTTTCGCTGCTTTGTCTTTTCCGTAGGACTCGCGTGGAGTATCAGTGATCTCGTAGATGATGATCCAAGCTTCTTTGTGATGGGCTCCGATGCCGCTGGTCCCGAAGGCCAGGGCCATCCCGGGAATGAACTTGCAGTTGTAAGCGGAGATTTCCATGCCCTTGATATGCAGAGCATAGGCATCGGACCCCTTCCCGATCTCGCGGGACATGCGCATGACGCCTTGGGCAAGAAAGTCGCCCACACCTTGCCGCAGGGCCATCTTGCTGAGAAGGGTTTTGGCTTTTTCCGCATCTCCGAATTCGAAATCTCCCTCAATATGCCCCTGCTCAATGGCATCGCCGTAGAAGGCCAGCACAGCTCCGGCCGATATGGTGTCCAATCCGTAATCGTCGCAGAGATAATTCAAGGAGCCCACCTGCTCCAAATCGAAGATTTCCAGGTTGGCACCCAGCATGGCCACGTTTTCATAATCGAGCTCTGATTCCCGTCCTTCTTTGTCCAGGATCGCAATCCCACAGGGGATGGTGCAGTTGGGGCATCCATAGGTCGCATGCCGGGCCGCATTAACCCTCTCCCCGTCTATCTTCCAGGCATCTTTGTGGGATGTTTTGCGCATGTTTCTGACCGGAAGGGCCGCAACCTCATTGCACCAGGCCAAAACGGCCGTCGTGCTCTGCCTTGTCCAGCCCATTTCCTTGTCCCGCAGGAACACTTTTTGCAGGTCCCCTTCACCCAATTTTTTCATCTCTAGAGCCGCAGCCGCGGGAATATCTTTTGTCCCCATAACGACGATGGCTTTCAGTTTTTTAGAGCCCATAACCGCCCCCATGCCCGGCCGTCCGCCGGCCCGTCCTTCCATACTGCGAATGATGGCGTTCAGGCATAGATTTTCGCCTGCCTGTCCGATCGCGAGAATCCCTGCTCCTCGACCATGCCTTGCATAGAGCCAATCCAGCGTGTCGTAGACACCCTTGCCCCAAATTTCCTTGGCGGAAAGAAATTGGATGTGATCATCTTCGATACACACATAGGTGGGTTCAACGGCTTTTCCCTCGACAATGATGTGATCGAAGCCCGCCTTTCTCAGTTCAATGGTCAGGTTTGTGCCCAGGTTCCCGTCACCGTAACCGCCGGTGAGGGGCGATTTGGCAGCCACGATGGCTTTACCCGTGTTTGGGGCGGGAATTCCCGATAGGGGACCCAGAGCCACGATGAGCTTGTTTTCCGGCCCCAAGGGATCGATGCCCGGTTTGAGCTCATCCCACAGAGTTTTGACGGCAAAGCCCCGTCCACCCAGCCATTTCTGGGCAAAGGCCTCGTCAAAAGCATCGGTCTGCGCACTTTCGGAAGAGAGGTCTACCCTCAAAATGTTTCCTATCCATCCGGTCATCATCAAATCTCCTCACTAAGAATTGAAAAAAACTTTTTAAAAACTAATAAACAGAGAGGCCGGCCTGGGCGTGTGTTGGGCACATAGAGTGGTGGGGTCTTCACCGGGCACGGATACCGGCTCATCACCGCATTGTAATATCTCTTCTTGAAGATAATCTCGGATTTGGACATGCTTCCAATCATGAAAGAATATCTTAGCCCTTGAGATAGTTGAGGAATCGATCCAGGGCGACCGCGATGTGATACCGGACAAGCTTTTCTATCTCGTCCGGATCTGATTTTTTGTTTTTGAAAAGGGCCAGGATCTTCTTGTGATAGGATACGGTTTTGGCAAAATCCTCCTGATAGTATTTGTAGGCAAAGCGATGCCAGAGGTAGTGCATGCGTAGCCGGCGCAGGAGTCTGATGAGAACGTCATTGCCGCAGGCGACGATGAATATATCGTGCCAGTGGATATGGGCTTCCCTGAACTGCTTGGCATTTTTTTTCTTGGCAAATTTTATCATGCTCTGGAGATCTTTTTCCATTTGAGCGATATCGTCCTTGGACAGCCGGGGGAAAGCCAGCCTGGCTGCCAGGCCTTCCAGGTTGGCCCGCACGGGAAAATTCTCCTCGATATCCCTTTCGGATATGGTTTTAACAAAGGTCCCGATCCGGGGTATGATCTCGACCAATCCTCTCTTTTCCAGAACCCGGAACGATTCGCGGATGGGAGCCCGGCTAATGCCGAACTGCTTGACCAGCTCGGCTTCGACGAGTTTATCACCGCCTTTGAGAATTCCCTCCAGGATGGCGTCGGCTAGCCTCTGCGAGACCTGCTCGACCAGAACAGTCGGCTTAAAATCCAGCTGCTTGATTTTTGATGAGATTTCTGACGGCGTTTTGCTACTCATCCCCGAACCTCCATGTGAACTTACAGATAGAGAGCCTATCATTTCCCTTGACAAATATGTTCTGATATAATTATATGTTATTCACATATCGATTGTCGACAAAATACTTTAGATTGAATGATAAATCCTCATCCTTGCTGAGCTGCTTCCCCGCAGCGCTCTGTAAGTTGGAAATGAGTCGACGAATGGATTATGGAAGCATGCTCCAAAGATTCGCCGATAAGCTGAAAAATGAGCAAGGAACGCTTTGAAGGAGAAAACGGATGAGTCCTGAGAACACACTTGACGGTTTTATCCGGGGCCAACGAACAGGAGAATCTCAGAGGGGGCAGCTCCTGGAAGATATTCGAGTGATAGACTTGGCCACGGTCCTGGCCGCGCCCTTTGCCGCGACTCTTCTGGGTGACTATGGCGCTGAGGTCATCAAGGTGGAGAATCCTGCTGTTCCCGACGCCATCCGCAAGTGGGGTGTGCTGGAAGGGGGCCTTCAGCCCTTCTGGCTGGTTTTTGGCCGCAACAAATTCCCGGTGACCGTCAACCTGAAATCCCCCGCAGGAAAAAAGCTTTTTTTCAAACTCGTCGCCCAATCGGATGTCCTTATCGATAATATGCGACCCGGAGCCATGGAGAAACTCGGTTTCGATACAGGGCTCCTTCATGAACTGAATCCCGGCCTGATCATCGGCCGGGTCTCAGGCTACGGACAGTCAGGTCCTTATTCGGCGAAGCCGGGGTTCGGCACTCTGGCTGAAGGATTCTCCGGCTACACCTATCTCAACACCCAACCCGGAGGTGTTCCCACAAATCCTCCCCTTGCGTTGGCCGATTTCGTGGCCGGACTCTTTCTGGCTTTTGCCATCACCATGGCGCTGCGGGATCAGAAAAGAGGCAAAAACGGTGGACGCGTGATCGACATCTCCCTCTACGAACCTCTCTTCAGCCTGTTCGGGGCCGATTTTCTCACCTGCTGTCTCACCGGAGAAGTGCCTGAACCCAAGGGAAATGAGTTAAGCTATGTGGTCCCCCGGAATAACTATCAGGCCAAAGATGGGAAATGGGTGGCCCTCTCCACATCAGCCCAGAAACCCTTTGAAAGGCTGATGGCAGCCATCGGCCATCCTGAGATGAGCACAGATCAGAGATACAGCACCAACGAGGAACGCATCAAGGACGAAAACCGGGAGATGATCAACAGGGTGATCGGCGAATGGATAGCCGGCAAAAGCCTCGAGGAAATCATGGAAGTGTCCGATGACCTGGGTATAACGGTTGGCCCCATCACCACCATGAAAGACATTGCCCGGGATAGGCACTACAAAGAAAGGGGCTCATGGATAGAGATCGAAGATCCGGTGACTAAGACGCCTCTCAAAATGCCGAATGTGGCCTTCAGATTTCTCGACGCACCGAACAAGGTGAGATTTGCAGGCCTGCCGCATGGATCCGCCAACATGGTCATTTTCCAAGATCTGCTCGGCTATTCGTGTGGTGAGATCGAGCAGCTCAAAGCTGACAGAGCGATATAGAAAGACAATAGGCAGAGAAAAGGACAAGAAGAACAGAAGGAATTGAATCTAAAAAAAGAGAAAATATAGCGAAAGGCTTGGAACGAAAATAAACGAGGATAATAAGAAATAAACAAAACAATTGGAAATAGAAAATGAGCCCATTCCGTTTTCATGCTTGAAAAGGAAGATATCTCAAAAGTGAGTCGCAGCAAACGGTTTGAAATTCGGATAGCCGGCTTCGGCGGTCAGGGTGTGGTGACCATCGGGCGCATACTGGGAGAGGCCTTTGCCATCTACGAAGGGAAAAACTCGACGAATTCCCAATCCTACGGTCCCGAATCCAGAGGCGGGGCCTGCAAATCCGAAGTCGTGGTCTCTGACGGAGAGATCTATTATCCCAATGTCCGCCGCCCGGATGTCTTGATTGCACTTTCTCAAAAAGCCCTGGACACCTACCTTCCGGATCTGAAGGAAGGCGGTCTCTTACTGATCGACCCAACATCGGTCAAGGATATTCCCTTCCCTGATAAATACCGCATCCATAAGATTGCGGCCATGGAAATCGCCCATAGGATGGGGAGCGTCAAATACCAGAATTCTGTGGCCTTGGGGGCCTTGCATCCTCTCATCGGAGATATTCTTGAAGAATCGTCTTTGAGAAAAGCCATTGCGGACAGCGTTCCCGTCGAAACCGTGGCCGTAAACATGCAGGCCTTTGACAAAGGACTGGATTCTGCCCAGAGGAAATCAGGATAGATCATGTCAAAAGGTCCTCAAGAAAGACATCTATTGAAGCCCGGACGGTACTACCTTCAGGGAAGCGAAGCCTGTGTCGAAGGTGCCTTGATGGCCGGTTGCCGGGTCTTTGCCGGATATCCGATCACGCCGGCTTCCGAAGCGATGGAGCATGCGGCCAGGAGATTTCCCCAGGTGGGAGGGCGGTTCATCCAGATGGAGGATGAGATCGGCTCGGCCAGTGTGCTTATCGGGGCCTCGTGGGGAGGGGCCAAGGCCATGACCGCCACCTCCAGTCCCGGGTTTTCTCTAATGCAGGAGGCCATTTCCATCGGCATAATTTCCGAGACCCCCATGGTCATCGTGGATATCCAGCGTCCTGGTCCGGGCCAGGGTTACATCACGGCCAGCCAGGAGGATGTGATGCAGGCCAGATGGGGGCATCACGGCGAAGGGTCTATCATCGCTCTGGCGCCGGCATCGGTCCAGGAGATGTTTGATCTCACCATCCAGGCATTTAATTTGTCGGAGAAGTGGCGGACACCGGTCTTGGTTATGGCCGAGGAGCCGGTAGCACACCTGCGGGAATTGCTGCGCGTGGGTGCGAGGGCGGATATTGGGATTATAAACAGGAGCAAACCGCAGGACCTGGGCATTCAACCGGATGATTATCTCCCCTGGGGTCATGATGTGGTGGCGCCCATGGCCAACTGGGGCGAGGGCTATAGCGTCAATTTTGTGGGGCTGGTTCACAAGGAAGACGGGAATGTCACCGATTGGAGCTCTGAGGTCAACTGCAATTGCACCAAACGGCTGTTGTCCAAAATAGAGGGGAATGCCAGGGAAATTGCCCAAATCGAGACAAGGTTTGTCGAGGGAAGCCGGAATTTCGTCATCAGTTACGGATCTGTATCCCGGACAGCCATCGAGGCCGTTATGGAAGCACGGGAACAGAACGGAATCGACCTGGGCTATGTCCGGTTGAAGACACTTTGGCCTTTTCCTGAAGAGAATTTGCGAGCGGCAATCACGAGTGCGGATACCATCTTTATTCCGGAGATGAACTTCGGCATGATGCGACATCCCATTGTCGAAGCTCTGGGAGATCGCTGCCGGAATTTTGTCTCCATTCCCAGCCTCGGCATCCTGCACTCTCCGGAGCTCATTCTCTCTAAAATAGTCGAGGTCACATAATGATGAAGCACCCAATGCTGAAATACCTCAAGGAAGAAGGCCTGATGGGACCACGGCTGCCTCTTCTCCTGTGTCCGGGGTGCGGTCATGGGCAGGTGTTGAATTATACGCTCCACGCTGTGGATCGGATAATCAAAGAGGATAAAATGGCGAAAGAGAAGCTCCTCTTTATCTCTGGTGTGGGGTGCTCCAGCCGTCTGACCAGCCATTACCTGAATTTCGATTCGGGATGGACCATACACGGCCGTGCCTTAGCCGTGGCCACCGGCGCACTTCTGGCCAATCCGGAATTCAGAGTCGTGGTGTTTAGCGGAGATGGAGATATGGCCTCCATCGGCGGCAATCATTTTATCCACGCCTGCCGACGGAACATGGATCTCACCATTGTCTGCATGAACAATGGCCTCTACGGGATGACTGGCGGACAGCAGGCCCCCACGTCACCCCGGGATATGATCACAACCACCACACCCTACGGGAACCCCGAAGAAGCCTTTGATCTCTGCAAGATGGCCGAGGTTGCAGGGGCAAATTTTGTGGCCCGCTGGACGACGGCCCATCCGCATCAGGTTGTCAAGACCATCGTGAAAGGCATCAGAAAGAAGGGAACAGCGTTCATTGAAATACTGAGCCAATGTCCTGTCCATCGAAAAGCGAATCCTGCGGATATGTTGGAGACTTTCAAAAAGATGACTGTCCCTTGGGCCAAGGCCAAAGAGGAGGATAAAGACAAAATCCCAATCGGAGAATTCTGCGATCACGATAAGCCGGATTGGAACGCCTCTTACGAGAAAATTCTTGATCAATACAAATCTTAAGATTCAGAGAATAAATGCCTAAATTGTGGATCGACGAACGATACTGCAAAGGATGCCTGATCTGTGTCGAGGTCTGCCCCACAAGCGCTATAGCCTCATCCGATAGAATCAATGCCAGGGGTTATGTCATCCCGGTCGAAAAAGACATGAGCATCTGCAAAGTTTGCGGCCTGTGCGAACTCATGTGCCCTGACTTCGCCATTGCCATTGAAGAGACCGATTTCAAATAAAACGAGGATCATCCCGCCTCCCAATCCTTCGGAAGGTGCTTGTGTAAAGAATGGGAAACACGGAAACCCTTGATGATCTGGTGGGCTTTGTCGTCAAAGGTCAACCACTTCCCTTCGAGTTCTTTGGCAAGTGCTGCATAACAGGCATCGTAACCAGTGAGGCCCCTGGCGATAAAGACAGAGGCTTGAAGGGCAAGGCTTTCAGTCATAGGACAACGGAAAATACCGCAATTCAAAACAGGTATCATGCCTTTGAGAAAAACATCTGTTCCGCTTGGATGCAATCGGTTCAGTACTGCATACACTTCGTAGCAGAACAGTTCAGGTATGGCAAATCTCTCTGGATCGGAGAGCACCTTGTCGAGGACCAAATCTGCATGAGGATGGCCTTCTTGCAGGATGAACCACCGGATGGCCACAGAAGCATCGATCACCCAGATCATGATATATAGCCCCTTAGCTCGCGAAGCACATCGACACTATCCTTATCTTCCTGGCTTCTTGCCCTCATTCCTTTGATGGTTTCCATCAAGCGTTTCTTCTTCTCTTTAGCTTGATAGTCGAGAAATCTTCTTTGGAATTGTTCTGGAGTGATGAGAACCGCCTGAATTTTCCTTCCCTTACTGACCAGAATGGGCACTCCCGTTTTGTTCAATTCCTCTAGCACTTCACCCAGATGATTCCTGATCTTTAACGCATTCACCGTTTTCATGATATCCTTCGATAGAAAAAGAGATCGCAATCATTATATATGAATCATCTATATATATCAAGTGTATAGATGTATATACATATATACATAAAAATTGCGAAATAACATCAATATTGCGAATTTCATAAATGACACAGGATACACTCAGAGCACATTCCAGCAAGTAGTACTTAGTTAGACGAATACAGAAGCAAAAAAATCTCACTCATGTCTAACGGGGCGAATTATTGTGCCGTACGATGCCAAGAAGTGAAATGAGTTAAGCATTAAAACTGATTAAGACTTTGACTCATCAGGCTTTTGGCCCGTAAGACTAGCGATTCTCATAATCCTTCGGGCCTTCTCCACGATCGGCTTGTCGATGAATTTCCCTTCCAGTTGAAGGGTGCCCAACCCTTTTGTCTTGGTCACTTCAAAAGCCCGGATGACTTTCTCGGCATAATTTATCTCTTCGGGAGTGGGTGTGAACACCCGATTGCAAACCTCAACCTGGAGGGGATGAACGCAGAGTTTTCCCTGAAAACCCAGTTGCTTGGCTCTCAAGGCATCAGACTCAAGACCGCCAACGTCCTTTATGTCGATCATGTAAGGCGAGTCCAGCGGCGGCTCTAAACCCGCGGCCCGGCAGGCCACGGCTATCCTGGAACGCGGATAGAGGAGTTCAGCGCCGCTGAGTGTCATCTCGATTCCCATGTCGAGGGTGAAATCGGCGGCCCCGAAAGCGCAGGTATGAAGCCGGTATGATATTGAGCTGTCGCCCAGGATGGCGGAAATATTCTGCACACCTCGGGCCGTTTCGATCACAGGAATTATTTTGACTGCCCCTTGTTCAAAGCCTTTCTTTTTTTCCTGTTCCTCGAGGGCCTTGGCCAGTTTTTGAGCGCCACCCGGGTCTTCAACTTTGGGTATCATCAGACACCAGAGGTCTTCACTCACGACGTCATCCAGATCGGCCTCGAAAAAATCTGTTTCAATTCCGTTGACCCGGACAATGATGAGCCTCTTGCTTTGGCCTTTGACGTTCTGCCGCGCATGTCTTCGCGCCTCGCTTTTTTTATCTAGGGGGACGGCATCCTCAAGGTCGATGATGATCGTGTCGGCGGCTGTGTTGATCGCTTTGTCTATCATCTCCGGCCGGTTTCCGGGAACAAACAGCGCCGATCTCAACGGTGTGAATTCGTTCATACACGTCCTCTCTAGCAAGCTTGATTTCAAAAACCAGTCCTATTGTTCAATCCTGTCCGAGGCAAGTCAACATATAATTTCAAGGAGAAAGGATGGCGGTGATGAATCCCTTTTTCCCCGGCGCTGGGGATTCCAACGTTTCCAGCCTCGATAAAAGATTGAGGCAATTATCCACTTTACTGTTATCGAGAAGGACCGAAGCACAGTCTCTGAATTTCGCGTTGAACTCTTGGGCCGGGAGAGGATTTTGAGGCATTCCCTTGGCAATGACGACGTCATGGGCATATGTCGTTCCGTCCTTCATCGTAATTGCGATACTCTTGGCGCCGAATCCCTCAGGCGTGCCCATCACCGGAAGCGGATACTTCTCGACCCATCTCATTATCTGCGTCAGGTTTCTCACCGGAAGCTCTGCAACGGCTTCATCCGTAAAGTGTTTCAAACGGACCTCACCCGAGACAAGAGCACGAGCGACGCAGTACTCCAGGCTGAATTTTCCTTCCAGCCCTGTCTTTGGATTGTGATGGATGAGGATGTTCTTATCGAAGGGACTGACGCCCAACTCGATGTCATCGATGTCCTGAATGTCAATATTGTATTTTTCTTTTATCGCGACCGCCGCATCTATGGCACAGTGGGTGAAACCGCAGGAAGGGTAGGGCTTGATTGATAATCCTTCCGGACTGGTGATGAGGAACGCTTTTCCCAAGCCTGTGATTGCGCCTGTCCAGTCGACGTCCTCCTTGTGGCCAAACACTTCGGCAAAGCCCATCGGTGCTTCAAGGATGTTTGCGTCAGCTGAGAATCCGGCCCTGGCCAAGGCAGCGGCATGTATTCCATTTTCGGCTGCCCGACCGGCATGAAGCGGTTTGGTCATAGTGCCGAAATTCCGTCGCAGACCCCCGGCCAGAGAGGCGGCAATACCCAGGGCCATTCGGGCCTGGTGATGGCTCAGCTTCAAGAGCCAGCTCACGGCTGCTGCCGCACCAAGAGAGCCGAAGGTGGCGGTGCTGTGCCAGCCCTGTGCGTAGTGACTCTGAATCAAGGGCTTTCCGATATGACAGGCCAATTCATAACCGATGACATAGGCGGCCAGGATCTCTTTTCCGGATGCTTGCGATTGCTCTCCGACGGCGAAGATCGCCGGTGTTAAAAAAACCGACGGATGGGCGATGAGAGAGATGGCGATGTCATCGTAGTCAAGACTGTGTCCAATGGTTCCGTTGGCTAGCGCTGCCAGATTGGCAGAGGTTTTTGGTTTGCATCCGATCACGGTCGCCTGAGGTTTCCCGCCTATCTCACGGACATAATCGATGATTATCCGGCTCTGCTGTTCTCGCAAGCCGGCAAAGGCCACACCGACAAAATCCGTAATGCCCAACTGGGCCATCTCCAAGGCCTTAGCCGGGAGGTCTTTGACCCTAGTCTGTGCGACAAATTGACTCACCTTTTCAGTAATGATCTTTCACTCCCCCCAATTGTAGTTTGGCTTACCCATATTATTGATTCTAATTACATTAGCGATCTAAAAAGCCCATCTTAACGCTTTAAATAGCGATATTTGGGGCCTAAAAATAGCGTTTTAGATCTCATCTGGATAACCATGTTCATACCACTAAAACAAATAAAGATCAATCCATACAGGAGCATTTTCATTCTAAGTGTATAGAGCTCATTTCATGACAGGCCACATATATTCCCTATTTTCGCCCATATTGATTTATTTGGAATCAATAAGCCTATTCTCGATTTTTCTTAGAGCATAGAATTGATACTCGCCATAAAGAACGTCTTCGAATGTTATACTTTACTAACCGTCCAAATCAACCTGGAATTCAGCGTTGGCAAAAATACTCATGGCCGGGGCAATTTCAAGCTTTGAATTGACTTTTCCTAATTTTGCGGTAAATCTAAGGATGTGATGACAACTCAGAATGTGAATAGAAAAACAAACACGGTTGTCGGTCTCATACTCTTTTTTTTGTCTCTGTTGGCTTCCGAAGCCCAATTCTTCTCCCGCTTTGACCGGCATTTTTTTCCATCAACCGACCGGTCAAATCAAATGGTATGTGCTCCGGTTTTTTGAAGCGGGTACAGCTTTTCCCCTTAACCAGTTTGACCGTCACGCGCTTTGCTTGCGATCGCCTGATTCGGTCCTTCAAATTAGCGCGGAATGTTGGTGATCCACCATTTGTTGTTTTCGAACAAAAGCTCTATCTCGTCTTCTCCCTGTTCCCTATCCCCCTGGAATTCGACGTCGTAAGACAGCATGATCCACACCCGGGAAAGACTCGACCTCACTTTCCTGAGCAGGCGGACCTTGTGGAAGGTCCACTTTTTGATGTGCTGCAATTCCTCTTGGGTACTTGCTCCCGGGTACAGGACGTTCTGACAGGCCTCATCCCTTTGCATCAACTTGGCATAAAAATAGAGAACAACGGCTTCCGGCAGATCCTGGTCGAGGCGGAACTCTTTCTTGCCCCCTTTATCGAAATCTTTTTTGTGCAATTCCGCCGGCTTCACATAATCCATCCAATCCTCATCCCCGGGTTCGGTCTCGAAGGAATATCCTGCATAGGTCCCAAGTCTGTCATGGGTTCTTCCACTCCGACAACCAAGACGCTTTAAAAGGTCTATCATCGACCGATCACCGGCTCTCTTTGCAACATCCAGAACCGACGATCCGGCCTCAAAAATGCTCCATGTCTTCTCAGTCTGTAAATTCTTCTTCGCTCCTCTCGATATCAACAGCATCACCATTTCTTGGCCTCCTTCGAAGGCCGCCCAGTGAAGCGGTGTCCAGCCGTTTTTATCCTTTATGTTGATATCAGCCCTCTTTGCCAACAACAGCTCGGCCATTTCTGCCTTGCCCCAGTTTGCCGCCACATGGAGGGGAGCTTTGAACTCCTTGGCCCCCTTTTCCAAATCCGCACCTTTTTTGATCAATAACTCAGCCATGGCCACATCATCAAGCTGAACCGCCCATGCCAGCGCTGTCATCCCCCCCTCACCCACAACATTCACATCCGCTCCCTTTTCAATCAGGGCCTCGACCTTCCCCTTATCCCCGTCCTGAACCGCCGCGAATAGCTGTTGGTCGAAATCTTGATTCAGTTCATGGCTCGGGTTGGTATACGCAAAAATTGCTGAGGAAGACAACGCTCCAAAAAAAATGAGAAACACGAATAGTGATATACCTTTGGTTATTTTCATTGTTCTCCTCTCCTTCTCTTCTTGATTTCCCAGTGAAGCGGCGTATTCTCTCTGTCTATGCACTCTGTGAATACTTCAGGATTGATTCAAATGCGCAGATATCACACCCGTTCTTCTGTGGAAATAGTAAAATATGAAATGTCGCCTGTCAATGAATTCTCAGTTTGTTCCGCTGAGATTCCTCTTTGTTTTTTGGGAAACATCCGTGCCATCCCGATGAGAGAATGGAAGCATCTCCAAAACCGTGATTAAAGGCATAGGGAATGATCAGAATGGTGATTTCTAAAACACGCCCATTTTCCCCGGCGAGGAAAATTGGCTCGGTTTCCGGCGTCGGCTCTCCTTTCCCTTC
>Ga0180431_10001177_pt1 | contig 36714 bp, 33 predicted proteins | sample SS_ome_11_FD_132459 | JGI IMG/M metagenome (GOLD analysis project Ga0180431, IMG submission 132459) | Hypersaline lake sediment archaeal communities from the Salton Sea, California, USA - SS_1_MS_1 metaG | ecosystem: Environmental > Aquatic > Non-marine Saline and Alkaline > Hypersaline >... | reverse complement strand
TGCGACCACAGGCACAGAACCGGCAAAGAGCGTGAGTTCTCCTGGTGCACAATCGCCATGGATACGGTCACCTTTGCCATTCACGCGGCACTCTGGGTGCTGGGTTTCTTGTTCTTGTTCCACATACCTCTTTGCACAAGAGGTCGGCGCGGCCACCCCACCTCATACCCACGCATGTCGGTCATCATACCGGCGCGCAATGAGGAAACCACGCTTCCCAACCTGCTGGCCTCATTTGGAGAACAGAGCCTCACCCCCGACGAGATTATTGTTGTCGATGACCAGTCGGAAGACGGGACAAGGGAGACCGCTGACAGGGCAGGGGTCAAGGTGGTACAATCTGAACCACTACCCGCTGGCTGGACCGGCAAGACGTGGGCTTGTCATCAGGGTGCTGAACTGGCAATAGGCGACATCCTTATCTTCCTCGATGCAGATACTACTCTTGAGAGAGACGGACTCGCGCAGATTGTCGACACGTTCCTCGAAGAGGAAGGTGTGCTGTCGGTACAGCCCTATCACAGAACTCAGCGCCTGTACGAGCAACTATCTTCCCTTTTCAACCTGGTCATGATGAGTGCGATCGACGCGTTCACTGTCTTTGGGAGGCGGCTCAAGCCAACTGCGCTGTTTGGCGCCACACTGGTGCTGTCTCGCCAGCACTACTTGGAAAGCGGCGGCCACGAGAGGGTGAAAGGGAGGATACTCGAAGACGTAGCTCTGGCCAAGGAGCTGAGGAAACAGGGCATCCCCTTCCGTTGCCACGGAGGAAAAGGGACCGTCTCCTTTCGTATGTATCCCCACGGCCTCAGGGAGCTGGTGGACGGCTGGAGCAGGGGCTTTGCCTTGGGAGCGGCGCAAATCACAATACCGTCGCTCCTTGTGGTCGTCGCCTGGATCGTAGGGAGCATCGGCGCTATACGATACCTCGCCGAGTCTTCATTCACCGGCAACACCACTGCAATCGCGCTTTGGGCCTCTCTCTACCTGGCCTACGCCGCCCAGGTGTACTGGATGCTCTTTCGCATAGGGACGTTTCGGCTGTATACGGCTCTGCTATACCCAGTCTCTTTGCTCTTCTTCATCCTCGTCTTCGCCCGCTCCTCGCTACTCGTCCTGCTGAGAAGGCGCGTCGACTGGAAAGCAAGAACCATAGACCTGAGAGGTAAGGTAACCCAGTAATGGTCATTCACTTGACCGGTCTCTGGCTGGTGCTGATCGATTTCTGCACATGGCTCACCATCCACGTAGTCGTCTCCTGTGCCATCGCACATCCCCCGGTGCGCGTCTTCGACCCGGAGAGCTGGCTCTACCGGCAGCGGGGGTGGGAGAGGAACGGCAGGACCTACGAAGTGCTGTTTCACCCGAAGAAGTGGAAGGAGATCCTGCCGGACGGCGCCGCACTCTTTGAGAGCGGGTTCCGCAAGAAACGTTTGCAGAGTGCGGATGCGTCCTATCTGGCAGAGTTCGTGCGGGAAACGTGCCGCGCCGAGGTCACTCACTGGGCGATTTTCTTCTGCGCGCCTTTCTTCTTCATATGGAACCCGTGGCACATTGGGGTCGTCATGATAGCGTACGCTTCCTTCGTGAACATGCCCTGCATCATCACACAGCGATACAACAGGATACGAATGAACCGACTCCTCCGAAATCAACGTCTCTCCTCGGAGGCGCCCACTCAAGAAGAGCTGCGCTGAACTCACGTCGTGGCGGGCGGCTCACCTAGAATGTCGCGCAGGGCCGCTCTCGCCGCATGATAGCCACACATCCCGTGTACGCCAGCGCCCGGCGGAGTCGAGTACGCCGTGCGGAGCAGAGCGGGCTGGATGAAGAACTGCCCAAAGTCCTGGGCTCCCCCCCGCGATGTCGCCCCCTGCATAGTCCGGATTGCAGCATTCCATATCGAGCGGCGACATCGCACTCCGTGCCAGCGTTATCGACGCCGACAAGCCGTTGGGCCCGGACACCACAACGACCGCGTCACAGGCGCTATTCCGTGCCATTCTCCGTGCTGTCACGCTTGCGCCTGAATAGTCTGCCAACGGAGCGAAACGGCCAGGTGGTCATCACGTACAGAAGGGTCCTGATCTGGGCGTTGTGCCACAGATTGCCAAACTCGGACCACTGCAGCCTAGCGTCGATGCATGCCTTCTGCACGTCAACCGCCGCCTCGACACCCAGGTGGGTAGCCATAGACCCCAGGACGTGGCGCCATATCCTTTCCTGGAATTTGGCCCCCAGAAGGCGGAAAGCCATTTCGTAGACGGGGTCATTGGCGCGGGCGAGGCCCTGTATCTGCGTCACTGTAGACCCATCCTCCTCAAATGCGCTGAACGTGACCCAGCCGGACTCCGGATGGCCCTGGGGTGTCATCAAGGTGAAGGACTCGTCGTCGGCATACATTACCAGCACACCGGTAGCCACCGGCCCGCCCGGGGTAGACGAGTTGATTAGCACTACCTCGCCAGCCTGGATACCCGCCGCCGACGGGTAGAATCGGTTCTGCTGCGGCTGGAAACTGGGGAAGTTGCCCTTGAGAACTTCGATGGCCTCGGTAGGTGTGGTGTTCACCCCTTCGAGGCGCAGGCGGTACGTCTTCTGCCACATCGGGCCAAACCCCTCGACGGGTCCCACAACGCGACGGCCCGCCACGTTCAGATTCGTGGCTTCCGCCGGCATGTCAGGGACCCTCAGCTTCGAGACCAGTGGAGCCCACTGAGAGGCAACGCGCGCCTCATCCACCTGGGGTGCCCTCGATAAGTCCGTCGCTCCCATCTCCGCACCTGCCCCGGGGGCTGACTCGCCCAACTGCGAAAGGGCTTCGGTCACGCTTCCATGGATGCGAAAGGCCCTGTCCAGACCGGTCAACTTGAACACATCGGCGTAGCTCCCGCTCAACCCGATTGCGGCAAGACGCTGGCGACGGTCCCTGGCCTCAATGCTGAGCTTGACCAGCAGGCTCACACCGGCGCTGTTCATGTGTTTCATCTCAGCGAAGTTGAGGACAACTGAGGAGCAACCTTCGCTGCATGCCCGGCTGTAGGCCTGCATGAGCGTCTCCTCGAAGAGAGCGGTGATCTCGCCTTCCAGCTCCAGCATGTGCGCCCCTTCAGTCAATCTAACGACGTTCATTCTTACCTCCGCCAATGTAGTATCCGACCATTGCCGCTCGATACCTGGACTTGAGCGGACGTAGCACGGTGACGGTTCTCGGTGGTGCCCGGTAGCATGCTGGACTGATGCTGTGCGAGGTCGCCAGGCCGTCCCGCTGATATGCCATTCGCCCCGCAGGGCACGGGTCAGCGTTCTCTCCACTGGCCGGCAGGCGGCCACAGGCTGGCCACCTCAGACAGTCGAGCGGACAGATAGCCGGGTTACACGCACGCTTGCGCGGACCGCCCCATCTACGCGCCGCGTCCCGCTTTCCCCGAATAGTGACGTAAAGCGAAATCGCGCCCTATTCGATCTTCTCCATGTCCTCTTCGCAGCAGACGAGGGTGCCGCCGCCAACCTTGGTCACGGTTACCTCGTTGCCGCAGACATTGCACCTGTACTTCTCGCCGACCTTCTCAACTCCCATCGCTGAACCTCCTTCACACGCAGATACGACAAGAACGCCAGTTGCGATCGGGGCGATATGTCTGGTGCCCCTCCGGCACGGCTATCGATTGACCGAAGTCACAGTATAGCAGGTCGCGCTGGAATCACCAATCTCCCCACAGGCTTTGACCGTCCTTGCGCCGCAACGGCCACCACCCCCGACGCCACGGACGGCTTCAGCCAGGCTGCCGCCCTCCCCCTGCTCATCCAGGGCAAGCTGCTTCAACGATGCGGGTTCCACTGGACACCGAGTCGTCGATGGTGCTACCATTCAGCCAACCCAGCGGGGACAACCAGCCCTGCGAGGCCCGAAGCCACAGCCCTTTGGTGTCTGAGAAGGTCCATCGCGCGATTCAGACCGGGGCCAGTGCGGGCCACGGTTCACGGTATGCACATCCATCTGGAAACGCAGCCAGTTCATTCTGACCGGAAGGGACTTTGAGTTGAGCCTTCTGCGACGCTTCTTGCCTGTGGCATATGCCGTCCTTGTGGTGCTGGTCGTCGGTGTTGTCGGCTACATGGCGATCGAGGGATGGTCATTCCTTGACGCCCTTTACATGACGGTGATTACAGTCAGCACTGTAGGCTACTTCGAGGTACACAGTCTCTCGACAGCAGGGCGCGTTTTCACCGTTGTCCTCATCATCGGCGGCGTGGGCGTCATGCTATACGCCCTCACGTCAATCGTTCAGTATCTCACCGAGGGATACCTGGGTACTCTTCTGGGGAGGAGTCGAATGAAGGGGAAGCTATCGAAACTCAAAGGGCACGTCATCCTCTGCGGCTACGGCCGCGTCGGACAAGAGGTGGCCAGCGCGTTCAGCGATGAGAAGACCGAGTTCGTCGTCATTGAACAGAGCCAGGAAGCCCATGCCAAGGCCGCCTTTGACGGCTGTCTCTGTCTGCAGGGTGACGCCACCATGGACAGCGTACTGGAAGAGGCGGGAATACACAGCGCCCGGGCGCTGGTGGCGGCAGTCGGCACCGACGCCGACAATATCTACATTACCCTCTCGGCCAGGGGCATGAACCCCCACCTCGCCATCGTGGCCCGCGCCAGCACTGAGGAGTCCGAATCCAAGCTGAGGCGGGCGGGCGCGGACCGCATCATCTTCCCCCTGCGTGTTGGCGGGCAGCGAATGGCGATGTCCGCCCTTCACCCGCTGGTAGTGGACTTCATCGACACAACCCTACGGGTCCATGGCCGCGAACTGGTTCTGGAAGAGGTGACCGTGGGGCCGACCTCGCCATTGGCCGGGGTCAGCATAGGCCAAGGGCAGCCCCACACTGTCGGGACAGCCATTCTTGCAGTGAAGAAGAAGGACGGCGACGTCCTGACCAACCCTCCTCCCGATACCCTGGTGGAGACGGGAGACCAGCTCGTCGTAATCGGCAGTCGCGAACACCTGCACCTTCTCGAGGGACCACCATGACGACGCCTGGCATCGCCGTTTTCTCGTCCATTCTGTCGCTCCTTGGCTGACGCCGGATGCAGCGGCGGTGCCGACATGATGCGATACCTTCAGCTTCTCAGGCCACCGACCACAAGGTTCTCCGATACTCTGGTCTACATTCTCCTCTGCCTTGTGACAGCGGTCTCAGCGCCGCCGGCGTCAATCCTCAAGAGAAGAACACTGCGACAGTCTGTGTCCATCATCTTCACCAGCCTCATGCCCAGAGACCTCCTCATCGACTTCATGGGAGTCAGGTTTCTCGCCAGAAAAGGAAGAGCGGACATGCTGCTGCTCAACCCGCTCAGCAGTGCCGAGACCTGGGACTACTTCACACCACGGGAGGGTGACGTCGTGGTTGATGTTGGGGCGCACGTTGGCAAGTACGCTCTGGTTGCCGCCAAGTGTGTCGGCACAGCAGGCAAAGTCGTAGCCATTGAAGCGCATCCGGACAACTTCCGAGCACTGGCCAGCAATACCCGTTTCAACGGTTTCCACAACGTGTTCTCCTCAAACGTCGCCGCCTTCAGTGAAGACAGCAAGAGGCTGAGGTTGTTCGGTCAATGGGACGCTGCCTACACCCTCAAAGCGTGGCATCCACACTGCATCGGCATCGACACGAGAACCACGGACTCGATTCTGAGCCAATACGGCATAGACAGCGTGGACTGGGTGAAGATAGATGTGGAAGGTGCGGAGGTAGATGTCCTTGCCGGCATGAAGAGGGTCATAGGCAACAGCCCAAACCTGAGAATACTGATCGAAGTCAGCTCCAGCAATGAGCAGGAAGTTGACAACATTCTTGGCGACTTCCGCAAGACTCGGATCAAAGGCCGTGACATGCTGTACTGGAGGGACCAGGCAGAAGATTGCCCCGGTAAGCCCGACTCGTGCCAGGAGAGTAGTTGATTTTGCCTCCAGCGTTCCATTATACTCACTGGTAAGCCATCCGCTGTAAGCAACATCCCATTGGAAAGAAGAGGCCTCTTGTGACCAACAGAGTAGTCGTGACTGGTATAGGAGTAATGAGCCCGTTGGGACTGGACGTCGACTCGATGTGGCAAGCCATGATCGCGGGCAAGTCCGGGGTGGACTACATCACCGCTTTCGATGCCAGCCCCTACATGACGAAAATCGCCGCTGAGGTCAAGGGCTTCGACCCCGCTCAGTACATGGACCGCAAAGAGCTGCGGCGCATGGACAGCTTCGCCCACTTCGCAGTGGCCGCTTCACGTCAGGCAGTGGAGCACGCCCGTCTCAAGATCGATGCCTCCAATGCCAACGACATCGGTGTAATAATCGGAGCAGGTTATGGCGGGCTGAGCACTGTCCTCAGCCAGTACGAGGTACTCAAAGAGAGAGGCCCTGAGAGGGTGAGCCCTTTTCTCGTTCCCATGATGATCGCCGATACCGCCTGCGGGGTAGTCTCCATCATGCTCGGCGCGAAGGGCCCCAACTACTGCATAACCTCCGCCTGCGCCAGCGGTTCCGATGCCGTTGGCGACTCCTACGAAATCGTCAAGCGCGGCGATGCCGAGGCGATGATCGCCGGAGGCACCGAGGCGCAGATAATCCCGCTCACCCTTGCCGCCTTCAACGCAGCACGAGCCATATCCACGAGGAACGATGAGCCGCAGAAGGCATCCCGGCCCTTCGATGCCGAGCGCGACGGTTTCGTCATGGGAGAAGGGTGCGTCACACTCATCCTGGAAAGCCTCTCCTTTGCCACCAAGCGGGGCGCACCTATCCTCGGTGAAATGATAAGCTACGGCGCCTCAGCCGATGCCTACCACATCACCCAGCCAGCGGAGGACGGTGAAGGCGGCGCACGGGCGATGGCTGCGGCTCTGCGCAAGGCAGGCATCGAGCCTGAACAGATCGATTACATCAATGCTCACGGTACCTCCACGCAGCTCAACGATAGGAACGAGACAATCGCGATAAAGACCGTCTTCGGGGAGCACGCCTACCGTGTCCCGGTCAGCTCGACGAAGTCCATGACCGGGCACCTCCTCGGTGCCGCAGGCGCCATTGAGGCAGCGGCATGTATTCTCACTATCCAGAACGGAATCATCCCGCCAACGATAAACCTCACAAACCCCGACCCCGAGTGCGACCTCGACTATGTGCCCCACGTAGCTCGGCCGGCAAAGGTGGAAATAGCCATGTCCAACTCCTTTGGCTTCGGTGGGCACAACTCCACCCTAATCTTCCGAAGGTACAACGAGGCATGAGACATTGAAGCGCGCCCGCTGGCAAATGCCTCCGCAGCTGCCACAAGAACAGCTTGCCGCAATGGACTTGCCCCCGCTGATGGTTCAGCTCCTCCACAACCGAGGCATCACCGACCGCGCCCAAGCAGAATCCTTCCTTGCCGCAGATGAGCACCTCCTGAACGACCCGTTCCTTCTCCCCGACATGAACAAAGCCGTGTCCAGGATCTACAGTGCTTTGCTCTCCGGAGAGAAGATCGCCATATACGGCGACTTTGATGCCGACGGGATGACCGCCACCGCTATCCTCGCCGAGGGCATCTCGTTTCTCGGTGGCACTACTATCCCCTACATTCCGCACCGCGTCGAGGAGGGCTACGGCCTCAATCACACGGCCGTGCGGAGGCTGCACGGGGAGGGTGTCAGTCTCATAATCACCGTGGATTGCGGCATCAGCAACGCTGATGAGGTCGACAGAGCCCGAAGCATGGGCCTCGACATAGTGATCACCGACCACCACACCGTTCCCGAGAGAATGCCCCAGGCCGTCGCTGTGGTCAATCCCAAGCGAGACGATTCTGACTACCCGTTTCCGAAGCTCGCCGGAGTGGGCGTCGCGTTCAAGCTCCTCCAGGCACTCTTTAGCTCGCTGGGCAAAGACGGCCATATCGATTCCTTCCTCGACCTCGTTGCCTTCGGAACCGTTGCCGACATGGAGCCGTTGCTCGGCGAGAACCGCTACCTGGTGAAGCGCGGTCTGGAGCTGCTGCGCGCAACGAAACGCCCGGGCCTCAGGGAGATGGCCAAGTGCGCTGGCGTTTCTATCTCGAGCGTTGACCCCGAGGTCATTTCCTGGTCTCTTGGACCTCGCCTCAACGCCGCGGGAAGGCTGGAGCATGCCATGGCAGGCTATGACATACTGCTGACCGAGTCCGTGGAAGAAGCCCAGAAGCTGGCCAAAGTGCTGGAGAGAAGGAACAGCGAGCGCCAGAAGGTGACCGAGGCCGTTCTCACCAAGGCACGCCAGAAACTGCTTGCTCGGGGCACCGATTCACCCATTCTGATCGTTGGCGATGAGGACTTCCGCAGCGGTGTGGTAGGAGTCGTTGCCGGCAGGCTTGCCGACGAGTTCTATCGCCCCGTCATTGTATTCGAGCAGGGCAAGAAGTGGAGCAGGGGAAGCGCCCGCAGCATTCGCGAATTCGATATCATCGCCGCTCTGAGCAGTTGCAGCAGTCTCCTTTACCGCTTCGGCGGGCATCCTATGGCGGCAGGATGTACTGTAGCCACGGAGAACCTGGAGGAGCTTGAGACGTGCCTGTCTCGCATTGCCAGCGAGGAGATCTCTTCCCTCGACCTTCGCCCGCTCATCCCCATTGATGCCGAGATCCCCCTGTCCACCCTCGACGGCAGTACCTTCCAGATGATGCAGAGGCTCGCGCCGTTTGGGTCTGACAATCCCTACCCAACGTTTGTCAGCCGCGACATCACCGTGGTGAGTCACCGCAACGTGGGCGCCGACGGCAAACACCTCAAGTTCAAGCTCAGAGACGGCAAGTCAACCTGGGACGGCATCGGCTTCAGATTGGGAAGCCTCGCCGATGAGGTTGTCCCCATTCTGGACATCGTGTACAACGTTGAGGTCGACCAATGGCGCGGGCGGGAGACTCTTCAACTCAACATCCTCGACTTCGCACCAGCCAGCTAGCCCCCTGCCCAACCAGGGCCCGCTACAGCCTCGCACCCCGGATACCCCATGGGAGCAACACGCACGCGCCAGGTCTGCATGGCGGTTGACACGCAGTGCGACGCTAGTGACTGGCTAGTGCATTTGCCGCAACATTATGTTAAAATACCCTCCTGTGAGCAAGGTGATGACCATGAGACAGGAAGTTGAGAGTTTCTTGAACCATCTTTCCACGGAGAAAGGCTTCTCCTCAAACACTATAGAGGCTTACAGAAACGACCTTGGGCAGCTTGCCAGTTTCATCGAGGACCAGGCCGCGGTGAAAGGTTACAAGTCTCAATGGGCCTCTGTCGACCGCAATATCCTCATAAGCTACATTCTCGATTTGAAGGAAAGAGGCTATGCGTCGGCAACTGTAGCCCGCAAGGTGGCTGCCATGAAGTCGTTCTTCGATTTCCTGGTCTCCGAGGGGGTCTCCCGCGCCGACCCTACAGAGAACCTCAGCTCACCGAAGGTGGGTAAGTCCTTGCCCAAAGCTCTGTCTACCAGGGAGGTCGAAGCTCTCTTGGACGAGCCGGCGAAGTCTTCCTCCGTGGAGGCAGTGAGGGACAGGGCCATGATGGAGTTGATGTATGCCGGTGGCATGAGGGTATCGGAGCTGGTGTCAACAAACGTTGGCCACGTCGACCTCGACAGCGGCTTCGTACGCTGCTTCGGAAAGGGTTCAAAGGAGAGACTGATCCCTATTCACCGCAGGGCAACCGAGGCCGTGGCGCACTATGTCAGGCAGGCTCGGCCTCAACTCCTCCGCAACAGCGACGAGGAAGCGTTGTTCTTGAACCGTCGCGGAGAGCGTCTAACGAGGCAGGGATTCTGGCTCATTCTCAAGGCTTATGTCAAGTCCGCCGGGATAAAGGCCGATGTAACGCCTCATACGCTTCGCCACAGCTTCGCCACTCACATGCTGAGGGGTGGAGCTGACCTGAGAGCGGTTCAGGAACTGCTGGGACATGCCAATATCTCCTCGACGCAGGTATACACCCATCTCAGCAGTGAACACGTGCACCAGGCCTACGAAAGGGCGCATCCCCGCGCCAACGAGTAGCGCTCACAGCATTGGCGCACCGCCTTCACGGTCAGCCTTTGGCAGGAACAGGAGTGACAAATGCCGCAGAAGAAATCTCACCGCGTAGCCTCCCGGCAAGCAGCGGCCAGCAAGGAACGCAAGAAGAAAAAGAAGGCACAGGCAACTCAGCATAGAGTCAAAGCCCCCGCGCCTACGCCCGAAGTGGTGGACGCTGCTCCTCTCGAGCCGGTGGCCCCTTCGATTCCTCAGCCAGCCCAGGAAGTCGAGCCCGCACGGCAGTACACAGGCAGAGACCTCCGCAAGATCGGCATTATTGCCGGCTGCATGATCATTATCCTCATCATCCTCGGCTTCGTACTGTAGGGGGCATGCTATGGCGGCCAGGGGCTTGGAAGAGCAACTGAAGGCATTGCCCCACAAGCCCGGCGTTTACCTCTTCAGAGACGCCTCAAGGAACGTGCTCTACGTCGGCAAGGCGGCCAACCTCCGCAGTAGGGTCCGAAGCTACTTCAGCACCACCCTGCCCCTGCCTCCCAAGCTCCACAGGATGATGGCCCGGGTCAGCGAATTCGAGTTCTTCGTCACCGACTCAGACCAGGAGGCGCTCATCCTTGAGTGCAACCTCATCAAGAGGCACCGCCCCCGCTACAATGTGCGTCTCAAAGACGATAAGACCTACCCCTACCTCAAGATTACGTTGAACGAAGACTGGCCCACCGTCTACATAACCAGGCGTGTGGAGCAAGATGGGAGCCGCTACTTCGGCCCCTACGCCAGCGCCGCTTCCATCAAGAAGACCCTCGAACTCCTCAGACGTCTGTTCGCCTTCCGCTCTTGCCGGAAGGAGATAGGCAGCGCCCACCGCAGGCCATGCCTTGAGTACGACATCCACCGCTGCCTTGGCCCATGCATCGGCGCCGTCTCCAAGCAAGACTACCGAGACGTCATCGACCAGGTGATAATGTTCCTCGAAGGCAGGCAAGAGAAGGTGGTCAAGGAGCTCGAAGGGAAGATGCGCCAGGCCTCGAGCCGGCTTGAGTTTGAACGAGCTGCTGTGCTGCGCGACCAGATCCACGCCGTGGAAATGGTCACCGAGCGTCAGAAGATATCGTCACCAGTGCTGGGCGACCAGGATGTCGTTGCCCTGGCCCAGGACAAGGACCAGGCGTACGTCGAGGTGTTCTTCATTCGCAACGGCAAGCTCATTGAGCGAGACCACTTCATCTTACAGGGGACCCGGGATGAGGAGCCGGGCCAGATCATTCGCAGCTTCCTCAACCAGTTCTATGACTCGGCGACCTATGTCCCGCCATCGATTCTGCTCCAGTACGCGCCCGAGGACCGCGCCACCATCAGAAGCCGCCTGATGAGCAAGAGAGGGAGCAAGGTGGCTCTCATAGTGCCGCAGCGTGGAGAGAAGAAGAGGCTCATCGACATGGTTGCGGAAAACGCCCGGCAAGGCCTGGAGCAACTCATGGTCAGGTGGCTCGCCGACCCCGAGACCACCGCCGCCGCCCTCGAAGAGCTGAGGCGGGAGCTCGGCCTGCCCCGTACGCCGAAGCGCGTTGAATGCTATGACATCTCAGATATCGGGGGTACCGCCGCGGTGGGCAGCATGGTTGTGTTCGAGGACGGGCAACCCAGGCCCTCCCACTATCGCCGCTTCCGCATCAAGACGGTGCAGAGCTCGGACGACTATGCCATGATGCAAGAGGTGTTGCGAAGACGCTTCAAGAGGGCGGCCGCGAAGGAAGAACACAGGGGAGACAGCGCCTGGGGGACAATACCTGACCTCGTGTTCATCGACGGCGGCCGAGGACACCTGTCCTCGGCCCTGGCCGCGATGGAGGAGATGGGCGTGGAGTCAATCCCCATCGCCGCCCTGGCGAAGGAGCGTGAGGAGCTGTTCCGCCCTGGCTTCGCTGAGCCCATACTGCTGCCAAGGACGTCACCGGCGCTGTACCTGGTGCAACGTATCCGGGATGAGGCGCATCGCTTTGCCCTGGGATACCACCACAGGGTGCGACGAAGCAAGGCGGTAGCTTCAGCCCTTGACAATGTCCCCGGTGTCGGCCCCAAGCGCAAGCGCGCTCTCCTCAAACGGTTCGGCTCAGCAAGAGCGATCAAGGATGCCCCCATCGACGAAGTTGCGGCGGTGGTGGGAATGACCCAGTCGCTCGCCGAGAAGGTCAAGGAGTACCTGTGAACGGCGGAGATGCGACGCTCTTCCGACACATGCCGTGCGACCTCTGCGGGACCGGCGACTTCGTGAGACTTGGCAAGCCGAAAGCCTCGAAGCGGATGAAGGGCATCATTTCGGTTCCGCTTGACATCTCCATAGTGAAGTGCGCCAACTGCGGCTTCTACTACACCGATCCCATGCCTTTCTGGCGGGAGGAAGACCTGCAGAGGATCTACGATGCCGCGTACTTCCCGCCCATGACCCGCTGGTGGACAGGGGTGAAGACGCAGGCTAACCCAAGACGCCGCCTCAACGCCATTGAGGCACATGCCGGTCGTCGCTCATTGCGTTTCCTCGAAGTCGGATGCGGGCTGGGATACGGCATCGAGGACGCCGTGAGGCGAGGCTGGGACGCCTGCGGCCAAGACGTTTCCCCCTTCTTCGCCGAGCAGGTGGAGAGCCGCCTCGGCGTACAGGTCTTCGTGGGCCAGCTCGGCGAGGCATGCTATCCGGAACACTCCTTCGATGCAGTCTACATCGACAGCGTGCTGGAGCACCTGCCGTCTCCCATGCAGATGCTCCGGGAAGTCCACCGCATCCTCCGGCCGGGCGGCGTAGTCCATCTGACGGTGACCAACGAGAGCGCTCTGGTCAACAAACTGAGGGGCCTGTTGCTCAAAATGGCAGCGGGCGAAAGGAGCCCGATACTGAGCCCTCTGGCCTATCCCGTTCACCTGGTCGGCTTCACGCCGCATACCCTCAAGCTCGCCTGCCGCAGCACGGGATTCGAGATGAGGAGCCTCGAGGTGCGCGCTGGAGCAAGCGAGTGGCGCAAGTATGGGATGCACAGCCTGAGACCGCTTCTGTCGAACCTCCTGTGGTCGCCGGTATGCCTCGTCGGCGAAACGGCGGGCAAGGGCATCGCGATTGAGGCCGTGGTCTCGGCCGGCAGGTAGAATCGAAATGAGAGTGGCGAAGGTCATCATCGGAGATATAGACAGCCTCACCGGCGGCTATCTGTACGAGAAGAAGCTGGTCGAGTACCTGAGACAGCAGGGCCACCGGGCGGACATAGTGAGCATCCCCAATCTCCCGTATGGTCTGCAGTTCCTGGCGAACCTGTGGCTGCCCCTCTACTTCCAGGTGAGGAAGTACGACGTCATCATCGAGGACGAGATGGCCCACACCGCGGTCTGCCTGTTCAATCTGTGGGCCAGGTACGTCAACAGGACCAGGGTTGTCGCCATAGTCCATATGTTCAGTTGCGTAGCGGCAGGGAGCAAGTGGCTGAGACCGCTGGTCAGGTCAATCGAGAAGACGATGCTCAGGTCGGCGAACCTTATCATCGCCAACAGCCGGCACACCAGAGAGGCAGCCGAGAAGATGGGCCTGCCCGCTGACGCTATCGTGGTGGTCTATCCAGGCCTCGACACGGGTCTGGCGAGAGAAACGAGGCCCCGGCACAGCGACACGATAAGGTTTCTTTTCGTCGGCAACTGGGAGCCTCGCAAGGGGTTGGACACCCTGATCGACGCGGTCTCCCTGCTGCATAACCCGCATGTGGCCCTCGACATCGTGGGGGAGGACAGTCTCCACCCACGGTACGCGAGAAGAGTCAGAAGAAACGTCTCAGTATCGGGGATGGAAAACAGCATACGCTTCCACGGGAGGGTAGGTCGGGAGTCAATCGCCAGGTTCTACTCTGCGGCGGACGTGTTCGTATTGCCGTCCTCGTATGAACCCTTCGGCATCGTGTTCGCCGAGGCTATGTCCTTCGGCCTGCCCATTGTCGCCGCTGATGCCGGTGGAATACCTGAACTGGTTGAACACGAGGACAACGGCCTGCTTGTCCCGCCCGACGATGCCGCTGCCCTCGCCGCCGCCATAGACAGGCTCGCCTCCAGCGCCGATTTGCGGGAGAGACTGGGCAAGAGAAGCTATGAGAAGTCCAGGGGATTGAACACCTGGGACGATTGCTTTACCACCATCCATGACCACCTCAAGAGACTGGTAGGTGAGGCGGCGTAGCGGCACGGGCATTCGATTGAAGGCCCCTACTTCCAGTACGAGGAGTAGGCCGAGGGCGACTCCCAGACGGTCACCTTCAGGCCACCGGCCTCATCCCCCAGCGCCACGGCCATCCCGTCGTAGATGTACCTGGACACGATCTCAACCGTCGGGTTGCAGTCTCTAAATGCCTCAATCTCGTTGAGGTTCTGGTAGTGGAGACCGCTCAGTATCTCGCGCAGGGCGTCCCTCAGCCTGGCAATGTCATAGAGCACCCCGGTCTCGTCCAGCGTCTCGCCCTGGATGACGACCTGGACCTTGTAGGCATGACCATGCACGCGGGTCGCCAGTCCGAAGTCCCCCTTCAAAGAGAGAACCGCGTCAAACTCCTCGACCACGCCTATTTCATACATAGCTGAGCACCACCTGCAATACCTCCTCGGGCCTACTGTCTATCTTCTCAAAGGCGCCGGGCGCCTGTTCGAACGGAACGATGTCTGAAATCAACTCCTCCAATCTCAACCGGGCCAGCAGTCGCAGCACAGTGTCCATCCTGCGCTTCGTGCTCCAGCGAGGCCCCAGCGCCGGGTTCAGATGCGAGACCTGGGAGCTCCTTATGGTCACCCGCTGCCGGTGGAATTCCTTGCCAAGGTGGAGCGTCACCGGCTTGACCCCGTACCACGACAGCACCACCACAAGCCCTTCGAACGCGACCGACCCGATCGCACCCTCCAGAGCCTCCGGCGCTCCGGAGGCCTCCACTACCACGTCCGCCCCTTCTCCCCCGGTGAGATCTCTGATGGCCTGAGCCGGGTCATGTCCGTGGGGATCGATGGCTACGTCGGCACCCAGCTCCTCGGACACCTCTCTTCTCCTCCCGATGCCATCGACGGCAAAGACCCTGTCCGCACCGTACCTCTTCATCAACTGGGTGACGAGCAGCCCGATGACGCCCTGGCCGAAGACGGCCACCGAGTCGCCAGGCCTTATACCGGCATCCAGAAGGCAGTTGAACGCCGTCTCCAGATTCGCCGTGAACACGCCGAGGATCGGCGGTACCCCTTGCGGCAGTTTGACCGCCACATCCTCAGATACTATGTAGTGCGTCTGATGCGGATGGTGAACGAAGACTACATCATCCAGGTTGAGGCGAGAGGCTTCCGGGCCAACCTGGACAACCTTCCCCACACTCGAATACCCGTACTTGATGGGGAAACGGAAGCTCCCCTTCATCGTCTTCAGCGACGTATCGAGCTCAAGGTCCGGGGGAACCTCACCCCGGTACACCAGCATCTCCGTTCCGTGACTTATCCCGGAGTACAGTGCTTCCACCAGGATCTCGTCACCTCTGGGAGTCTCTACTTCCTCTTCCCTAAGCTCTGCTTTCCTCGCACGGCTGAACCACAGACTTCTTGATTTCATCCCCTTCTACGTCAGCCTCTATGACCAGGTCTTCACCTTTCCTGTACGCTCTGGCGAAAGTGAGTTTGAGCACGTCGTCTACACCGCGAATGCTCAGGTCTCCCACCGCCTCGATGCCCTTGCCCATGACCTTGGGGGCGATGACCAGCACCACCTTGTCCACCAGCCTCCTGTCAAACAGGGAGGTGATAATCCTCCGTCCCCCTTCCACCAGTACGGATGATATCCCTCTCTTTCCCAGCGCCTTGAGCAGGTCCCCCAGGTCAACGTCCCCGCCTTCATCCTGTTCGACCATCAGCACCTCGACCCCCATCTTCTCCAGCTCGGCCAGCTTCTCCTCATCAGCCCGCAATGTTGTGGCGACGATGGTAGGAGCGACATCTTGATCCCTGAGAATCCTGGCGTTGGTCGAGATCCTCAGCGTTGCGTCAGGGACGATACGAATCGGGCTTCGGCCCCGGACCAAGCGCACCGTCAACTGAGGGTCATCGGCCATGACGGTGCCCAATCCCACCATTATGCCGTCGTGTAGGCTGCGAAGCCGGTGCGCCAGTCTCCTCGTCGAGTCGGAGCTTATCCACTGTGAATCTCCAGTGACGGTGGCAATCCTCCCGTCCAGCGTCTGGGCAAACTTGAGGCAGACAAACGGCATGCCTGTCTCTATGTACTTGAAGTAGGGCTGGTTCAGCCGATAACATTCCTCGGCGAGAACGCCCACCTTCGTTTCTATACCGTGTCCCCTGAGGATCTCGATGCCTTTGCATCGTACGTACGGGTTGGGGTCTATGGTGCCCACAACAACCCTTCCTATCTTGTGTTTGATAATGGCATTCACACAGGGAGGCGTCTTCTTCCGGTAGTGACAGCAGGGCTCCAGAGTGACGTAGAGGGTTGCCCCTGCCACCTCGCCCTTGGCGTCCTGAATGGCGTTGATCTCGGCATGCCTTCCACCATAGTACTGGTGATATCCCCGCCCTATTACCTCGCCATCCCTCACGATTACCGCCCCAACGGCCGGGTTCGGGCTCGTTTTGCCCAATCCCCTGCGCGCCAGGCGCAGCGCCATCTTCATGTAGTACTCGTCATTCACGTTATCAACTCAACCCAACGGACTCTCAACGGCCGGGGCGCCAGAACCCGATGCATATCCGGCATAAGTCACAACTCCCTCGCCGAATGTGAAGGGTGCCAGCCGCCCCAACTGGGAAGTCTGGAGTATCATAGACCGCTCTCCTTTGGGCAGTCAAGGAGAGAAGTCCGCCGCGGGAAAGCAACAGCAACGCACCGCCTCCACGTTGCTCGCTACGCCTGCGCTGCGGTATAATCATGTGAGCGAATCGTCGATTGCCGAAACAAGAAGAGGCTGTTCAACAGGGTAGTTGCCTGATTCATCAGGCAAAACCGCCCAGCGAATTGGGCAACTACAGTGACGGGGGACGAATGCAACCTCAGATTGAGAAGGAAGCGAAATGCAGCGTGTTTGGCCTGGAGGCTGTGCGACAACCCGTCATACCAAGCTAGCCCGGAGAACCCTGCGCGCCGTTGGAGGCGATGCTCCAACGTACCCGCGCTCTTGACACACTTTCCCGTGAGAGAGCGACATGGAGAACTCATGCTATGACGCAAAGGCTATCTGACATACCCAAGGCGTACGACCCACAGAAGGTAGAGGCCAGGTGGTACCAGTACTGGCTGGACAAGGGGTACTTCGCCCCCAAGATCGACCACCAGAAGAAGCCTTTCGTCATCATCATGCCTCCACCCAACGTCACCGGCGAGCTTCACCTGGGTCACGCTCTGACGGCAACGCTGGAAGACCTGATGATTCGGTGGCACCGCATGAAGGGCGAGCCCACCTTGTGGCTCCCCGGTGTCGACCATGCCGGTATCGCCACCCAGTTTGTTGTGGAGCAGACGCTGAGGGAGAAGGGCACCACCAGGCACGACCTGGGACGCGATAAGTTCCTGGAGCGGGTATGGCAGTGGATAGAGAGGTATCGAGGCACCATCGGCGACCAGCACAAGAGACTCGGCGTCTCCTGCGACTGGAGCAGGGAGGTCTTTACCATGGACGAAGGCCCGTCCCGCGCGGTACGTACCACCTTCCTTCACCTCTATGAAAAGGGACTCATCTACCGGGGCGAGCGTATCATCAACTGGTGCCCCCGCTGTACCACCGCCCTCTCCGACCTCGAGGTGGAACACGAGGAGACCGAAGGGCACCTCTATTATGTCAAATACAGGCTCGCCGACGAGGACGGATTCATTACCGTCGCTACAACTCGCCCCGAGACCATCCTTGGAGACACCGCAGTGGCGGTCAACCCGAGCGACGAGCGGTATGCCGGCATGCTGGGGAAGCGAGCCATCCTCCCCGCCATCGGCCGGGTCATACCCATCGTCGCCGACGACGCGGTGGACCCGACATTCGGCACCGGCGCCGTCAAGATAACGCCGGCCCACGACCCGGTGGACTTCGAGGTGGGACAGCAGCAAGGTCTGGAGTCGGTGGATATCCTCAATCGCGATGGGACGATGAACGACAACGCCGGTCCATATGCCGGCCTCGACCGCTTCGAGTGTCGCAAGGCCATCCTCGCTGACCTGGACCGCGAGGGACTCCTCGTCGACATCAAGCCGCACATCCACTCCGTGGGACATTGCTGCCGTTGTGACACCGCCGTCGAACCGTGGGTCAGCAAGCAGTGGTTCGTCAAGATTGCGCCCCTGGCGGTGCCGGCAATCGATGCCGTAGTGGACGGCAGGATAAGGATAATACCGGAACGTTTCGCCAAGGTCTACCTCAACTGGCTGGAGAACATCCGCGATTGGTGCATAAGTCGCCAGCTATGGTGGGGGCATAGAATCCCGGTATGGTACTGCAACGAATGCGGCGAGATCACCGTCTCCGTAGATGAACCCAGAACATGCAGCCACTGCAGCTCATCGGAAATCGTCCAGGACCCCGATGTCCTCGACACCTGGTTCAGCTCAGGCCTCTGGCCCCATTCCACCCTTGGCTGGCCTGATGACAGCGAGGACCTGCGCTATTTCTACCCCACCTCGGTCATGGAGACAGGCTATGACATCCTCTTCTTCTGGGTCGCCAGGATGATCATGATGGGCCTGGAGAACACCGGTGATATCCCCTTCCACACGGTGTATCTCCACGGACTCATCCGCGACGAGGCGGGGGAGAAGATGAGCAAGGTGAAGGGCAACGTAATGAACCCCCTTGAGGCCATAGAGCAATACGGCACCGACGCCCTTCGCTTCGCCCTGTCCACCGGCACCTCGCCCGGTAACGACATCAGGCTCAGCAGCCACCGGCTGGAGGCGGCACGCAATTTCGCCAACAAGCTGTGGAACGCCGCCCGCTTCGTTATCGGCAACCTGGAAACGAAGGTGAGCTTCGCCCAGATTGAACCAGACTCGCTGCCTCTGGAGGACCGCTGGATTGTGAGCCGCCTCAGCCACCTGGTGAACGCAGTGAACAAGCTCATGGATGACTTCCAGTTTGGCGAGGCGGAGAGGCAGATCCACGACTTCCTCTGGGGTGAGTTCTGCGACTGGCACATTGAGATGGCCAAGCTCCGCCTCGATGAGAAGCCCTCGCCAATGCCGGTTGTGGCCTGTGTCCTGGAAACCTCGCTGCGACTGCTTCACCCCTTCATGCCCTTCATCACCGAGGAGATATGGCAGAGCCTCAGGGTCCGCCTCGACGAGACGACGGCGGAATCCATCATGATTGCCCCCTACCCTACCGCCGATGGGCGAGCCGCGGATGCCGAGGCGGAGAAGCAGATGGAGCTGGTCATCGACATCGTTCGAGCGATCAGGAACGAGCGCGCCGAGTTCAGGGTCGAACCTTCCAGGTTCATCGAAGCGCTGGTCGTGGCCCACGATGCGGAGTCCGCCATTCAGAGTCAAGCGCGAGCTATCGAAACCCTCGCCCGCGTGAGACCCCTCACCTTCATCGGCGGTAGCGACCCAAGGCCGGACAGGGCAAAGACGCTGGTGCTTGGAGGAGCGGAAGTGATCCTGCCCATGGCCGGAATGGTCGACATCGACGCCGAGCGGCAGCGTTTGAAGAGGGAAACCGAGGCGAATGAGGCGGATATCGCCCGCCTGGACACCCGGCTCAAGGACGACAGGTTCCTCTCCAAAGCGCCATCCCATGTCGTGGACCGGGAGCGAGAAAGGCTTCAAGAGTACCTGAGCAAGGCCGAAAGGCTCCGCCAGAGGCTTGCCGAGCTGGAGTAGGACACCAACACCGCCCAACCGCATGTTGACATTGTCAGCCCGGTGTAGTAATATATAGGTAAACTAGGTATAGCTTACCTATATATTATGGCGACTATGAACGACATCGGATACTGGGAAAAGCTGATAAGCAGGTGCCTGTGCCGCTTCTTTCTTCTCCACTCGTTGAAACAGAAGCCGATGCATGGCTACGAGCTGGGCAAGTCCATTGCCATATCCTGCTCGGGCTGTTGCCAGCCCAGCGACGCCATGATATACCCCACGCTGCATGAGCTTCTCGACGGCGGCTACATCGAGTGCCACGTCGAGTCGCAGGGAAGCAGGAAACGAAAGGTGTATGCGCTGACCGAGAAGGGGCTGGAGTCATATGCGGCGGCGGCCGAGGCGTGGGAGAAGGCTATTCCCTATCTGATGGAGGCGACAGCAGCATCAGGGACAGACAAGGAAGTGCGGGAGGAGGAATAGCAGTGACAGAGAAGAACGGTGAGGAAATCAAGCGAGTCGTGCGTGAGCGCTACGCCGGCCTGGCGAGACAGCATGCGCCATCCTGCTGCGCTTCGAGCGGTGAGGACTGCTCAAGCTGTTGCAGCACATCTGCGACCGAGACGGCTCGCGCTGAGAGGCTCTACTCCAGGGACGAGCTGGAGTCCGTGGCGGAGAACATACCATCGCTGGGGTGCGGCAATCCCATCGCCCTGGCGCAGTTGACAGAGAATGATACGGTCCTGGACCTGGGAAGCGGTGGCGGGCTGGACTGCTTCCTCGCGGCGCAGCGAGTGGGGCCCCACGGCAGGGTCATCGGCCTAGACATGACCCCGGACATGGTCCAGTTGGCCACATTGAACGCCGAGAAGCTTTCCCTGGACAACGTCGAGTTCCGCCTTGGCGAGATGGAGCACATGCCGGTCGATGGCGACTCGGTGGATGTGGTCATCTCCAACTGCGTTGTGAACCTTTCACCCGACAAAGACGCGGTGTTTCGGGAGGTCTTTCGTGTGCTCAAGCCGGGGGGAAGGCTGTGCGTATCTGACATCGTCACCCGCGGCGAGCTGCCGGCACATATCAGGGACAACCTGGAGCAGTGGGCCTGCTGCGTCGGCGGCGCTCTGCATGAGCAGGACTACCTGCAGAAGATTCGGGACGCCGGCTTCGTCCAGCTACAGGTCGCTGAAGAAGGGCCGTCGACCGCCGAGGAGACGGGGTGCTGCGGAGGAGACTCCTATCTGAGCAAGATAGCCAGCATCACGGTGAAAGCCATCAAGCCTCGATAGACTCACCGGGACCCGGCTCGTTCTCCCTCAGATACCACTGTCGCGCCAGCTCGTTGAGCCCCATTCTGGTGTCGCTGGCGACACGCTCTTTGTCACAGTTCCACAGGCGATACTTGAAGAGCCAGTAGGTGAACTCCTTCAGCTCAGTCAGCGCCATCGACTTGCGCTGCCGGTAGCCCTTCTGTCGTCGGAACATCCGCAGCAGTGCGGCCCGGTCAGCGTCGTAGACTTGCTGGTAGGCCAGCTCGGTAATGTGATTGCCGTCGAGGGCGTACACGTGCTGCTCCTTGCGCACCTTCTCCTCCACCGCGAGCAGCAGCGCCTCCTCCACCGTTACGCCGTAGAAGTAGCTGAGATAGGCCCCGTACTTGGCATCGCCGATCAGTTGCCGAAACTCCTCGTTGGTGAGGCGGAGCGGGGCCTTGCCGTAGAACAGCAGCTCGACAATCTCGTTCTCCGGAACGAGATTGTCCACCTCGAGGAGCAGACGCTCGGCAAGGACCAGCCAATCAAAGGCCTCATCGGCGATCAGATAGCGGTAGTGACGCCCCTTGTAGGTCTCCTCAGTCTTGTCCCACAGACCGACCGCTTCGAGAAGAGCCAGGTACCAGTGCTTGCCCTGGGCTATGCCATCCTTCAGATGGCGCACTGCCTCGCAGTCTTCCGATACCTGGCTGTCGTCAAACGATTCTGGCCGGTCCTCCATAACTCCCTCACTGGCCCCGTGTAAGAAAGGCCTCCACCTGTTGCAGCGATCCGGCATTCAGTATGTGCTGCGGTTCGCACCAGCCGCGCCGCGCCACGCCCACCCCGAAACGAATCAGGTCCAACTGAGAGGCGCTGTGGGCATCAGTCGAGATGACGAGCTTCACCCCCAACTCTCTTGCCCGGTAGGCATGAGTATCCCTGAGGTCGAGACGGCTCGGCATTGCGTTTATCTCCAGCGCCGTGCCGGTCTCAGCAGCGGTGCGGAACACCGCCTCCATATCCACCGCCACCGGCTGGCGCTCCCCCAGAAGGCGGCATGTGGGATGGGCCAGCACGTCCACGTGGCGGTTCCCTATGGCGCGAAGGATTCGCTCGGTCATCTTCCCCTCTTCCTGGTTCATCGCTGAGTGCACCGCGGCGACAACGATGTCCAGTTCGGCCAGCAGCTCATCGGAAAGGTCGAGGCGACCGTCGGCGCGGATGTCTACCTCAACCCCACTGAGGACACGGAAGCCGTCCATCCGGTCATTCAGCTTTCTGATCTCGTCAATCTGCTCTCTCAGGCGCTCCTCGCTCAGCCCGTGGGCCACACCTCGCCCCGCCGAGTGGTCGGTGATGGCGACGTACTGATAGCCCCTTGCCCTGGCGGCCCGGGCCATCGATTCGACCGAATCATGGCCGTCGCTCCAGTCGGTATGCACATGGAGGTCTCCCTTCAAATCGCCAACTTCGACCAGCTTGGGAATTGCATTGTGCTCCGCCCTCTCCACCTCGAACTCGCCCTCCCGGAGCTCCGGAGGGATGAACTGCAGTCCCAGCCTGTGGTAGAAGCCCTCCTCGGAAGCGAATCTCTCGGTGACCCCCGTCTCAGTGTCGGTGATTCCGTACTCGCTCAGCTTCAGCTTCTGCCGCCGACCCCGCTCCCGGACAAGGATGTTGTGCTGTTTCGAGCCGGTGAAATACTGCAGCAGCGAGCCGAAGCTGTCGTGCTCCACCAGCCTGAAATCGACCTGCAGGTCGCCCGGAACGATGACGCTCGCCTTGGTGCCTCCCTTCGCCAGCACCTCCTTCACCTGCGGAAGGGCGACAAAGGCGTCGATCGTGCCTTCCCGGTCATCGGCGGTGCCCATCATGTCGATATCGCCCACGGTCTCTCGAAAACGGCGCAGGCTTCCCGCCGGGGTGAGGTTCTTTACACCCGGATATGGCCGAAGTGCGGCCATCACCTCCTCGACCACCGGCAGCGCCTCACCGATGGGGATTCTGCGCTCCTTGGAGCGCATCGCCTCGATCTGGTGCAGGATGTTCTCCGCTACCTTGTCCCCCAGCCGGGGCAATGTAGCAACGCGACCGTCGCGGATAGCCGTCTCAAGGGCGTCTACGGTGGTGACACCAAGCTCGTCCGCCAGACGCATGGCGGTCTTGGGGCCGATGCCGGGGATGTCAAGGAAGCTGCTTATGCCCTCGGGGAACTCAGCGCGCAGCTCATCGTAGTAGTGGAGACGTCCCGTGGTGACCAGCTCGACGGTCTTCTTGGCGATGGCGTCGCCAACGCCGGGGATTGCTTTGAGGTCAGCCCCTTCCCTCACCATCTGCTCGATGTCTCGCGGGGAGTGCTCTATGGCCCGCGCCGCCCGCTGATAGGCCCTGATCTTGAAGGCATTCTCGCCCTTGATCTCGAGCAGGTCGGCGATATCCTGGAACACCTTGGCGACATCGGCGTTCTTCATGGCTACAACACTTCGACACGGATAACATCATCTGCCGCAGCAGTGCTTGTATTTCTTGCCCGAGCCGCAGGGGCAGGGCTCGTTCCGCCCCACCTTCTTCTTCCCCGCGGTGACCGCTTCCCTCCGCTTCGCCGCCTCTACCATCGGCGCGGGGGAGGGCGACTTCTCCCTGGTGATGCCCACGCGAAAGATGGTGTGGGCCACATCGTGAGCGATGCCGGCCAGCAGGCTCTGGAACATCTCATGGCCCCGCCGCTTGTAGATGACCAGCGGGTCCCGCTGCGCCGTGGCCTCCAGCCCGATGCCACGTCGCATCTCGTCCATGACCGTGAGATGGTCCATCCACAGGCGGTCGATGGTGCGCAGCATGACGAACCGCTCGAGGACCCTCATGTTGTCCTCGCCGAACTCCTGTTCCCTGGCCTCGTACAATGTACTCGCGTGCTGGACGAGAGCCTCTTCGATCTCGCCCCGGCTCATCTGCGACAACCCGCTGGCGCTCAACTCCGGCGACAACGGCATGAAGGTGCCCAACTCGGCGAGCAGACCCTCGAGGTCCCACTCCTCCGAGCGTTCGCCAACCAGACGGGAGGTAACAAGGTCGCGAAGCTCATCGGCAACCATCGTCTGGATGTTGCCCTTGAGGTCGGCACCAGCCAGGATCTTCCGCCTCTCGCCGTAGATAACCTCGCGATGCTTGTTCACCACATCGTCATATTCAACGAGGTGCTTCCTGATATCGAAGTTGTAGCCCTCCACCTTGGTCTGGGCGCTTTCGATGGCCTTGCTCACCATGGAATGCTCGATAGGGACGTCTTCGTCAAACCGTATTCGCTCCAGAATGCCCTTGACGCGGTCGCCGCCGAAGCGTCGCACCACGTCGTCCTCAAGCGACACATAGAAGCGGGAGCTCCCCGGGTCACCCTGGCGCCCGGAACGTCCCCTCAACTGATTGTCGATGCGCCTTGCCTCGTGACGCTCAGTGCCAACAACGTGGAGCCCACCCAGTCCCACCACCTGGCTGTGTTTCTCCTGCCACTCCTCTCGACTCTGGCCCTCGGGGGTGCCTCCCAGGATTATGTCAACACCACGACCCGCCATATTGGTGGCTACAGTGACCGCACCCGGCTCACCGGCGTGCTTGATGATGTTCGCCTCCTTCTCATGCTGCTTGGCATTCAGGACCTGGTGCGGTACGCCGTTGCGCTTGAGAAGCTCGCTCAGCTTCTCCGATTTTTCGATCGACACCGTACCCACCAGCACCGGACGCCCTGCCCCATGAAGCCCTTCGATGTCGCGCGCCACGGCGCGGAATTTGGCGTCCTCGTTCTGGTACACCTGGTCGGCACTGTCAACGCGGACCATCGGCATGTGCGTGGGGATGACCACCACCTCAAGGTCGTATATCTTGTGGAACTCCTCAGCCTCAGTGACGGCGGTCCCGGTCATTCCGGCAAGCTTCTCGTAGAGGCGGAAGTAGTTCTGAAAGGTTATTGTCGCTACCGTGACATTCTCCCGCTGGACCTCAACCCCCTCCTTCGCTTCGATTGATTGATGAAGACCCTCCGAATAGCGCCGTCCGTGCATCATCCGCCCGGTGAACTCATCGACTATTATCACCTGCCCGTCCTTCACCACATAGTCCCGGTCTCTCTTGAAGAGCACGTGCGCCTTGAGCGCACTCTCAAGGTAATGGGTGAGCAGGTAGTTGGAAGGGTCGTACAGGCTAGGTGCCTTGAGCAGTTCCTCCTTCGCCAGCATCTTCTCTACCTTGGAGATGCCCTCGTCGGTGAGGGTTACCACACGGTCTTTCTCGTCGAGCTCGTAGTCCTCGTCCGGGCGCAGGTGCGGCACCAACCTGGCAAATGTCTGGTACCGCTGCGCCGCCTCCGTCGCCGGTCCGCTGATGATGAGGGGAGTACGCGCCTCATCGACAAGGAGGCTGTCCACCTCATCGACAATGGCATAGTGCAGCTCGCGCTGCACGCAGCGGGTGAGGTTGTCCACCAGGTTGTCCCTGAGGTAATCGAAGCCAAACTCGTTGTTGGTGCCATAGGTGATGTCGGCCTCATAGGCCTCGCGGCGCACAACGGGCTTGAGGTGCGACCAGGCACGGTCGTCGGACTCATAGTCCGGGTCGAAGAGGAAGGACGCTTCATGCTGGATGCTGGCGATGCTGAGGCCGAGGAGATGATATACCGGCCCCATCCACAGACAGTCGCGCTTGGCCAGGTAGTCGTTCACCGTAACGACGTGAGTTCCCCGCCCGGCAAGGGCATTCAGGTAGACGGGCAGCGTCGCCACCAGCGTCTTGCCTTCGCCGGTCTTCATCTCAGCTATCTTGCCCTGATGGAGAACGATCCCTCCCATGAGCTGGACATCGAAGTGACGTTGACCCAAGGTCCGCCGGGCAGCCTCGCGAACCGCAGCAAACGCCTCGGGCAGAATGCCGTCGAGGGACTCACCCTTCTCCAGGCGAGCCCGAAACTCATCAGTCTTCTCGCGAAGCTCATCGTCGGATAGCGCCTCGAACTGCGGCTCAAGCCCGTTGATGCGTCCGACAACCGGCTCGAGCCGCTTCAACTGCTTCTCGTTGGAATCCATGAGCCCGCCAAAAAACCTGACCATATTCATCTACCTTCAATTATCTGTCGTGCTCTATCAGCCATCGCTTCCAGGACTGCGACCTTGAACTCACCCATGCCGTCCACGGTGAAGGCATGTACCGAAGAGGCAGCGTCCGATTTCAAGACACAGGGTATGCCATTGCTCTCCAGCAGGCCCTTTATGACCTGAGCCTCCAGCTCCCCCGAGGCCCGATATACGTCGACCAGCTTCTCCTTCTTGCGCATAACTCCACGACATCACTCGAACATAGCCCCTATCGACAGGCCGCTGTGGATACGGTGGATGGCTTCGCCAAGCAGGGGCGCCACCGAGAGCACCACCATCTTGCCCAGCCCGTTGCTCTCAGCAACAGGTACGGTATCGGTGACCACTACCTCGCCAACCGCGCTTGCCGCGATCCTCTCCAGCGCCGGCCCACAGAAGCCGGGATGGGTGGCGCACGCGCTGACCTCAACAGCCCCGCCTTTCTGCAACGCAGTCACCCCAGACACAAGGGAACCCGCCGTAGAGATCTCGTCATCGAACAACAGGGCGCGCTTGCCCCTCACGTCACCGATGATGTTCAACGTTTCGGCCCGGTCAACGTTGCCCACCCGCCGCTTCTCGATGATCGCCAGCGGGGTATTGAGCCTCTGGGCAAGGTCGCGCGACCGCTTGGAGATGCCGATATCGGTGGCCACCACTACCAGGTTCTCCGCTCCTTTTTCCTCGTGGTACTTGCTGAACAGGTAGAGTGCCGTGAGTTCATCCACCGGGATGGTGAAGAAGCCCTGAATCTGCCCGGCGTGAAGGTCGACGGTGAGCAGGCGATTCGCGCCGGCTACCGTTATCATGTCAGCGAGAAGCCGGGCGGTTATGGGCACTCTCGGCTGGTCCTTCTTGTCGGTGCGCCCGTAGCCGAAGTAGGGGATGACCGCAGTGATTCTCCCCGCCGAAGCCCGCCTCAAGGCGTCGAGCATTATCAGAAGCTCCATCACGCTCTTGTTGACCGGTGCCGAGATCGGCTGGATGGCAAACACATCCCTCTCACGCACATTCTCCAGAATGCGCACAAACGTATTCCCATTGGTGAATTCGAATACCTCAGCTTTGCCCAGCGGGATTCCCAGGTAGTCACAGATGCCTTGAGCCAAGGAAGGATGAGTATTGCCGGTAAAAACCTTCAGTTCGTCAATCACAGGTCACCCCTTCTCAAAGTGTCATCTCGTCAACATCATTCTTCCCTCGTGCGAGGCGGTAGAGTGTACCCGGCGAGGTGCTGACTGGTGACGGTCCCCGACTGAACCGCAACTTTCTATTTTAGCACAAAAAGGCTCACGAGAGACGATTCCCCCGGGTGCCGGGGCTACTGTTCTTCCAGGCTTTCCAGCGCTCGCCTGGCCGCCTCCACTTCCGCCCTGCGCTTGCTCTTGCCGTGGCCGGTGCCGACAACGTCGTCACCGATGAGCACCTGCACCGTGAACTCCTTGGCATGGTCAGGGCCTTCTTCACTGGCGGTCCTGTAGACGGGAGTCAACTGATGCCGTGCCTGGACGACCTCCTGAAGCCGGGACTTGTGGTCAGCCGTGACCCGCCCCTCAATGGCGCCAGCGATCTCGGCATCAAAGAGCCTGAGCACGAAGTCCTTTGCCACGAGGAAGCCCTTGTCCACCAGCACAGCGCCGAGCACTGCCTCGAGAAGCCCTGCCAGGTTGGACCTCCTCTGCCGGCCGCCGCTTGCCTCCTCTCCATGTCCCAGGTAGAGGCATTCGCCAAGACCCAGTGAGGTAGCCACACGAGCCAGGGTTTCCCCTCGCACGACCGAGGCTCGAAGCTTGGTCATCTTGCCCTCAGACAGGTCAGGTGACTCCGTGTACAGCTTCTCCGCGACGACGAAACCGAGTAGCGAATCTCCGAGGAACTCCAGACGCTCGTTGGAAGGCAGGTGGAAATCGGGGTTCTCGTTGAGATAGGAGCGGTGGACCAGGGATTGCTCGAGCAGAGACACGTTTTCGAAGGTAACACCCAGTATTTCTTGCAGCGTGGCAAGATCAGTCAAGCTCAAACCCCCTATGAAGCCAGCATAGTTGGGCTCCCTCGTTTTGTCAAGGTGGGAATGCTATAATCAGCCCAGGCACGACATGGACAATCTGCTGTCGACAACTCAGGCTCAGCTTCCGCCGGAGGTCGTGGGCCTGCTCCGCACCGCCGGTGAACTGGCGCAGCGTGAGGGGCAGCGGCTGTATCTTGTGGGAGGAGTGGTGCGTGACCTGCTGCTGGGTCGCCCCAACCTCGACCTCGACCTGGTGGTGCAGGGCGATGCCCCCAGGCTTGCCCGGCTTCTGGCGAGAGCCAGCGGCGAGAAGGCGACGGTGCACCATCGATTCGGCACGGTGAAGTTTCACCACGGGAGCCTGAGCGTTGACATGGCTACAGCGCGCTCCGAGACGTATCCACGGCCCGGAGCACTGCCCGTGGTGACGCCGGCGACCATTGAGGACGATCTGCGGAGAAGGGACTTCTCCATAAACGCCATGGCCATCGACCTCGGCGTCACCTCATTCGGCCGGCTACTGGACCCCTTCGGCGGAAGGAGCGACCTGGAGCGGCGCTTGATTCGCATACTGCACGACGGGAGCTTCGTGGATGACGCCACGCGAATACTGAGGGCGCTTCGCTATGAGCAGAGGCTGCGGTTCAGGCTCGAGGAGAGGACCGAGGAGCTGCTGCGGCAACATGCAACCATGCTGGATACCATCAGCGGCGACAGAATCAGGCACGAGTTGGAGCTCAACCTCACGGAAGACTACCCCGAGCGAATCCTGCGCCGCGCTGAAGAGCTTGGCGTGCTGCAAGCCATACACCCGTCACTGCGCGGCAACGACTGGCTGGCCCAGAGATTCCAGCATGCCCGCCAGTTGGGGCCGCCAGACCCGACCCTTTACCTCATGCTAGTCGTGTACCATCTCAGTGACGAGGAGCTTGAACAGCTCGCCGCCCGCCTAAACATCTCCGGGCTGGTGAAGCGAAACATGCGGCAGGTACAGCGACTCAAGCAAGGACTGGACGCCCTGACTGAGCCGGACCTCCCCCGCAGCGGGATACACCGCCTTCTCAAGGCGTATTCCCCGGCGGCGGTCACAGCATGCGCCCTGGCCTGTGACTCTCCCGTGGCCCGATCGCGCCTCAAGCTCTATCTTGACGAGCTGCGCCATGTGAAGCCGTGCCTTGACGGCGACGATCTGAAGAAGCTCGGACTGCAGCCCGGGCCGCCACTGGGAAGGATGCTCCAGGCGCTTCTCCGGGCGAAGCTGGATGGCAAGGTGAATACCAGGAAGGAAGAAGAGGCCCTGGTTCGCCAGCGGCTGAGACATAACTGAGGAGTCAGCATTGGAGGAAGTGTGCCACGTTTGCGGAAAGCCGCTCGATGAGCAGAATACGTCGCAGTGCCGGCTATGCGGTCGGAGGTTTCACATCGCGTGGTCGGTCGACGCTGATGTGGAGAACTGCGGGCACGTGTGGTTCGACAGAAGGTCGTGCGGCATGGCTTTCGCCTGCAAGCTCTGTGTGGACGAAAACCCGGAACTCGCCGCGCTGATCGTCGAAACGCAGTAGACAGTGCTGTTCCTGGTTGGCAGTCGCCAGGCTACATACTGCCGGAGGAGCGCGTCAATGGCTGGCAGCAAGATACTCATCGTTGAGGACGACCAGACCCTGCTCGAGGTGCTCAAGTACAACCTCGCCAGAGAGGGCTATGACGTCATCACCGCCGTCGATGGCGCTCAGGCTCTGGATGCTGCCGAACTCCACAGACCCGACCTGGTCATCCTCGACATCATGCTCCCCAGTCTCGACGGCCTGGAGGTGTGCCGCATCCTGCGCAAGAAAGGGATGACCGTGCCCATTCTCATGCTCACCGCCAGAACCGATGAGGTTGACAAGCTGATGGGACTGGAGCTGGGCGCCGACGACTACATGACCAAGCCCTTCAGCATGAGGGAGCTACTGGCGCGGGTGCGGGCCATGCTGCGCCGCGTGGAGATGGCACAGCGTGAGGCTGCCTCAGGCCACGAGGCTCCGCCTCCGATAGCCGTCGGCGACCTCGAGATAGACACGGGCCGGCATCGCGTTTCGCTCAGCGGCGTTCCCATCGCCCTGAGTCCAAAGGAGTTTGAGCTGTTGTCGTTCCTGGCGAGCAACCGGGGGCAGGTGTTCAGTCGAGATGTGTTGCTCGACAGGGTATGGGGCTATGAGTATGTCGGCGACACCCGCACCGTCGACGTCCACATCCGCTGGCTGCGGCAGAAGATCGAGACAGACCCCAGCAATCCCACGTACCTGCTGACGGTGCGGGGCGTAGGCTACAGATTCGAGGGGTAGGCGCATGTTTAGCAGCATGAGATGGAGAATAGCTATACCATTGTTGCTGTTGATTCTGGCGTCGATCTGGGCGCTCGGCTTCTACCTGTCCGACTTCATCGCAGATACCTATGTCACCAACCTGCGCTCTCATCTTACCAACCAGGCTCGGCTCGCCAGCAAGATGGCTGTCCCCTACGTCGAGGACGATGCACAGGGCCTCGACACACTGGCCAAGGAGGTGGGCCAGGAGATTGAAGCCAGGGTCACCATCATTGACAGGGACGGACGGGTGCTGGGCGACTCCGATACCGACCCGGCAACAATGGAGAACCACGCAGACAGGCCCGAGGTTGTCGAAGGGCTGTCGGGCACCGTAGGCGTAAGCACTCGCTACAGCCTGACTCTCGGCTATCATATGATGTACGTCGCCGCTCCGATAGAAAGTGGCGGCATGGTGATCGGGGTCGCTCGGCTCGCCCTCCCTCTTTCGCAGGTGAACGCCTACACAGCCAGTGTCACCCGTGCAGTGGCCATTGCAGCCGGCATAGCATCGGCGGTCGCCGTGGTACTGGCGATCCTGATCGCCAGAGTCACCACCAACCCCGTGAGGAAGCTGACCCAGATGTGCGCCAGCATAGCGGCGGGGGAGCTCGACCACAGGATTCAGATATCGTCAAGAGACGAAGTCGGCGACCTGGCCGAGGCCTTCAACCACATGGCCTCGAAGCTGAAAGACATGGTGAGCACCGTTTCGGGTGAGCGGGACAAGATGGCGGCCATCCTGTCCAACATGGCTGACGGAGCTCTGATAATCGACGAGCAGGAAAGGGTGGCCATGGCCAATGCCGCCGCGCAGAGAATGCTTGGACTTGCCGAGCGGGATATGCTGTCGCGCTCCTTCATGGAGGTCGCGCGTGACCACGAGTTGGGTGACGTCCTCAAACGTTGCTTGCAGAGCGGCCAGCAGCAGAGCGGGCAGGTGGAGACCGAGCCTGACCGCAGATTCCTGAGAATGATCGCCACTCCAATTGAGACTGAGGGGGAGGTAGGGAGTCTGATCATACTCCAGGACCTGACTGAACTCCGCCGCCTGGAAACGATGCGCCGTGACTTCGTGAGCAACGTCTCGCACGAGCTGCGCACGCCTCTGGCCTCCATCAAGGCGCTGGCCGAGACTCTGCAAGACGGGGCCATCTCCGACCAGGCTGTTGCACACGACTTCCTCGACAGGGTGAACGTCGAGGTGGACAAGCTGGCTCAGACGGTGCATGAGCTGAGCCAGTTATCGAGGATCGAGAGCGGCGACGTCGCCTTCAACATCGAGCCCGTCGAGATAGGTGACGTCATAGAAAGTGTGGTTCAGCGGCTTCGCCCGCAGGTCGAGAGGTCCGGACTCAGTCTGGATACCGATATCCCTTCCCCCTCACCCCGCGCCATGGCGGACAGTGAGCAACTGGAATACGTGCTGCTCAATCTGCTCCACAACGCCATCAAGTTCACTACTCATGGCGGGCGCATCCTCCTCACAGCCACGGCCACCAAGGACGCGATACTCATCTCCATCGCCGATACCGGGGTCGGCGTCTCACCAGACGACATCCCGCGTATCTTCGAACGCTTCTACAAAGCGGACCGCGCCAGAGCCGGAGGCGGTACGGGCCTGGGTCTGGCTATCGCCAAGCACATCGTTCAGGCCCACGGCGGCCAGATTTGGGCGGAGAGCGTGGAGGGCAAAGGCTCCACCTTCACCTTTACCCTCCCCACGGCGACATAGGTAGCTCCAGGTCCTTAACGAAACCTTTACCCAGGTCTAACCCACCCTTAAACACGAAGGTGAGCCCTTCCTGCTATGCTTGGAGCAGTAGGGTGGCCCAGCCGCACACAACAATGGGAAGTTGAAGGGAGGTGAGGCATGGAAGCCCCAGTACTAGCTTTGATTGCCCACGATTCGAAGAAGGACGATATAGTCCGCCTGGCCAGTGCCCATCGTGCCCAGTTGACGCAGTTGCCGCTGGTGGCCACCGGCGGTACCGGCAAGCTCATTGAGGCGAGGACCGGGCTGCGCGTAACCCTGATGCGAAGTGGCCCTCATGGTGGCGACCAGCAGATCGGGGGGCTGGTAGCCGGCGGCAGGGTGAAGGCGGTAGTCTTTCTGCGTGACCCCTTGATGGCTCAACCGCACGAGCCGGACATCACGGCACTGCTTCGGGTGTGTGACGTCCACAACGTTCCGGTAGCCACCAACATGGCCACAGCCGAGGCCCTTCTTCAGTGGCTGCTCGACATCAGGGCACCTCGAGACGGTGACCACGGTGCCGCGCTGTTCGCCAACTGCGGGTGACCTCGGTACGCGCGAGGCGCGTGCGCGCTGGGCATTTGGCACGAGTAACCGTACAACAGGAGGAGACATGACAATGAAATCCAGGAAGAGTTGGCTGCTTCTCACTCTTGCAGGCCTGCTCGCAGCAGCACTCCTCGTAGCCGGCTGCGGCGATTCGGGCAGCACGACGGACAACGACCTTTCAGGCTCCATCAAGATCACCGGCTCCAACACGGTCACGCCGCTGACGGCGGTGTGGGCCGAGGACTTCATGGCAATGCACCCCCGGGTGAACATCGCCGTCAGCGGTCCCGGTTCGGGGGTGGGCATCGCCTCGCTCATCAACGGGACCACCGACATCTGCCAGGCTTCCCGGAAGATCAAGTCAACGGAGATAGCCCAGGCTCAGGCAAACGGGGTGGACCCGTACGAGATTCAGGTTGCCACCGATGCTCTCTCCGTGGTGGTGCACCCGTCCAACCCGGTATCCGAACTGACGATAGCACAGCTCTCCGCCATCTACACCAGCCAGATAACCAACTGGAACGAGGTCGGCGGCAACAACGCCGCTATCGTCGCCATCGCCCGCGACACCAACTCAGGGACCCACGTCTTCTTCAAGGAGCACGTGATCCAGATGAAGGGCCTGCCACAGGAGGATACCAGCCTTGAGTACGGGCCCTCCGTTTTGCTCCTGCCGTCCACCTCGGAAGGCGTGGGGGAAGTGGCGGCGAATCCCAACGCCATCTTCTACCCCGGGCTGGGATACGTTACCGACGAGGTGAAGGCGCTGGGTATCAAGCAGACGCCGGAAGACCCTGCGGTGGAACCGAGTGTGGACACCGCCCTGGACGGGACCTACCCCATTGCCCGACCGCTGCTGTACTATACCAACGGAGAGCCTGCAGGCGTGAGGAAGGCCTTCATCGACTACTGCCTCTCCGATGCAGGCCAGGAGAAGGTCACCGATGTGGGCTACGTCCCCCTGCGGTAACCTTATGCAGTAGAACCGGACATCGGCCCGGAGAGTATAGGCGAGAAGGGACAGAACACGCATGGTGCAGCGAGGAGCTTCAACCACCGCCGCCGGCGCTCTCGACCGGAGCCTGAGGCGGCGGTGGCGCTGGCGCGAGAGGTTCATCGAGGCCTGGATCCTGATGGCGGGCGTGCTCGCCATCGTGGTCCTGCTTGGCATCGTCATCCTCCTGCTGAAGGAGGGCTTGCCTGTCTTCGCCTACACCCCTCCCTGGGAGTTCCTGTTCGGCACCAAATGGTATCCTGTCTCCGAGCCGCCGACCTTCGGCATAGCGCCCTTCTTCGTAGCCACGCTGTGGGTCACTGTGGTGGCGACCGCAATCGCCGTTCCGGTGGGGGTCGCCTGCGCCGCTTACCTCTCCGAGGTGGCACCCTCCATGCTGAGAGAAACACTCAAGCCCATCATCGAGATGCTGGCGGGAATCCCATCCGTGGTCATGGGATTCATCGGCCTTCTCCTGCTCTCACCGCTGGTACAGAGCATATTCAACCTGAACACGGGACTGTGCGGCCTCACCGCCGGCATCATGCTGTCGTTGATGAGCCTGCCGATCATAGTGAGCGTATCCGAGGACGCCCTCAGGGCGGTCCCCGACGAGTTCAGAGAGGCGTCCTATGCGCTGGGGGCCACCAAGTGGGAGACCATCAGGCACGTTTGTATCCCGGCGGCCCTCTCCGGCATCGCCGCTGCCGTCATGCTCGGGGTAGGGCGCGCCATCGGTGAGACCATGACGGTGCTCATGGTCGCCGGCGGCGCTCTGGCCGTACCTGTCTCGCCGACGCAGCCGATGATGCCAATGACCGCCGCCGTCGCCTCGGGCATCGGCAATGCCGTCCGCGGCGGGCTGCAGTATCAAGCGCTATTCGCCATCGGTCTCATCCTCTTCATCATGACGCTGTCGGTCAATCTGGTCGCCGACAGGGTGCTTGAGAGACAGAAACGAAGGTTTGGCAGCGGAGCGGGGAGATGAACAGAGGAAGCGTGAAGCCACGCCAGCTATCGCAGCGCGCCGCCTTCGCGCTGCTTATCCTCGCCACAGTTGTCGTTGTGGCCTCCGTCCTCTATATCATCCTTCAGATAGTCACCAGTGGCGCGGGCGCCATCAGCCTTGAGTTCCTGACCCAACCTCCCTCGCAGGCCGGCAAGGCCGGCGGTATTCTCCCTGCCATAGTCGGCACTCTCTACCTGATGCTGGGCACCCTTCTCTTTGCCCTTCCCATCGGCGTCCTGGCGGCAATCTACCTCACCGAGTACTCTCGCGAAAACTGGCTGACAAGGATGATCAATCTCGCTATCATGAATCTGGCCGGCGTGCCCAGCATCGTCTACGGGCTGTTCGGCCTGGGCATCTTCGTGCTGGCCATGAAGCTCGGCATGTCACTGCTCTCAGCCAGCCTGACCCTGGCCTGCCAGGCGCTGGCAATGACCATCACCGCATCGCGGGAGGCGATACTCGCCGTGCCCCGGGAGCATAGAGAGGGCAGCCTCGCTATTGGAGCGACCAGATGGCAGACCACGAGACACGTGGTCCTGCCCCAGGCGCTTCCCGGCATAATCACCGGGGCCGTACTGGCGATGAGCCGCGCCGCCGGTGAGACGGCTCCGATACTGGTGGTCGGCGCTGCCTTCCTCCTTCCCGGGCTCCCGCAGTCCCCCTTCGACCAGTTCATGGCTCTGCCCTATCACCTGTACACAGTAGCTGCTCATGTCCCGGGCATGCCCAGAAGCACCATGTGGGGCGTCGCCCTGGTCCTGCTGGTGGTGGTCCTGTTCTTCAATGTGCTCGCCACCGTTATCAGACTGCGGGCCCGCCGACGGAGGTACGGTTAATGGACACGAACCAGAGCTCATCCGATGCGAAGACAGCCGGCATCGACACGCCCAAGCTCAAAACGGAAGGGGTGAACCTGTACTACGGAGACTTCCAGGCGCTGCGCAACATCACGCTCGATGTGCCGCAGCTTGCCATCACGGCGGTCATCGGGCCGTCGGGGTGCGGGAAGTCCTCCTTTCTCCGCCTCTTCAATCGGATGAACGACCTCATACCCGGAGCGAGGGTAGAGGGCCGGGTGGAGCTTGATGGCATTCCCATCTACGAGGATTCCATCGATGTTGTCGAACTGCGCAAAAGGGTGGGAATGGTGTTCCAGAAGCCCAATCCCTTCCCCATGTCGGTGTTCGACAACGTAGCCTTCGGCCCGAGGCGGCATGGGAAAAGACACCGCAGCGAGCTTGAGGAGATAGTCGAGACCAGCCTTCGTCTGGCGGCGCTGTGGGATGAGGTGAGCGACAAGCTGCACCAATCGGCGCTTGCTTTGTCCGGCGGGCAGCAGCAGCGGCTGTGCATCGCTCGAGTGCTGGCGGTAGAGTCTGAGGTCATTCTGATGGATGAACCGTGCAGCGCTCTCGATCCCGTTTCCACTCTCAAGATCGAGGACCTGATGCGGAGCCTCACGGAGAGCTACACCATCGTCATCGTCACCCACAACATGCAGCAGGCAGCCCGCGTATCCGATATGGCCGCCTTTCTGATGATGGAAGATGACAGGGCCGGAGCGCTGGTCGAATACGGCCCCACCTCACAGCTCTTCACCAATCCCAAGGACAAACGCACCGAGGACTACATAACCGGCCGATTTGGATAGAGGCCGGCGGAGGTAGAAGTCATGGAGATACGAACAGCTTTCCACAGACGCCTGAAGGAGATCCAGGACGACGTGCTCGCCATGGGCAACATGGTCGAGAAAGCCATCAGCCGCTCTATCGAG
>Ga0180431_10001176_pt1 | contig 36742 bp, 36 predicted proteins | sample SS_ome_11_FD_132459 | JGI IMG/M metagenome (GOLD analysis project Ga0180431, IMG submission 132459) | Hypersaline lake sediment archaeal communities from the Salton Sea, California, USA - SS_1_MS_1 metaG | ecosystem: Environmental > Aquatic > Non-marine Saline and Alkaline > Hypersaline >... | reverse complement strand
TCGCGATTCCGTTGCTCGGAGCGTTCGCCGTTCCGCTCATCGGGAAACTCGGTCGGGGAGCGCGGAATACGTTTGTTGGGCTGATCGCGCTGATCACCGCAGCTGTCGCAGGTCTCCTTGCCGCAACCGTGTTCGGCCAAGGGGGAGCACCAAGTCTCTATGTGCTTGGCGGACAGGGGTTCGGTCTTCCGCTTCCATCGGGATTGAACGTTCCAATTCGGATCATCTTCGAGATCGATGGAATGGGCGCGTTCATGGCGCTGATTACTGCGCTGGTCACGCTGACTGGGGCCTTCTTCAGCTTCTCGTACTGGAGGAATCGATCCGGCGGGACGCTGTTCCACAGTCTGCTGATGCTGCTAACTGCGGGGATCTTCGGCATGGAGTTGACAGGCGACATGTTCAACTTCTTCGTCTTCTTGGAGATCACATCAATCGCCGCATGCGGCCTGATCGGCTTCCGCGTTTGGTTGAAGCATTCGCAGGAAGCCGGATTCAAGGTGATGGCGCTCTATACGCTATCCGGCATGTTTGTGTTGCTTGCCGTCGGCCTGCTATACGGGCAGTACGGTGGACTGAACATCGCCTACCTCGCAAGCGTGATTACAGGGAGCACCATTGATATCGTCGCTCTCGGCCTGCTGTTCACCGGATTGGCGCTGAAAGCGGGAGCGGTTCCACTGCACATGTGGGCACCAGATGCATACGGGGAAGCTCCGGCTCCCATGTCAGCGGTTCTTGTCGCCAACAGCCAGGCAAGCCTCTACGGGCTATTCCGGATACTGTTCACGCTATTCGGCCTGACCATCTCCGTGGCGACATTGGGATGGATGCTAATCGCCCTCGCACTGCTGACTATTTTTGTTGGCGTCACGATGGCTCTGATCCAAAGCGATATCAAGCGGCTAGTCGCATATAGCGCGGTATCACAGATCGGATACATGCTCCTCGGCGTCGGTGTCGGCCTTGCGGTGAGTGTCGCGAAGCCCGACTTCGGTTTCGTGGCAATGCAGGGCGGCATCTTCCACATGCTGAACGACGCTGCATGCATCGGGCTGCTGTTCTTCGTCAGTGGAGTCGTCATTCGCGCGACGGGGACGCGGGATCTGAATCGGATGGGCGGACTGGCGCACTCGATGAAATGGACGAGCATTCTGTTCATCATCGGCGCGTTCGCCCTCGCCGGCGTCCCGCCGTTCAACGGCTTCGCCTCAAAGTTCCTCATCTATGAGGCGGCATTCAAGCTCAGCCCATTCCTTGCCGTGGTCGCGATTCTGTCGAGCATCCTGCTCCTTGCCGTGTTTGTGAAGGTCTTCCAAGCCGCATTCCTCGGGACAAGGCAGGAAGGATTAGAAAGCGATGTGCCCATGGGAATGATGATTCCGATGGTGGCACTGGCTCTCGTAGTCATCGTCTTCGGTCTCTTCCCGGGCTTCTTTGTCGACAAAATAGTAACACCGGCGGCCAATGCACTCTGGTACGGACGTGATGCGTATATCGATCTCGTCCTGGGAGGAGGATAGTCATGAACGGAATCTCATCAGGTTTCGGGGCGTGGAATCCGATCGCCTGGGCGCTCTTGTTCATCGGCATCCTGGCGACTGGTTTCGTCTTCCGCCTCTTCGGCAAGAAGGGGTACAAACGAGGCACCGGACAGACGAAGGTCTTCCTCTCCGGGAACGAGGAGCCTGAAGACTCCACGGCGCTGCACGTACGCGGCGACCACCTCTATTGGGGGATGGTCGAAGGCTTGTCCGGCTACTACCGGCGCATCAGGGCTCTCCACACGGGCGTTCTCAACGATTACGGCGCCTGGATCATCGGAGTGCTCGCGCTGGTCTTCGTTATTCTGGCACTGGTTAGGTGAGTGATATGCCACTACCAAGATCATTCAAGAAGGCATTGTGGGTGTTCCATATCGCAACGGGATCGTGCAACGGTTGCGACATCGAGATCGTTGCCGCGCTGACGCCGCGCTACGACGTGGAACGCTTCGGGATCATGCTGACCGGGACGCCGCGACATGCTGACGTCCTGCTTGTCACCGGACCGGTGACCAAGCCAATGCTCCCACGACTGAAGCGGATCTACGATCAGACACCGGACCCCAAGGCCGTCGTCGTTGTCGGCGGGTGCGGGTGTACCGGCGGCGTGTTCTATGAGTCGTACAACGTTGTCGGTCCGGTCGACGAAGTGATCCCCGTCGATGTCTACGTCCCTGGCTGCCCATCTCGGCCCGAGGCGATCATCGACGGCGTGGTCAAGGCGGTTACCAAACTCGAGACACTGGAAAGAGCGGGGGTGAGCGGATGAACCCAGAACAGATCCTCTCCTCCTTCAAAGGGATCCTGAAAGGGAAGGTTCTAGCCGATCGAATGATCGAACGGACCGTCGGTACAATCGATCCGGCGTCCGTCTACGATCTGTGGATCACCGTCGACCGGTCGGTCTTCCGAGACGCGGTCGCGCATCTCTGTGCAACGTTCGATCCGCACCTGTCAGTCATCTCCGGCGACGATCTCGGCTCTGAAGTGGCGTTCAACTACCATTTCTCGACCGGGTGGGGCGAGCGCTACGGTGAGGCGACATTCACGATCCGCACCGTCGTCCCGAAGAACGACTTCCGGATGCCGACGATCTGCGATCTCTTGCCGGGCGCACAGACGTCGGAGCGGGAGAAGCACGAGTTCTTCGGCCTGAAGATTGAGGGACTTCCCGATAGTCGGAATCTCTTCCTCCCCGAGGAGATGACGATTCATCCATGGCGCAGGGATCTCCAAGAGGAGACAAACAAGGAAGTCAAGCGACTGGTGAAGTGGGAGGCACGCGATGAATAACCAATCGATCCATCTTGACGTAGGAAACAGCACCGCGTGCTACTCCGTCCCCGTCGGTCCGGTTCATCCGGCACTGAAAGAGCCAATCCGATTCCAGTTCGATCTCAACGGTGAGCAGATCGTCGGCGTCGACATCAAACCGGGATTCGCACATCGCGGGATCGAGTACATGGGGATGCGAAGGAACCTGATCCAGACACTGTACTTGTCCGAGCGCATCTGCGGGATCTGTTCGATCTCGCACCCGTTGGCGTTCACGCAGGCGGTCGAGAACGCAGCCGGAATCGAGGTTCCTCCTCGTGCGCAGTACATCCGCACGATCATCGGGGAGCTCGAACGGATCCACTCGCACCTGCTGTGGGCCGGGGTTGGGGCACACGAACTCGGATTCGACACATTGCTCCACCTCGTGTGGAACGTCCGCGAGAAGTCGATGGACCTGCTCGAGCAGCTGACCGGAAACCGGGTCGACTACGCCATCCCGATCTTTGGCGGCGTTCGGCGCGACATCCCGGCGGAGAAGGCTCCGCTCGCATACGAGGCGCTCGAATACTACAAGGGGCTTCTTCAGCAGCTCATCGACGCATTCCTTCATGACAAGTCCGTCGAAATGCGAACTCGAAATGTCGGGGTTCTGTCGTACGACCAGGCAGTGGAACTCTGCGCCGCAGGCCCGACCACGCGTGCTTCCGGCGTGAAGAAGGATGTTCGCGTCGATATGCCGTACCTTGCGTATGCCGACATCGATCTCCATGCGATCACGCCGGAGGACTACGGAACCGAACCGATTGGTGACGTCTTCGACAACATCATCGTCCGGCTCCTGGAGGTCGGCCAGTCGATCGAGATCATCGAGTTCTGTCTCGAGAACCTGCCGGAAGGAGAACTCACATCGATCCCGAAGGTCCCCGCACTGCTCGCCGCACTGAAGAATGCAGGCGGTGAGGGTATCGGGCGGCACGAGGCACCGCGCGGCGAAGTGTTCCACTACGTGCGGCTTGAGGAGGGCGTCGAGGAAATGGCGGTCTGGAAGGTCAAGGCTCCCACCTACTCGAACCTCATGGCCTGGGTGCCCAAGTTCCTCGGTGATGAGATCGCCGACGTACCGATCATCGCGGCATCGATCGACCCATGCATGTGCTGCATGGACCGCGTGCACATCGTCGATGAAGGCGGAACAAGCTCCGTACGGACGAAGACAGAGCTCGTTCGGCTGTCGCGTGAGAAGACAAGGAGGATCTGCGGATGAGCGCAACCATCGCGAACACCGTTTGGCAAGGGCTCGTGATCCTCTTCGGAGGCTTGCTCCTTGGAATGATCTACAAGGGACTCGATCGGAAACTTGCAGCGCAGATGCAAGGCCGGATTGGTCCACCGCTACGGCAGCCTTTCTTCGACGTTGTCAAGCTAATGGTCAAGGAGAACATCGTCCCGGACCATGCCGTGGCGTGGCTGTACAACCTGATGCCGCTCATATCACTCGCCGCTGCAGGCACGCTTCTGTTCTATCTTCCTCTCGGCGGCTTCGGGCCGCTTCTCGGCGGGTACGGGGACCTGATCCTGATTCTCTACCTCCTCGCTGTGCCATCCTTGGCGATGGTTGTCGGCGGTTTCGCCGCCGGCTCGCCGTTTGCCACTGTCGGGGCGCAGCGCGAGATGGTGATGATGATGGCCTACGAGTTCCCGCTCGCGATCACGTTCCTATCGCTCGCGTGGCGTCTTTCGGTTCTCCTCCCTGGTCAGCCGGTCTTCTCGCTGACCACTCTTGCAGCCAACCCGCTGTGGGGGCTCGTCGGGCCGATGGGGTTCATCGGTCTGCTCCTGCTGTTCTTAGCGCTGCTCGTCGTAACCCCTGCAGAACTGGCGAAGATCCCGTTCGATATCCCAGAGGCGGAGACGGAGATTGCTGGCGGATTGCTCGCCGAGTACTCTGGCCGGAACCTGGCGATGTTCTATCTCGGCGATGCAATCAAGATGGTTGTCATGGCGTCGCTGATGGTCGCCTTGTTTTTCCCGTACGGCTTGGCGAACCTCTTCAGCATCAGCGGAATCTGGGGCGGGATCATCGATGTGGCCTTCTATCTGGTAAAGGTGTTCCTTGTCATCTTCGTCGCTGTGATTACTGTGCGTGTCGGGTTCGCCCGGTTGAAAATCGGTCAAGTGACCCGCATGTTCTGGCTTCCTGTCACCGGGATCTCCCTGCTCGGGATGCTCTTGCTGACACTCGATCGGTTTGTCTAGGAGGGGACCGTGATCCTCGGAACGCTACTCAAGCAGTTGTTCAGCAAGCCGGCAACGAACCCGTTCCCGGTGAAGTACATGCCACGCTCGGTCACGGCGGTCCTAAAGAAGGTCGCCGCAGGCCAGGCAGCCATCAATCCGCCCGTCCCCACACCGGCGGACTTGCGCGGCAAGATCTCCTATGATCGTGAGAAGTGCATCGGCTGCGGGCTCTGCGTACGCGTATGCCCGGCAAGCGTCATTGAGCTGTACAAGCCGGAGGGTGAAGAGAAGAGCAAGATCCGAATGTACGTCGCGCGTTGCACCTTCTGTGCGCAGTGTGTCGATGCTTGTCCTGTCGGCGCTCTAGCAACCACGGAGGATTTTCTCCTCGCCGATACCGATCGTTTCTCGCAGAATCTGGTTGTAGAGTGAGCGACGGCTGATGCCGCCGCTGAAGGCGAAGCGGGTGCCCATGGCGCCCGCTTCGCTTTGCCATCTCAATGCTTGCTCCCGATACGTCCTGGCCAAGGGCATCGATGCTCCACACGTATCTTCCAGTCATGACAAGCACGTCCCCGATTGTTCAACTTGCCTGGATTCAGTCAAACGGCTACGATCCGGCACAACAAGTATGTCTTCGTTGGGAGGGCTGGCGGACTGATGTGTCCGGTGTCAACACAACGGAACCGTCGCTATCGAGTGTGGCCGTTCCTTCTTCTGATTTGCCTTGCTGCTCTGTTTGTCGTGGAGCGGCTGTTGATCCCCCCCTCCCTCGAGTTGCATCAAGCTCGGCGTGAGATGATGGATACCTGGGTATCCATCTCTATCTACGTTAGGGACGAAGCACAAGCTGCTTCGGTATTTGACACCGCCTTCGACCGTATGGCTGATGTGGTTGCCATCGCTTCGGTGTTCGAGCCCAACGCCGAGGCGGCCCGACTCAATGCACACGGCGTCCTTGACGCCGCATCGCCCGAGCTACTCGACATGCTTGCCGCAGCAAAGCGGGTCTCCCAGATCTCGAACGGGGCGTTCGACGTTACGATTGAGCCGCTGCTTGCCTTGTGGCGATTTGATCCGGATGTCGAGAGGCAATTCTGGGAGCTAGACAAGGCCACGCAGCAGACCGCAATCGACGAAGCCAAGACCTTGGTCGGCTCCGATCGTATTGTTCTCGGCAGCAACCCAAACGTCGCACTGATCCCTGGAACGCAGATAACGCTTGGAGGGATTGCGAAAGGGTATGTCGTCGATCAGGGACTTGATGCACTCCGTGACGCGGGCGTCAAGTATGCGATAATAGATGCCGGCGGCGACATCGGAGCGTATGGGGGAAAGCCGGGCGGTGCCAAGTGGGAGATCTCACTCCGCCACCCAGATGATGAGAGGCTGTCGATGGCGACGTTCTCACTGACCGACGGCGCGATCGCTACGTCCGGCAACTATCTCCGATACTTCGACGCGGAGGCCAGTGTTGGACACATCATGGATCCGCGGACTGGCCAGTCGGCACACCGGTCGTCAAGCGCCACAGTGATCGCCCCAACATGCATGGAAGCTGACGCGCTGGCTACCGCGATATTCGTGCTTGGGCCGGTTGACGGGCTGGCCGTGGTGGAGCGGCTGGAAGGGGTGGAGGCGATGGTGCTTGGCCATGACGATCCGACGGAGATCGCACGTTCCAGACATCTCGATCGCTACGAGACTCGGAAGAAGGACGGAACATGAAGGTGGACTTGTTCGAAGTACTAGGGATTCGACGCGCAGAAGGGGTGCATCCTCCCGGCCACAAGACGACATCCGAGGCGATGATCGAGCGTGCTCCTCTGCCCGAGCGAGTCGTTCTCCCGATGTCCCAACACATCGGCGCACCCGCCACACCAGTTGTAGCACCGGGGGATCACGTCGTCGTCGGTCAGAGGGTAGCTGAGGCTGTGGGTGCCTGTTCGGCGTCGATTCATGCAACCATCTCCGGCGAGGTCAAACCGCTCACGACCATCGTCAGCCCAACAACGGGCACGCCAACCGGCGCAATCGTCATCGAAGGCGACGGTGAGGACACGTGGGGTACATTCGAGGCGGCCGATCCGGATTCGCTATCATCGGAGGAGATACTGGCCCGCATCGCGGACGCCGGCATCGTTGGCCTCGGCGGAGCGGCATTCCCAACGCATGTGAAGCTCAATCGCCCCCCCGAGAGTCCCGCGATTCACACGGTACTCGTCAATGGAGCCGAGTGTGAGCCACATATCACATCCGACGATCGGCTGATGCGGGAGAAGCCGGATCGTATTCTCGCAGGCCTTCGAGTCGTCATGCAGCTCCTGTCTGTGCACCGGGCGTATGTCGGAATTGAAGACAACAAGCCGAGGGCCATCGAGGCCATGCGCCAAACGATCCAGAAAGCCGATCTCCCCGGAGATGTTTCTGTGATAGCTCTCGGAACGAAGTACCCGATGGGCGCGGAGAAGACAATGATCAAGGCAGTCCTTGGACGCGAGGTTCCCGAGGGAGGTTTCCCGACTGACATCGGCGTGGCGGTGCAGAACGTTGCCACGCTGGCTGCAGTCGCCGATGCTGTGCTGGACGGGCGTCCACTCGTCGAGCGAGTCGTCACGATTGCCGGTTCTGTAGCAACACCGCGGAATCTGATCTCGCGATTCGGCTCCCCCGCGTCGCTACTGATCGACGCCTGCGGAGGGATGTCACCTGATGCCAATTCGATCGTGTTCGGCGGTCCGATGATGGGCATTGCCCAAGCGTCGGCTGACGTACCGTTGCTCAAGAGCACCAACTGCGTCCTGATTCAACGCGAAGTGGCGGGGATCGAGCGAGACTGCATACGGTGTGGGCGTTGCATCCAGCGCTGTCCGATGGGCTTGATGCCGTTGATGTACGTCAGTCACGTCAAGAAGGATATGATCGCCGAGCTGGCCGGCTACCATGTGCTCAGCTGTGTGGAATGCGGCGCGTGTGCATACGACTGCCCGGCCAGTATCCCAATTGTGTCCTACATCAAGCTCGGCAAGGCGAAGCTTCGTCAGCTGGGGAGGAGGACCCCGTGACAGAACAGAGTAGACTGACGCTTTCCCCGGCACCGCACGTCCGCGGGAAGACATCCATCTCAAGGGACATGTATCTTGTGGTTCTCGCCCTGTTGCTCCCTGCGGCCGGCGCTGTCTACTTCTTCGGTCTGTACGTCCTGTTGATGCTTGGCGTGGGTGTCATCTCGTGTGTCCTGACAGAAGTCGCCGCCAAGGCTCTGCGGCGGAAGTCTTTCCACATGGACGGAAGCGCCGTGATCACCGGCCTGCTATTGGTGCTGGTACTTCCCCCTCGTTCGCCGCTCTGGGTGGTGGTGATCGGCTCGGTGTTCGCCATCGGCATCGCCAAGGAGGCGTTCGGTGGACTCGGCTGCAACATCTTCAATCCTGCACTCGCCGGACGCGCCTTCGTATCGATATCGTTCGCCGGCGTACTTGGCCGATGGATTCTTCCGACCACATCATGGTTGGCCGACGCGGTCACTTCCGCCACGCCGCTGTCCGAAGGGTTCGTTACAACGATGACCAAGCCGGAGCTCTATCGCGCCCTGTTCCTCGGTCATGTCGGGGGCAGCGCCGGCGAGACGTCGGCGCTACTGATCCTGATCGGCGGCGCCATGCTTCTGGCGTTCGGAATCATCAAGTGGCACATCCCTGTGTTCTACATCGCCACGGTGTTCGTGCTGAGCTGGATCATGGGGCAGGATCCGTTGTTCCATATCCTCGCCGGCGGCCTGATGCTCGGTGCCTTCTTCATGGCCACAGACTATGTCACCGGCCCGCTGACAACGCGGGGACGCATCCTCTTTGCCGTCGGCGCGGGGGTGCTTGTTGTACTGATACGCCTGATCGGCTCCATGCCGGAGGGCGTGGCCTATTCGATCCTGGTGATGAACGCGTTTACACCGTTGATCGATCGGTACACGCGGCCGCGACCGCTTGGCATGCCCCGGAAGAGCGCACGAACCAGAGCGGGGGGGGAGTGAAATGGCCAAACCAGGACGTGGCGCATATCCGATCCTCTTCTTGACCGTCGTGGTTCTCGTCTCAGTCGTTGCACTGACATTGATCGACGGCATTACGTCCGAGCGGATTCTTGAGGCCCAAGCGGATGAGGTGAAGCAGATGTTGGGCAGTCTGTTCCCAAGCCTCGACTCCTACGAGTTGAGTAATGACACCGGCCGTTATGCCGTCCTTGAGGACGGCTCTCGGATCGGCATCGCGTTCATGACGCAGGCCATCGGGTACGGCGGCCCGATTGACATCCTTGTCGGGCTTGGACCGGACCATACCCTGCGCGGTATCCGCATCATCTCCCAACAGGAGACGCCTGGACTCGGAGCAAGGATCGTCGAGACAGGCTTCCTCGATCAGTATGTCGGCCTCGCCGTCGATGACTTGGCCCTGCGCAAGGACGGAGGATCAGTCGATGCGATCACTGGAGCAACCATCAGCTCAACCGCTGTCACAGACAGGCTAAGAGAGGCTATCCTCGAGATGATCGAAGAAGGGGGAGACGGACCATGAATCAATGGATGAAGGCCTTGACCAACGGCATCGTTCGCGCCAACCCCACGTTCATTCTACTGCTCGGCCTCTGCCCGACACTGGCAGTCAGTACGTCGGTTGACAATGCGTTCGGAATGACAGCGTCAGTGTTATTCGTTCTCCTTGCTGCCAATGTCATAGTGTCCTTGCTGCGCAAGTGGATTCCGGATCGCGTGAGAATCCCGACATTCATCGTCATCATCGCAACGTTGGTCACAATCGTGGATCTGGCGCTCAAGGCATTCGTTCCGCCGCTCTCCAAATCGCTCGGGATGTACGTTCCGTTGATCGTCGTGAACTGCATCATTCTCGGGCGTGCGGAGGCGTTCGCTAGCAAGAATAGCACATGGCATTCCGTTGCCGACGCAATCGGCATGTCAATCGGATTCGGCGTGGCCATCCTTCTCGTATCGTTCTTCCGGCAACTGCTTGGATCGGGTTCGATCGAGGCATTCAACGTGCGCCTCTTCTCGATTCCCGGATTGGCCGACAACCCGGCCGCAATCTTCCTGCTGCCGATGGGAGCGTTCTTCGTCATCGGGATCTTGCTGGCGCTGTTTCGCTGGCTGGGGGTGAGTGAGTGTGAGTGAGCTCGTTGCCATCTTCTTCGGCATGGCGTTGGTCAACAACATGGTCCTGTCCAAGTTCCTTGGACTGTGTCCGTTCTTCGGCGTCTCCAAGAAACTGTCAAGCGCATTCAGCATGGGGATTGCGGTGCTTCTTGTGATGCTCGTGGCCTCGGCTGTCACGTGGCCACTGTTCCACTACCTGCTCGTGCCCTACGGCTTTGAGTTCATGCGCACAGTGATTTTCATCCTCGTGATCGCGTCGCTGGTGCAAATCATCGAGATGACGATCAAGCGGACGAACATGACACTGTACAACGCCCTGGGAATCTACTTGCCGTTGATCACGACGAACTGCGCCGTACTCGGTATCACGTTCATCAACATTGACGCTCAGTACAGCTTCATCCAGGCGCTTACCGCGGCACTCGGAGCTGGCGCAGGGTTCACGTTGGTCTTGCTCATCATGTCTGGCATCCGCGAGCGACTCGACTTGGCTGATATCCCCCGCGTCTTCCGCGGGGCGCCGATCGCCTTTCTCGTTGCCGGTCTACTTGGAATGGCGTTTCTCGCCTTTGGAGGGATGGTCCGATGAGCACAACAGTCATCGCTGTTATCTTGCTGTCTGCGGTGGGGCTGATTGCAGGCATTGCGATTTTCATTGCCAATCGGATCCTGCCAAGAGAGGACGAGTCGCTGCAGAAAGCAAACGACGTGAAGGAATTCCTCCCAGGCGCCGACTGTGGAGCCTGCGGATACCCCGGCTGCTTCGCATACGCCCAGGCGGTCGCGAAGTCGGTCAAGGTACTCGAGGAGAGCCCGTGTCGCATCCTCGCGAAGGATGAGGAAGGGACCGCTCAACTCGGAGACTACCTCGGCATCGATTTGTCGTCCACCGGTCCTGGCTCGAAGGCTCTCGTCCACTGCACCGGCGACTCACCGACCATCGGATCGTACGACGGCATCGCCTCCTGTGCCGCCGCAGTGATGGTCGGAGCCGGAGAGAAGGAGTGTCCCTACGCCTGCGTCGGCTACGGAGACTGCGTCAGTGTCTGCCCGGCCAACGCCATCGTGATCGATCCGGAGAAGCGGGTCGCTCAGGTCGATTGGGAGAAGTGCATCGGATGTGGAATGTGTGTCACAGCCTGCCCCCGCGGCCTGATCAGCCTGGTGCCGGCCGAGACGCCGCAGTACCTTGGATGCAACTACTTGTCGAAGAAAGACGTGGCCGAGAGGAAGAAGTGCTCGGTCGGTTGTCTCCACTGTCAGATGTGTGTCAGGGCCTCCGAAAGCGGAGAAGTGGTTTGGAGCGACGAGCGTGATTTGCCGGAGTTCTCGACCACGCCGGCGCCGGATGCAATCGAGAAGTGCCCACGCAAGATCATCCTGAAAACGCCGGCCTACCCCGAAGCCACTGTCATGGCAGCAAGAGCGGCTGAGGACGCCTCCGACGTCACATCGAGCGGCTAGAACGCTGATGAGACCCAAGGCACCCTAGCTGTGAGCATCGATCAAGACCGAATGACAGATCAGGATAGCACGCTGATGTGGCTACGTCAGCTCAGCAAATGACCGCTTCCCAACCTGTACAAGAAGTGGTGGGTCGAACCGGATATCGAGATCTTGGGATGAGACCTTCTCCTCGTTGATCTTGACCCCGCCTTGCTGAATGAGGCGCTTCGCCTCGCCGCGACTTGTCACAAGGCCTGACGCCTGGAGCAAATCGATGATCCAGATCGTCCCGTCAGGCTTCAGGAGAGCCCGATCCAAGGTGACCTGGGGCACATCCGACGGCCGCTCATGCTGAACGTGAATTCGGTCGAACTCACCCTCCGCCTCGCTGGCAGCGGATGCGTTGTGGTACGCGGAGACGATTTCACGTGCCAAGCGCCGCTTGGCATCCCGCGGAGAGCGTCCTATCAGCTCATTCAGCTTGTCGTCGACCTCAATGTCGGTCAGTTTGTCGAAGTACTGGGCAATCAGCGTGTCGGGAATCGACAGCAGCTTCCCATACATCTCGTTCGGCGGCTCGTTGATCCCGACATAGTTGCCGGTTGTCTGACTCATGGCTCGCTCGCCATCGAGTCCGATCAGAAGCGGAACTGTCATCACGACCTGCGGTTCTTGTCCGTACTCTCGTTGGATATCTCGGCCGACGAGCAGATTGAACAGCTGATCTGCTCCGCCGAGCTCAACATCTGCTTCGATCGCCACCGAGTCGTACGCCTGCGCCAGCGGATAGAGGAACTCGAGCACGCTGATCGGCTCACCTGCAGCGTACCGCTTCGAAAAGTCGTCTCGCTCGAGCATTCGGGCCACGGTGTACTTCGCCGTCAACTGGATCACGTCAGCGAATGTGAGGTCTCCAAGCCACTCCGAGTTGTACCGAAATTCCGTCCGGTCGGGATCGAGAATCTTGAATGCCTGCTCGCGGTACGTCTTCATGTTCCGTTCAATGTCCTCAGCAGACATCAACGCGCGAGTCGACGACCGCCCCGACGGATCGCCGATAAGGCGGGTGAAATCGCCTACAACAAGCACCCCAACGTGCCCGAGATCCTGGAACTGGCGCATCTTCCGGAGTGGAACGGAGTGGCCGAGCGTTAGATGTGGCGCGGACGGATCGATCCCCAGCTTGATCCGAAGGGCCTTGCCAGTTTCCTCGAACCGCCGCAGCTTCATGATTAGAGCCTCTTGGGGAATCAGCTGATCCGTCCCGTGTGCAAGCTCACCGGCGAGTTCCGTGAGACGCTTTTCCATCGGAATCTACGTCCGAACGACCGAAACGATCCGATCGTCCTCTTCCAGCTGAACGAGCCGCACACCGCGAGCGTAGCGGCGATAGACATTGATATCGCCGGCGAGAATTCGAATGACATGCTGTTCGGTGGTGATGATCAGCTCATCCTGATCGGAAACGATTCCGACCGATACCAGGTCTCCAGATTCGGCATCCAACTTGATTCCCTGCACACCTTTGCCGCCCCGCCCCTGAAGCGGGAAGTCATCGAGCGACACGCGTTTCCCATACCCCCGCTCAGTGACCATCAGCACCTTCTTGTCCATCGTGATGTCACGATCGAGACAGGCCATTCCGATCACCGCGTCGCCCTCGTCGAGGCGTATGCCGATCACACCGCGCGACGGACGCTTCGTTTGTCGCACGTCCGATTCGCGGAAGCGAATCGTCTGCCCATTGAGTGTTGCTAGAATGATGTCCCCGCCACCTTCCGTCACAGAAACGTCGACCAGGCGATCGTCTTCGTCCGCATTGATCGCGTTGATCCCTGTGATATGAACATTCGCGTAGTTGGCCAGAAGGTTTTTGTTGATGATCCCGTTCGCAGTTGACATCACGCACAGCTCTTCTTCGACATCGGCGAAGCTACGCACCGGCAGGATCGATCGCACGATCTCGTCCTGTTCAAGTGGAACGAAGCTGCGGAGGTTCTTTCCGGCCGCATCGCGGTTCATTGATGGCAGCTTGTGTCCTTGGGTTCGGTACACCTTCCGCTGGTCGGAGAAGAAGAGGAGCTGGTCGCGAGCATTAACCAAACTGGTCAGAAGAACGTAGTCATCCTCCTTCGTCCGCTGCCCGATAACCCCCTTCCCACCTCGGCCCTGACTGCGAAAATCGATCGCTCGCGGTGCGTTGATGTAGCCTCGGCTCGTGACACTGACCATCAGGTCGTAATCGGGGATCAGCTCATTGAAGTCGACATCTCCGTTCTCATCGGCAATCAACGTTCGACGTGCGTCGGTGTGCTTCTCGGCAATCTCCTGCAGCTCGCGCTTGATCGTCCCATCCAGGACCACATCGCTTCCCAGGATTTCCTCGTAGCTCGCGATTGCCTTCAGCTTCTCGCCATACTCGGAGTCGATCTTCTCGCCCTCAAGCGCCGTTAGCTGTGACAGCCGCATCCGCAGGATAGCTTCAACCTGCTCGTCGGACAGCGCCAGTTCCTCCTGGAGTGTCTTCTGCGCCGCCGAGGTATCGTTGGATCCTCGGATGATCTCTATCACACGCTCGATGCTGTCCAGTGCAATGCGATACCCTTCGAGGATGTGCGCCCGTTTTCGCGCCACGTCCAGACGATGCGCCGTCCTCCGGCTGACGACATCGCGGCGGAAGTCGATGAAGCAGTTGAGAATCTCCTTCAGGGAGAGCGTCCGTGGGTTTCCGTCGATGATCACGAGGAATACCGCGGCAAACGTCCGCTCAAGCGGCGTGAACTTGTACAGTTGATTCAGAACCACGTTTGGATTCGCCGACCGCTTCAGCTCGACAACGATCCGCAGTCCCTCCCGATCGGACTCGTCACGTAGATCGGACACGCCATCGATTTGCCCTTCGTGAACCTTCGTGGCAATCGACTCGACAATCGTCGATTTACGCACTTGATAGGGAATCTCGGTGATGATGATCTGTCCGTCATCTATCGCGGCTTGAGCACGAACGGTCATCTTCCCGTGACCGGTGCGATACATCTCCTCGATGCCGTCGCGTCCCATGATGATCCCACCGGTCGGGAAGTCCGGCCCTGGTATGAGGCCCATCAACTCCTTCACCGTCATATACGGGTTGTCCATCAGTGCGATCACACCGTCAACCAGCTCACCAAGGTTGTGAGATGGAATCTGCGTCGTCATTCCAACAGAGATTCCCCATGCGCCATTCATCAGCAGGCTGGGGACTTTCGCGGGAAGGACAATCGGCTCCTCAAGAGAATCGTCGAAGTTCGGCTGCCAGTCGACGGTTCCTTCATTGAGCTCATCGAGAAACTCTGTCGCAATCGGCGTGAGTCGCGCTTCCGTATACCGCGTCGCTGCAGCTGGATCTCCGTCGATCGAGCCAAAGTTTCCCTGACCGTCCACAAGGGGGTATCGATAGTTGAATGACTGCGCCATGTTGACCATGGTGTCGTAGATCGCTTGATCGCCGTGCGGATGGTACTTCCCCATGACCTCACCGACGACGCGCGCTGACTTGCGATGAGGTTTCCCGGGGACGACACCAAGCTCTCGCATCCCGTAGAGAATTCGCTTCTGCACCGGCTTCAATCCATCCCGGACGTCAGGGATTGCACGACCGCGGATGACGCTCATCGCGTAGTTGATGTACGACTGCTCCATCTCGTCTTCAATGAACGTTCGCTCGATCCGTTCCATGCCCCACCCCCTCACTCAAACGAACACCATAGAGTACTGAAATGCCAGTCCCCAAGCAAGTTTGGCTGCCCACAGCCCAGACAGAGAAGATGCAAGTAGAAGCCCCTCGCTTCCCACAAGCAGCGAGGGTCGCCGGCCGGCCCCGACCAGTTGCCGCTAGACCACCGAGTAGGGATCCACCGCATCCCTGATCGCGTCCCCCATGAAGTTGAACGCCAACACGGAGATGACGATGAATATCCCCGGCACCAGGATCCATGGATGCTGCTCGATTGCTCCGACATTTGTCGCAGCGTTCAACAGCGCGCCCCAACTGGTCATCGGTTCCTGGATTCCGTAGCCGAGGAAGCTGAGTGCGGCCTCGGTGAGCATCATCCCCGGGATCGTCAGCGTTGCATTCACGATCAGGTAGCTCATTACGTTGGGTGTGATATGGCGCACAATCACGCGCATGTCACCTGCCCCTACGGCTCGCGCCGCATTGACGAAGTCCATTTCCCGAATCGCGAGCACCTGTCCACGGATGATACGCGCGGCACCGCCCCATGACACGATCGCCAGTGCGACGATAATCCCCATAAACACCATCGCTGCGGAAAAACCGAACCCTCGCAGCGCGGCCCCCATCGCCATCAGGATCGGAAGGCCCGGGATCGCCAGCATGACTTCACACAGTCGCTGGATGAACATGTCGATGCCCCCGCCGTAGTAGCCGGAGACCCCCCCCAGCACAACCGAGATTGGAATCACCAGCATGACAACCAGAGGGCCAACGGCCAGGGACACCCAACTGCCCACAAGACAGCGAGTGAACAGGTCGCGACCCAGCGAATCCGTCCCCAAGACGAAGAACTCGGCAGTTGAGCCATCCTCAGCGACCGCGCCAAACAGATGGATACTCGACGGGATGAACCCGAACAGCTTGTACTTCGAACCGCGCACAAAGAAGCGAAGGAAGTACTTCGCGCTCGTGTCCTCGTCGAATGTCACCTTGTACGTCTTGAGATCCAGCTCGCGCTTGGTCTTGTACACGAACGGTCGTGACATCGAACCACTCTCATCGCGGAAGTGCACGACGGACGGCGGCGCATACACGTACTTGCGGAACTGCGTCCCATAGTGGTAGGGCGCGATGAACTCCGCGAACACCGCAAGAACCACGAAGATCAGCACCACCACTGTACCGACATTCCCGACCCGGTGTCGCTTGAACGCGCTCCAGATCATCTGCCCCTGCGAGCGGCTTACGTAGCCCCGTTCTTCCGCCTTGAGAGCTCGCGCCTCCGCCCTCGTCGTCTTGCGTCGTAACCGTACCATCTTGTTCCTCGATCTCCCTTTTCCGCAGTGCTAGTTGTAGCGGATTCGCGGATCAACCCATGCAAGAAGAAAGTCCGCGACAACGTTCCCGATCAACAGAAACAGGCTGAAGAAGAGCAACGCGCCCATGATCACCGGCTCGTCCTGCCTCTGCAGGGCACTGAAGTACGCGCGTCCGACCGTCGGTATGTTCAGCACGATCGCCGTGATGATTGAACCTCCGACCAGGTTCGGCAGAGCCAGCCCCAGCGTCGTTACAAGCGGGTTGATCGCGTTGCGAACCGCGTGTTTGTAGGTGACCACCCGTTCGGCCAGCCCCTTCGATCGAGCCGTTTGCACATAAGGCAAAGCCAGCGTGTCGAGAAGGCTTCCCCGCATCAGGCGGATTAGTCCCGCCATACCGCTGGTGCCAATCACAACCCAGATCGGCCAAAGGTGCCAAATGTAGTTGACGAACTTTGCCCACGACATCGGCTGGTCGAAGAAACGAGCGTCGAGCAAGCCCCCAACGCCCAGACCGTGCTCGCCAACCTTGAAGACCACGACGAACATCCACAGAAGGACAAGCGCGAAGAAGAAATTCGGAATCGACAATCCCAGAAACCCAAGAAACGTCACCGTGTGATCGCTCGCCTTGTACTGGTGCGTAGCGGAGTAGATCCCAATGGGGATCGCGAAAATCCATGTCAGCACAAGCGTCGTCGATGCCACGATGATCGTCCACATGAGCCGTCCTCCGAGAAACAGCGTTCGAAAGACGGGCATCTGCGTATCCATTGAGACCCCGAAATCGCCCGTCACCACGCCCTTCAGCCAATAGAGGTATTGCACAGGCCACGGCTTGTCCAATCCGTACCGTTCCACCCGTGCCTGTAGCGTTTCTGCGGTCATGACAGGATTGAGCCTGGCTGTGGTCAGGTAGTCGCCCGGCATGATCTTGATCAAGATGAACGAGATCAGGGAAACCACGAGTAATAGCGGAATCATATATAAAATCCGCCGTATTATATATGTTAGCATTTGCCTACCCTAAGGAGCACCACTACGATGGAGCAGTGGGCGCGGCGCGTCATAGAATCGCGCGCCGCGCCCTTGAAGCCTCCGTAGCTACTAGAGCCTGTTGTCGAAAGCGAATTCCGCCAACCGCCATCCCGCAATGGTTGCGTATGGGTTGGACAGCGCGCCGTTTCCGACGTGGTCGTAGTAGCAGTACAGGAACGTGGACGTGATCAGATACTGGTAGCCCAGCCTCTGCGCCACAAGAACCTGGTACTCCTTGTAGATCTCAAATGCCTCGTCGTTATCCAGCGTGCTCACGCCTGCAGCGATGAGTTCATCGATGCGAACGTCGAGTTCGGTCGGCTCCTCACACGACGAGTATCGCCATGCGAATAGCGACGCGCACGTGCGGTAGACGTTCGGCGCGTGTGCATCATTGCCGCCACCGGCCAGACCAAGCAGGATCATGTCGCCTGTCGACGACAGCAGTCTGGTGACGAGTGTGTTGAAGTCGACGACCTGGAAATTCACATTCAGTCCGGCCGCACGGAAGTCTTCTGTCAGGATGAGACAGAACTTGGTTCGAGTTGTGTTGTCGTTGGTGTTGAACTCGATCGTGAGTGGCGCTCCACTTGGAAGATCGCGCCAGCCGTCACCATCTTGGTCGACGACGCCGAGTTCGTCGAGCATGCTGATCGCCAGTGCCGGATCGTACTCGTACCAGAACGAGTCAGCCTCGGTCACTTCACCGCCATACGAGTCGCGGCCTGCATAGAACGGCGAGATGGGGTACACCGGGCTCCAGATCTTTTTGCCCAACCCGTTCATGATGACATCGATCATCGTGTCGGTGTCAGCCAAATGCGACAGCGCCTCGCGGTACTTCGGATTCCGATACAGCTCTCGCTTCTCGTTGTCCACTTCATCCGCCAACCCGATATCCTGGTTCACGACAAACCAGTTGTTCGAGTAGTTGGTGTCATCGCTGATCATGACCTGGAAGCCCTTGGTCGGCGCCTCGCCGAGGAGGATCGCAAGGTCCTCCGGGCGGTTGCCGTATACGTCGACCTCACCGTTTCGGAATTTCAGCATCTGAACGTCTTCGTTCGTTACGATGTGAGTGATGAGTCGATCATAGTACGGCAGCTGGACGCCGTTTGCGTCGTATCCGTAGTAGTAGGGATTCCGGACCATCGTCACGCTGATGTCCGCCTGGTAGCTTTCGACCATGAACGGACCCATCGAGACGAGATCTTCCACCGGCGTGTCAAGCGTGTAGGTTTCGTTGAACGTCCCGACCGGAACATCCGGATTCAGCTTGTGGACGAATTCCGCCAGCTTGTGCTTCGGCATGATCGAGAAGCCGAGCGCTTCAAGAATCGGGCGATAGACCGTCGAGATGGTGAACTTCACCGTGTAGTCATCGATCTTCTCGCTGATCGGGTAGGTTCCATCCGGCAGTTCCAGGCTATCGCGCTGGTTCGTGTCGACGTCTTCGTTGAGCGTAAGGTCGTCGTAGCTGAACAGAACATCGTCCGCTGTGATCGGCGTTCCATCTGACCACATGATGCCTTCTCGCAGATGGAACGTGATCTCGAATCCGTCTTCAGAGACTTCATAGCTCTTCGCGAACTGCACGGCAATACCGCCGCCAACCGGGTCATTGGTCAGCAAGCCGCCGTACATCAAGTACGTGAACTGTGTCGTGCTGGTCTCCTTGGCGTTGTGAGCGTTCCAGCTCTTCGGACCCTCGATAGCAGATCGGTTCAGAGTCCCACCTTGGACACCAAGCTCGAAGTCGGCGTACGGTGTGCCCGCCTCTCCAACAGGCATGACACGAGCATCCGCCGGCTGCGTACTGTATCCCTGTCCCAATACAACGCCCCCGAAGAGCGCAAGTAGTCCGACGAGGAATAGCACCTTCTTCATTCGAGAACCTCCTTCGCTACTGCCTGCCTAGAGACTGAACAGGTACGCCAGGTACCCCTGATAGGCCAATGCCAACTCCGGATAGGCCAGCGTGACTCCCAGGATCTCCGCTCGAGTCTGGTCAATCGTCAACGTCTGGTCCCCAATCCAGATTGCGGTGAGTGCAGTGGCAGCGGCAACTCGCAGTCCGAGGTTCTCGCCGTCCTTTGCCAACTCGACCAATTCAGCCTCAGTCTTGGCACCAATCGGTGAGTTGGGAACGTAGAAACCTCCTAGGAGCGTGCCAGCGGCGATCGCAAGCGTATCGTCCTCAACCGTCAGGAGATACTCCTCCACCAATTCCGGTCGTTGGAAATCGCCGCGTTTCTTCATGACCCACATATTCGCGGCATCCTGGTCTCCAGCTTCCGCCAGCGCGAGCAGTGCATCTGCCTCCATGTCGAGGAGCTCCAGCTCTCTCGCATTGAGGATAAACAACGCTCTGTCTGCAGCGAGTTGGATCCCGGGGGTGCGACCGGTCGCCACCAGCTCTTCCAGCTCTTCCACCGTCTTCAGTACGTACTCATCAACGAGCGCCAGCCCGGCGGCCTTGCTAATCTCCTCGATCAGCTCGCTGCTGACAATGCTTGCCAGGTCAGCGGTGAGCCCAATCAACGAAACCAAGACAACCGCACATGTCGCTAGTCCTAGTGCCCGAAGGCCATTGCGCTTCATTGTTGAACCTCCTTGTGCCCTTGCCCGAACGATGAATGGATACTCCGTTTACTCGTAAACCACCTCCCAGGCAGAGCTCGATCTAGCGTGGACAGGCATGTTCACTAGACAAACCACTATACAGATCGCTTGCGCCACTGTCAATTGCGAAATCACACTCAATCGCATACCAGGACAGAGTCAAGAAGCACCTGTTCGATATCTTGCTTCGACATTTCCGTCAGCTCACGCAATGCGCTCTCAAGCGACATGCTTCCTCCAAGTTTCGCCGTGGCTTCCCACACTCGTCGAACCGTCTCCCAGCCGTGGGCCTCGATCAGGTAGTGGATCAGCAGGCCGCTCTGCACTTGAGCCGGTTGAGAAGACACATCACCGAACCCCAGCTGCCGCAAGGGCATCCAGTCGCCGGCACTGAGGAGGTCGCATCCTTGGGCAATCAGCTCTTCGGACGCAACGGTAACAGCTGTCGCGAGCCCCGTCCTCAGAACAGTGGATGCGGTATCGACCCGGAAGACATACGCAGGCAATGTCGCTGCCAGAATCCACGCCACATCCTCTCCCTCAACGAGATGCCATGCCCCTCTCTGAGCGTTGTCCGAAGGAGTCAGTCCTTCGCCCGCGTGGCGTGTCGCCGCATCCTTGTAGTAGAAGAGCGTCATCGGCCCTGGCAGCATGTCGAGACCGATCTCAAGCTCCGTCGCGATCCGCCCCCGCATCTCCCGCGTACGCTCCAGCACTCCAACAAGCTCTTCATCACTGTAGTCGCCCAAGACCACAATTCCGTCCCGCTCGACACGGTTCCAACCATGGAACAGGTCGATCCACCCCGCGAGCCGATCGTTTGTCACGCTGTCCGCCCCAGCCCACGTTGCAGCCTCGTCAAACGCTCCGACGGACAGGGCGTAGCGAGCCCGCAGCATGTCGTCCTCATCGGTCAGCTCGCGCCCATCCTCTGCCCAGGCTTTCGTCAGCTCATACGCCTCGCTGAATGCTCCGGTCTCGAATAGGTACACGGCACGGTAGTAGTCGTAGGTCACGCCCTCTGATCCTCTCCTGATCGCCTCGCCCATCCACGCTGCATCCAGTTCGTCCACCGGTTTGCCCGCAAAGCGCTCGATCAAGGACAAGGAGGTTCCGGGCCCCCATACCAACCTGAGCGCTCCAAGACCGCCGCTGCTATCTATGAGGTACTGGACAAGCGAAGCAGCCTGGAGAAGGGGGATCGCGTGCTGCTGCGAATCGAAATTCTCATCCTCCCCGAAGTACTTGTAGAACATCGCAATGCTCGCGAGCGATCCGCCAAGCATGCAGACGGAGAACGGCGAATCGAACTGCTGATACAGCGTCTCAGGAAACTCCCCGACCAACTCGAGCATCAGAAGATCGTCGACCGAGTAGCGGAGTCGTTCTGGGGCTGCAGCCACAGCGCAGTGGTGATTCCGCTCCGGGGCCGTCAGGACCGCAAGCGTTCCACTGTACAGGAGCTGCGAGAAGCACTCTCCCCAGCCAAACGCCAACACCAGCTCCGTCAGTCGCGGATAGGGATCTTCGCCCCCCAACAGGTCTATCATGCTGAAGAACGTGTGGGTCGTCATCAAAGACTTGCGTTGCGCGATGTTCGATTGCATCTGCCCTGGATCGTCGTGAACCACAACATCGATCGGTACGGGGACATCCGATGGGTCGACATCGAGCCGCGCCAGCAAGTCGTCAAGGGACTCCTCGAGTCGTGCGCTCAGATCGGCATGCTCGTCCCGCCGCGATGAGTCATCATGGTACCAGACATTGAATCGCTCACCTGGGACTTTGTAGATGCCGTAGGTCTCAACCGACATCGTCGGGTGTATGACATACTGCAAGAGGAGGAGGAGGAGCCCCGCCGCGACCACTCCGACCATTAGCCCGCCGATGGTCATGATCCAAGGCTTCCTGAGTCTACGTAGAACCCTTTTCCTCTCTGCGTTTGGGGCCGTCACTTGGTCATTGTAGCTACGGCACTGCATCCGATCAATCGATCGACATGCCCTTCACATATAGCTCACTCTACACCCACACAATCCCCACAGTGCCTGTCGGCGATTGACACGGCAAAACACCCACAATATACTGATCCTGCGTGTCTTGGAGACGTGGAGCATCGCTGGAGGAGGGACCATGGAGATCCTGAAGGTTGCGTCTCGCTCGAATCCCAACTCCGTCTCCGGAGCCATCGCGGGGGCACTCGATCAGGACGGCGTCGTCGAGATCCACGCCGTCGGAGCCGGAGCCGTCAACCAAACTGTGAAGGCCATTGCCATCGCGCGCCGCCTTGTTGAGGAAGACGGATCGAACCACATCAAGGTCATTCCCGGATTCATGGAGCTCGACATCGGCGGCGAGCAGCGAACTGGAATCCGGTTCATCGTCGAGAAGTAGCGCGGATCCGCGTACCATCACCTCATGGCAACGTACCGGGACACGTATCTCATGGATTTCATGACGGATCGAATTTCCGCGGCTTATCAAACCGCCCGTGGGAAGCCGCCGGTCGCGAAAGTCGAGATCCGAGCAAGTGAGCGCCGCGAGTTCGGCGATTTCTCAACCAATATTGCTATGCTGGAAGCCAATCGAGAGGGATTGGAGCCCCGCTCGCTGGCCGCAGAGATCACAGAAGCCGTAGCTGCTTCCCTGTCGTGCAACGGGTTCTCGAGCTGTGAGGTGGCGGGTCCCGGGTTCATCAATCTACACCTCTCTCCACGCCGGATCCACATGACGTTGCATCAGATTCTTGGCGAGGCCGCAGCATACGGAAGACAAGACCGAGGAGCCGCGCAGAAGCTCCAAGTTGAGTTTGTAAGCTCCAACCCGACCGGCCCGCTCACCGTCGGACATGGACGGCAAGCAGTTCTCGGTGACGTCCTGGCAACACTGGGAGAATGGCTTGGGTGGAACGTCGAACGCGAGTACTACTTCAACGACGAGGGGCGCCAGATCGACCTGCTGGCAGATTCGACCGCTGAGCGGGTTCTCGAGGTTGCTTTGGGGATCGATCCGCAGATTCCCGAAAACGGCTACGAAGGGGAGTACCTCCGCGAGATAGCCCAACGCATTCTCATGGAGAACGCGCAGGTCGCAGACGCCGTGTCGGCGATGCGATGTCAGAAGCTCGAGCATCCCTCACGCGAAGACCTTTTCCAACACCTTGATCGATCTGTCCTTCGCCACGAAGCGATCCAACGAATCATCCGGACCATCAAGGAGGATCTCTCCCTTCTCGGCGTGCAGTTCGATGCATGGTTTAGTGAGGCTACCTTGCATCGATCGGGAGCCGTCGAAGCTGTCCTTGCAACCCTCCGCGATCGAGGCGGCGTGTACGAGAAGGATGGGGCGACATGGCTGAAAGCGGAGGAGCATGGCGGCGCCAAGGATTCCGTTCTCATCCGAAGCGACGACCGTCCGACGTACCTTATGGTCGATATCGCCTATCACATTGACAAGCACAGTCGCGGCTTCGATCGCGTCATCGACGTGCAGGGAGCCGACCATCACGCGGAACAGACGTGCGTCCAGGCCGCCCTTCGCATACTGGAGATTCCCGAGACGTTCCTCGATTACGAGACACATCAGTTTGTCAGTCTCAAAGAGAAAGGGGAGATCCAGCGAATGTCAACCCGGGCCGGGCGATTCGTTACGCTTCGCGATCTGATCGACGATTTGGGCAAGGACGTAATCCGCTTCTTCATGATCTCCAGGAAGCCCGAGGCTCATTTGGACTTCGATCTCGATCTCGCCCGCGCCGAATCGCTGGACAACCCTGTCACATACATTCAGTACGCACATACACGAATCGCATCGATATTCGACAAAGCCGGTTCACGGGACACTGAATGGGCGGATGTTGACCTCTCGCCACTTGTCGAGCCCACGGAGCTCGAGCTGATCAAGATGCTCGATCGCTTCCCTGAAGTCGTTCGGTTCGCCGCTGAAGGCTTTGCGCCACACCTGCTTGCGGAGTATGCGCTTGATCTGTCCCGCACCTTCCACGCGTACTACGACAAGCACCGCGTCCTGACCGATGATCATGATCTCACGCAAGCACGACTCGCATTGCTGCAGGCTCTGCGAACAGTGCTCCACAGCTCGCTGACCATTCTCGGCATGGATGCACCATCGGAGATGTGATGGGCTGGATCGAGCGATTGCGGGTCGGCCTGAGCAAAACGCGCTCCGGATTGACCGAGCCATTGGGACGAATCCTCTCCGGTCGGAAGAGCTTGAGCAACGAGGAGATCGAGCAGCTCGAGGAGATCCTGATCCAAGGCGATGTCGGCGCAGCAGTGGCCGCGCAACTGGTTGAGGAGCTTCTCGATTCGGGCACGCGAAGCGGCGATGAGGATCTCCTCACCACCTTGCGGCGCATCGTTCTTCAACGAATGGCCGGCTGTGAACGCGCATTCTCTCTGCGATCAGACGGCGGTCCGACGGTCGTGGTGGTCGCCGGCGTCAACGGCACTGGGAAGACAACGACAATCGCCAAGATCGGCGCTCACCTTCGGTCGGAGCACCCGGATCTCCCAATCACTTTGGCTGCCGCCGACACGTTCCGCGCAGCGGCAATCGATCAACTCGGCGTGTGGGCCGATCGCATCGGCGCAGACCTGATCAAGCACAGACCCGGCGGTGACCCGTCCGCCGTCGCATTCGATGCCATCGATCACGCGATCCGCACCGGTGGAACACTCTTCATCGACACGGCCGGGCGTCTGCAGACGAAGCACAACTTGATGGAGGAACTGAAGAAGATCGAACGAACAGTGGCGAAGAAACTGGGACGCCACTCGGACGAGCGTCTCCTTGTGCTCGACGCTACGACGGGACAAAATGGCGTCTCGCAAGCAGAGCGTTTTCACCATGCGATCGATCTGACCGGTCTCGTTCTTACGAAGCTCGACGGGACGGCGAAAGGCGGCGGCATCCTGGCAATCTGGGATAGGCTAAGCATCCCGCTGATGTTCGTAGGTGTCGGCGAGACAGCCGACGACCTGCATCCGTTCTCTGCAGCCGAGTTCATCGAGGCCTTGTTCTCCGACGCACCAAACACACACAGCACTCCACGGAGGTAGAGAAGGATGAAGAGCGTCTTCTTCTTCAGCAAAGAGCAGACGGATGGAAACGCATCCATGAAGGAGCTACTTGGGGGCAAGGGGGCCAATCTGGCCGAGATGTCCGAACTCGGGATTCCGGTTCCACCTGGGTTCACTATCACAACCGAAGTCTGCGGGTACTACTCGAGTCATGACAGCTCATACCCCGAGGGCTTGCGTCACGAAGTGACCGAGAACCTCAAGAAGCTCGAGACCGCAACCGGGAAGACATTCGGAAGCACCGAGAACCCACTGCTCGTGTCGGTTCGATCAGGCGCCTACGTGTCCATGCCGGGCATGATGGACACCATCCTCAACCTAGGGTTGACTGATGAATCGGTCGCCGGATTGGCCGCCAAATCCGGAAATGAACGGTTTGCCTACGATTCGTACCGCCGCCTCCTCCAGATGTACGGCGACGTTGTCATGGATCTCAAGCCCGCAACCGAGACCGATCACGATCCGTTCGAGGAGATCCTGGAAGCCGTCAAAGCTGAGAAAGGCGCGAAGCTCGACACCGATCTCACCGCCGAGGATCTGAAGGAACTGGTCTCCCGCTTCAAAGCGGCCATCGAGAAGAAGGCCGGAAAACCGTTCCCGCAAGACCCGATGGAGCAGCTGTGGGGCGCAATCGAGGCCGTATTCCGGTCATGGAACAACCCGCGTGCCATCAAGTACCGTCAGATCAACGATATCAAGGGGCTGCTGGGCACGGCCGTCAACGTCCAAGCCATGGTGTTCGGGAACATGGGGGAAGGCTGCGGCACCGGCGTGGCGTTCACGCGTGATCCCGCGACGGGCGAGAATGCGTTCTACGGCGAGTACCTCATGAACGCGCAGGGTGAGGATGTCGTGGCCGGCATTCGTACACCACAGCCAATCTCCACGCTCGATGACGAAATGCCAGCGATCTTCGCGGAACTCATGAGCATTCGCGCCAAGCTCGAGAGCCACTATCGAGATATGCAGGACATCGAATTCACAATCGAAGACGGTGTCCTCTACATGCTGCAGACGCGCAACGGGAAGCGTACCGCTGCCGCGGCGGTCCGGACCGCCGTAGAGATGGTGGAGGAAGGTATGATCGACAAGAAGGAAGCTGTCCTTCGCGTCGCGCCCGAGCAGATCGATCAGCTGCTCCACCCCATGTTCGACCCCAAGGCCGAAGCCCAGGCACCCGTACTGACCAAGGGCCTGCCCGCAAGCCCGGGCGCTGCAACGGGCATCGTCGTCTTCTCTGCCGAAGCGGCGGAGAAGGAAGCGGAAGCCGGGAAGAAGGTCATCCTCGTTCGCATCGAGACCAGTCCTGAAGACATCGGCGGAATGGTGGCTGCTCAGGGTATCCTGACCGCGCGCGGTGGAATGACCTCACACGCCGCCGTCGTAGCCCGTGGCATGGGCAAGTGCTGCGTGGCTGGCGCCGGCGAGCTGGCAATCGACTATGCCAGCGGTCAGTTCTCCGTCGGAGGAACCGTCGTGAAGGCAGGTGACTTCGTCAGCCTAAACGGATCGTCCGGTATCGTCTACCAGGGCAAGATTGATACGATTGAGCCCGAACTCTCCGGAGACTTCGGCACACTTCTTGACTGGGCGGATGAGTTCCGAACGCTGGGCGTCCGCACCAATGCCGACACACCACATGACACGAGCGTTGCCGTCCGGTTTGGGGCGGAAGGTATCGGGCTGACGCGAACCGAGCACATGTTCTTCGAAGGCGATCGCATCGTCGCCGTACGTGAGATGATTCTGGCGGAAGATGAAGCTGGCCGACGCGAACCATTGGCCAAACTGCTCCCGATGCAACGTGGCGATTTCGAGGGCATCTTCCAGGCGCTGGAAGGCCTACCGGCCACCATCCGGCTGCTCGATCCCCCGCTGCACGAGTTCCTTCCTCATGATGCCGAAGGGCAGAAGGACGTAGGGGCCGCCATGGGTGTATCCGCAGATGTCATCCGGGAGAAGGTGGAATCGCTCCACGAATTCAACCCGATGCTCGGTCATCGCGGCTGCCGCTTGGGCATCATCTATCCCGAGATCTCGGAGATGCAGGTTCGTGCCATCATGGAGGCAGCCTGCAACGTCCACAAGGCCGGAACGCAAGTCAGGCCTGAGATCATGATCCCGCTTGTCGGACATGTGAAGGAACTGGCACTCCAACGAGAGCTCGCCGTTGGGGTTGCCGAGGATGTGCTTGCTGCCAACGGCCTGTCGAAGAGCGACATTCCTTATCTCGTCGGAACGATGATTGAGGTTCCACGCGCCGCCGTCACGGCCGATGAAATCGCCACCGAAGCCGAGTTCTTCAGCTTCGGCACGAACGATCTCACCCAGATGGGCTGCGGTTTCTCGAGAGATGACGCCGGGAAATTCCTCAAGGACTACGTCGAGATGGGCATCTACGACAAAGACCCATTTGCCGTTTTGGATCAAGCGGGGGTTGGCAAGCTGGTGGCCATGGCCTGCGAACTCGGCCGAAAGACGCGCCCGGACATCAAGCTCGGGATCTGCGGCGAGCATGGCGGCGAACCTTCATCAGTCGCGTTCTGCCACAAGGTCGGCTTGAACTACGTGAGTTGCAGCCCGTACCGCGTCCCGATTGCGAGGTTGGCTGCAGCTCAGGCAGCCATTCAGTCGTAGCCTGTGCTGCTTGAGAATGGCCAGCCTCACAATCCTGGGCTGGCCATTCTCTCAAGCTACCGGCATCGTCCTATCCAGTCGGTAGCCATGCGCTTCAGGCCGCTATCGGTGGGTAGCAGCCAACGCGAAGTCTCGGCCGAACGCCGAGGCTTCGCCCAAGCTACTCGACATCCTCCAATCGATGTCGAGTAGCATCTTGGCATCACAGCTCAAGCGGCGATCCAATCGTAGCTTGAGCTGCTTGAGAAGCCGGCGTTCGAGTCGGGCTTCTCTCCAAGCCACTCCTCACAATCTGGCGAGTGGCATCGCAGCGTCAGGCAGCGATTGGACACTAGGCCTCGAGAAGACATCCAAACCGACGGAGGTCCCGGCTGGGGCCTCTTCCTTTCGACGAGACAGCCTAGTCCTCCAGGTAGATCGAGTCTCCAGGGTATTTCGCATGGGCGGTCTTGTGTTTCTTGAAGCCCTGTTTGCGATAGAACTCAACGGCATCGAACGATGACGTGAGGCCGATCAACATCGATTCGGTCGCCCCCAGCAGCGCATCCATGATGCCGCGCCCGATCCCTTGCTTCTGCAGATCTGGGAGGACGGCCATGTCGTGGATCCATCCGTAGCAGAGTCCGTCGGAGATCATTCGGCCTGCCCCGACAATTCGGTCGCCATCCCACGCGGTGACCACACGATAGCTGTTGAGAAAGGCTGCTTTGATTCGGGGCAGGTCCCCTGCTCTCGCGAGGCCGATGACACCATCGGTCTCGCAGTAGAGCTTCAGCAGGGAATCCCAATCGACGACATCGCTTCCTATCTTATATGCGATCATTCAGTCTTCTCCTTTGCCCACGCATCGAGGGAGTGTGGAAGCGTCCTGTCGGCTCTCTCTGCCGTGCAACACCGCGCCCGGGCAGGGCAAATGCTGCTTCCTTGCATCAGAGGGTACCCGCTCAAATCTCCCAACGGAAACCCCTTCCCGTTCAACGCCAAAGCGCAAGCTCCACGCCATGTGCTTCCACTCCCAGCATTCGCAGAGCCCAGGTTCCGTCCTTCCCAGCACTCTCGGCCCTGCAATCCGCACTCCCCCTTGAAAGAATGCCGCTCTTCTTCGCGGAGCGTTTGCGACTCCGAGTGTCGAAGGTACAATGCGCTCGACTTCCAATGGGGTGCCCGATGAGCAAGAGCCAAGTCGTTCTCGGTGTCACCGGATCGATCGCCGCGTACAAGGCGGTCGATCTGGCGAGCAAGCTGACGCAGGCCGGCATCGTTGTCGACACGATCATGACCGACAACGCGACGAAGCTCGTTGGAGCATCATCCTTCCGAGCGATCACCGGAAGACCCGTATCCACCGACATGTTTGAGCTGACGAATCCCTTCGCAATCGAGCATATCTCGCTTGCCAATCGCGCCGACCTGCTGGTCATCGCCCCTGCCACGGCAAACGTCATCGCCAAGATTACAGCTGGCATTGCCGATGATCTGCTGACCTGTACCGCGCTGGCCACTGGAGCGCCAATTCTTGTCGCCCCGGCCATGCACACAGCCATGTGGGAACACGTAGCAACTCAGGAGAATGTCGAGACGCTTCTCTCCCGCGGCATCACCTTCGTCGGCCCTGTGGAGGGGCGGCTGGCTTCCGGCGGATGGGGCGCGGGTCGCTTCGCGCCGGTGTCCGAGCTACTCGGTGAAATCCTGCGCGTACTCGGACGAACGGGCGACCTGGCAGGATGCCGTGTCGTCATCACCGCCGGGGGCACCCAGGAGCCGATCGACCCCATTCGGTTCATCGGAAATCGCTCCAGCGGGAAGATGGGATTTGCATTGGCCGAGGCAGCCCGCGACCGAGGCGCGACCGTGCATCTGATTGCCGGATCGACATCGACAGCGAGACCGAGCGGCGTAGCCATCGTCGATGCTCCGACTGCCGCAGCGATGCTGGACGAGGTCCGAGAGGCGATCACCGACGCCGACGTTCTGATCATGGCCGCAGCGGTTGCCGACTACGCACCGGCATCTGCGGCACCCCGAAAACTGAAGAAGCGCGATGCATCGCGCTCCCTGGAACTGCAACGAACAACGGACATCTTGACGGCAACTACCGAACCGCGTCTGCGCGTCGGCTTCGCGGCGGAAACGGAAGACGTCATCGAGAATGCCCGCGCCAAGCTGGTCGGCAAGCAACTCGATCTGATTGTTGCCAATCACGTCGGGACGGGAGAGTCTCCCTTTGGATCAGACACAAACCGTGCAGTGTTGATCGGCGCGGAGACCGAGGAAGAGCTCCCTCTCCTGCCGAAACATGAGCTAGCCAACCGAATCCTCGATCGCGTCGTCGACTTGCTCGGCGCAGCATAGGAGTCGCTGTGAACCGTCTTCGTCTTGGATTCATCGGAACCGGCACGGTTGGAACCGCCCTTGCACGCGCGCTTGCACGCGCCGGCTACCCAGTCGTCGCTCTAGCCAGTCGATCACCAAGACGGCGTGATGCACTTGCCGCCTCGCTTGACAGTGCACGAGCCGCTGAAACAGCTCAGGAGGTCGTCGATGCCGCGGATCTGGTGTTTCTCACCGTGCCCGATGACACCATAGCGGAGGTCGCCGCTTCGATTTCCTGGCCGGAAAATCATGCCGCCGTCCATTGCAGCGGGGTTGCATCCGTCGATTTGCTCGGCTCCGCGATTGCCCAGGGCGCAACCGCAGGCGTGTTCCATCCGCTGCAATCGTTCGCCAACGCCAAGCAAGCCGAAGCGAACATGCCGGGAAGCGCCTTCGGAATCGAGGCAACGTCGGATGATCTTCTGGCGATCCTCGAGGAGATGGCCGTATTGCTCGGTGGAACAGCTCTCATCATTTCCGGGGACAAGGCGGTCTACCACGCCAGCGCCGTGATCGCGTCGAACTACTTGGTCGCTCTGCTTGACGTTGCCTCCGGCTTGTGGGAGCACCTTGGACTGACCAAAGCCGACGGTCTGAGCGCGCTGATGGCATTGGTACGCGGCACGGTTGATAATCTGGGAGCCGTAGGGCTTCCCAATGCATTGACCGGCCCGATCGCGCGGGGCGACGTGGGGACAATCGAGCGACACCTTGCCGCATTGGCGGAGGTTGCGCCCGATCTGCTCCCGGTGTACAAGGAGCTGGCGCGCCGTACGATCCCGATCGCGCGGGCCAAGGGAGGACTTAGCAGCGAAGCAGCAGCCCGCCTTACAGAGGCTCTCGACCGCTTGGAGAGGGGAGAATCACCATGCGAGTAACGACAGCAGACATCCGAAAGATGAAGGAGAATGGAACCCGGTTCTCCGCACTGACAGCCTACGATGTTGTAACAGCACGGCTCGTGGACGCAGCCAGTGTTCCAGTGATCCTCGTCGGCGACAGCCTCGGAATGGTCGTCCTCGGATATGACAGCACGATCCCCGTCACGCTCGACGCGATTGTTCACCACACGAAGGCAGTGGTTCGCGGGGCACAGCGTGCACTCGTGGTTGCCGATCTTCCGTTCATGACTTATCACAAGTCGCCGGAACAGGCGCTCGATTCCGCCGCTCGCTGCATCCAGGAGGGGGGCGCCCAGGCCGTGAAACTCGAAGGAGGCTGTTCGATCGCCCCGACGATCAGCAGGCTCACATCGGCCGGGATTCCGGTCATGGGACACATTGGGCTGACGCCGCAGTCGATCCACCAACTCGGAGGTTACAAGGCCCAAGGGAAGACCTCGGCGCAGGCAATGCGCCTTGTCGAGGACGCATTCGCCATCGAGGAGGCCGGCGCGTTCTCGATCGTTCTCGAGTGCGTCCCGTCAGAGCTGTCACGAATCGTCACCGAGCGGCTCTCGATCCCGACGATCGGGATCGGCGCCGGGCCACACTGCGACGGCGAAATCCAGGTTGTCAGCGATGTGCTCGGTTGGTTCTCCGACTTCGTGCCGAAGCATGCTCGCCAGTATGCGAAGCTGGCCGATGCTGCAGCCCAAGCAATCCGGGAATACACCGAGGATGTCAATGCGGGTCGGTTCCCAACTGAGAAGGAGTCCGTTTCTCTGTCCGATGATGTTGTCAGTGAACTCGAGCAAGCCTTTCCGAACTCCGCATGAACGTTGCCCGTACGATCTCGGCCTTTCGTCGACTGCGAGCCAAGCTGCCCAAGCCGGTCGGATTCGTCCCGACCATGGGATATCTCCATGAAGGGCACCTTTCGCTCGTCCGACGCGCTCGTGCCTCGTGCCCGTCAGTTGTAGCCAGCATCTTCGTCAACCCGAGCCAGTTTGCGCCAACCGAGGATCTTGCGGCGTACCCGCGAGATCTTGAGCGTGACGTAGCGCTGCTTGAGAAAGAGAACGTCGACCTCGTCCTCGCTCCTCAAGACAGCCACGCGTTCTATCCAGCTGGCTACTGCACATGGGTCGACATCGAGGACCTGACCTCCCGGCTCGAGGGTGCATCGAGGCCAACTCACTTCCGGGGTGTCGCTACCATCGTGGCCAAGCTGTTCAACGTCGTCGATCCGGATGTCGTCGTCTTCGGACAGAAGGATGCCCAGCAGGCACTTGTTATCCAGCGGCTAATCGCCGACCTCAACTTCAACATTCAGCTCGTGCTCGGGCCGACGATCCGCGAATCCGACGGCTTGGCGATGAGTAGCCGCAACAGCTACTTGTCACCGAGCGAGCGTGAAGCGGCGCCCATTCTGTATCGATCTCTGCAATTGGCGGAGCACCTGTACGAAGACGGCGTACGCGACGCGCAAGCAATCCGTCAGCAGATGTTGGATCTCATCGCCAGCAAGCCGGAGATCAAGCCAGAGTACATCAGCGTAGCCAACACGGAGAACCTCATGGAAGTTGAAGCCATAGAGGGAAAGGCTCTTGTCTCTCTCGCCGCACGTCTGGGGAAGACTCGCCTGATCGATAACTGCGTACTGCCACCAGGGCACGGACTGCTGGGACAGCTGCCATACGAGCCGGAAGGGCAATCCGTGCGCGCAGAACAAGCTATCGACGACACCGTCCTCCCCCCTGGAGAATCGCTCCCATGAAGAAGCCTATCGTTCGATCCGCAATGCAAAGGAGTGCGCAATGCTGCTGACTTACGACGTGGGGAATACCAACATCGTCGTCGGACTGTTCGACAACGATACGCTAGTGGCCCATTGGCGATTCGCCAGCGCCCGCAACCGCACAGGCGACGAACTCCGGCTGACAACGCGAAGCTTGCTTGCAGAGGCACACGTCGACCCGAGTGATATCTCCGGCATCGCGGTCGCCTCCGTCGTTCCATCTTTGAATGCGCCACTTCGTCGAGGACTTGCTTCACTGATCAACGGACCGGTGCAGCTGCTCAACGCCGATTCATCCCCGATTCCCCTTCGCGTCGAACAGCCTCACAACGTCGGCGCAGATCGAATCGCCAACTGCATCGCCGGGCATGCGATCCACGGCGGACCGTTGCTCGTCCTTGACTTCGGAACGGCGATCAACTTCGATCTGGTATCGAAAGAGGGTGAATTCCTCGGCGGGGCCATCGCGCCGGAGATGCGCCTCGCCGCCCGGGCACTCACCGAGACAGCCGCGCAACTGCACTCGGTCGAATGGACGATTCCCGAATCGGTGATCGGCAAGAATACAGAGCGAAACCTGCAAGCAGGCGTTGTCCTCGGCTACCTCGACTTGGTGGCCGGGCTCATCGAGCGCTTTCGTACGGAGTGCGATTGCGATCTCACGGTCGTCGCGACCGGCGGCAAGGGAGAGCTGTTTCAGCATCAACTCGATGCAATCGAATTCTACGAGCCGTTTCTCACGCTTATCGGTCTGCGGCAGTGGTGGCAGACGTCCGCTGGCCGATAGGCGTTCACAAGAGCAAATTCTTCACATCACGCCGCAGAAATCAGAACAACGATGCGTAGATCAGCCCGCCCATCGCCCCCGTCACCGCGCCAGTGAGGGTTCCAAAGGCAATCGCCATGAAGAGACCGGGCGGGTTCAACGCGAGGTCGAATACGCCGGCATCCGGCATACCAATCCCCATCGAGATTGTCCAGGCAAGAACGACCGGGAGAATGGCCGACAGACAGCCGCCGAGCGCCATCTGCGAAAATCCGTCGGGCCCGCCGTGCCGAATAGTGATCCGCCCGAACAGCAGGCCGACCACACAACCGATGGCCACATTGAAGATCGCCTCCAATCTCGCGACAAGCGAGAAACGGAAGATCAGGCCGCCGAGGACTGCGATTCCCATGCCAAGCACCGTGGTCTTCAAGATTGAGCGCACATCGAGCCGCATGAGAGTCCCCTTTAACATATTGGTTCTCTTAACATACCCGATACTTGCTTTGCTTGTTTCGCGAAGTCCGGTCCTCCCTGCCCGCAGGGAATCACCCGCGCCAAACGTTGATGTGGATCTGCTTCGTGAGGTCGATCGCAACCTGCCCGGGGCTGTACACCCCCGGGCTCGGATAGCCGAGCGCCAGATAGCAGGGTATCTCGTACTTTGCCGGGATCCCAAGTGTGCCCCGGATGTGATCCTGTTCCTCTGGCGATGAGATGATCTTCGTCACGCCGAGGACCGATTCGCTCGCCGCCGCTACAAGAACGTTCTCCAACACCATCCAGATCGAGGCGAACGCATTTAGCTCATGGAGACTGCCCTTTTCTCCCAACAGCGATGCCTCTTGCCGGAAGCAGGGAATGATCAACGCCCCTGCCTCGAGGAGCATGCTCCCTTGCTTGGGGATCGCATCAAGGTACATCTCGCGCTGGCTCTCCACAATCATTCCCCAGCGATCAAGCATCTTCAGAAGCTCGTCGCGCCTTCGCTCTCGCAGGAAGGAATGGACAAGCGCTCTCCGCAGTTCGATGTCCTCGACAAGTACGAAGTGCCACTCCCTCAGGTGGTCGTGACTTGGTGCTCGCATCCCCGCATCCAGAACCCGCATCAGCGTTGCTCGGTCGATCTCCCGGCCATCGAAGTCGCGGATCGTCCGTCGCGCCGCTATCGCCTCGTAGACATTCACCGCCGTGACCTCCTACGGAAGCTCGAATCCAACCTTCGTCCCGAATTGCCAGAACTTCCCCCAACGTGGCATAAAGCGGAGGACCGTGTAGTCAGGATCGCAGACACCTTCTGGGTAGTACTTCTCGCAACCTTCTTCCCAGAGCCGTTCGCGGGCCACTCGATCGCGGCGGATCTCCACGTGGCCGCGGAGCAGCAGGCCGGTCCATGGCTCCGATTCGTGCTGCACGAAGTACAAACAAGCACGCCGGCGCCGCTCGATTTGACCAACGTGTTCGCTGGACGTGTTGGTGGAGATCCACACGGCATCCATTCCCTCGCGGTCCGCCACCTGTACCGCCTTGATCTCCGGCCCTCCATCGCTCCCAATCGTCCCAAGGAACGCAATATCGGACCGCTCGACAAGCTCACGCGCCTTCTCTCGTATCTTCGCCTCGTTCATGCGTTCTCCTCCCGCTCGAACTCGATCAGATTGTCGAGGATGTGCGACAAGGTCCGCTCGAATGCATCGATTTCGACCTCGCTGAGACCGCAGTAGTAGATCCCCGTCATTGCCTTCGACACCCGCTCGTACGCTGACTGCGCGGCACGGTCCTTCTCCGTTCGTCCAACGAGGATGACGCGTCGATCCGTTTCCGATCGCCTACGAGCGATGTACCCGGCCTCCTCCAGGCGATCGAGCATGCTGGTCAACGTCGACTTGCCGAGCGACGTCCGATTCGCGAGCTCCCGGATTGGAATTCCATCCTCCTGCCATAGCACAAACAGGATTCTGCCTTGGGCCGGGTTGATCTCAATCTGATGCTCCTTCAGCATACGCGAGAAGATCCGCCCCGAGAGACGATGGATCTTCGAGATGAGAAACCCTCCCCGGCGGTCGATCTTCATCGCCGGAAATCAAGCGCAAACGTCTCCGACCCGGTCCACCCACGAGCGTTCTTCGGAAAGAAGCGCAACAGCGTGTAGTCCGGATCCTCGGGACATCCGGTCTCCGGGAAGTAGACCTCCCAGCCGTCCGCCCAGACCGCTTCTCTGATCGCCGCGTCGTCTACGATCTCCGCGTCGCCGACCAGAGACATGCCGAATCGCCTGTCCGGATGACGATAGTACAGTCCGATTTTTGGGTCCGCCTCGATATCGGCGCGCTTCCTGGACGAGGTATTCGTCGCGATGTAGATCATGAAGTCATCCTCATGATCCTCGTAGAGATGCATGTGATCGGGATACTCCGTACGGTTCCTGAGATTGAGCATGGCACGGATCCGTGGATACCCCTCGACCTCATTCGCAGCCAAGTACACTGTATCTGCCATCGCCATCAGCTCGAGACACACCAGCCGCAGCTCCTGATCGTTCATTCCCGCCTCCCGATGTTGTTCGATATCGTATCGTACGATATCGAACTATTTATTGCAAGCGGGCCAGCTTTCACATCCAGGATCGGGTTCTCCACAAGCGTACAAGTTGGGCTGGCTCATCCGCGCAAGTTTGACACTGCACATCGATGCATCAAACCTGTCTTCGCAACTCCATCTCCTTCGGTCATCGACTCGCAGAAAACACAAGACTCCAGTCCGACGGAGACAGCGCAGACGCGAGACGAAGAGGCGCGGCGCCCGTTCGTCCTCGACT
>Ga0180431_10001175_pt1 | contig 36763 bp, 42 predicted proteins | sample SS_ome_11_FD_132459 | JGI IMG/M metagenome (GOLD analysis project Ga0180431, IMG submission 132459) | Hypersaline lake sediment archaeal communities from the Salton Sea, California, USA - SS_1_MS_1 metaG | ecosystem: Environmental > Aquatic > Non-marine Saline and Alkaline > Hypersaline >... | reverse complement strand
GCGAACACCATGGAGTCCCGGCGCGAGATGGCCAAGGGCGCTCAGAAGTACGGCAAGATCGCTGAAAAGAAGATGGAGGAGTTTGCCGATCTTGGTGTGGTAGGCGCGGACGGCAAGCTGAGCAAGGAGTTCTTGAAGAGCCTGTCTCCGGAAGCCGCGCAGCTTGCTGGGGCCATGGTGGGCGCAGAGAGGGCCATGGCAGGAGGAGCGTTCGCTGACACCACGGACGAGGGCATGGCCATTGCTTCCGGAGCCTTCTCCGGTGCCGAGGAGCAGTACGGTCGGATGGACCGGTTCCTTGCCAACGCATCTTCTGCTCAGCTCAAGGAGATGGAGGAGTCGTTCCGAGGCGCCGAGGGCGGTGCCTTTGGTTTGCGGGCGGTACGGGGCGAGATGACGGGTCGCCGGGCGGCCATGCGGGCGACGAGAGGGGGCCGCGCCGCCGGGATGGACGCGGCTAAGATCTTCGGGGGCAACAAGAAAACCCAGAGAGAGGTTCAGAATCTTGTTGCGTCCGGAAGGGTTGAGGAAGCCGTAGAGGTTCTATCCGCAGAAAGCGGAGCCGACTTCAGTACGGAAGAGCGCGACCAGTTGCGCAAGAGCCTGATCGAGGCCAGCGGAAGCAGTGCAAAGGCCATCCGAGGCAAACGGGGGGAGCTCCTCGGGTACGAAGCCGGGGAGAAGCTGGAAGGGGACGAGCTGGCCGCCACGATCAAGCGAGGTCGCGCCGGCGTCTTGGAGATTGGGCAGAAGAAGGCGGAGGAGAAAGAGGCCGCTTCTCGGCAAAAGGACGCAGAAAAGGACCCGAGCTACAAGATCTTGTCGACCATTGAGCAGCACCTGGCCGTGATAGCGGAAGATAAGACCGGCAAGAGATTGGGCGAGTTGATCGATGCGCAGTACCAGTCGGCGAACAAGATAGTGAGCGCCATACAAGAAGAGAAAGACTAGATGCTGTCGAAACTTCATCAGCCAACAAGTCCGTTCCCTGACGCAGTGCAGTGCGGGGCCTGCCGGGTCGAGGACTCCTTCAAGCTCTACAAGAACGGCTACGTCTACAACTTCGTGATGCGCAACCAGGTCGCAATAGAAGATCCGCACATCACCCTGATGAAGGCGCTGGCGTTCCAGATCCGTCATTCCGTGCCGTACCCCGGTGGTGTACCATCGAGGACGCTGCGGGACTTCCTCATCAAGACGTCGGTGGTAGCTGTATGAACCGGTTCTGGGAGAAAGTAGAGAAGTCAGAGGATGGCTGCTGGGCCTGGGTTGGTGCCCTCAGCTCTGGATACGGCTCCTTCAAGTACGGAGAACGTAACCACAAGGCTCATCGAGTGTCGTGGGCGCTTCACAACGGGCCCGTTCCCGAAGGAAAGTGCGTCCTCCACCACTGCGACAATCCCAGATGCGTTCGTCCTGATCACCTATACATAGGGGACAAGAAAGACAACGCGCAGGATAGAGAGAACCGTAATCGGTCGAATCACGCTGTCGGCAGTAGGCACGGCAGGCACACCCATCCTGGCCAAACGTGCGGAGCTAGGAACGGTAGGGCGAAGCTGACGGAGCAACAAGTTCGTGAGCTTCTGAATGCGCACTTCAAGCAGGGCATGAGGAAGACGGATCTGGCTCGGCAGTACGACTTGAGCAAGACGACCGTCGGCCACATTGTGAGCGGTAAGCTCTGGCCTCACGTAGAAGGAAGGGTATAGCCACGACCGTTTTCATCGAGCTCACCACGAACGCCTTCGAGAAGGTGTTCAAGGACCAGTCGAGCAACAAGACGGGAGCTCGTAGGGGGGCTGGAGCCGACTCTGTTCGCCGCCCGCTTCGGGGGCTCGAGGTCAAGGACGACACGCACGCCGTCATCCGTGTTCTTCGATCGACCGGGCAAGAGGTCCCGCTGGTCACTTCCAGCTACTTGGGCGGTGAGGGCCCTGCCTATACCAACTTCATCTTGCAGAGTGTGTCGGAGCAACGGCAGGAAAAGTCGCAGATCGTCGAGACGTTCGGCGAGGACTACATCTTCTTCTTCGGTGAGCGTCCTCGGATGCTGGCAGTAGACGCGGTGCTGCTCAACTCTTTCGACTTCAACTGGGAGGCCGAGTTCTGGGAGAACTACAATTTGTACCTCCGAGGCACCAAGTGCGCCGAGCTCGGGGCCCGCGTCTACTTGTTCTACGACGACAACATCGTCGAGGGCTACATGATGGGGGCGCAGGCATCGAAGAGCTCGCAGATCCCCATGCAGGTGACCATGAGCTTCACCATGGTGCTCACCAACTACTCGAACATCTCGTTCATCCGGTCCTCGAGGTACCCGGTTCGTCCGATGGCCACCAAAAGCTACTCGGAGAACAACCCGGAGGACTACCAGGTCATCGGCTTGGACACTTCGAAGAACCCAGGGTGGCTCCAACCGAAGAGGCGCACTGCCCTAACACCAGAAGACAAGTTCCGAGAAGCACCAGTCGACAGAAGGTTGAAGAGTCGTACGGACATCACCGATAACGTCGACGAGTGGACAGGAGACCGACGGGTCATCCCTCTCGACTGGGAGAGTATCCGCGACGCCGAGCGGGCGGAGGCAGCCAGACTCGAGGACCAGGCCATCATCGAGGCGTGCAAGCGCGGGGCACTCGCGGACAACCCAGACTTCCTACGCAACACTGGTCTTGCCGGCGCCGGCGCCGGCTCCGCCATTCGCTCCCAGGTCGGTGTGGGGGCAAGTGCCCGGGCTGGGATAGGCGCGGGGGCAGGCGCTTGGGCAGGGGCAGGCGTCAACGCGGGCGCAGGCGCAGGGGCATACGCCGGAGCGGGCGCCTGGGTGGGCGCCGGCGTCGGAGCGGGTGGAACCTGGTCGGGCTCCGGAACCTGGTCGAAGTCGAGCTCGGGCGCGGGCGCCGGCTACTACGGCGGGCAGGGCGTAGGCTACGACCCCTTCAACCCGTTCATCACGAACCCTGGTGGGGCCATTGGCTACTACGCCGGCGCGGGCTACTACGGGCCCGGACAGAGCGGCACACAGGGCTACGGCTCTGGCAGCGCGGTCGCCAGCCAGGGTGGGGGCTACGTTGCAGGTGCGGGCGCCGGCGTCGGGTGGACCCCGGGGCAGGGCGTGTCGTCGGGCTCGTACGCGTACTCTGGGCAGATCCCTTCGGAGAACCTGCCGTCGAACCAGAACTACTCTGGCAGCGCATGGATGCCCTACTCCACTCCGCAGGCCCCGGCCAGTTCCAGCCAGCGCGCTCAGGGGGCCTACTCTGGGGGGTTCTTCGGGGGCAGGTTTGGCGCGCAGGGCTACGCGGCCGCGGGCTACGCGTCGAGCTCGGGCGGCGGCACGGCGTCGCAGCAGTACTACGCCGGCGCGTACGCAGGGTGGGACCCTATCAACGGCGGTCAGTCGTCGACTTGGAGCGGCAAGTCACCCACCGGCCGCGGCCTGCCGCCTGGGCAGCCCGGCGGCGGACTGTTCGGCGTCAGCGCGGTTCCTGGCAATCTCGGAGGTGGACCCATCGATCCGAGGACCGGCAAGCCCTGGTCCACCAACATCATCAAGGGCGCCTACAAGCAGGGCGCCTCTCAGTCGAACCCCTATGGGCGCGTTGACCAGGCCACCTGTGACGCGTACCGAGACGCAGGAATGCTATGACAGCCGTCGCCAGCAGGCTGAGTATTCGGGCCTTCATCGAAGGGGCGGAGGTGCCGGTCGTTGCTGTTCAGGTGAACTCTGCGCCGAACAGCGCTATGGCAGCAAGCCTTCAGGTTCCTCCCCTTTCCGAAGGCCTCAAGATCCTGCCCCGTTCTCTCGTCCACGTCTTCTTCGACGACTTTGCTGGTCCCCACATCAACTCCGAGTTCATCAATCAGCAGGCCAACCGTCCCGAGAACGCCACTACCCAGATGATTCAGGACGAAGGGACCATGGCGGGCTACCGCTTGCTGTACGTTGGGGAGGTAGTAGGGGTGCAGTGGTCCAAACGCGCCACGACGCGTTCCCTCGTTCTGCACCTGCTTGACCTTTCGAGCTACTGGGATACGGCGTACCAGTGGATGAACACGGACATCTTCGGTCCGGGGTACAAGGCGGTCTTCTCCGGGGGCGGTACCGACATGTTCACCGACTTCCTCGCTTCCGCCAGTGAGATCGTCACCGGGCAGCTCAATTACGGCATCCGCAAAGGCAGCGTGCAGTACCCGGCCCTGCGCGGTCTTCTTGGTGGCATCGTTCGGCTGCTTGAGAAGATCGGCGGCTCGTACATGCAGGGCAACAACTACCCCGGCTCGAACGCTTTCTTCTCTCTTGCCGAGCTACGGCTACATGTCACCCAGATGATCAGCGCGTACGACAAGGACCCGACCGCAAGCCGGCTGCTCGGGGGGAGCTGGGACGGGTTGTTCGGCCGCACGATCGGCAACCTTGGTGACCACACGAACATGCGCCAAGTGATCAACGCGCTGGCGCCCGCCATCTTCCACGAGACGTACGCGCAGCCCTGCCCGCTGTACACGCCGGGCTCCGGAGGAACCGTCAGCGGCTACAAGCGCACGACCGTCATGGCCAGCGCGCAGACGCAGGTCTTCGCACTCAAAGGGCGAGAGCTCGCTATAGGCATTGAGGAGCTCATCAACCGTCTCGATGTTCCGAGCACTTCCAGGGCGTCGATCCTTAGCACCATTCGGGGCTTGACCAATCAGTGTCGGGTGGCCTCCAACACGGTGCGGGACAAGAATGCCAGGCAGGTGCGCCAGCACTTCAGTCAGGCAACCACGAAACTGGGACAGGCGGCAGGAGCGGCCTCGAGGTGGAAGCCGGGCACTCGCGCGGACACGCAGCTCAGGTCGCATCTGAGCGCGGCGGCCTCGAAGCTGCGTGCCATCAAGAGTTTGACCATCAGCGAGACGGCCAAGAAGGACGCCATCCCAGCACGGCTGCACCAGCAGATCATGCGACCGGACATCTGGTTCGGGCCGCCTCCCCGATGCAACGTCATCTTCCCGGAGCACTACACGCAGCTCGACTACCAACGGATGTTCTTGCAGGAGCCGACGCGCCTACTGCTCAAGACCCACGAGGAGTTCTACGGAGAGGACGAGCTGTTCGACAAGTTCTACTTTGCTCCGTATGCCAAGGGCCTGAAGGGCAAGAACAAGAACCTGCTCGTCAACATGCTGCGCCGAGACATACTCGAGCACGAGCTGTACACCGGCATCCTGCCCGTCTACGAGAAGATGGGGGAGTTCAGCATCTTCGCTGCACAGACGGGGGCAGTGAACGGCAAGCGCGCGAAGGTGGGCGCTGCCCAGCGCACGTCCAACTTCCTGTACTTCAAGTATCGTTTCGAGCCCCGCCAGCTCTCAGTTACCATGCGGTTCAACCCGTACATCGCGTGCGGGTTTCCGTGCCTGGTCATCGACAAGTACATGGACCAGGACCTGATTCAGAGGCACAAGGCCATCATCGAGGAGAACGGTGGAACCTTCCCTCAGGACCAGGCCAAGTACTTCGGTACGCACTTCCTTGGCAACGCCATGAACGTGACCCACTCCCTCCAGCAGGACCGCGGTGGCATCACGTTGGTGCAAATGAACTACGCCAGGCAGGCCGACGAGAAGACCGAGTTCCTCGGGATGCACCAGGGCGACGACCGCGTGAAGTCGTACAAGCGCTACGAGAACGATGCCCTTCGCAAGACGGACGTGGCGTCGACGACGGCGCCGAGGATTGGGTCGCTGGGCCCGGCGTTCGGTCAGATCACGCAGGTCGTGGACGTGACCGGGGAGTTCGGCCCGCAGACGACCGGTGGCACCTCGTTCTTCCCATCGCTGCCCATGTACTTGTCTCGACGCAAGGGCGAGGCCGCGCTTCCGCAGGTGCAGGTTGGAGTGGCGTTGCCGGCCCGAGCATTCGGCCCCGACGTGGAGAAGCTGTTCGACTTCCCTGACCAGATCGTCAAGTTCAGGGCGTACCGGGTTACGGAGGAGATACCGCGGTACCGACGGGAGATCACCAACCTGCCTCCGGAGGAGCTCATCCGGCCGGGCTGGTACGGCGACATCTGGCACCCCGGCAACATCGGCAAGGCCTACCAGTTCTTCTTGGCCACCGGGTCCATCTGCGACCAGCAGCAGATCCTCGATGCCAACGGGCAGGAGCCGGCGCACAACACGGCGACGGACGGAGAGGCCACGGTGGTCGACCCGCTCGACGCGGAGGCCTCCACTGGCAACGAGCAGGAGTTCGTGGACACGGCGCCGGCGGTTCTGTCTCTCATGCGCAAGTACGGCCTCGACAGGCAGGGCAACAAGGTCAACTGGGTTCAGGTGCTCGATGGTGTCGAGTTCCTCATGCACGTCTACTCGTACGTGAAGCAGAACCCCGAGATCAGCGTCGACGACTTCATCCGCAGCTACACCTGGCGCCCCATCGCGACGATGCTCGAGATGTTTGGGACCCCCGACTTGGCCTACAAGTACGACCCGGACGCCAGGGCGCAAGTAGTGGATGAGGGGATCGAGGGGTTCCACAGTCGGGCGTTCATGCCGAGGGGCATGAGCTTCGAGAACTTGAACGGCAACCAGTCTGGTGACTTCTCGGGGGACATCTTCACCCTTGTGCCTACAGACGTGGAGAAGATGATCGGCGTCAGCAGAGACGACAAGTCTTCTCTGTTCTCCATGCGGGGCGACGTGCGAAAACAGAAGCAGGACGCGGTGCTCGAGTACCTGTCCTCCCTGTTGTACGCCAGAGCCATTCTCGGGTAGCCTGCCCATGATGTACGCGGGCATGAAAGAAGAGCTGCTGGAGATCACCAAGGCCGCGGCCTGCAGGGCGAGGATGACCGTCGCGCAGACGCGTCAAGGTCGACGTCCAATGCGGGTGGAGACGCTGCTCAAGAAGGACAAGGAAGGCTCCTTGTTCAAAGAGTCAGGCAGCTACGCTCTTGAGGCCGGCGGGCCGCAGGGCACTTCTACTCCCTTCCCCGATGAGGGGCTGAAGGGGACCCCCATCGCCCTTCTTCGTGGGAAGCCTCGCAAAGGGGACGTGCCCAGCGTCAAGGACGAGATGGGATCCGTCGATCGAATCGACGGCCGAGGCAGCGCGTACACTCAGGTGTCCCCCAGCACACAGGTAGACGGGGTCGAGATATGAAGATCGCAGAAGCGCTGCTGAAGATTGCGAGCGACGATCGCCCGCCGACCGTGGAAGAGACCCGCGACGCCATACGCCGGCTCAAGCGCATCAACGAGTCGGACCCGTCGCTGGGCCACAAGCTCCGGTACGCCGGGCTCGGTGCCGTGGCCGCGCCCGTGATGGCGGCTATCACCGGGGCCATCGCCGGCAAGCCCTCGTTGTCCGGGCCGCTGAAGCAGAAGGCGCGGCAGCTCGCCGCCCAGTCCGTTGGCGGAGCGGCCATGTTCGGCGCCATTCCTATCCTGCGAGGTCAGATCGACCGGCAGATGGAGCGGAGCAAGATCGAAGACTTCCTCGAAGGGCACAAGAAGACGTACGTCACACCGAAGGGGAACCTGCGGCGGCTGTCGGGCGGGCGTGCGGACCTGTTCCGCCGCTTGGCGGCGAAGTACCCCGACGCCATCGAACCGGAGAAGGTGGCCAAGGTCCTGACCATGAAGGGGCGCAAGCGGATCAAGGAAAAGAACTTCGCGATCCCCTCCGAGAGCGGCCCCGGCGGCACTGGCCGATACCCAATCCACGACGTCACGCACGCCAAGGCGGCCATTCAGATGGTCGGCAAGCACGGAACTCCTGAGGAGAAGGCCAAGGTGTACAACGCCGTGGCCAAGAAGTACCCCGGGCTGGCGACCAGATCATCTGTCATAGACAAGGCTGCCAGTGCCATGACCGCTGAACTGTTGGAGATCTGCCATGCCTGCCTGGGTTCATGATCGCGCTCAGCACCTGTTGGCCAAGAACCCGAACATGCCCAAGAGCATGGCGTTCGCCTTGGCGACGGATCAAGGGCACGCTACTGGGAAGACCCCCAAGAAGTACGGCACTCTGGAGGGGCGCAAGCGGGCCAAGCAGAAGTACGACAAGCCCCGCAAGGAGTATGTGAAGACTCCGAACCCCGGCAACTTGGAGACGCCGAAACTCGAGAGTAGGGAGAAGACCGCCATGTACGACTTCATGAAACAGGAACTGCTCGAGATCACACAGGGCAGTCAGGAGAAGACCGCGTCGGGGTGCGTCATCGACTTCGACAACGACGGCAACCGAATGGGCGTCGAGTGGCACGAGGATGCGCTGGCCCGCATCATGGGTTTGCCTCGAACGTCCGGCTCCATCATGGGCAAGACTGGAGCTGCTCGTTGGGTGAAGGAGCTAGGCGACCCCGCCGTTCTGAGGGGCATGAAGGCCCGGTTGAAGTCAGTCATTGGTCGTACGCATGAGGGGAGCAACTACGGCGACTATGTCAAAGAGCAGGGCACTAAGACGTTGGATATGATGGCGAGTAGGGGCAAGGGCGGTACAGGTCCTGCTGGCGGCAGCTTGACCCGCGGTTTGCGCAAGCAGCTGAATCCGGGGGCTGTTGCGTCCAACAAGGGGTCCATCGATGACCTGGTCAACGCCAATGCGTCTGCTCAACAGGTGTCAAAGAGAAAACACTGGATGCAGCCCAAAGAGTTCCGTAATCAGAAGACCTCTTCAGTCAAGCTGTCAGCCATGAAGGAGGCGTTCAAGCGCTCCTACTATCACGGCACAGGGCCGTGGGGGCCGACGTTCATGAAGACCGACAAGATGCCGGACCCGTCCCGGGTCGCACAGTCGCAGATGCCCGCCCAGCAGGCCATCGAGAACATGAGCGGCAAGGTGGCCGGGGCCGCGATCACCCCGGCGGCGCGCCTGGCAACTTCCATGCAGGTGGGTCGCCCGCCGGCGGCGCTGTCCAAGGTCGGGCCAAGCGTGGCGCAAGTTGGTAAGATCAAGGGGCCTGGTTCTGGTACGGCGCTGCCCGGCGCCAAGGAAGGAGGCTCGGTATGAAGGGCAAGGTAGAGCAAGCTCCGATCAACAAGATGGCCGCGCTCAACGCGTGGCGAGAGACGGCTGACCGACTCCAGAAGGAGGCGATGAAGCTCAAGCCGGACACGCTTCGGCAGAAGGTGGCGGCGCTCAAGATCGGCCAGTGATCGGTCATAAGGGCTGTGGAGGTTCCACATGCCCCGAAGAAAGAAGAAAGAGAAAGCAGCAATGGAAGACGGCGACCCCAGGGAAGAGGAGAAGGCGGCACAGATGTTCGCCCAGGGCCTCATGGGCGCTTCTTCTACACCCCCACCACCCCAAGTCGACCCAGTGCAGCAGGTAGCTGCCGACCAGAAGAAGCTCAACAGGAGGCAGCAGGACCTGGAGCTTTGGCACAAGTGGGATCAGGGCGGGCGAAAGCCCGAAGACCTTGCGCCGCTGCTTCAGCACTTCGAGGGGATGAAGCAACAACAGCTTCGCACCAAGAAGTTCGGGCCGCAGGTGCAGCCAGATGCGCTCGCGGCCGAAGTGGACAAGCGGATGATTCAGCGTCTCGAGACGTTCAACCCGCGGTACGGCACCGCGCTGTCCACGCATGTGTTTCCCGGCATCCGCTCTTCTAGCCGTTGGGGTAACATTCACGCCAACACCCGCGCGCTCCCGGAAGCTGACATGCAACAGATCAGCCCTCTGCAGGCCGCGCGCGACGAGCTGCATGAGCAGCTCGGCCGGCCACCCACCCACGAGGAGATCGCGGCCCACGCGAAGATGCCCCTCAAGCGCGTGAACAAGATCCTCACCTCCGCCGATCAACGAGACGTCCTTCAGAGCTCGTTCGAGGCGGACCCCACGCCGCGGGCCCAGCCCCGGGACGTGGAGATCCGAGACCCCTTCTACCGAACCCTTGAGGGCCCCGAGAGGGAGGTCTTCGCTCACTGGTACGGCCTCGACGGCCGCCCCCAGATTCGCAGCGGAAAGCAGCTCGCCAAGAAGCTCGGCAAGAGCGAAAGCGAGATCTCACACATGCGGACTCGTATCTTCAACAAGTACAAGTCCTACCTCTGATCCCCAGCACAAGTAGACCTTCAACAGCGGCCACATCGTGGCCGAAGGAGACAGCTATGGCCATTCGAATGGTTCACCACGACGGGCGGAACTATCAGGACGCGGTTTCGGAAGCCGCCAAGCACGCCCGAGGGAAGATGGAACTGATGCTCGAGCGTGGTGCGCAGCGCACGAAGGAGGCGATGGAGCGCGTCGAAGCGTCAGTCCCCACAGACTTCATGGACAAGGGCAAGGACCTCGAGTTGGAGCTCAAGCGGCACGAGGTCGAAGGCAAGACGATCTTCAACCTGCTCATGCAGGGCAAGTACGTGCCGGGCGGCACCACCATCCACCGTCACGCCCTCGGTCAGATCCGGGAGCGTTCGGGCGCCCCTGACATGAAGTACATCGACCGGATGCTCGCCGGCAACGAGGACCAGCAGGACCGCGTCGTCGACTTGCTCAATGAGCATCTTCACAAGGACGTCGGGGACGACCGCAACTTGGTGCGGACGGTGAACTCTCAGGCGCTCGGGTTCTTGTCCGACCAGTACAAGCGGTTCGACAGCCCCTCCCTCTTCAACCTGTTCCTCGACGTGGCGCAGAAGAACGGCGCCGTGCTCGTCGGGGGCGACAGCACGTCTATTCGGCACACCATGCGCGCCTTCATTCCTCACGTCTTTGAGCCCGTGAAGGACGAGGTCCTTTGCATCGGCGTGGAGATGCTCAATGGCGACTTCGGCGGTAGCCGGTTCGTCGTGCGCATGATCATCAACCGTCTGTGGTGCACGAACTTGGCGACGATGATGCACGGGATCAAGAAGACGCACATCGGCGCCAGGCTGCCCGAGGACGTCGTGTTCAGCGACAAGACCATGAAGCTCGACACGGAGCTGCTGGTCAGTGCCAGCAACGACGTCATCAAGTCGATGCTTCAGCCCGAGCGGGTCGACGCGGTTCTGCAGGCCATCAAGACGGCCTCCGAGGCGGAGCTCGAGTGGCGGGACGCGGAGAAGCTCCTCGCCAAGCATCTGCGCAAGCCCGAGCTCGAGATGGCGCAGCAGATGTTCGAGACCAAGCAAGACGACCCGACCGGGCCGGTACCCCCCGCCAAGAGCTTCTACAAGGCCGCCCAGATTCTGTCGTGGCAGGCCAACCAGGTGGAGGGCGAGCGGCGGCTCGACCTGATGCAGGCTTCCGGTCAGCTCATGGACAGGTTCCTGCCCAAGGCCGCCTGATTCTTGAGCGCGGCCGCCGGCGCTGGTAGTCTTCACCTCGGAATGGCTACCAGCGCACGGCTCGAACGACTGACGCAACTTCAAGCCTCTGTTCAGAAGTGGGCGGACAACAGACGCGAGAAGATTCAAAAGATCATTGATTCCCACAAGAAGATGTTGAAGTCTCGGGGTAGTACGGCCAGCCGCGCCTCTGAAGCGGCTGAGTCAATCGTGGTCGATGAGATCACGGACTTCCTATCGTGAGGCCCCCGATGACAGAAGAAGTTCCCAAGAAGGTGATTGAGGACGCGGACAAGTACCAGCTTTTGCTGCTGGCCAGCCAGTACCAGAACCTCCAGCTCCAGCTTCAGGTCTTGCAGCGCGACGCCCTCACGGCGCAGCAGCAGATCGCCAAGAAGCAGCAGGAGCTGGTGGACTTCCGAAGGCATGTCGGGGAGAAGTACGAGGTCGACTTGACCAAGATGACGCTCGACCCCGAGACCAGCGAGTTCGTTCCCATCCCGGCGAACATCCCCTTCCAAGTGCAGAAACCAGAAGGTGCAGGATGAGAGTTTACCCCGGCGTCGCCTCCTTTTCTCTTTACCTACCGACTTCCGATTGGGAGGGGAGGTACAACGCCTACGGCGTGGAGGTCAGCCGGGGCAACAGCGGTGTGTACGAGCCCATGACGGTGGGCGTGACGTACTCGCAGGCCAGCTTCCAGATCCCGGAGCTCGTGCAGTACGACGTGGCGGGCAGGAATCTGGAGCTGCTCGTCAACGGAAGCCAAGAGGTCACCGTCTCGTTCACGAGTCCTGACCCTGCGGACGTGCTCGCCGCGTTGGTGGGCGCGGCACCCTCCATCATGACGGCCGAGAACGTGGACGGCAGCATCGTCGTCAGCACAGTCAGCACGGGCATCGGGTCGTCCCTACAGATCGTCGGCGGGGACGCGGCGCCGGCGCTGTACCACGACACTACGGTGCCGACGAAGGTCTTCTACGGCACGGACGCCCATCGCCCCCTTACCGCGGGGGTGCAGACCTACCAGTTCGTGGACCCGTTCCGCTCCGACACCAACGTCTACCGCTTCTACTACTTCAACACGCTCACCTCGGCCCGCGGCCCGCTCAGCCCTGACTACTCGGGCAGAGCGTCGTACAAGCGGCCGCGCGAGGAGATGATCGTCGGATCGCTCGAGCTGCTCGATTCACAGGGCAGGCCCAGGACGAACAAGGAAGTTCTCGTTTACGTGGACCGGGACCCGTCGAATCGAATCATCACGCCCGACAAGGTGCAGGCGTGGACCGATGATACCGGAACGGTGTCGTTCCTGTTGCTGCGCGGGCTCGAGTGCACCTTGTCGATCGTGGGCACCGGCCTGATGCGCAAGATCCGGGTCCCCGCGGAGGGAGAGACGTTCAACCTGCTCGCGCCTGAGGTCGGCGTCGAGCCGGACAACTTCCAGGTGCAGGTACCGAACATCCAGGTGGGCGCTCGAAGGACTTTGTGATGGCTGAGGTGGTCATCTTCCATCAGGACCTGCATTCCAGGGCCGCGTCTGGCTGGAAGCACAAGACCACCAAGTTCGCCCCTGGCACGTCCGTCAAGTACTACCTAGCGCGCTTCCCCGGGCTGTCCGGATCGAGAACGAACAGGCAACTGAGGGTAGGCAAGTTGCAGGAGGGAAAGAGGGTCTGGGTGAAGGTTCGGACGAGCTACGTTTTGAAAGAGGGGGAGAACATCGCCCTCACACCGAAGGAGTGGTGACCCATGCCGTTCGTCAACGTCAAGCTGCACACGGTCGAAAAGCAAGGCACCCACGAGCACATCCCGAACGTGTCCGTCCGCCTGTTCAACCAGTGGGGCAGCGCTCTTCTGACCATGTACGACAGCGGGCCCACCGGCGTCGTCGAGACCATCGTGCCTACGGAGCTCGGCCCGTTCACGGCGCGCATGTTCAAGATCGGGTACGCTTGGGGCCCGCCAGTGGCGCTCGACATCACTGAGGACAGCGAGTGGGATCTGTACGGCGAGAAGCTCAAGGACCCGGTCTCCGCAGACCCTCGCGTGTGCGTGGCCAGCGGCTACTTCCGGGACGCCACGAACCAGCCACATGTCGGCATCGACTTGCACTTCCTGCCCGTGTTCGACCCTCTGCTCGTCGACGGCAACGCAGTGCTCAAGGAGCGCACCCTCGTGCACTCGGACGAGGACGGCTACATCGAGATCCCATTGATCCGCGGTGCCCAGTACGAGGTGACCATCGAAGGCATCGACGAGTGCACGCGACGGATCAACGTCCCCGACCAGTTTTCTTGCAATCTACCGGATCTGCTGTTCGCGTTCGTCAAGACAGTCTTGGTGGTGCCGAACCCGGCCGAGCTCGCCGTCGGCGCCGCGCTCGACTTGGACGTGACGGTCCTGGCATCCAGCGGTGTCCCGCTCGATGGGACGGCCACTTCTGACGTCCTTTGGACCTTGGAGCAGTCCGTTACCAACCCCGTCGTCGGCATGAACGTCCTGCCGGACAAGATCACGCTCACGGGGCTCGTGCCCGGCGCCGCCCGTCTCATCCCACAACGGATCGACCAGTCCATCATCTCGATCCCCTATCAGCCGCTGAATCTCCAGTCGGTACCCATCACGGTGATTCCATGAATCATGAGGACATGTTCGAGAACCCGGCCCTGCGGCGAATCCCCATGGCGCCGGCCATCGCTGCTCTGCGCATCGCAATGAGCCACCCACCCACGCACTACGTCGTCTCGCACGCGGTCATGAAGCTGCTCGAGAAGTGGCTGCTCACGGGCAAGAAGGAGCCGCTGCTCCTGCACATGAACACGTTGCAGGACGAGGTGGAGCGTGCGCGCAAGTCCTTCTTGGTCTGGGAGAAGGAGCCCGATCCTCCCCCGGTCAAGAAGAAGGGCGTCACGATCAAGCCCAAGAAGCCGAAGGGCCCCTTGTACACGTACATGGCGACCAGGGCCCTTTTGTGCGCAACGACGGTCGCCATCAACGGCAACCCCGAAGAGATGGTGGACATGCTCGAATGTCTCGACGACGTCCCAAGCTCGTACGGAGACTCCGATGGAGAAGACGCCGAGTCGCTCACATCCGTGCTCGAGAGCCTCGACATGATCTTTCATCGGAGTCACTGGGCGAAGATAGCAAAGGCTTCCTAAGCCTCCCGTCCGGGCAGCCGCTCGCGACGTACAGGCAGGAGGTCTCCGACTCCTTCTCGGAGGAGTATCCGGAGCCCTTTGACCCTGAGCACTACCTGTATCACGCCCGCTTGTTGTGGGTGGGCGTGATACGTCGCGCCATTCGAGACTGGGTGCTCAACCGTCGGAGCAAGGTTTTGTCCAAACGGGCCGTTGCTCGCGACGCGTACATCTGGCTCTTCGTGGAGGGGCCAGGGCACCCTCATTGGCGCGAGCGCGGGGAGGAGGGGGTCATCATGAGCTTCTTGGGCCTGTGCAAGGCCATGGACCTGGACCCCGTGGCTCTGCGAGAGGGCATCAAGCTGCTCGACAAGGACAGCATGAAGAGCCGCATGTCTGAGACCAGGCAGAACGTGTCGGAGAGCGACTCGTACAGCAGCTCCGTGCCCTGCCTGTGCCACGGGCTGCTTATCGACGACGACGAGTTGCCGAGCGATACTTCCTCGGACTACTACGACTACGTCGTCGGCGAGGACTAGATGCCCTACACCACACAAGAGATAGAGGATGCGGTCGCCAAGTTCCTGCGCCCCGAGGTACGGCACCCCGTGGATGCGGCGAGCGGGGTACGCAAGACGGACGTGTCCTTCACGGACCTGCAGGAGGCGGCGGCGAGCGTGTTCGTCATGGAGCCGGACTCCGTCTTCTACGTGACGTACTTGGCGTCGAAGAAGACGGTGAGTCCCGTGAACACGCTGCGAGACGACGTCCAGGAGATCTACGACCAGTTCGACAGTCTGCTTCGACAGCCTCCGCAACCCCTCGACGACCTGAGCACCCTGGCCAACGCGGCCTCTGCCCTGACGAAGATGGAGGCGGTGTCGAAGAACTCCGCCCCCAAGAATCTGTCGACCGTGTCCTCCTACGCGCTGTACGAGACGAACGTCAACCAGTTCTTGGAGAGGATCAAACCCAGCATCGTCCACAACTCGGACGTGGTGCAGACCACCAAGGATCTGCGGTCCACATTGCCGGGGCGCGTCGCGGGGCTGTCGGCTCAGCTCCAAGACATCACGACGCGCGTCCAGTTCATGCACGCGGCCCTCGACGACTACCAGGCGCTCAAGCTGCCCAGCGTCTTGACCACGAACGTGCTGACGCGTGCCCGACGGCTCGTGAACAACCGCTACGTGGAACTCGAGAGCAAGACGCTCGAAGAGAGGCAGGAGGGGCTGCGGGACCTGGCACTGGAGCTCATCAGCTCCAAGGGCGTCGTCAGGCAGCTCGGGCAGTTCTCGTCGCCCACGGATCGGGTGACCATGGTCGGTTCGGCCAGCGGCTTTGCCGACGCCGACCACCCGTGCGAGCCGGCGAATGTGGAGACCCTTTCGGACCGCCTCAATGTCCAGGCCGCCGCCAATGTCCTGACCTTCGAGCTCAACGGCGGGGCCCCGTTCAACGTGACCTTGCCGGTGACTTCGGACGAGATCGTGTTGCGCGGAAGCGCGTTTGAGCCCTTCAACATCAGCGGGGGGACGCCTGCGCACATCGAGCAGCGGGCAGTGCAAGCGCCGTACACGTTCTCTGTCCTGTCCGAGCTCCACCTGACGGTGAGGACCGCTACTACACCCACCGGGGACTTGCAGGTCGACATTCCTGCCGGCACCTACACGGACGGTCAGTTGGCGGCGGTCATCAACGGCGGCATCACTGCGTCGGCTTTCGCTGGGCAGTTTTTTGCCTTCGCGTTGGTGGGCGGGGGCTTCGCTATTGAGTCGTCCGCCCTTGGCCCTCTCAACTTCATCGCCGTGTCGAACGGTGCTGCAAACGCCGCTCTCGGTCTGACGGCGGGGCAGAACGGCTCGGGCACGCTGGACAACAGCTTCATGGAAGTGCGAACAGGGGTCAGCACGGCCTTCATCGCACTGACCACGGGGGTCAGGTCTGCGCAAGACGTAGTCGATGAGATCAACGCGGTGCTCATCCCCTCCTCTGTGAGCGCCGAAGCGCGCGTGGTTGAAGTGTACCCGTCGGCGGGCAACAAGCAGTACATCGTCGAGGTCTTCAGCTCAGACACCGCGCCCGGCGCCGATCTCGAAGTCACGGGTGTCCGAGAGTCTCTCGGCATGCAGGGCGTCGCGGGGCGGGGGGACGGGCTGTTCACCATCGACTCTCTTGAGGGGGCGCTACGAGGTTCCGCAGCGCTCACCGCGGAAGTCGACATCGAGTCGGTGGAGACGTCTGGGGCCCGTAAGCTCGTGCTCACGTCGAAGGACACGACGGCCAGCTCGGCCATCTCCGTGTCCGGTTCAGCCGCCTCGGCTACGTTCTCCACGACCATCAGCATCGGCACTTCTTCGTGGGTGCAGATGTCGGACCCTTCGAAGGAGGTGAAGTCCGGCGACCTGTTTCAGTACCGAGACCAGCTCGGCAACTTGGTGCTCGAGGAGCCTATCGTGTCGGTGAGCGAAGACCTGCTTCAGCTCACGACTCCGCTGCCCGTTACCGCGACCGTTCCTTTCACCCCCGCGCCCGTCTGGGTGACCATCGCCCGCGCCGGCAACTCCGCCTTCACAGCCTTCCAGGCTGGGTTGGAGCTTTGGATGTCGCGAGACTTCACTCAAACACTGAGTGAGCTGACGCGCTACGCGAACGCCACGCTGGCCGACAAGAATCCATCAAGCGCGGAGATAAGTGCAGTGAAGGGGCAACTACAGGTGATCCTCGACGCCTTGGACGCTCTCGTTCCCGTGCTCGAGGGCTACAGCATCAGCAGCTCTGCTGGTATCACCGACCTCATCCGCGACTACTCCGAGAAGGGGGCCGACCGCGCGCTCGACACGCTGCTCGAGTGCCGGTTCGGCGACTTCTTCGGCATGAGCGCAGACGACTCTTCTTACGCCGGCAACTTGATGTCCGGCCTCCGGGACCTGGCCCGCATGGACTACCCCATCGACCGGCGCGATCGGCTCCGTGGGGGGGAGGAGCGGGTGTTCGCGAGAACAGAGGGAGAAGACCCGGAGTTCGAGTACGACGAATCCCAGCTGGATCCAGGCTTCTACAGCCCGGACGAAGTTGGCCAGCCCGACACGTTCTAGTAACCAGTACAACAGAAGGAGGAAGACATGGGCTACTCTGCTCAGATGAGCAAGCTCAATGCGGAGCACTACGTTTGGATCCGGGAGTTGATCACTCCCCACGCTACGGACGCAGGCATCGGCCCCGAGTTTGACCTGTACCGCATCTCCAGCACCGGCCCTCCCACGAGCCTGGTCACTTTCACGGTCGGGGACGCCAGCGGGTGCATCGACGTGACTTTCCGATCACAGGACATCGAGTAATGACCGACGACGAGCGCGACCTTCTACGCTGCGCGGCGCTGCTTCGGCAGTTCGTGACAGAGGCTATGGAGCAGCTGGGCGCGCCCGGTAAGGACAACGTCAAGGACGCGCTCAAGTACCTCAAGGACCGGCAGGTAACCGCTGTTTACCCGCTGGAGCCCTTCGATGACGAGGACACCGAAGCCGCGGCTCACCGCATCTTCGGCAACTACATCTACAACCAGGTCTTCGATAGACCGCCGTGGAGAAGAAAGTAATGGCAAGAATCATCACCAAAGAGCAGTTCTTGGCCCACGCGGCCGTTCGCGCTCTTCTTCTACCGATGCTCGTCACAGACCCTGACGAGTCCGACAGGCGGCAGCTCCTGCTCGCCCGCGCCGACAAGCTGATCGGCCTCGACCCCCGGGACCGCACTCGCAGCACTTCCATGAAGGTCGCCGAGGAGATCCTCCAGATGTTCGAGGGCGAGATCGTGGGGGAGTCCACACGCCCCGAGCAGCCGACCGTTCCGGAGGGCGCATGATCATCCTCCTCGACTGCGACGATGTCCTTGCGCAGTTCACCCAGGGCGTCATCGATGTGCTGAACGCCAAGGGCGGCTACGACTTCGACATCAACGACTGCACCGACTGGGACATGGCCCATTCGTTGGGCATCTCCAACAACTCCGTCTTCGGCATCGCCAGCGAGGAGGACTTCTGCACGAACCTCAACATGATGCCGGGCGCGCAGGAGGCGGTGGAGAAGCTCAAGGCGTACGGCCCCCTGTACGTGGTGACTTCCCCCATCCACACCTCGAAGACTTGGCAGTTCGAGCGAACCAGGTGGCTCTGGGAGCACTTTGAGATCAGGGCGTCGAACGTCATCCATGCCAGCGCCAAGCGACTCATCCGAGGTGACTTCTTCGTCGACGACCGTGCTGACCACGTCGAGGCTTGGCAGGAAGAGAACGAAGACGGCTGGGCTTTCGTACTCGATGTGCCTTGGCCCCGGCAACAGGAGGTGCAGGACATCCACAGGTGCAGAAACTGGGATGAGCTGTTGATGCACGCCAACGAGTGCTGGGAGAGGGAAGGGAAGCGATGATCATCGGACTGACTGGGTACCCGCCCGGCGGCAGTGGCAAGAGCACCGTCGCCGACTTCTTGTGCAAGGAGTACGGCTTCGTCGAGGTGGCTTTGGCCGACCCCCTCAAGCGCATCTGCGCGCAGGTGTATGGGTGGCCCGAAGACGTTCTGTGGGGGCCGAGCGAGAACCGCAACGTACCGGACCCGCTGTACCCTCGGCACAAGTACAATCCCAAGTTCTCGACCAATCAGGACGGGGTACCGGGGATATACTTTGACACGTACGATGGTCGACGGTTCGAACCGCAGTACCTCACCCCCCGCCACGCGCTTCAGCAGATCGGGGACTGGGGGCGCGGTTGCTACGAGGACACGTGGGTGGACATCGCGCTCCGCGACTGCAAACGGCTGCTCGGCCCGCAGAACCTCAAGTACGACCGGAAGCGCGGGGTCTACCTAGAGGACGATCGGCGTACCTGGGACGAGCAGGAGTACGACGACATCCGCGGGGCCGTCATCTCGGACGTCCGCTACGACTCCGAGGCCAGGGCCATCAGGAACACCGGCGGGAAGATCTGGGCCATCATCAGACCCGGCGCCGGGTTCAAGGGCGAAGCAGGCAAGCACTCTTCGGAGGCGGGCATCTCTGAGGAGCTCGTAGACTTCTGCGTCAAGAACGACAAGGGGTTCGGCTGGCTCAGGCAGCAAGTGCGGACTCTCATGAACCAGGAGAAAAAGAATGCCGAAAGTAGAGGAGTATGACTGCCAGAAGTGTGGCGCGTGCTGCGCCTTCTTCGTAGAGCCTGAGATCGAGGAGTGCAAAGACCCGAAGCCGGGGGAGCTGTACATGAAGGCCCGCCCGGCGGTCCTGAACGCCCCGCTGTTCAAGAGGGACCTAGAGCGGATGCCCAAGCGCATCCGGCAGCAGCTCGTCAGGTTCAGCAAGTTTCGTAGGCGGGACCCCGACATGGACCAGGTCGATACTGGGATGCGGCTCCCGGCGAAGAAGACCAAGTTCGGCTACGCCTGCAAGTTCTTCAAGGGCGAGATCGGTGGCCCTTGCTCATGTGGTATCTACGCCCACCGACCGTTCCACTGCCGCTACTTCATCCCCGACCCCGACAACCCCGTCTGTGTGCTCTCTCGCACGGCCTTCGGCCTCGAGAAGAAGAAGATCTCGGAGTGGAAGTGCGGCGGCTGCAACAGCTACCAGCACATGCTGCTACTCCCGTTCATCAAGAGGCCGCGCAAGTCCCGGACCCAGCTGTACTACGAAGAGGTTCGGTCCGGTCTGAAGAGGCCCGCTGGGGACTACATCAAGAAGAGTCTTCGTACTCTCGAAAGAGAGGGGAAGGCGCCGAAAGGGTCGAAGTATGAAAAGGTCTTGGCCACCTGAGCCCGTCAAACCTAAAGCCTTCGACGAAGGCTACCCCTGCTGCGACTGGTCCTTCACCGTCGTGAAGAACTGCACCTGTTGCAGGCACGGGGACGGCCCTTGCGAGACCTGCGGCACCACCAACGAACGCGACTACAAGCACAAGACGAGGGGAGGAAAGGGAGTCGTCGCGCGAATCCCGAACAGAAGAACATGACCTACGAGCGATACAGACAGGAGCTCGAGTACACCGGGGCCCGCTGCGTCATCGGCATCGACGAGGTCGGTGTCGGGGCGTGGGCGGGGCCCGTGTACGTAGGCGGCGTGCTGCTTGGAGTCGACACCGTCATCCCGGGGGTGAAGGACTCCAAGCAGCTCAGTCACGAGCAGAGGTGCGAGCTGCGCAAGGAGATCCTCAAGTACGAGTGCATGTGCAAGTCGTTCGAGCCCGAGGAGATCGACGTGCTCGGCATCCAGACGTGCATCGACTTGGCCGTGCGCATCATCGCGGGGCGCCTGAGCAAGTTCATGCCGCGCGAGCACGTGCTCGTCGTGTTCGACGGCGACCGGCTGCCCCGCGACCTCAACTTCGCCGCACCTCACTCCGACATCTCGATGCAGGCCATCGCGCTGCCCAAGGCCGACACGTTCGTGCCGGCCGTCAGCGCGGCCAGCATCATCGCCAAGGTCAACCGCGACCGAGCGATGACCATCGAGCCTGACCCCGGCTACGGCTTCGCGGACCACAAGGGGTACGGCACCAAGCAGCACCGCGAAGCACTGGACCGACTCGGCCCGTCCGACTTCCACCGCTTTTCCTACAAGCCCGTCGCCGAGTCTTACCGCGCCCACAACAGCTAGGAGACAGCATGATTCAGTTCTTCGAGACCGCCATGGGACGGCGGTTTTACGAGAGCACTGTGCCCGAGCTCGTCGAGCAGCTCAAAAGACTCAACAGCAACATCGAGAAGCTCATCGAGCAGAACAAGGAGAAAGAAGATGTCGAACACGAAACTGGTCCTCGTTGAAGTTCGCGAGGTCATCTACAACTACCACACCGTCACCCTGGAAGTGCCCGACGAGATCGGGGTCACCGACGAGCGCATCAAGCAGTTCGCGGAACAGCAGTTCGGGGAGCACATGGAGCTGTTCGACTGCGACGACTCGGAGCAGCAGGAGTACGACTGCACGATCATCAAGGGGATCGACAAGGAGCTCCTGGAGCAGCACCGGAAGCACGACGAGAGAAGCATCACGTTCTCGTGCACGTTCCGGCGTTGGCACGAGGCGACGCCGCTCGTGGAGCTCGATGCGGCCAACTTGGCCAACGCCACTGGCTATCTCGGGGACGGAGAGCGCGGTGTCTACTACCGCATCAAGGAGATCAGCACGTTCTTCTACGCGTCGGCGCTCATCGTCACGCCCGAGGGCTCCGAGTACCTGTTCAAGGACTACAAGTCCGGCAACGAGCTCAGGCTCGTCGACCACTGCCAAGACGAGTGCGGGCACTGGTGCAGCCAACACGACGTTGAGGTGGAGCCTCCGCCGCCGCGGTTCGGGGGAAGCGTCGAGCAAAGCGCAAGCCCAGCCTACCGACCGACGACCGGTTCGGCCTGCTCGTGGATGGAGAGTTCTGATGTGGAGCGGTAGCACCATCAGGCATCTACAGGACGAGGCGGCCCGCAAGGCCGCCGTGTTCGGCAAGCGCCCATACGTCCCCTTCGACCATGACGAGATCGATCGGTACGGCGACGAGCCCATCCCCTTCCCCAACATCGGAAGCTACGACCCGCCCGGCTGGGAGAAAGCTGGAGACGAGAACGGGGACATCATCAATCTGTTCGTGGACAGCTCCGGGTGGGGTAGCCCGTGCGAGTCCGCCCTCACCCTCGATCAGCTCAAGCAAAAGCTCCACGAGCTCCAAGACAGCGACGAGACCTACGGCTACGCCATCACCGAGGTCGGCCAGTTCCAGTTCTACATCACCGCGTTCAAGAGGACCGGTGAGCCCGAAGAGGAAGAGGTCGACGAGGAGGCGGCTGAGAGCGCGTGGGAGTATGAGAAGCAGCTCGAGCATATCCGTGACGGGGGCCTGTCGATGCACCTCAGGTCGGACATCACTGCCGCGGAGACTCCGGACGAAGAGGAGGACTGGGCCCACAAGGTGTGGCGCTGGCTGTGGGAGAACGACCAGGAGGCGTTGATCCTCGTCGACGACTACAGCTACATGCCGAACCTCACATGGCGCCGCGTCCTGCCGGCCATTGTCGACATGGACATGCTCGACCCCGAGTCGGACTTGATCCTGCGCGATGTGGACCTTGATGGTTACCGCTTGCTCATGTGCGACTGCCGAGAGCCTCACCGGCAAGGCAGGCCCCAGCAGGCCATCTACTACCGGCTGGTTCACCCAGACGGCTGGATCGTGTTCGAAGGCTCCGACTTTGGGGCCAACGAGACCGACAGCGACGACACCGTTCGAAGCCTCATCAGCTTCCTCACGCTGCGGAAGGGCGACACTGACGATGAGTACTTCAAGGACTACACCCCAGAGCAGCTCGAGTGGCGGGACTCATCTGCTGAAGAGCTCAGCATGTGGGGGGTGGAGCCCGAACAGCTCGAGGACGATCCATTCACCATGTACGAGGTCGACGGCGAGATGACCGTGTTCAAGCCGTGGGGCTACGAAGGGGCGGAGAAGGGCCGTGAGTAGGAAAGACTACCGGGCTCTGGACCCCGCCCTAAGCGAGCAGGGGTGGGAGGTGGAGTTGACGAGCAACGGGCACGTCAAGGCTACCCCGCCGGGCAAGGAGCAACAGATTGTGCACTACTCCAAGTCCAGCGACCCAAGAGCGTTCAAGAACACCCTTCAGAACCTTCGAAGGTCGGGGTTCGTGTGGCCCTGGCCCACGGAGTCCTATCGAGTCTCTGACGGCGAGGAGGCGGAGGAAGAACAGGAGGAAGTAGAAGTGGAACAAGCAGCAGAGGCACAGGTGACGGATCTGCCAGTGCTTGATCCGGACCGACTCTACTACGAGTTGAAGGAGGCCCGAACCTACGCGGCACTGGCGAAGGAGGCGCTGGAAGAGTCCAAGCGCAAGTTCGAAGAAGCACAGAAGGCCCTTCGGGGCTCCGAAGAAGAGTACGAGCTCGCCATCGAGCAGATGAAGACCTGCAAGCATCTGTTCGACACGGCGTTCCACGAGGAGAAGCTATGAAACAGCGGATGAACGCCTACGACGAGAAGGTCCTACACGAGTTTCTCGACAAGAAGGGCATCAAGACTGGCGGGCCCACCAAGAAGGTCCGGGTCCGTCTCGCAGCTCTCACACGAGTCGAGTACAGCTGTGTGCTCGAGGTTCCGGCGAACTACCCCGAGTTCGCTGGCGAGCTGGTCGACCACTTTTACGCCGACGTGGAGGGTAGCGAGTACAACGAGGACCCCGACTTTTGGGAGAAGGGGCACTGCTTCGTGGAGGAGGTGAAGGATGGGAAGGACGGGCAAGAGGGCGGAGAAGGTTGAACCGGAGACCCTCAAAGAGATGCAGATGCGAGGGGGGACTTGGGCAGCCTACCAGAACCACGACATGGGGCACTCGAACTTGGGGCACATTGTGTGCCTGCAGTACGGTCCGGGTTGCACCTTCGAAACGCCGCCCGAACGCATGCCGGACTCGCCGCGGATGGGCGTCATGTGGCGGTATGGCCTGATCGGGACGGTGAACATGGGCACGGGGGAGATCGAGCCGAAAGGAGGCAAGGATGTCGTACTACACGCTGGTAGGGACTAGGGCGGGCAAAAGCCCGGCCGAAGACTACTTCGAGATGCCCAATGAGGAGCGGCCGGATGACGGTTTGCTCGTGCCCCTTGGGTACGAGCCGTGGCCTTCCGCGAACTGTCCGGATTGCGCGCAGAAGGGCCGTGAGCACCCGCTCGTTTGGGCAGAAGCTGGGTTCGTGCCAGGGCACCGCGTGTGCCTTTGGTGCGGAAGTCACTTCGAACTGACCACAGACCGTGCTCTCTACAGAGAGGAACACTTGCATGCGCCTCGCGAAGACACCGCCTCTCTGTGGGTGCTTCGACGCGCGCGGTTCTACAGGAGGAGAGGATGAGTGAGTACCGTTGGTACGTGCGCCAGATGTGGATCGGCGTGCGAGTGGCGGTGCCCAAGCCCTGGATCACTTCCGACTACCATGCCAGTGAGCTCGTCGGCGTGATCATCAGGTCCGGCCACGTGCGGGCGGTCGGCCACTTCTGCCACACGTACGTCTCGTATCTGGGCAAGAAGCGGTACGCCGCCGGCGCCGAGGATCGCATCTACCCGTTCCACTCACTGACGCTCGAACCGGGTGAGGAGCCCAAGAAGCTCGAGCTCGTCTTCATCGGCTGGTGCTCCGACAAGGATACGCCAGCCTTCATCACCGGATCGTTCACGCCATTGAGCCTGGTGGGGGCGGCCAAGGACCCGGACAACGTCGAGGTCATCCCATCAAAGCTGTGGCTTCCGCAGTGGACCCCCGAGTACCTGCGGAAGATGTGGGAGACCCAGGGGGTGCTGCGAGCAGTAGAAGAACGCCAGAAGGAACTGTGCCGGCGCGGGCTCAATGAGGTGAGGCGCGAGGCCGAGGAAAGGAGGACGCGTGAGCTCGAACAGGAATGACCACTCTTGGGTGACACAGGAGATGTTCGACAAGAAGCTCGAGGAGCTTCTGGACAAGGAGACCGGAGGTTCGCTCCTGATGATTCCAGGACTGTACGAAGTCGTCAGCGAGCACTTCAACAACGCGGTGCTCGAGGCGTTGGAAGAAGAAAGAGACCCCAAGATGGGGCTCGAGCGCGGGGGTCCGGACGACGAGGACGATGACTGGGAAGACCCGGAGGACCCGTGAAGGCCCCCCAGTGGCACTTCTACGTCCTTCTGTGCCGTGACAACACCTACTACGCCGGCATCACCACGAACCTGGAGGCCCGGCTCCGGCGACACAACGACGGCAAGGGGTCGAAGTACACGCGGGTCCGCTTGCCAGTTCGGTACGTTTTCCACATGACCTCCGAGCACATGGACGAGCGCTTGGCCAAGCGCGTCGAGGCCTCCTTCAAGAAGCTCGACAGAGGAGCCAAGGAACGGTTCATGAACAGGGAGGGGAAGACGTTCGACAGGCTCACCCGGGCCCTCGGATACGCCTGCTGTACCACCTTCGCCTGACGGCGCGACGGGGGCGCGACCCGCCCCCGTCTTTTTAGCTACTGCTTTCTGTCGTTTGGGGTGGTACGCTGCCGACGACGGAAAGGCGCAGCGAGATGGGCTACGAGGACGCCAAAGCATTGACTTGATCTTCTTTTCTATCTACTCCATACTGCTCAGAAGATGACACAAGAAGGCAACAGGTTGTCCGACGAGGAGCGCAAGGGACTGCCCGCTCGCGTGGACATCTCCAACGCCTACGCGTTCATCAAGGGAAGCGAGGCTCAAGACAGTCTTGCGGCCCTCACGTTCGACGAGATGATGCAGAGGCAGGTCGACCGCCTGGAGGGAAAAGACGGCGGCCGGTCCGCGATCGAGCGCATCACCGAGATCGAGAACCGCCTGAACGCAGTCGTCGAGCAGGCGAAAGAGCAGGAGGAGAGCGATGTCGATGCCGAGGACAACGTCAACACCGAGGCGAACCCCAGTCAATAATGGGGTCGTTCAGCGGCCCGTGGCAGTGGAGCAAGCCCAGCTCGAGGTGCTCGGCCAGAACTACCACATGCGGCTGGAGAGGTCGGAGGATCGGGTGAGGGCCGAGATCGACGCGGTCGGCATCGACCTGTTCGGCTTCTCCGTCGAGCACGTCCGGTTCAACATGGTCGCGTCCATCACGGCCCTGGCCAACTACTTCGCCAAGAACCGCCTGTCGGACCTCGCTCACTAGCCGGTTCCTTTTGGCGCCTTCGCCTTTCTGGTAGGGTAGACGCACCGTGACCGTCGACTTTCAAGTAGTCTACCCGCAGGACATCGTGCAGCTCACGCAAGTCAAAGAGCTGTTCGGCTATGACCCCAGGGCACTGTTCGTAGAGGGGAAAGACTTCCGCCGAGTGGAGGAAGTGCGGATCAACGACCAGATCTCCCCTCGGTACTCCATCATCTCGAAGAACCAGCTGGTCGCGCAGGTTCCCGATTCTGAGCTGGACCGGGACATCGATGAGGTATCGGTGCTGTCCGCGCGCCTCACCGTCACCCCAACGAGCATGTTGAGGTTTCGCATAGCTACGGGTGCGGGCTCTGGCAAGGTCGAAGGGTTCATGCGGCTGCTCCAGCTGTATGTGAAGGTCCTTCTGACCACCCCCGGCACGGACATCTGGATGCCTGGGATCGGGGGTGGCCTTCTTCAGAAGGTGGGAGGCACGGTGAGCAGGAAAGATGAGGGGCGCGGGCTCATCTCCGAGGCCGTCATCTGCTGCGACAACACGACGAGACAGATCATCGCCCTGCAGGCCCAGCAGCAGCTCCCTCCGGAGGAACGTCTGCTGTCGGCGAAGGTGGTCGCATCCGACTACGACCCGACCCTGCAGATGCTGACCGTCAGTCCGAAGATCGTGAGCCACGCCGGCGTGACCGGCTACGCCACGCTCGTCCTTTGAGGTAGGCATGGCACTGCGAGACTACGAGGCGTTCCTCCGCGAAAGGCTGCAGATCTGGGATCCCAATGTGGACGTGTCCCCGGGGTCCCCGATCGATGTCGAGGTCATTCAGCCGCTGCTTGGGCGGATCGGCAACGACCCGTTCTCGTCCAACCTTCCTCTGTTCATTCGGGAGAGGTTGGCGCAGGAGTGGCCGAACATGAACACGTCGGAGGGCAGCGCCCTCGTGGACCTGTTGGTCAAGGGCTCCGAGCTCATCTTCGACCCGGTCGTCCGGGAGACCAACCGCATCGCGCTGTCGCAGTCGCTCAAGGACCCTGAGCTGCTGACCACGGAAGAGGCCGACGCCCTGGCCGCCAACACGTTCTCCAACCGGACCCGGGGCGAGCTCGCTGTCGGCAAGGTGCGGGTGCGCTACGGTTCTCCTCGAGGCGTGAACGTCTCCCCGACCGACTACTTCCTGTCCAAGACGGGTCTTTTGTTCTACGCCACCAGCAAGCAGACCATCACGTCGCAAGAGATGCTGCTCAACCAGGAGGGCAACGAGTACTTCTTCGACGTGAACGCCATCGCGGAGGCCCCAGGTACGGCCTACAACATCGGTCCGGGAGAGATCTCCAGGGCACCGACTCTTCAGGGCGCTTCGAGCGTCACGAACAAGACCAAGTTCGGGGGAGGGCTGGACTCCGAAGGCGCTCTCGAGTTCATCACGCGCACGGACCAGGAGCTCAGCCATCGCAGCATGGGCGTGCTGCGCGGCATCATCCACAAGCTCACTGAAGAGTTCGGCGGCATCACTCGAATCAACGTGGTCGGCTTCAACGACCCGGAGATGCAGCGCGACATCGTCAAGGGCGGGGGGCTTGGGCCCATCGTCACCTCGGGGGAGAACGCCTACAGCTTCCCAGACGGCTTGAACGGGGCAACCACTAGGCGCATCCGCGTGACCGACCCCGTCGACTTTCGCCTGCTCATCGGCTCGCCGAACTTGGAGGTGGAGGACTACGTGCTGACAGTGCACGGTGCGTTTGCTGCGCCGCCGAGCATCCAAGACCTCGACATCACTCGAGTCATCAACGACCGCACACTCGAAGTGCGGCAGTCTCTGTTCGTGACGGGCCCCGACGCGCACCCGTGGGGTCTTCGGAAGAAGAGCATCACCTTGTCGAGCATCCCCGGGGGCATCGTCTTCCCGGACGGGGCGAACGGCGAGGTCAACATCGAAGACAACGAGATTCACATCGGCGGTCTGACCGACATCTACATCAAGGGCAGCTCCTTCGAGGACGGGTCCTTGGTACTCGACGCGGTCACGGACGACCAGCCGATCGCTGCCGGAACGCAGGCATTCATCCCGAACACCGCCGGCGTGGGGCAAAGGACCGTGGTCCTGCAGACCTACACGAGCGTGGGCCCGCCCACGCAGACGGGGGAGCTGTACTACATCCGAGATACGGACCCCGTCTACAACCTGTTCCGCGGCACCATCAACTTGGGCTGGGTCTTCCAGGTCACAGAGCCCTCTTCGGTGGCGGGCTTCTATCGGATCGTGGCAGTCGAGCACGTGACCGACCCTCTCGACATTCACTACGGCCGCGCGCGGTTGACCTTGGACGCTGACGCCGGCAACGGCAGCGGTGTTCAAGTCAACGACGTGGTGTGGAAGATTCAGGACGACGTCGACGTCGAGCTCGCGGAGCCGAAGGAGACGAAGATCTCTGGAAACGACTTGCAGACGGGTGTCGGTTCCGACCTCGTATCCACCGCCACCGGGCACAACTTCGACGCGCTTGGCGTGGCCGTGGACGACATCTTGCGCATCTACGACGGGCCTGATGCAGGGGACTACAAGATCATCGCCGTGCCCGCGCCGTTCACCTTGGTGCAGCTCGCGTCCCCTTTGATCACCACCAAGACCGGTTTGAAGTACACGATCTTCCGTCCGAACGCCGCCGGCGGGATGAACATGCCGCTCATCCGCGTGCAGACGATCGACGTGCTCGACTCGAACCAGCAGCCCACTGGCTCGACTGTTCCTTTTGGGGCCCCGGTCTACGCCGAGACCAAGTCCTTCTCCAACGCGTTGAGGGGCAAAAAGGTCGAGATCCAAGACGGGACCCTTGGTATTGTGGGCCGGGCCTTCCCGACGAGCCTGTCACCGGCGCCGAACCTCGACAACACGGGGGTGGAGGGAAAGGCCCTGCACATTCGGTGGCAAGTACAAGGCACCCTCGACAAAGACCCGCTCATCAGGTTCACCGATGTGCCGATGCCTGCGGTTGGTCCTGTCTCTCTCCAAGAGGTGGTCGACGCCATCAACACGCACATGTCGAACCCCGCCATCGCCGGGGTGGCCCCCGCCTACATCGTCAGCGAGAACCGGCTCGGTATCGCTCCAGTGGCCCCGTACACGGAAGTCGACAGCTCCACCGGCGGCCCGCTGCTGTCCTGCTACGAGAACTTGTTCGGAACGGGGGTCAGATGGCGGGAGCCTCTCACGTCCAGAGACGTTCGATCGGACGAGTTTCTGACACGGTACTACCCCAATCTGGGGTGGATAGATGACCGGCTTGGCATCGATAAGCGGACGGACGTGGTGGATGTGCTGAACGGCTACCAGGTCGGCAGCTACCCGATCATGAGGGACCCCTGGATCCTCACTCAGGTGGCGGACCCTGAGTCTGGCCTCATCGTCGACACGGACCTGAACCCGGAGTCGGACAGAAGGGTGCGTGTGGGAGCTCGATCCATCGGGTACGGCCGCTTCTACTTCCTTGAGCCGGTCACCATCGAGTTCAATCAGGACACAGAGGGGACCGTAAGCCTGGACGACGGGACCATCCTTACCTTCCGTCCGGATCCTCTCATCAGTGCTGTGCGCATCCCGGCGCCGCCGAGCTCGATCGAGCCCAAGGATGGGTTCGTGACCGCCTACGTTCTGCCGGATGGTACGTTCAACAGCCCGAATGCCGAGTTCGTCAGCATGGGCATCCAGAGCGGGGACATCATCCGCATCGACAGGATGGACGTTCCGGTGTCCGGCCCGCTCACTGACCCGGTCCTGGCAATTGCGGACAAGACTCTCGTCTTTTCTGTGGACGGTCACGCCGACGTGACCATCACGCTCCTGCAAACGGACAACCTGGGCAACATCGGGCGGCAGGAGCTCGCCGACCAGATCAACTCGGCCCTCGGCGTGCCCGCGGTAATCATCGACAGCGCCAATCGCCTGACCCTGTCCGGGGACGTACCTGTGGTCCTGCGGTTCGACGACGACACGGCCAACTCCGGCATCTACGCCATCCCAGGCATGCAGGCCATCGTCACCGAGGACACCAGCAACACCTCGGACATGTTCGGGGACTACCTCATCCTTCGGGTGGTGGATGAGCAGACCCTCAGGTTCAGGGCTATTCAGGGGCCGGCCGGCATCGTCACCACCTCTCCCTTCCAACACTACTCGATCGTTCGGCCGGGCGCGCAGCGCATCACCAGCACGCAGATGCAGCAGAACGAAGGTCCGGCGGGCCTGTACTACGCTGACGTGGAGATGGCGTCCAACGGCACGGGCGACTTGTACAACGTCGAGGCGGGCCTCGAGATGCAGATCGAGGGCTACTACACGTACGGCTACTACTTGAGCACGAACAACGAGGTTCTCACGTTCTCGGACGCTGAGGAGCCGGTCATGACGCTGCCCCCGGTCTACTTCCCCGTGGGCACTTCCGATGACCTGCGCAACGCCGTCAGGATCATCTTCCAGAACTTGCAGGTCAACTACCAGACGCAGAGCTTGGTGAGCGACGCTCAGAGCTACACCATGAGCGAGATCGAGCGCGACGTTTGCCAGAACCCGCTGGTCAAGCACCTGATCCCGCACTTCGTACGTCTGGACCTGGTCTACGAAGGCGGGTCGAAGGCGTCTGTGCTGCTGCCGGACGTCGAGGCGTACATTCGCAACACCTACCCCAACCAGCCCCTCGAGGCCACGGGCGTCCAGAAGCTGGCGCAGAACAGGGGCGCCACGTCGGTGGAGGGGCCGCTCGACCTCATCGCGGTGGTACACCGCACCGACCGGACGGTGTGGTTGGACTGGTCGCAGAATCGGGTCAGCACCGGCCGCCTCTCTGCCTTCATCCCCGACGTTCTGAACCTCGAGCGCAGAAGCGCCTAGCTTCCGATGATCGGGATGTCAGGCGGAACCCGTGCGGGGTTCCCCCGCTCTACCTCCAGGCCAGAGTGGGGGTCGAACAAGTTCCCGCACGAGCCGCACCTCAGTACCGCCCGCGGCACGAGCGTGCCCTGTCCGAAGATGTGCTCTTTGGACAGGAACTCCTTGTGTCGTTTGCCTCCGCAGCGGGGGCACGTCTCGTACTGCCGGTACAGGGCTTCGTACTTCCGGTTCTCTCCGGACAGATCGTCCTCATACCCTTCAATTGCCTTGCGAACCTGCTCTGGGGTCAGGGTGACACACGTCATTGGCCGATGGTATAACGGGGGGCGTAGGAGTCAACATGGCCTGGAGTGCTGCTTTTCGAATTGACCAAGTCGGGGGAGCTGGTCCAGCGCCCGGCCCGGACCTTGCCAGGACAGACCTTTGGCAGGTCCATAGGGTAGACCTGACTCCCACCATGGCCCCGCCGGGGGCCATCTACGAGTGGTCCTTCGTCTCCCGGCCGCCCGGGTCAACGGCGGAGTTTTTGGACCCCGGCACCGGCCTGCCGAACCCAAACCACGCCACCCCCTACTTCGTCCCCGACGTGTGGGGGACGTTCCTCGTACGCCTGGTACTGAATCAGGGCTCCATTCCGGAGAACGTTCTCGTTGCGGCCGTCAAGTTCAATCACGACGGGCGCGTCATGCAGTGCGGCTGGCGCTACCCGGGCTTCGGTGAGCAGCAGGACTACGCCAGCGATCCTCGAGGGTGGGCCACGGCGGTCGAGAACATCTTCGACAGCATCTGCGCTTCGCTGTCTGTTTTCATCGAGGTCGGGGGGACCAGCGCTGCCAGCGCAGGGCTTCGTGAAGCCGATCTATCTTCCAAGGACCAGAAGAGGACCAGATACCGCTCGATCGACCACACCGACACCGAGCTCGCTACTCTGGCCTCGGAAGTCATCGACAAGAAGAACTATCTTGGCGGCGTCCTGGCTCTTCTACGATACGACGATGGAGGGGACGTTTATCGACTGGCGTTCCTGGATCCGGTAACAGAGTCGATAGTTACCCACTGGTCGATGGAGGACTTGTGCTCCAGCGAGCTCACCGGGCCCATCCCGTACGCCTTGGCAGTTCGCGGCCATTACGTGGCCGTTGTTTGCGACCAGGCGGTGATCTTGTGCGATCCATCCATGGACCTCATCGTGCCGGGGTGCATGACCAACTGGCCCCCCGTGGTCACCATCCCCGAAGTCTAGGAGGTCAAGATGGCGGTCCCCTACGAAGTCATCACTTGCCCGGACCCCCCGTACACGTTCAGTCCCAACTCTCGCGCCGTCATCATCATCGAGGACGGCAAACCCCGGGTCTTCATCTCCGATCCCGACAAGGACAAGGTCTACACGGCCGAGACCTGTCTGTTGTCGGACATCACGGCCAACACAGCGGCCGTCTAGGTACTCATGGCGATTCAGGCAACCACAGCATGGCAGGGAGAGGCGGGGGATCTTCCTCAAGGCATCGCGGTCGACGAGGCGGGGTACGTCTGGGTCGCCTTGAGAGGGGCCGACAAGGTGGTGAAGCTCGGGTGGGATGCCCTGTCGGCCATCCTGTCCTTCGAGGGGCAACGCCTGACGCAGCCCGGCCCCGCGGAGCTGCTGTTCGACGGAACCTACGTCTGGGCTTCGCACAGCTACGTCGACTACGAGACGCCCGGCCCCACAGTCCTGAGCGACACCGTTTCGCGCGTCTCGGCCAGTACTGACCAGGTCGTGGACGTGCTGCTCGAGCTCGAGATCTGCGACGAGGAGGCCATTCAAGTAGGAGCTGGCCCCTCGAGGATGTGCTGGGACGGCATGTACGTTTGGCTGAGCGCCAAGGCCCACATGGACATCTTCGCGCAAAGCCTAGCAGGCTCACAAGTCGTGACGATGGACGTTCCCTTGCCCATACAGATCAACCCCGTGTCGATGGAGGTGTCGACGGGAGTACCGCCGCACTTCATGGGGGAGCTCCTTGCGGTGCCGTGGGTCCCGCTTCTTTCGGGCATCGACGTGACGACCTACCCCGTCGCCTTCGATAACATGCGGGGGCTCTGGTTCTCTTTCTACCAAGAAGTGCATGTTGGGGCAGCCACGCTGCCTTCTGTTTGCGTCTTCCGGATCCCGCAGAACTGCTCTCGTGGAGAGTACGATGAGCTGGCGCTTCGGCACATGCCGGCTGGTGCCCTTCTTACTATCTCCGACCCATCTAGTTCTGGGTGCAACATCCAAACAGAAGATGCTGGCGCCGGCGTCATCGAGGCCATGCTCGGCACCTCGGACGGTGACGTGCCAACGTGGAACGCGGCGACAGAAAAGTGGGTGCCCGGCCCTCCGGGGGCGGCCACAGACGTGCGCGTCAAGGTCACCGCGGCGGACACGACGACCGACTACCTCTTCAACAAGATCGCGGCCGGCTCGAACATCTCGCTCAACGTTCTCAACCCTGGCGCCAACGAGCAGCTCGAGATCAGTGCGGTGGGCGGCTCCGGCAGCCTCACCGGCACCTACACCAATGGGGGAGGTGTCGTCGCAGGAGACGCCGTGTACATCTCGGGTACCGATACGGTTGGTCGCGCTGACGCATCCGGCCTGTCGACGGCGCCTTGTGTAGGCTTCGCTGTGGCTGTTGGCGCGAGCGTGACGGTCCAGTATGCTGGCGAGGTAACATTGCCCAGTCCGGTTCTGGTGGCCGGGGCAGAGTACTACCTCGCCGCTTCCGCCGGGCAGATCACGACAACGGCCCCAACAGGAGCGAACAGAGTGCTGCAAAAGATCGGGTACGCCAAGAGTTCGACGGTCCTCGTGTTGAACCCGGACAACTCGTACGCCGTTCTGGCAGCATAGGTGGAGGAAGAGCATGGCACGTTTCAAGTATCTCGGTGAGCCGCCCCGTCCCAGTCTGGTCACTTCCTACGGCCCCTGTTTGAAGATTCGGATCCGTAAGCAGGACGGCACCGTTGAGACTTTGGAGCCTGTCTCCCCGGCGACTTCGTTCGTCATCGGGGAAGATATTGGACACGAGATCACCGACCCGCGTGTTCTGAGGCATATGAGGGCAGAGACAACCCGCTTCGAAGAGATCGTGTGAGTCGGAGGTAACAAGACATGGCAGACCTGAGAGCACTCGTTATTCCCACAACCGGAGCGGGAGCGGGCAACTACGCCCACCTGCTCGACGGCGACCAGCTCCAAGTTGGAGCGGGCATCAAGGGGACCTCCGGCACCAACGTGCTGGTCATCTCCGACGCCAGTGGCAGCGGAACCATTCGCGTTCCTGCCGCACAGACCCTTGAGGTCACCAACATCGACGTCGGCGGACCGATCTACATTGGCCAGAACGGCGCCACGGCCGTGCAGGTTGGCCAAGCCGGCATCACCATCGATGTCGGTACGCCTTCGGACGCCACGGCCACCATCAACTTGAACGGCAATGTCCTTACGCGTGGCACAGAAACCGTCGTCGGAACCAGCGAGTTCCAGGAAGATGCTACGTTCCAGGGGGATGTTACCTTCGGCGTGCAGTCGACGACGGAGACCGACACGGTCACCTTCGCCTCGCACACTCGCATCACGTCGAACATGATCTTCGGCCTCGCCAACCGCCGCATCGCAATGGAAGACGGCGCGCTCGACACGACAGCGTACCAGTTCACCGTCAGCGGCGGCGACGGCGGCGCGTACGATTCTGTCGCCCCCGGCGATGGTGGTGGGTTGGGCATCTACGGCGGTTCGGGCGGGGCGTACCCGGCAGGAACCGGTGGAGACGGCGGCAGCATCGTCATTACCGGCGGAACAGGTGGCACGGGCAGCACGCAGGGCGATGGCGGCGACGTCGAGATCAAGCCCGGCGCCGGCACCAACTACGGCAGCGTCATCGTTGGCCACGCTACGCCCAGCGAGGCGTATCTGCTGTTCCTGAGCAGCAACGATGTTTCTCCCACGCAGGCAGACGGCCCCGGCTTCCGCATCAGCAGCTCAGGCAACATGCAGTTCTGCAACGCCGGAGGCACCTGGACCAGCTTTGCGGCGGGCGACACCCTCCCCACCGGCACCAACGATGGCGATCGTCTCGAGTACGCGTCGGGGTCTCCCGGAAGTTGGCAGGTGGTGCAGGACATCCACATGGCCAGCACCGGCGACCGCACCATCGACGTTCGAAGTGCGGCGACGGCGAGGTCTTTGACCATCGCGGCGGGCACCACCACCACGGCAGACGCGGCGGGCGCCAACCTCTACTTGATCGGTGGGGCGGCCCTTGGGACCGGCATCGGCGGCGGCGTGTCTGTTTCGGGCGCCCAAAACGGGACCGGAGGCCCGGGCGGTTTGGTGGCGATCAGCGGCGGTAACTCCACCGCCATGGACGGCGGCGACGTCACGGTTGTCGGCGGAACTGCCGCTGCTGGGGCGGGTGACGGCGGCAACCTCACCCTTGCCGGCGGCGGTACGACCGGGGGGAGTCGGGGAACCGTCTACACGTACGGTCCTTGGGAGCTCAAGTCCTCCTCGTCCAGCGTGTACGCTGTGGTCAATCTTCAGTGCACCAATGTCACCAACAGCGCTGACGGCTACACCACCGGTACCCGCTTCCTCGACAACGTCGGCATGATCTGGGCGTACAAGGGCGACGGCTACCTCATCACGCAAGAGAACGCGGACGCAGCTTCTGTCGGCGGTCCGATGACCCTTCAGGGCGGCCGTGGAACGGGCGCCGGCGGCGGCGCGTTGAATCTGTACGGCGGCAACGCCGAAACCACTGGCGCCGGCGGCACCGTCACTATCACAGGCGGTGCCGGAGGTGCGACATCGGGCAACGGTGGTTCGGTAGCTGTGAACGCCGGAACAACCACTACCTCCGGTGCGGGCGGAAACATCACCCTCACAGCGAGCTCGGCTGCTACTAGCGGGCTCGGGGGCAACATCACGGGAACCGCCGGTAACAGTGCTGGTGCCGGCGGTGCCGGTGGGCACGTCAACTTCGACGCCGGCCAAGGTACCGGCACGGGCGATGGCGGTTACGTCAGGATTCGTGCTTCGAAGGGTGGTGCGGGCGGCAATGGCGGCGACGCCACGGTCCAGGCCGGCGATGGAGGCACCTCGACTGGCGACGGCGGTGACGTGTTCCTGATCCCGGGAGTCGGAGACGGGGATGGTGTTGCTGGCAAAGCTATCGTCGGCAGCGCGTCCATGGACCAGTCGCATCTGTTGTTCTGGACCACGGATGGCCTTCCCGACACCACGGATGGACCCGGCATCCGGTATAACGCCGACACCGACGCGATGGAGTACAACGATGCGTCGGTAGCGGATTGGACTCCCTTCGCAGGTGGTGGTGGTGGATTCGTCAACGCAGGTAGCGACGATTATCAAATCCTGTACTGGGATGAGTCGGGTGATCAGGAGTGGAAGCCCACCAGTGAGCTTCAACTCCCGAATGGGGACAATCGTGGCATCTACATCGAAGCCGATTCCACGGCGCGCACGTTGACTGTGGCGGGTTCTTCTGGTCTCGCTGCCACGAACAGTGGTGGCGACCTCGCTCTCATCGGCGGTCCCGGCAAGACGACCGGAACGGGCGGCAGCGTGCGAATCGCTGGCGGATACACCGGTTCTGGCGGAACCATGGGCGACGTCTACCTTGACGGCGGCTACTTCGACGGAGTCTACGGAAACATCTACGTCGGCAGCCTCAACACAGGCGGCACTTCGGAAGTGTTGCAGTTCGGCGCTTCCGGGGGCAACCAATTGCAG
>Ga0180431_10001174_pt1 | contig 36787 bp, 36 predicted proteins | sample SS_ome_11_FD_132459 | JGI IMG/M metagenome (GOLD analysis project Ga0180431, IMG submission 132459) | Hypersaline lake sediment archaeal communities from the Salton Sea, California, USA - SS_1_MS_1 metaG | ecosystem: Environmental > Aquatic > Non-marine Saline and Alkaline > Hypersaline >... | reverse complement strand
TTATGTAATAAACATTCTCATCTAAAATAAATTCTTTGGGTTCACGCTGTCTACCAGCAACTTCACCAATTAATAAATCAGTAAATGAATAAAAGTATATCCCCTCTTTATCCGCATTCTCCCAAATTAACAAAAAAGGAATATCATATTTATCTTTAACCAATCTTTCTGGAAATGAGAAATAAATTTTCTGAAATGGAATTACTGCGTATTGGAAGGGAAGGTTTTGAAATTGGGTTTGGTATAGTTTATTTTTCTTTGAACTCAAAATCAATTGATGTATATAATTTTTCAATCCCATCAAAAACTTCCAATTCCCTTTAAAATGCTACTAATTACAATTACTTATACCTTAACTTCCATTGATTCTATAATAACCTAACAAAAAATCAAGTTATTTTTCAACTTTTTTATTTGCCCATATACCCCTCAACTCGATATGTCTTTACATTCTGTGTTCCCCCTTTTAAGACCTCATTATATTGCCTTGTTTTCCTATCATATACGGATAAACACACGGACATCATATATTCTAAATCTTTGGTCCTTAAAACCGACTTCATTGGCCCAAATCTTCCTGTCCTTGTCTTATAATCTGGGCACTTGCTAATTTTCTTATATTTGGTTAAATTCAAATCAAAATAAACACAAACATATGAACGAACACGATGCACTTTAAAAAGAAAGCATACCATTTCAACATTTCTAGTTAAGAAAAAAGAACAATAGTCCTTCCTCCTTATACATATTACATTGGTTAAATACGCTTTCAGAATATTGATCGCCGTTTCATAAAAATTGGTACTGATTTTTCTCCGTTTATCCCGTCTAACTTCCTCACTAAATTTCTCTATCAGCACATTGTCATTTAATAAGGATAAATCTGTCTTATTTTTAACCGTAAATTCTAACCTACAGTTATTGCATTGCCCTTCATTTAATTCTTCTTTGGATAATCCTTTATCACATTTTGGACAAAGATACATTTTACCTCAACTCATTCAAATTAACACAAACAAATTCTTCTTTTTCAGGATTCGGGCAAACAATATCCTTCAAATCCCTTTGTTTATCAACCATTTGAGGGATTTCATTTAACGGCATTTCATCCACATCTTTATATTCTTTCACCTCTACAACATTCACATCTGTGTAATTCAACATCTTTTTCCAATTATCAATCATCATCTTTCCACCATTATCATTATCTGGAACAATACGTATCAAATCCAAACCAAACCATTCTAAAATTAAACTGATCTTTTTTTCCGATAATTGGTTATTAAGGACAGCGAACGCATTGTATCCTGCTTGCCTCATCCGTATGGCATCAAAAACACCTTCTGTGAAATATGGTTCATCTTTTGAATAATCGTCCATTAGTCCCCAAATACAGTCATCCAATGAACTACCCTTTTTATACATAATCTTTATAGAGGGATCTATTGGAAAAATAAACCGTTCACCAATATTCACAATACTTTTGCCATGAATAATAGGAATCGTAATACTACGTAAAGAATTATTGTAGCCAATATAATATTTTTTAAATAATTGTAAATCAAATTTTCTCCTTGTGACAAACTCCATAATACATTTGTCCGCATTACTCCAATCCAGACTATAATTATAACTCAATTTATAATTATTTATTTTCCTCTCATACTCTCGGTTATGAACAATTTCCGCAACCATATTATCATTTCCAAGTCCAGCGAATTCTAATAAATAATCCTCAGCCCGATCACGTTTCATATCCTTTAAGATTGAGATTAAATCAATAATAGTGCCTTTTGCATCACAACCAAAACAATGATAAATTAATTTCTCTGTACTAAGTGAGCAACTAGGGTGTTTATCGACATGCAATGGATTGGGGCATTCAATCCTATATTCCTTGCCTATCTTCCGTATATATTTCATTCCTAACCCATCAACCAATAGCCGCTCACAGTCTATATGTAGGGCAATTTGCTCTAAATCAATCATCCTCTTAACTCCAATGCTTGCCTAACCAAATAATCAATATACCTTCCCTGATCCTCTGTAAGACGTTTAGCACGTTTATGAAAATTATCAATACCACATATCGCATCAACCATTTTTTGATCCTTAAATAAGTTAATATTAACCAACAAATACTTCAACTTATCATCCGCACTTGCACTTAAATCAATTGTTGGTATTTTATCAACTATTGGTATTTTGTCATCCTTTGGTTTAACCACAAATCTTCCCATACTCTTTCTGCCCTCACAAAGAAAGTAATTTGGTCGCTTACAAAAACCATCACTCTCATTAATAAAATATCTACATTGCAATCGTAATCCTTTATGTATATCACAATTCATTTCTTCTCAAATGCCTTCTCTGGTATACAATCATCAATTCCATTCATTTTCATATCCGTATTCTCCACAATTTCCACATCACCATGACACCACATTTTTATAATCACTTTCTTTTCTGCATCCACATAACTGGTTTCCATTTTGGATATTGGTTCTCCACATACAGCACAAACAGGCCACCTTCTCTCATTTGTAATGTTCTTTTTATTCAATACTTTATTCAAATCTTTCATGACCATAACCGTTTCCAAAATCCCTTCTTTTTTGGTTGTACAACAACAGGTTCAACTTTCTTTTCTTCATCTTCCTCCTTCATTAACTCCTTATAATTTTCCTGATTTGTGCCCTCAAGTCGTTTGTGTCTCCTCATAACCTGTCTTCTAATCTCTTTTATTAAATCCTCATCAACCTCTGGCACTTCATTCACAGCGGTTAAATTACTTTCCCTTTCTACCACTTTAACCATTTCATCTAAGGTTAAATCACAATACTCATCCTCCCAATCTGCGATAAAATAAAACCTATCATTTTGATAGGCATACTTTCCAAACAAAATAGGATCCTTTTCCTTAATCTTTTGTTTATTACTCTTTAATTTCTCCCCTGTGTAGTCTGTATACAAAACCCACAATTCATCAAACAATTCCTTCTTTTTAACCGCTCTAATCTTATTTCTCACACCCACTGGTACGGTTCTTGGAAACTCCTCAAATTTATCAAATTTTATAACCTTATCCTTCACGTTGCTGATATATTTGGTTATAACATTCTTTTTCACCCAATATTTGAATCCACATGCGTATGCTTCACTCTCCCTTGCCACAACCGCTAACATTAGGGCTGTGTGTTCATGGAGTGTGTGCTGCCCTAACTCTTTTGATTCCTGTACTAATTTTTGGAGTTTTCCAAGCCGTTCCTTTAACCTTGTCATCTCCAACTTATTTAATTTCATCTTCACAAAATTAAAATACACCTTTGGACTAATGGGTAAACGTTTTGCTCCATTATTTTGTTTATATTGGAGTTTTCCCTTCAGCCCACCCCTCGTTGTGAAATCATCACTGGCAACAACTATATTTGGTGTGGTTGAAACCGAAATTGTGCCAGCCGTTGTTAACTCAGTGGAGGAAGTGCCTGTGCTATCTATATACCATCCTGTTGAATCCATAAGTTCCCTCCTAAATTCCATTTTTATTCACTAAACCTCATCTGTTATTGAGGTGTTTGCAGGATAAAAGGTAAATGTAACCTTTTGATTTGCCCTTCCCTGCCTCTGTTTGGCAACAATAACCTCCAACTCCTCAAATGCGTCATATGATTCCGGTTCATCCTCCTCTGCCTTTTGGTAGTATTGTTCCCTGTAGAGAAGAAGCACATTATCCGCAACCTCCTCAAACCCACCACTATCTTTTAGTTGAGAAAGGCGTGGTCGTTTATCCTTTGATCTCTCCGCAGCCCTTCCAATCTGCACAACTAAAATTTGATGAATATCTAAATCCTTTCCCATTGCCTGCATTGTGTCTAAATTTTCACTTAACATATCTGCCGTACTGCTATTATAGCGACTTTGCATCTTCATTTTCTTAAATAGGTCATAACCAACAACTTCCACTGCATATTTATCCTTTAAAATTTTTAGATCCCTCTTTACACCTTGGATTGTTTGCGTACTGGCTGTATAGAAATAAATTGGTAAATTCCTAATCAATTCCTTTGCTGCCTTTTCTGCCTTTCTATCCTCATCTGTCATTTTCTCTCTATCTTTAATTATCATCTCCAGTGGAATACGTGTTCTAATTGAAACCATGCGGTCAAACATACTTATATCATCCATTTCAAAATTATATAGTGCTACTGGAACCCCTAACATGCCTAACCTAAGGAATATGTTTGCTATTAATGCTGATTTTGCCATCCCCGGTCTACCTGCAATTATGGTTATTTTCTTTGCACTTAATCCATCCGTCATGATATTGTCAAGTTTCTTGTACCCTGTTGTTCCAAATATTAATTTTTCCTCTCTTGCCTTTAACACCACGTTATGCTTGTCATCCACTATGTTTGAGTGAATAAACTTAAATGCTGTATCGGTCGCTCTTTCCTCAATATGGTTTTTAATTACACTAATTTCCTCTAATAAATTCTCAATTGTGACTTTCGGGTTGATTAAAGACTTTGCAAATTCCGGCAACATCTGCACTTGTAGCATGTCTTTAACCTTATCTGCCTTTAATTTCCTAATATGAAATTTATAATTTTCCTCACTCACCTCTCCATTAAATGTGTTTTTCACCTTTCCTAAATACTCAATCTTGATTTTCATTCCATGCTCAAACCGCTCTTTAACGGCATCTATGCTATCAATATTGATTTCAAGATTCTCATTGTGTAGGTAGTTTATGCACTCAAATATGGCTTGGTGGTTAACGTGTAGGAAATCACTTGCTATGGTTTCATGAATTAGGATTTCTCTGATCTCATGGTTGTTTAAAGCACTACCCAACAATAACTGCTCATTATTTGCATCATGTGGGATGATTCTTTTTACTTTAAACTCATCCTTATTTTTTCTTTGAAACCCCATTCTTACCTTCTTTAAATTTCTTCCAGCTATCTAAACTATAGTCCCCATAAAGACGTACTTTTGTAAGACTATAGACCATTTCGGAAACAAATGTACTACTCTTACTTAAATCCTTAAATGGAATATTTGAGGTTAAAATACAACACCTCCGATAATGTTTTCTTCTCTTTAGCATATTCCGAATCCTAAACAAAGACATTTTTGAAATATCCTGCTCATTCAGTAAATGAAATCCATCAATAATTAAATAATCACATCTGGTCATATTTCTAAAAAGATCTTCCACTTCCTCATTTGGATTAAATGATTGTTGTGCAACTGTATTTAAAATCAATTCCTCCGCTGTCACATAAAGACCACTATAGGCGTATTTTTCCATTATTTCTTTCAGCACAATACAGGCTAGGAGCGTCTTTCCGCTTGCCTTCCCACCTATAATTAATAAATCTCCATTATTCTTTCTCATATATTCCTGATCGTTTATCCAATCATTTAATTCTTTAACTGCCTTTTTATTTTCCTTTTCCTTCTCTTTTCCAACCTTTGGGTAGTAATCATTCCAAGTGAAATGGATATAATTATCAGGAATTTTACTTTCCTTTATTAATTTCAAACCCTTTCTATAATTCATCACACAATCACAATCTCTTTTATATTCACCCATCATATCATCACGAACTATTTTCTTCCTTGTGTCATTACACATAGAACAATGACCAATTGGTATAATATCCCTTAAATCATTCATTTATCACACCTTCTAAATCCATTGAATCCTCTCCATCAATGGCGTTTATTAAATCCTCATTTAACTCATCATTCAATTCTTTTTTCTTAAAATTAATATCACCATAACTATCAACGGTTTTACTTGAGTTTAAAAGAAAACGGAAGAATTGTTTTATCCTCCCATTACAATTCGGTGGAATATGTTTCCGATAACTCTTATACTGAAATAACGCATCACGCAACACATCTCCACTATGTTGTCTGATCCGTACTAAGAAACGAGTGGCCTTTTTGGTGTCAATTCTCAGTTTCAAAACCAACAGGAGTTCCTTTAACTCTCCCTCCTTAATTTTGGTCCTCTTCATAATGCCACTAAGGAGTTTCTCATTCACCTCTTTATTCTCCTTTCTTGTGTCTACTTTATCCATCATTCCTCCTTAGGTTTTGTTTTTTTTCAAGAGACCCACCCAGTTACTGGGTACCTAGGTAGCCGAGCAATCCATCCTTCTTTTTTTTTAAAATCAAATTTTCCTATCAATATATGGGTATATTTTTTTATATATATATTTATACTAATATTTATAACTACTACTACGTAGTAGTATATAAATCTTAGTATAGAGAAAAATAAATCATGATGAGAAAATTTGATTTTAAAAGAGGGATTGAATACTCGGTGTAGACCTTTTTTGACCTCTATTTTTCCTAACATATTTTCACCTCAAAACCTTGCCCATAGAACCATTTTTTTATGTTCAAAATACCGTATTTGTATCTGTTCACTTCCATTAATTCCTCTGTGAATCTCTTATTATCGAAAACCAAGTGTTGAAAGTCGTCTTTATAAAACCAAACCTTGCAATATTCCTTACCTTTATGGACTCGCCTACCTCTTCCAACCATTTGTTTTATAAGACCTTTATTGGTTGTCCAAAACGCTATATGCACGCTATCAATGTTGGGAATATCCAATCCTTCCGCAGCGATTTGTTTATTGGCAACCAAGACCTCCAATTCACCCTTTTTTATTTGTTCCTTTATTTTAACCCTTTTGAAATCTGGTATTTCACCTGTGATTTCGCCTACTTTGACTCCCATTTCTTTTAGTTTTGATACTAATATGTAGACATGATATTTCCTCTCTGTTAATATCATTGGGATCCTTCCTTCTTTTAAATCCTCCATGATGCAGTCTACAATAAAATCATTTCTCTTTATGTTTCTTGATAATGTTGAGGAAATCTCACTATGGTTATCCAAAATATCCGTTATATCAAACGTGCAGCCTGTATTCATAATTTTTACCTTGCACCCTACCGTTCTGCCGCTCTGCTCCAAATCATCATAAGTGACTTTATGCACCACGTCACCAAGATAATTTTTAACCAAAAAATCCTTCTTATCCCTTCTCTTTGGTGTAGCGGTCAAACCAATGATATAACGACCCTGCATTCGACTAATACACTTCACATAGGTGTCAGCCCCTGCGTGGTGGCTCTCATCCCAAATAGAGATGGTATAACGCCCCTGAATATCCTTCCATTGCTTGGGTGTACTTTTTACAAGTGTTTGGATCATGGCAATTGTTACATCCCCATGTTTATGACGCCCAGCACCAACTACACCTTTTTTAAAGTTTCCATCCAATTTGTCCGATATTTCCTTTTCCCATTGCTTAAATAAGTCCTTTGTGTGGACCACAATTAGAGCTCTCTTTTTAATATGGGAAATAAAGGTCAAACCCATTATGGTTTTTCCGCTATTATGAACCACTATTCCGTTTGCCACGAAATTATGATAAGGATCTTTACACAGTATGTCATAAACTTTTCTTAAACCAATATATCGAATATCAACACATCTCGAATATATGGGTATCCCTTGATGGAAATTATCGATATTTATATGTGCTTGTTTGTGTTCTGTAATTAATAAACATTCTAAATTTTCAATATTGTTATTAAAGTGATTCCCATCTTTATGGTGAATATGATATTTTGATGGATCAATATACTTCAATTTTCTTGCTTTGATCTTATCTAATCTAACGATATCTAGGAAATCTTTGAGTGGTAATTTATTAATATGTGCTTCGTAAATCCCTCTATGTATTTCTATCACTTTTGAAATACCATTAACACTTTTTGGTGAATTCTGAGTTCTTGCATATGGATGATAATGCAATTCTGTTAATCTTTGTGTTCCTCTTCTTTTTGTTTCTGTGTGTGTTTTACACGGTTTCAAAACATCACACATAATTTCTTGATTAGAACATTTATCTAAAGGAACCCAACCTTGTTTAGTCATTATTTTGTGGTCATGTGTGCCAGTAATTGAATTACCATTTTCTAATATCAGTTGCCAAACTTCTGTTTTGCCGTTATAAACTATATCTTCAATTTCATGTAATCTTATTCTTTCCCCATTGAATGATCTAACCATTGTTGGTATATTTTTATCCCAATTATAGAACGCATTGTTGTCTTGATTATTAAATCTCTTGTATGCTTTTTCCAATGTGCAACTAAATCCCTTTTTTCCTCTATTAAAATTAATCACTGTTTCACCAACTAAACACGCACAAGGAGCCTCAATCATACCCTGTTGAAATTTGACCATTTTTTCAACTGACAAATTTTGATACCAAAATGGGGTGATTTCAGGAGTTAAACTCACATCTATTAATTCACCATCTGTACGCTGATCCAGTATTTTAAATGGTTCATTATACTTCTCCGCTAAGGATCTGGCTAGTTTCCCTGTCCCTCTGGGTATAATAAGACCACCTTCATGTTTTTTATAAAGAGTGATATGGGTAGGGGTATTCCATACACTAAATCCTAACGCTTTCTTTTTGCCATAATCTGGGTTGTTAAAGGTGAGATTACTTTTGAGTTCTTTTAAAATATCGTAATTATCAGCGTGAACATATAATTGTTCACGTGCAATTAATTCCATGCCTAAGATCCCTCCACTTGGATTTTACGGGATAATGGTTTTTTTACTTCAAATCCTGCGTAATAATAACCGTTATTATATGTGAGTCTGGGTAGAAATCAAGATATTTTTCTTCTTTTAGGATACTTTATTCATGGAGTATCTAAGCCTGTCAAGGAAAAAGTGAATTTTTTTTCTCCCTAAAAATGTCATTTATCGCGCACCGCATTATAGAAAATAAATGGGCCAAATACATCCCGTACATGGCCCCTATTACGCTGTGATTTTCCCTAAAAAACAAATTAGAGGGTATTTACATTAGGGGCCTAATATACTACATCATTTTGGATTCGTCAAGAAAAAAGATGGGACCATTAACGTGCAAAATAACCGACCGCAAATCCTCCTATCAACCCCATTCCTAATGCTCCCCAAAAATATGGATTGCCGATTAACGGCTTAGATTTCTTTGGCAGTTCGCCCTCCATGCAATTTATTGCTATATCCGTGTACTTATCGCAACAACGTTCCATTTTCAGAAAATAGTCATATTCCACCTTTGGTAAAACCTTTGAATCCTCTTCAGCTATGTATGTTTCACCCTTTTTAATATCATCGGCTGGTGGAGGTGGTAGGGGTTCAGCCCTTAACCCACCCATACTAAAATGAGTCAAAATAAGGATAATTGCTATTTTAGACATTTTGTTTCTCCATCATTTTCAACAACTTATTCTCTATATATTCAATTTGGCCTTTCATTTTTAAAAAATTATCAGATGCCTCTTTTAATTTATTCATGATTTGTTGCTGAAATTCTTTGATTTCCTTTACATACAGTCTTTCTTTATCCGCTACATCCTTACGCTCAAGTATTAAGTCTTTAAGGGGGGAGTCATTAAAGGCATTTGGATTGCTATCAAATTCTTCGATCAATTTTGCTATCTTTTTATTTGTTACTGTTTTGATTTCATTTTCGCTCATAATGAAGCCTTATAACTTTTGTAAATATAAACATTATACGATTGATCCACGTTTTCCGATCTGCTTTCAAATACCTTTTAATTTTTCTCCACATCCATGTCATCTTTACCAAACTCTTCTTGGTCTGTCAAGTTTTGCTCCTGCTCTAAGATTTGTTTCTCAGCCAATAACTGCTCTTTGACTATCTTGCGTCTTGTCCAGAAATATGCAAAAATGGCTAATAAGAGCACGGCAAAATAGATTCTCTTTATGGTGCCTAGTTTACCAGAGCGATCCAACACCTCATTTGCCAGATTGTCCAACTGCTCGACAGTCAATTTGTGCTGTAGATGTTTCTTATAATCGGGTTTCTTAGGATCACCTTTAGAATCCATAATAATTCATTCTCCCTAAAAATGATTCAGATATTGCTCTAAGTTTCTTTAAATCATGGACCTCAATGAAAGGTTCCTTGTAGTAGTAATGCCATTCTTCGCAATCGTACACTCTACTGTGTAGTGCATGCTGGCCTAAAATAAGAATATTCTTGTCATCCTTTGCTACAATAACCATTGCCTCCCTCGGCGTGTATGTAGCACTTATAATCTCCACCCTAAAAGTAAATCTCATGGCAATTGCCTCTTCACGATCCTTTGGGTAGATCTTTCCCCTACAAGTAAATGATTTTAAATTTTTGTATTTTGTGTATGGTACAGTTAATCTTAATTCTTTCATTTTAAGAACATCAATTGAGGTATTAAAATCCAACTCTGAACTACAAGTAAGCACAAATCTATATTCATATTGCTGTGCCATTATTTTTATTTCTAAATCCTCATTGGATTTCACCCTCTTGAAACACGCTCCTACTTTGCCATCCATATCCTTACATAACGCATTGTTGATTAACGCATGATATTCTGAAGACCCTGTGTCTGTAGGCGAGATAAAGGCTTTATCATGGACATACTTTTGATGCCCACAAGAGAAGAAAAAAAGACAAAAGAAAAAGACAATAATTGTTTTCATAAATTAATCCTTAAATATATTTAATAAGAACGGATCTACGAACCCAGCAACACAGGGCCTTGAGAAAAAGGTGCGTACTTTAATGAACGCATTATGTTTTATTGCATCTGCCTCTGTAAGTGTTTTACTTCCACCACCAGATGCTCCTATGGTTTGTTTCTCATTTAACATAATTTCAACGTGGATAATTTTATGATTTTCATTTTCCCAAAATACCAAACATCCTTTATGTGGTTTCTCAACTTCACAACCTAAATCTTTGAACATTTTAAAAAGTGCAGCAGCAGTGTAGTCTGACTTCCTTTTTATTGCTCCTATACTTTTTAAATATTCAACAGCTAATCCTGAACAATCAAATCCAGCAGGATCGTCACCACCCCATTTATACCATTTTCCTAAATAACTCCAAATGTACCCTAACGCAATGTTTCTCATGTTATCCAATTTTGTTTCCTTTTCTTGACACGAAAATATAGAAAATACGTTCATTTCTTATCCTTTTTAATTAACGATTCGCTAACCCTATATCCTCTGTCTATGTCAACCATACCTACTTTTTTGTTTTCGGCAAGTTTCTTTATTTTCTCCTCTAAATGTTTAACAAACGCTTCAACCAAATGCGGCTCATGTATAAGTAAGTGTTTCTTATGGCGTTGGATTTCCTTCTTCTCTTTAACCGACAACAGAGGACTTTCCAAAATATGAGCAATATCTATATCTGGTATCGGTTTTTCTATGAAATCCTTTATATCTTTTATCTCTCTTACATTATTCTCTACTTTTTCATTTACTTTGTCCACAAATTCTGAATGTTTTTTTACCTCTGTATGTATACTATCTATTTTTGTTGAAAAAATGTCCAATCTTTCCTGCTTTGCGTCAACCTGTGTAACAATTTTATTTACTTCCATTATTTCTTTTTGGTTATCTTGAATTTCCTCTCTTATTCCTTTAAAGTCATTTTCTATTGACGTTTTTAATGAATCTGTTTTTATTTTTAATTCCTGATGCTGTGTGTCGTTATTCTTTATCAGTCGTCTGAAAAACCACGCAATCAATCCTAATGAAAATGTGGTAAAAATACCTACTACTGTGATAATAATTTTATCCAATTTTCTTCCTCAAGTCAGCTATGTTGTATCCTATGTAGAACCATTCTCCGCATTTATGGCAGGTGATAACGTGGGTTTCTATATCCTTTAGGTGTTTATTTCTTGTATTACAGTTCCAACATATTCTAAACAGAGTTCTTAATTTGTTTATAAGACTTTCTGCTTGCTCTATTAATTCTTTGCATTCTTCACGAGTCATCTTTTTTATTGTTACGTTTGAATAACTCATTTTTTCCTACCTCTAATAAACCAATTAAATCCATTACTTCTTTAAAGGTGAGGTCGATATCTAATTCATTTCCATCCTTATTTACTTTTATCCGCATTAACCATTCCTCTGGTTGTTTTGGTTTTATCAATTTGAATTGTAACTGATTCAAATCTACTCTCATTGTTTTACTTCCAAACCTATAATTAATCCTGATACTAAACCTACCCCAACCATCATCAAGAAAAAACTAGGATTACAAAACCATGAATTATCACATTGATCTTTACAGTCTTCTTTTGACGGCGCAGGAATCACAACATTATCCTCTGAATTAAAATAATAGACTGCATTTGGAGCCTTCACTTCATCAGCCAATTTTTTATCAAGCAAAGGCCCCGCAAATACAGTATTCATCAGTAATATGAGGATCAAGGTGTGTTTCATTATTGTCCAATATTGTGATTAAGGTTTCTTAATATTAGGTATTTTAAGAAGATCCATTGTCTTTCTTATAATACCACCAATGCGCTCAACGAATCCGTCATCTTTCTTGGTTGGTGTAAGTCTTGTGATGACCTCTGCTGCAACCACTAATGCCATTGCTGCCTCCAAAATAATTACATAATTGTCTTTGATCCAAATTAATACGTTCATAAATCTTTCCTCCTATGGTTAATAAACAGTATTGCGGATTTCCTTGAATTTCTCAATGATCTCATTCATTATTTCCTTCACTCGTTTTGGTTTTCTTTTTCCGCAAATCCTTTCAACCTCAACTAATAATTCGGTAAACATCTTGGTTAAATTAGAGAATACTTCCTTGAGATCTTCATTTTTAATCCATTTATCCATTATATCATACCTGCTAGGAGTTTAACTGTTCTATTATAGAGTGGCTTCATATGCTGTAATCATTGCTGATTCTTCACCAGCAGACAATTCTACACCATTGAGTGCTTTCCTATGGTATGTTTCCATGTCATCCCAATTTTTGGTACAGCCATCTTCTTTCGCCCAAGCAAGTGCGTCAAGTTTCTTCTGTCTGTTTTCCTCGGATGTTGTCTTGTTGTGATCTGTGAGGGCTTGGTTTACTTCATCTTCTTTAGCTTGATCCCATTCGACCTCATCGTATATTTCTACCTCACAATAACCATCAGGGTGGTTGCCGTGGCACGCAATATCAGTATAACCAAGTGCTTTGATTTCATCTATGATACCAATTGTATCCAATTCTTTTTCTGCCCTGAAAATCATATCTTATCTCCTTATTATATTTCATGAACAAATAATCTTCTTAATGTTCCATCCAATGTTATTGTCCATCCGTTATCACTTCTCCATTTTACCTCAATATGATGTGTTCCTTTGGAAAGAATACCAACCCATTCTATTGTTAATAGGTCATCATAACTGGCGGTTTTCACGTCAACCTTTGAAACTACATCTGCTGAAACACCGTCTATGTATATATCTGTAAGCAAAGGTCCAGATACAACAGAACCGTATATCATACCAATAAAAGATATTCTGGTGGGGTTTATTCCATCGGAATACCAATTGATATACATATCAGGCATGGGAACATAACTGTTGGCACTTATTGCTGGTGCACTTGCAACACCTCTTGCTGTTGCTATTCGTTTTGCACCTTTGCTATCTTTAACAGGAGATAGTTCCCTTAAATCCTTCATTGCGCAATTGCCTATGGTGTTTGTTACTTGAGTTGGGTTCATGTTGCCTATAGGCATTTGTGAGTGATGGATAGGTGTTATGACATCAAATGAATTGATGTTAAGCGGTAATACACCAGCATCGTTTTTCAACAACTTAATTTTATATAAACCCAGTGGCAGGTCAGAATAACGAACTTCCTTATTGTAAAAAGAACCAGCTTCAACATCCTGATTGATGTATGCGCTATCTGCACCAACTCTTGGATCAGCATCAGAATATGCAAAAGTTAAAGTGCCAAAATTACCTGAATTTAGATCCTGATATCCAGCACCACTGAAATCATCCAATTGCACTCTTACATTCTGTGAGAATCCAGCACCATCAAAATATCTGAATGTCGTTCCAGTGCCGAAGAATATGAACTCGCAATATTCATTCTGCGCATTGGTACTGGAATAAAAACTTGCGTGTGTGTTTGTATTATAACTTGTTGACCAGTTAGAGCCAGAATAAACTATTTCTCTTTGTGCGTGATGCCTTAGAACACCTTGACTCATTTTCATTATATCACTGGCCCCAGTAAAACCAGAAAAATCAGCGAATATATTATAACAGGTCAAAGACATTACATCGTTTGGTAAGTCCCAGTATCCTTCGTTTGACTCCCAATTTGTTGGTTTATTTAGTTTGAAGAATTTAGGTGTTTTTGGTTCGTATACTATGAAATCCTTTATACAGAATCTTACTGTTCCTGCCGCTCCTGTTGTTCTGATTTTCAGTGTATGTGTTCCATAAAATAAACCAGAAACAATCGGTTTAACCTTTAAAGTGTTGTCAACATTGGTAGGAGCGAATACCTCAACACTTGTTCCATCTACATAAAAGGTTGTCTGATTAAGTGTTCCGGGTGTTGCGTTGTGTCCAGCCCACACTAAATCTAAACCAGTACCAACAAATGTTAAGAGTATTTCATCACCACTGCCATCCATTGAAAGACAATCTTTTGCAGGAGAACCCAGGAATTGTGTTGTTATATGATGCCCCATCAGTGATGTAACATTATCATCCAACACAAAACAAGCGTAGGCAGTTCCACTTATAACACCTCTGCTGAAATCACTTGTCAATCCTGCACCAAATTCTCTCCAATAGTATGCTTTCTGAATTTCTTCATCTGAATGATCCACACTGGATGTATATGAGGGTGAAGCCGGAACATTTGTAGTATAATATTTTCTTTCTCCTTTAGTGTTGATGCACTCTAATATCTTAGCCCCGGTATCATTTGGATTGACAGAGATTCCATCACTATCTGTTCCGCCATCTGGATTTGCCCAACTATCAGAATTAACCTGCGTTAGTTTTCCATTTATGAAATAACTTCCTGCCTGTCTTTTTATTTCATCCGAGTCGTCTACGATTATTTCAAAACCGTACATTCTAATATCTCTACTTCCGTTCGGAGATCCGGAAGTTGGATAAAGATCAACAGTATGAATTCCATATGGTATATTAGAAACTAAATTGAAAGTCTCATTGGTTTTCACGTTTTTATTACTGAGAACATTATCAGCTATAGATTGGAATGTGTTTCCGGTATCAACGCCGTCTAAATATATATCACATGAAAGTCTGGTAGCTGTGATGCCATTCAAGGCTAATATATTTAAACCTGTACCAATGAAAGTAACGGATAATACTTTATTTGTATAACCAGCAGGTAAATTCTGTATTGATATCTGTGAACCAGTAGATCCAACTTCTATTTTCCAATTTCCAAAGAATCTACACCGTTTATCTTTTTGAGGTGTTGTTATTTCTAAAACTGTTTTATCGTTATCGTCTTTTTCACCCTCCAGTTCATACATTTGATCTATGTTTATTCTCTCAACCCCAAAACTCGGCTTGAGATCATCCAAATTCAATCCTCTGGGGTTCGTATTGGAACTGGATTGGTCATCATTTGGTTCGACAACAAAATTCTGAAATCCAAACTGTTGGACATTTCCTGAAATTGGTATAGTCATAGTTTAATCTCCGTTAATGTATTATATTTCGTGTACGTGTAGTGCCCTTCTGTCTTCTCTGTTGTATCCGGTGTTGGCTGCAACTCTCCAATATATTGCTATTTGGTGATATCCTTTTGGTAGCAGTCCAATCCACTCAAAAGAAACAATATCGTCCGCGCTTGCTGCTGAACTATATTCTGCATAACCATAATTATTACCACTCGGTACTTGTTTGCCATCAATCCAAATAGATAAAAACATATATTGAGGAGATGCACTAATTCTCATAGAGCCTTGAAAATGCACTCTTGTCGCTTTCTTTCCGTCTGAATACCAGTTGATAGACATATCAGCCATAGGAATATCATATGTAGCCGTGACACTTGGGGTTGAAGTTATTCCTGTGGCAACCGCCCATCTTTTTTCTCCTTCTTCCAATCCTTTAACTGGGGTAAACACTCTTAGATCTTGAACAGCACAATTACCTTTCTGTAAATGTGATTGTGTTGTGTTTCTATTTGGAAGTGGAAATTGACTATGGTGTATTGGTGTAATGATATCTATACAAGATACTCTCATATTGCTTGCACCACTACAGGTGAATCTCACGGTATGTAATCCTAACGTCAATCCTGTCACATAAAAACCACAATTATGATCTCCAGCAACACCAGCCTGGTCCAGATAAGATGATGCTGGTGTCCATGTAATGCCACTCCCGTATGCTGTTGCTGCACCTGTGTAATTTGCACCGTCTATTTTTACGTTTACCTGATGATCCGATGTGGCATGACCGTGGAACCTGAAGTCAAATCCTGTACCATAAAATTGAAATTCAATATAATCACCAGATGTTGGTGAATAGACTTGAAATCCACCGGGCTTCGCTGAGTCAACAGGAGAGGATATAACAAATCCAGTTCCACCAAATGTAAATTCTCTTAAACAATGATGTCTTATTATGCCTCTTGCTATCTGACCGGGATTAGTTGAAAATGTGTTTGCGTTCCAATCGGCTAATATGTTGTAAATAGTGAGTGGTATAACATTATCTGGAAGATCCCAATAACCTTCAGTTGACTCCCAATCTGTTGGTTTATTTAGTTTGACAAATTTAGGTGTCTTATTTTCATAAACTATAAATCCAGCGATATAGGCATGATTACTTGTAGATGCACCTCTTGAAATCGACAATACGTGAGTTCCGTATGGTGCCTGTGAACACACAGGACGAATATAATGACCTTCTTCCATACCACCAGACCAACTTCCATATGTTCCGTTATCAACACTAAATGAATGACTATCGGGTGTCGCGCCCGCTGGATTATCAAATACAATGTCAACACCTGTTCCAACAAATGTAAAATAAATTCTGGAACTTGAACTTGTTGTTCTTAAACAATCTTGAGATGAATAACCCGCAGAACTGTGGGTACAATCTTCACAGACAAGAGAAGTGAGATTATCATCCATTGTGAAGGCGTGATCACTTGTGCTAAACAATTGTGAGAAATCATCGCCCCTTCCGACCCCGAAACTTCTCCAATTATAATATTTCTGCACTTCCTCATTACTATGATCTGTATTATTAAAATACTTATGACTATTATCTGTATTTGTTGTATAGAATTTTCTGTTTCCATCTTCATCTAAACATTCCAGAACTTTTGCACCTCTATTTGGTGAATTGACTGTCACACCGTCTGAATCTTGTGTTCCGTCTGGGTTTGCCCAAGATGTAACAACTGATTTACTTACTTTTTGATTCTTTATATAACAATCACCTGCTCTACATTTTAATTCATCCGAATCAATTGTGATTACTTCAAATCCATATAAATGTATATCGCGACTACCATTTGCATTGTTTGGTATTAACTCAACCGTATGGACCCCATAGGATAATCCAGAAACCAAATTAAAAACCGTATTTGTATCAACATTACGCCCACCACCTATTCCTTGAAGTCCGGTAGAACTGTAATCATTTCCACTGTCAACACCATCCACATAGATATCACAGTCAAGTCTTGCTGTTGGATGTGCATAATGAAGGATATTTAACCCAGTTCCAACAAAGGTTATGGATAATATCATATCAGTATAACCACTTGGTGGTGATACTATTGAAGTTCTGGTGCCGTTTGATGTGGTTTGGGTATTCCACGTTCCCATCATTCTACATCGCTTGTCTTTTTGTGGTGCAATTATCTCCCAAACCAATCTTTTATTATCATCCTTTTCGCCCTCAATTGGTCTAATTTTATCAATGGTCACTCGCTCAAAACTAAATGATACTTTAAGATCGTCAAAATTTAATCCTCTGGGATTTGCAGCAGAACTGGGTTGGTCGTCATATGGTTCGCCGACCCAATTTTGCCAACTATCAGACATAGAGTTTTGAATTGCTGGGTTTAGTTTATTAAATGCAACCACACCATCTATTAACATTCCCTCACGAACTGTATTGTCGTCCAAAAGGTTAACTCTTCTTATATCCGCTTGTGTGGATTTCTTAACCTTCATTCCTTTATTGGCTTGCTTTACAATAGACATATTGCTTTACCTCTTATTCATACTGTTGTTTGTCAGTCTCATATTGGTCCAATATGGACTGCCTTTGAGTAAGAAAATTATTCACAAATGTTGTTTCATCTGTTGTTAATTCATTTCCCATCGCCTTTTTCAAGGCAAGTGAGTGAGCCTTCTGTTCATCTAATATTTGTATATCAGTTTTAACTTGATCTTTTAATTCACCAATTTTTCTTGTCTTATAATTTGGATGAGCAGTAATTTCTGCACCCGATAATGAAACTAATTGACTGTTTTCATATTTATAAATATAGTCACCATCACTGTTTCTGAGTTGTGTATATTCTACTTCTGTTTGATAATCGTCATGTTGACTATAATCATGATCTAAAATTGTTGTTCCATCTAATTTTAAATACAACATATATTATTCTCCCTTAATTCTTACTGAATTCTAACATCTCCTGAAAATATATAATAAACGGTTGTAGCACTAGCATGGTTCACATAAAGATCAGGAAAACCACCCAACGCAACTGCTCTAGTTAAATAAGCACCAGAGGCATTAGAACCACATGCGACTGCTTGTGTTTGATTAAAATAAACATTCTTTAAATATACTCTCGTATTTGTTCTTGCGCCAGATGTAACATCACCTTGGAGATTAAATCTAAACCTTTTCTGACCATCTACGGAATAATATATAAGACCTTCGGCGTGGTTTGTTGACCAACCGTTTGTTCCTTCTGTATATATCGGCACTTGCAATCCATCCGCTTCGCTTTCATTTGCTATTCTAACAATTGCATCTTTGTCTAAAAATGCCTTTTTAAGTGAACCAAGAGCACGTAGTCTTCTCACATAATGTCTGTCTGGTTCAACCTTTCTATAGAATACATCACATATACCGCCGTTCCATTTATCTGTACCACCCTCAAATGAACCAATTTCAAAATCACCACCAGCGGCAAATGCCCATGTTCCAGACCATTGTGCTACTTCATAACTATCTACATACCATGTTACCTGTGTTACTGTACCTGGAGTATCAGCCTTGATAACAATCGCCAAATGATGCCAACCAGATGAAAGATCAGTTAAATAAATTGGTCTATGATCTAATATTAGAGCCGCACCATTTAGGAGTTGGACTGCCCATCTTCCGTCTGTATATACCTTTGAAATCCATCCAGAGTTGCCACTCTTTTGGCTAAATAATGTTCTTGCAGCGGACCATGAACTCCAATCGGATTTGTAAAAATTACCACCAACATAGAAACTACCAGTTGTTTGAAGTGCTGTACTTGCTGCTCCCGTACTTGCTATAAAATCATTTGTTCCATCAAACGCACAATATACGTTCTCACCTAAATGATTTCTCATCTGTCCGATACTTGATCCACCGCCCTCTGCGACATCTTGCCCATACCATTTTCCTGATGCAAAACTACTCACACCATTTATGTGCCAACCATGTGTATCATTTGATGTTCTAACAAAATCAATTACATCTCTATAGTCTGTATATCTATTAGAATGGAATGTTCTACTATTTGTTAAATCATCTTCCTGTTTTGGTATTCTGTAATATGTAAAATCAGAAGCAACCTCAATTTGTGGTTGTGCAAGTTCGTACCAAACTGTTGCGCCGCCAGTTTGACTTCCTGCTGTCCAAATATAAACAACCATTGCTTCAGCACCACTCGGAACAAGAATATTTCTAACTGGATTACCAGAATGACTTGCATCGTGTCCAACCCTTGTCCATTCTGTTGTGCTTACATCGGTTGGAGTAATAAAACACTCTGCCGAAGTACCAGCACTTGCTGAGAAATCTTTGTTAAAGAAATGGATAACCATAGCAAATTGGTCATTCACGAATCCAGCACCACGTTTCAAAAGGCAACTAAAACTTATTCTTTTCCCCTGAAGTGGTACAATTTTTTCCGGTCCTAAGAAACATTTAATTCCGGGATCACCTGTTCCTGATGGAAGTGCCAACCTTAAATAAGAATTAGAACCAGAGGGAGGATCGGCTGTTTCAATACTATACTCTTCTGTTGTTCCACCAATAAGTGTCCATCCACAAGGTCCGTCCACATCATAGTTTGCTCCTGTTGCCCAATATGAACCATTATGATTTTGATCAAAATTTGAGTTAGGTAAAATATTCTCATAGAAATCTGTTTCGTTTGCTTCATCAACCGCAGAGGTTGCACCAGCACCGCCTCCTATTCTCTGATAGACGGCCACCTCATTTGCAACACTACTGTAATCTGTATCAAGAAGTATTTGTGTTGAACTATGCTCTGTGTAGAATATTCCTGTTGTTAATACATCATCAATTTCGCGTGGCACTTCTTGACCGTTTGATGTAACAATAAGATCACCAAAAGGAAACCCTTCGTTTTCACCCATTGAGTAAACCCAATCAAGTGTAATTCTGGTTTTTCCATTATATACATCAACAAACATACCTTTATTTGTGCCAATATTGTTTGTCACGCCGTATGATTGATTACTAATACCACCGTTCACTGATGAAGTTGATTGTCTGTAAAAATATGCTTTATATTGATTCAAATATACGGTTCCACTATCCTGTGAATCATCAAAGATGTTTGAGAAGAACCTTATATAAAGGTGCGCCCCAGCATTGGCTGAGTCACCTAATTGGTATTCTTGAAGGTTATCTACAATTCCATATCCTCTGTCTTTTCCTAATTCATCATCCCAATTACCTGCGGAATCAGAACCAGTAATCGCATTGAATCCGACTTTAGAAATCTCATGAAGGCCATCATCCAAATATGAAACCATAAATGTACTTTGTTTTGGAATACAGGCTGCTATTCCGTCAGCCATATTGGTTGTATCGGCGAGTTCAAATGTTTCATCGTCTGTAAGACTGGATACAACTGTTTCTCTCCAAGCACCACCATTGTATTGTAATATTACATCATCTGCCGCTGGATCAAATGTTTGTTGTCTGAAATCGACACTATCTGCTGCTCCTGCACTAACATTCTCAAGGTATAATGGATTCAAAGCATACACACCAGGGATGCTCTCGCTATCACCTGAGTCCCAGTATGTAGGAATATCCACAGTATGTACACATTGAGAAACAGTTACTGACCACACATTGGCATCAATTAACGCGACAGAAAATGCCGCCTCTAAAGTAATTTCTCCAGCGATAGGAGTTTGATCTGTAATGGTTATAATTTTTCTAACATGAGGTTTACTTAATACTGCAACAGCATCACCTGACCAATCACTTGTTCCTGTTTGGGTTCCGTCTATTTCCCTATCCAACTTCACTTTTGTTGCACTTATATATTCAACAATTTTTGCCTTTTCACTATGGGTTGAACACCAAACTTCTTGACCAACCATAGTAAAATCAAAAATATTTCCAGTTGTTTCTAATTCATTTCCACTAAGTGAACCTGCTGCTGTTCCGCTTGCTTGGTATAGTCTGGCTATAACAACATCACCTGCTTTAACTGTGAATGCTGGTGATTTTGACCAAGCTAAATTGGCAACAGCATCACCACCAGCCATACCCCATGTTGATGGTTTGGATGTATCATACTGTATTCCGTATGCTTCACTTCCACCATCAAATGAAGCAGTTGTATACCCTGCGGAACTGTCAACTAAATCCTCATTTGAAAATGAATCTTCCCATTCTGATAAGTAAGATAGACCGTCTAAATTGCTACCCAATCCAGCACCAGCACCAGCACCGCCTGTTGAACCTCTAACAACAATTTCAATATCTTCCTTTGCTGGTGTATCAAAATTCCAACTTCCACCGCCACCACTATCTTGTAATTTAATAACAGCAACCTGAAGGGAACTTGTTGTGAATGAAGGTGCGGTTGTGTTTGCTAAGACTGCATCTTCATTTCCAAACACAACATAAAATTTTCCATCACTACGAAGTTCTATACCCATTTGAATATAAAAACTAGCAGTCATGGCAGGACAACTCTCAGGATTTGCGCTGAAATCACCTGTAGTGTTTCCGTTTGTTAGATCAAGAGTTGATTGGGCTGGGCTAACATCCACACCTGATATTAATGGTAATCTCCATTTGTAGGCATTTTGTGTACTATCCGCTCCATCTGATTCTAACTTTTGAACTGTTCCGGGATCAACTGTTAATGTATCACCAGAAATAGTTACGTCTAAAGGATAAGAAATCTTATCCTCCATCAACGCCCATTTGTTGTCTAACTCTTCACCTATGGTGGAACCTAGTTTTGATCGGGCAGCGTCATCCTTTATTTGAAACCCTTGTATTGTCATTGTTTATGCTCCCTTTTTGTTACTTTTCTTTCACATTTTGAAATAAATTTATCACCAAAGACTTTACAATATAAAGTCTTATCACCTTTTTTATTCAAAATGAAGCAAAGTCTTCTGCAATCCAAACAATTCTTTAATGGTTTTCCATACTTTCTCATCAAGTCACCTTAAAGAATCGTACCCTTGCGTTCTTGGGTATCGCATCAATAAAAGTCACTGTGGTTGCAGCGACATTGTTATCATAATTATACTCCACACCCTCTACTTGTCCAACACCATTTACGTCAACCTTCAACTCGTCAATTGTACCATCGTATGTTTCAGCATTTGGCAAAGTAAATACTTTATGCGCAGCATCATATCCTGCTCCAGCAGTACCTATATCAGTTGTAACAGGAACACTCTCATCGTATTGATTAATAGTGGCAGTTACGTCCGTTGATTTAGGAATGCCACCTACTAATTTTAAGAATTTTGCCATATTTCTTTCCTCTATATAGGATTTGTAGGGCGAAATTAGCTATAAATTCCGCTTTCCCTCTTAACAGGCGAGTGATTTGTTATAATGATGTTAAGATTCATTATTTTTTGTCACTCCTTTAATATGTTATCCTAAATCCTACAAATTAAATTCCAATTAAGCAATATCAATACCAGTGAAATTGCCAAGGTTGCATTCCATAAGTATCTTTTCACTTGTTGCGGCTGCGTTGTATTCACTAAGAACACCAACCATCACACAAGCATATTGATCGCCGCCACCAATTCCAGCAGCAGGATCAAGTGAGAAAGCACCGTCTTTATTCAACCAAATTGGTTTTCCATTATCGGTTGCATCGGAACCAATAACAGAGTCAGCACTTGCAAGAGCGATGTCTTTCTTGAATTTATTAACTGTAACAGTGTCACCAGCACTTACTGCACTTCCACCAACCTGTACCCAACCGATTGCATGGTATTCACCGGGAGAGTTTTCTTCATCGGATGTTGCTTTATAATAACGACCAGCAGTTTCACCACTTATTGCTTTCCTCACAATAAAAGTGGTATTGGCTGCCATTGCTTCACCAGCAACACCTTCAAAATCCAAATCTTCTGGGGATGCTGTACTGATCGCACCATCCACATACGCTTTAACTGATTGCTGTGTTGGTACATGGGCATCACTATCACTTGACATATCATCTTCGTCAATCCCAGGCAAATGTTCATTCGCAACGTAATCAGCAAATCCATCATGACTTAACGCATCTACGTATGCTTTAACTGACTGTTGTGTAGGAACGTGAGCATCACTGTCGCTCGACATATCGTCTTCATCAATACCGGGTAGATGTTCATTAGCTACATAGTCGGCAAAACCATCATGACTCAACGCATCCACATACGCCTTAACTGATTGTTGAGTAGGAACGTGAGCATCACTGTCTGAACTCATGTCATCTTCGTCAATACCGGGTAGATGCTCGTTGGCTACATAATCAGCGAAACCATCATGGGTTAGTGCGTCTACATACGCTTTAATGGACTGTTGTGTTGCGGCATGCGTTTCACTATCTGACGCCATATCATCTTCATCTTTAAAATCAATTGCGAGAGATGATCCAGCACCACCAGTAAGACCAGTACCAGCAACAGAAGCGTTTAATTCTGTTTCAGAGATTCCACCCGCTTTAACTTTTAACACATAACTTGCAGCAGAATCAAACTCAAACATTGTGGTATTAATATTAACACCAAGAGACATTACAAATGGATCACTATAACCAATACCTTTTTGAACGTCAAAAACGACTCCCGGAGGATCGAATATAATTTCTGTTGCACTTATCGCCCAACCAACTGAACAAATATGTCTTTCAGTGCCAGCAAATCCAGTTGGATCAACAACATCACCTGGGCTGTTAGGATCAACATATACTCTATATCCAGCAGTTAATCCAGAATGTCCAGCACTGATTCCACCAGCCTTTGTGATAACATTACCAGAATTACCATTGGCAATTGCTTCATCAACAATACCAATTGAGTAAACGTCCATATTACCGCCAGTTCCAGCTTTCTGTGTAATGGAACTACCAGCATAATGAACTACATCACCTTGTACTAATGCACCACCAGTATTATTTGTTTTAGTTTCAAGGAAATCCGCAGCACCAACTTGAGCATCAACATAAGCCTTAACAGATTGCTGAGTTGGAACACTCGTGTCACTATCTGAAGCCATGTCGTCTTCATCTATTGCTGGTAAATGCTCGTTGGCTACAAAGTCAGCAAATCCATCATGGGTTAGTGCATCAACGTATGCCTTAACAGATTGCTGAGTTGGAACAGCGGCATCGCTATCGCTTGCCATATCATCTTCATCTATTCCGGGTAAATGCTCGTTGGCTACAAAGTCAGCAAATCCATCATGAGTAAGTGCGTCAACATACGCTTTGATTGATTGTTGTGTGGCAACAGAAGTATCACTGTCTGAAGCCATGTCGTCTTCGTCTAATGCAGGATAATGTTCATCTGCTTCATAATCAGAGAACCCATCATGAGTTAATGTAACAACACCTGTTTGTCCATTAACACTTACAACTGCATTGGAATTAAGAGATTTCTCAAATACACTTCCATTATGAACCGCCCAGTCACCAATTGCATAAGTAATGGAACCACTACCAGCATCATATGATCCAGCAGCCGTTGCTAACCAAACATCACCAGCGTTCCCACCAGCATCAGTAAAGGTTGCAGTGGCAGGATCAAAAGAACCTTGGAAATCCATTACAGAGCTTGGAAGATTTGCGGCAGGAACTTTACCACCAGCATCAAGACCGCAATACCCGTTGTTTGCATCTTTCTCAGATGTTTCTTGTTTACCATCTAATGCTGTCTGTAAACCACTTGTTTTTGCAATTGTAAGATCACCATCACCAATATTCATATTGGCATATGGCAATGCACCTGTTACTTCAGATGTCAAATCAATATCACCAGAAGTAAACTTCTTATCACCGTCTAACTTCAACGGCTTACTTGCTGTGACACCTGCGTCAGTAATTTTGAAATTTTCGGCATTCAGGACATTCCCAGTCGCAGTAAGATCTACTGTCTTGGGAATACCTGATACCAGTTGTCTCAGTTTAGAAATGTCGGCCATGTCTTATCCCTCCGTTTAATGAATTTATATTACGATTTATCTATTTCACCAGATTTAGGCAAAATACTTAATGATATTTTAACATCAAATTTATTTTCCAACAACACTTCGATAGGTTTCTTATATTCCTTACAAGTATGACTTAAAGTCCCAATAAGATTACTCAAAACACCCTTTTTTACTGGGTCTGTCACTATAACTATTCCCTTTTCTTTGTCAAAATAAATCGAAGATTTCTCTTGTGGTTGGTTGTTTTGTTTTGTCTCTTGTTGTTTTGTCTCTTGTTGTTCATCCTCGATTTGTTCTTGTTTCGATTCAGGCTCACCTAAGTCAATTTCTTTATCGACAGCCTCTTGTGATTTCTTTACTTCATAATTTTTTCCTTTATTTTTCATAACATCTCCTATGCTTGCCCGATCAAGGCAATTTGTAAGTTTAAACCACCATCATCCCATATACCCATATATACTTCCCAGTTTCCGCTCCCAGTTGTTGGTGGTGTTACAGTCATCTTTCCATCTGCATCAGCTAACCATATCCTTGCTCCGTCTGCTGGCAACATTGCCTCAGTGAAATCATCCGCTGTTATGACACCTTGTTCTATATAACCAAATTTTTTAACCAATCCATCTGATCCATCATTTATATTATCCATAGAGATTCCTATGGCTCTGGAATTAACATCCGCAGTCCAATCAGCATAATTTATAAACCCTATTGCTGACTTTCTTACAACACGACCTTTTGATATTGGTGAACCTTGATTATTTGTATACTCTTTAACAGCAGTAGATTCAGCATTGATTACTTCTTCCAATCCTGATACTAAGTTGTTAAAAATAAGTTCACCTGTGTTTTTAAAATAAACCAAATTCTTAGATGGGTCAGGGTTAGTAACTTGACTTGCAAATTCAAGACCTTCAGGATCAATAATACCAGTTACACCTATGTCTCCATTAAATTGAAATAACTTTTGACCACCCGGACCATTCACTATAACAGGATTCCCAACTGCAATTGTCATTGTACTTCCCGCAACATAGGCGTCTTGTAGGGTTCCACCCCCACCGCCTCCTCCACCGCCTCCTCCACTTGTTCCGAATGGCATAATGCGGAAAGCAACGATTGCATTTATTGGTATTCTTCTTTTTGCTTGTATGGTTGTTACAAATTGTTCTGCTACTCCTGTTTCAGCATAATCTTGTCTGACAATATATGCGCCAGCACCAAGATTTACAACCTGACCTGATGCTATCCTAAATTGTTTGTTTCCAAGCGTATTATCTATATTTCCAAATATGGTAAATTCCGCTCCTAGTGCGTCATAGAAAAGATCTTCACGCCTAACATTTGATAAATCAACAGCGTCAGGTACAGTTACAACACCTGTACCGACATCATAAAATGTTGGGGTGAATGAAGAGACAACAAGAACTTGTTCAGTAAACCAACGATTTCCATTCACAAACATTTGTAAATCGCCAGTACCGTTTCTATAATATTTAACAGCGTTTCCGTTCCTACTATCAACAGGGAGAGTAATAGCGTCATCTATATCAACAGGTGATGTTACAATAAGAGGCTCCTCATATACCCATTGTCTTGTATATATTTCACCGTTTCTATCTACAATATTATTTCCATTACAGACAGCAATTACATAAATCCTACTGTCTGTTTTACGCAGATAATCCGGCCTTAAATCACCTACGTTTTGTGTACCTTTTAACATCGCTATATTTGTTCGTTGAATCCACGCACCTTGTGATTTTGTGAAATTAGAAAGGTCATATGGATTCCCTGCACCGTCATCTACTGTTATAATACCACCAGCAGGTACGCCCATTACATATCCAGTTAATTGTGTTGAATTTGCATCACCAACAACTACTGTGTCATTATCGTTAAAATCAGAGGTATCTTTTACGCCTATTTGACCAACAGGATTTCCATCTACAACAACTTCCTGTGGCCTGTATAATTTGGTATAAAATACATCATTATTTACAATCGCAGGGATTGAACCAGCAGGAATAATTGATATTCCATAAAACGGATCGAATATTTCAAAGTCAGCAGTCCAACTAAATGTACTCGATAGGAAATCTATTTGTCCACCACCTCTAAATATTAATCCGTTCACTCTGGTTTGATAATTAATGAAATCCTGAAGATCAACTAAATCAACATTTACGTTAAATGTAGCGTTTCCAGATCCATTTAGATCAATTCGTTTATTATCCTCATAAGAATACGAATTAATTATATTGATTGATTTGTTTGTTCCTGCACCAACCGCATCAACATGATCAACCCAACAATCATGAATAGTACACGTAGAAGTGGGATCAAATGCGGCTTTCCCAAATGTGATTGTTTCGCCAGCCGCTAATTTTACATTCTTAATAAATAATTCATCACTATTATTCTGTGATTCAAATACTATACTGCCTTCAAAATCCTGTGATCTTGAATTAAGTATTCTAACTTTAATCCATTGGCTGGATTCACTATGAGTGACCTTTAATACATTTCCACCTGACCCCAAAAGAACACAGCCATCAAGAACAATTTCCATACCCTTTGTTGCACCAGTATTATCAATCTCAATTACATCACCAGCACCATTATTTTGAATAATTAACCGATTGAGTTCAACCCTCATATATGAATCAGTTGTTGTTGCATCATATTGAATCTTCATAACTGGTGTGGCAAGATTTCCTTGAATAATTGTCCAATCGGAAAGTCCTATCCATGCTAAATTCTTATTATAGTCAATTTGTACGGTGGGCGTATATGTACCCGGAGAAAGAACTCCGATTCCTTTATCCTGTGTTTTAGTAATAGAATCAGTGAGTTCAGTTATATTGTTTACCCAAGTAAATCCACTTGGAAGATTTGATATTTCACCAACATCACCGTCCTCTAATCTCAGAACGCCGTCTTTAAATACTAAAACATTATTGTGAGCAACGGCAATTACAGCAACATCTTCATCAAGTTCACCGAATATTGCTGGCCTTAAATCACCTTCATTAATTTGTGCTTTCTGTAGGCTGATATTTGTTCTTTGAACCCATGCGCCCTTTAGTGTTGTGAATCCAGATAGATCAAGTGGTGTTCCTAATCCATCATCAACCACAATTTTTTCTAATCCGGGTGCGCCCATTATGTAACCAGTCACCCTATTTGAATCATTATCACCTATAATAACCGCATCGTTATCACTGAAATCTGTTGTATCCTCTATCCAAATTTCTCCACTTGCATTCCCGTCAATTACAACTGGTTGATCAATATAAATTTTGGTATAAAGAATATCGTCATTTACAATGCCGCCTAAACTACTTGCGGCAATAGAATATAGTCCTCTAAAGGGGTTAACTATCTGGAACTCCTGATTCCAGTCAAGAGTTCCAGATTCAAATTTGAATTGCCCTCCACCCCTCAGTATGAAAGCATTACGTTGAATCTGATACTTTTTAAAATTACTTAATATGATAGAGATACTTGAAAAATTATTTGGTACTTCAACTTGATCTGAGAAATCAAACGATCCAGGGTTGTTTCCTGTACCTGTTCCTGTATAGTTCAATAGGTACGCATAATATTCATCCAATCTTAAATCTTGTGTTGTGATTGTTATACCATAAAGAAATATTTCATAATCAGTTGGATCAATGGATGGATTAGAACTCTGTCCTAATGTTCCAACTAAATTAATGACATTATTTCCAGACAGCACAAATGAACTGGTGGCGACAGTATAAACACTTAAATCAATCGGTACTGTGATTCTTGTATATCCAGAACCACCCGAATCATCGGCTCCAACAAAAGTAACTGTAGTTGTTACAGGATTAGTTGGAACTTGATCTATTGTAACTGATTGTGCGGCGGCAAAATAACCACTCATTTCATTTGGTACATCAAAATAATTTAATCCACCATCATGCCCGAATACAATTGATTGAGGTATAATTGAAACTTCTTCATATACATCCCCAGATGCCTGTGATACAGGTGTTTTCAACCATACACGAACAACACGACCATGTTGATTAACGTCCTTACAAATATTGTCCACTTGCATTTGGAGTTGAGAACCATAATAACTTACAAAATTAGGTTCACCTCTCTCACCAATTGCTTCATTGTATAATGACCATTTTATAATACCTGTTCTAACATTTATTTCTGTATCAACGGGATAGTAATTAAACCTTACACCTGAATAATACTTGACACCAACATCATTCGGAACTAAAACTTGTTGTCTCAACAGATCATCAAGTTTAAGTATCCTACCGTGTCCATCATCTGCTTCCAATTGTGGTCCGTTCCCATCACCTGCGTTAATCTCACCCGGCGTTAAAAAATCAATTGTATCAACCAGCGTGGATTTAGCCGTAACAGGATAAGAATACACACCTGAACTCGGCACTAACTTTTGATGGTCTTCCATGATTAATTCGTGTAAGTAATCAAGAAAGTTGTCTGTAATGTGTTGCTGGGTTAAGAATTTCTTTAAAAATATATTTACTTTGCGATCACCCGTTGACATTATAAACTCTCCTTAGTTATACATCCTTAAAATTCACTATTAGGATCAATTCTATCGTGGTCGAGTGGCATTTGAAACATCTCTGCTTCGCTGCACCAGACCGTTGTTCCAGCGTATGTATATAGTCCAAATGTACCCTTTTCAAAATTAGTATCATCCACATCAAATATTTTATTGGAATCTATATACGCCTTTAATGTTGTAACACCTGTTGTTTCGTTCCTAAAACAAGTCACCATAAAAACATAATATGGAATATAAATTGGAAGATTAGCGGTTTCAATATCAATGTCCACTGAACTTGCTAATGCTGTTCTCACTCCCCCAACAACTCTTTCCATATGTGCTTTCTTTGTATTTGAATTCACTCTAAACGCATAGTAGTTATCAACATCTTGAATTAAATACCTTATTTCAAATTCATCACCTGAATAAATGGTACACCTATGTTGCACTAAATAGTTTTTCCAATCAGATGCACCTAATACATCAGCGTGTTCTAATGATAATTCAGGTAGTTTAAAATAATAAACATCATCTGTTTTTTCAACATATGCACTACCTGAAATTGTATTATATTGACCTTTTCCATCTTCAAATTCATCATAGAAATCAATATAAAGAATATTTATTCTTTCTGAAACAGGTCGCATAAGATTTAAAATACGCTTCAATATTGTTCTATCAAGTGTTCCATCATCAACAACCCTTACATCTATTTGGAATTCATCTAATTGTTCCTCTTGATACTCAACAAAATTAACTCCCGGAGATGTAATTGTTGCTAACGTGACAGCATATCTAACGTCTTTTGTAACCCTTATTCCGTCTATTCCGGCGTAGATGCCTGTTCCACCGAGTGCATCTTCACCAACAAATATATCTTCACTATTATTGATTCCCTGCCTAACAAACGCACCAGATAGATCAACATTTCCAATTCTATTGCCGTCAACCCAGACAGATGTTTCGCCGTCTGTATCTTCATCCCAATCAACAACCCAAGCAACATGATGAAATAAACCATTTGCTAATGGAACCCCAGCAGACCATGTTTGAGTTTGTGTTGTTGTTCCATCTGCAATTGTCCATGTCACTTCACTTGTTGTTGTATTGAGTTCTAATTTAACGCCTTTGTTTAGGGTAGAGTCATATTTATGAAATAAAGGAATCATTTGGGTTGTATTTGTTATAACATATCCTTCAATTGTCCAATGCCCTGAAAAATCAAATATTGATCTATGTGGAATATGAAGATAAAAAGGATTTCCAAATAAATAATAATCACTTGTAGCAAAAGGACCACCACTTTGAAATACATATGTTCCGTAAGGAACAATAGGATTTTGAAATAGTGAACCATCCTCTATTTCATCAAACGTATTAAATTGTAAAAGTAATTGAACTTCACCTAATGGGGTTGTACCAGCAACTCCTGGCCTTGAAATAATCCAAGCATCCTCACCTAACTGTTCCTCACCAATTGCTTTCTCACCAATTATCATCCTATAATCAAACCAGTTAAAAATTCGGGCATTGAATCCAGTGAACAGTTTAATTATATTCTTTAGCCCTACCTCTATACCTTTGGTTTTCCATAAAGGAACGGCTAGTAAAATAACCTTTCTTAAATCATCCTCAGATAGCGCATCTGTTATGTTTCTTAAGTCCCTTGTTAGCCCTACTATATCTTTTAAATACTGTAATAGATCAGTTGGACAGGTTTCAGGATTCACAATTTTAGAAATATCCTCTATCTTATCACGCATTCCCTCCCATATAATTTGAGGACCATAGAGGTAGCGTTCAAGAAAGTTATCCCTGTCTTTATCTGCGGTTCTAATCGGTTTATGAATGAACCGAAATATATCAAACGGAAAATTTTGATTTATCTTTGCCATTAAACCACCGTTATACTCACTGTCCCTGCGTAGGGAAGTTCTCTTAAATCAAATGCTATATCACTTGCTGGTTGACTAATAACCACGTTAGAAATATTTAAAGGATCAACCTCGTAAATGATAGCATACAATAATGCAACCCTAAAATATTGTATAGTGTCTGCTGTACTAAACTCCCACCTATATGTTACACCATCGGAATATTTAGCCTCTGGATGAATAAAATTCCTAACCGCATTCTCAATTTCTGTACGATTTCCACCATATACAGTGGCAGTTACATCAATTATCTTTTTGGTGTAATTAACCACTGTAACCTCATGATTAGTAACTAATACACCATTTATACCCTGTGTTCTATCGCCATTAAAATATGTTTCAATTTCATTTCTTTCTGATGCGGATAACTGATTTCCACCCTGCCCAACAACTATATTCTCTATTGTTTTTACTCCAAATGTTTCTTCAACCGCCTTTGCTCTGGATACAATTTTGGAACCCGCAGTGTTTGTATAGTTGCTGGTTAAGTATTCAATATCATAAGCGGTTATTCCTCTACTTAATACTCTAATAGATGCTGGACCTTCTATTTTTACTCTGGCTAAATCCTCTTCTGTTGACCCTTCTTTCGCTGTCCAGCCTGTTGCTTGCCTTGGATTCCATAGTCTATTTACAAAGGAAATACCAGCCTTATTGACTGTAATTGTACTTGATCCAACATTTCCATCCTCATCTGCACCTGTTTTATATGTAGCCTTTATGTTATCTACGCCAGCAGCAGGTATTTTTCCTCTAATATTATCTCCAAATTTTACTATTGCTGTATCATCAGCCTTCACTTCCAAAACATAATCTTTTGAATTGGAATTTGAAGAAAGGAAATTTGTCTTTTCACTCCATGCTGTGAATCCTGTTCCTTCATCAATCTCAATAACTAATGAATCAGGAATCAAAGGAGCATATGTTAAAGCAAATTCTTGGTTTGATGTCCCATCAGAACTACCAAGTGGATCTTCTGTTCTTGTTTCACCTTGTGATACTAACACTTTTAAATATTGTGCGCCTTCATCAATTAGAATACGATCTATCACAGCAGAAACAGGAGCAACTATTGAAATAATTCTGTAACGCAGAAAGTAAGCACTATACAGAGAATTAATCGTTCTGGATTCCCATTCCATATCCACATCTTCTGGCAATTGAAAATTTATTTCCTCATCTGTTGTCATATCCAATGTTTTATCTTCTATCTCAGGAAGTAATTGCCAATTGGAACCAACAACATAATCCTCTTCATCTGTACTTGGCGAAACCTGACCTAACAATTCTGTTGTTTCTATATAGTTTGTCCCTGCATCATAATATGATACACAGTCCTCAAACGCAGATGTTTCTTGTAATTTAACTCTTACAATTGTTCCTGTGCAGTCTGTTCCATCTGGAAGTAATTCTGATACATTAAATTTTAAATTTGAACCAAGATTGGTTACAGTAGTTGGATTAACATCTTCTAATTCACCATCATAATATTCCCAAACACCTGTGATACCTGATGCTGGTACATTGAAACTCATTACAATTTTATCTTCTTGAACGTGTTTATGGCCGAAATATAGACAATCACCGGGTTTAGGATCGGTGAATACAGTGAAGAATACAGCATCAGTATTCGCTGTTGCTGCGTTATCCGAAGAAAAAGAGCCACTACTAATATTGAAGTTTAATGTAACACCGTCTATTTTTGTTACTGTTATTTCAGTTGAGTCGTCAAGGTTGACCAATGAGATTTTGCTACCATATACGATAGCCTTTATTTTTCCAAATATATTATCATTTGTTGATGTATTTATTGCGTCTGCTAAATTTTGTGCTGTTGCGGCTGTGTCTATACCAGCGGTGAAATGAGTTGCATATATAAAGTTGGCTGTGTTTATAATTATTGTGTCGCCAGCATCAAATGTATTATTGACAATTTCGATTGATCCAGAATTCCAACTGAATACGTAACTCACTTCATCTGTTCTATCAATTGTATGATTTTCCACTGCCTCAAATAATACCGATGCTCTCTCTTCTGTTTCCTCAGTCCCTGATTGAGAATTTTGAGGAACAAAATCAGTTGTGGCAGTGAATACTTTTGATAATTCGTATATGACATCTGTACTCGCAGGAGTAGCCAAAGCTAAATGATAATCAATTAATCTTAGATGATTTCTTACTGATTCCAATAACTTAGCCGTAGGCAAAAGGCTCTCATTTGCTACAACATCAAGTAGAACATTATTCAAATGCCCGACCAGCGCATACGCTCTTTCTAACTGTACATATGGTTCATATTCATTTTCTTCTGTTACTTCCGGTGCATGTTCTCTTCTATACTGAATTAACATTTTCAGTATGTCAGGATAATACATATCGGAATAATCAATAGTCGGTATCTCTATTAATGTTCCAGCCATTATTTATCTCCTAATTCTTCAAACGGTGCTGCAAATTCTTTTGCTTCATTTACATCTAAATTAATATACTCAAATGAAACATGCAGTTCGCCTTCTTCTGTTTGTTGTGTATTATCTTCCTTATTAATCACAACTCCATCTGGTCCTAATTCTAGTCTATTTTTAAACGATTTCAATATATTTTCAATATCATCTCTGGCATCAAATTTAGCAGCGTCATCATTCACCCTATATATAATACGAGGATCTAAACCCAATTCTTGGAATGGATTGTCATCTTCACCCTCTTGGAGCGCAAGTACAACCAATTTATCTAATTGATTTTCTTCCTTTTGCATTTGCGCACCACCGCCTTTGTTAACATATACTGGAACTGATAATCCTATTGGCATAACGTCCTCCTATAATAACATATCGGTTAACAGGTTAAACAAAGCCGTTGCAACACACAATGCTAAATTTATTATACCCAAACCAGCCAACCCAAAACTAGCGGCTAGTGATAAAAATAATGCCTCAATATCTGGAATCCCCGGTATTTCAACTGTTAGATCACTTATAATCTTATCAATAATTAATTCAATACATTGGAAAGGCAATTTAATGAATATTGCACACAATTTAATCGCACCAGTACCGTCAATATCAGGCAAACCCGGCATTTCTGGAATAGTAAAACCCCCACCAAGATCAAATTCAGGCATATAATATGGGAAATCAATACCACCCAAGAACGCATCAATAAAGATTTGTAAAGATGGAAGCGAAGGAAGGTTTGCAGGATCAGGTGGAATGAAATCCAAAACAAAGTTTATTCCTGCCATTTGAGATAAGAATAAACCAAGACAGAAATTTGGAAGACCACCTGGTCCTGCAATGTCAGGTATGGGCAGTCCGACACCTGCAAAATCCATGCAATCCATTATAGGGTTTACAAAATCTTCTGCTGCACCCATTATGCTGTATTCCCATCCATTGGTGGACCTGTTGGTACACCTAAGTTACCGAGATGCTGATGAACTCCATAAATAGAGCCATCAATTGTTACTAAATTAGCAGTGGTGTTTAATACAAGACCCGCCGGAGTAAATTGAAATATGTTCCCTGCTGCGTCTTGTATTTTGACCCCTGTTGCACTCATTTCAAAAGTGTTTCCATTTTTATCTTCTAACTTAATTCCAGATGAATCAAATGTTTTCTTATTTGAATTCTTATCTTCAACCTCAACACCCGAACTATCCATTGTTACTTTATTTGCATTTTTATCTTCTACTTTCACCCCATCACTATCAAACGTAGCCTTATTGGTATTTTTATCCACAACCTCAATACCGCTATCATCTAAAGTAATTTTATTTCCTCTATGATCGGTCAACTCAATTAACTCACCAGCACCATCAAATTTCAATTGAGCAAACTTTCCACTTGAGTAAGTATATTTTAAATCCATTTCCTTCTGTGTATAATCGAGGCCCAACTTAAATAAATGATCTTCATTTACTGTATCATTATCTTCATCTTTATCATCACGATTTGTTACTTCTCTTGCTGTTAATTCAAGTGAACCATCTTCATAAAATTTAACTCTTGAACCAAATGTATGTTCCAGATTTATTATTTCAACACCACTATAGTCATCAAAAATAAATCTATGATTTGAGTTAGTAACCAACCCTAAACGATAAGGATAATTCTTTTTGAAGTCCCTGTGCATTGTAATGACATTTGTATAAAGACAGGCTACATATCTTGGATCAGGTTCATCCAATGACTCATCTAATTCAACAATAATTGTATCTCCAACTTTAGGAACCCAAAACCATCCTGCATTATTTTCACCAGCATACCCGAATGAAGGAAGTGCTGGAAGAGGATACTCGCCATCGTATAATGTTTCGGCCTTAAAATAAACAGCACCAACTAAAGATTGGGAACTTACTTTGGCTGTCTGTTCAAAACTGGTTGCACCAGACGCCTTTTCTACGTTCCTTGTTACAATTCCAATGTGCTGTTCTTTTCCCATTTATATTAACTCTCTCAATACTCGTCTTGCATTAAATGTGCAATTATATCCTGACGGGCTAAATTTATGCGTAACCTTATCCATAAAATACTTTCCACTAAACATTGCACCTAGCCCTTCAAATTCATGAACCTGTCTTGACTGCAAATACTGATTACCAGCGGCTTTCCCGCTACCTTTAATGAAGTCCTTTGCCATTTTCTTCATGTGCATAATCAAATAATTCTTAGCGTCTGCT
>Ga0180431_10001172_pt1 | contig 36815 bp, 30 predicted proteins | sample SS_ome_11_FD_132459 | JGI IMG/M metagenome (GOLD analysis project Ga0180431, IMG submission 132459) | Hypersaline lake sediment archaeal communities from the Salton Sea, California, USA - SS_1_MS_1 metaG | ecosystem: Environmental > Aquatic > Non-marine Saline and Alkaline > Hypersaline >... | reverse complement strand
TTCGGGATGTCGATTCTTCTAATCGAGAGCATCTGTTCATTCTATACGTCCTTTCGCCATATGGTAAGACTCCGTATCTCTTATATACACAGGTGTGGGAATTATTTTTTCGAAAGATGAGGATAGGGCATGGAAGAATTTAATGGTTTCCCCCGGGAGCTCATCGCCTTTTACCGTGGATTGCGTGAAAACAACAGCAAGAGCTGGTTCGACACGCATCGAAGGGATTTCGATAATTTTGTTATGGAACCGGCCCGCAGATTCGTAATTGCAATGGGGGAGCGGTTGAGAAGCATTTCACCCGAGATACATTCGGATCCCCGGATAAATAAATCGATCTTTAAAATTCATCGGGATGTCCGTTTCAGCAGGATCAAGACGCCCTTCAAGACCCATCTTGCCCTCTGGTTCTGGGAGGGACAGCGGAAGCGGATGGAATGCTCCGGATACTATTTTCATCTTGACCCGGACAGCCTGATGCTCGGTGCGGGAATATATCGGTTCCCCCCTAATTTACTCGGGGAATTCCGGGATTCAGTCGTTCATCCGAAATACGGTCCGCCGCTCGTCAAAGTGATGGATGAGATTTCGAAACGGGATTCCTATACCTTCGGGGGCATGCACTACAAGCGAACACCGCGTGGATATGATCCGGAACATGAGAATGCCGATCTTCTTCTCCACAACGGTTTATATGTCGGCATGGAATCCGCTGTTCCCGATGAGCTCTACTCCAGTAAGCTGCTCGACTACTGCTATAGGCGCTATTCGGATATGGCACCTCTTCACCGCTGGCTTGTCGCGATGGTCGAGCGGGCAGGATAATCTTGACAGCAAAAGGATCGCCGGTATATTTATATCCGAGATACCGTTACAATTTCAAACAGTTGCGCGCCCTTGAATGATGAGGGTGCATTCAGTCGTACGGGAGGAAAGGATGAGACCATTTAAAATAAGCGGATTCATCGGAGTTGCCGTCATTCTTATGCTCGTTGTCCTGATATTCGTGTTTCCACCCAGGGCACAATCGATGGTTGAGGGTTTCTTTACCCCCATTATAGCCTATGAATTTATACAAACGAAAGATGAAGTGTATCGGCTTTTCGGTTCAGAGGCGTCGCCCGAACGTGAGGTGCTGGTGCGGGCAATGGATAGAGGCAATCAGCTCGATTTTATCTACATGGTTCTCTATTCGGCATTTCTGTTCACCTTTTCGATACGCTGCTCGCGTGAGCGTGGAAAGAAGTTTTTCCTGCTCGGTGCCGTCATCTCGATTCTCGTTCTGGTCAGCGATTTTTGTGAGAATATACAGCTCCTCGGTATTACGTCAAAACTCGAGACTGGCGGCTTCGAGGCCGAGCTCATGTACCTCAATATCTTCACCTGGCTGAAGTGGGGAGGTATAGCGCTTATATTCCTGATACTGATGCCCTATTTCTTCAAAGGCTCTCTCGTAGCGAAGGGCATCGCTCTTCTCGGCGTGATTGCATCGATTCTGGGACTTCTGGCGTTCATCCATCGCTCGGTCATTAATGAGATTTTTGCCCTCTCAGTTGGCATCATGTTTTTCTGTATGATTCTCTATTCGCTCCTCTATCGGAAAAGCGTTTCAGCTTCGTAGTTTCGTCTCTGTATTTCGTTCCCGGATAAGACCCTTCGTCATCATTGGCGAAGAAGTCGCGGTGGCCTATTTTTATTGTGATTGCCGGTTGATGAGGTACTCTTGAGGAATGTCCGCACGATCGAGAATCATCGTTGAAGGGGCTCAAGCCGTTTTCATCTTCCGGAAAACGAGAAGTATGCGAAAGCGTCCCTTTATCAAAGGCGGTGGGAAAACCTCTGTTCGTAGACATTTGAAATGATAACAGGTTGTGTTCATCTGTCGGCGGTGGTGTTGCACATCGACGTCAGGCAATATCAGAGCATATGGAGATTTCCCTAATCCGTGCTGTCTTTGGCGGCAGGAGAATATAATTTTTCCGTGAGGAGGAAGGAATGGGAACGATTTTCTTCTTGGTGCTTTTGATTGCTATTGCTGTTGGACTCACGCTGTTCTCAAAGCGCTTAACGGTTATTTCGGGGATGGACAGGCAGGCGCAGGAACGGATGACTGCGGGGACGAAGATCGGCTCGATCGCTGCCGGTGTTCTCGTGCTCTTTATCATCCTGATCACCTCAATCTTTACCCTCGACGAGGGGGAGGGGTGTGTCCTGACGCAGTTCGGCCGGGTGTACTATTCGGTGACGAAGCCGGGGCTCCATTTCAAGCGACCCTGGGCCGATGTCGTAAAGTGGCGGACCCGGCTGAAGGCGATTCATGAAAAGATGGATGCGCGAACATCAGATGACATGCGGGTAAACATGGATCTCACCTTCTGGTGGGCTGCTATGCCGGATAAGCTTGATGAGCTCTATTCGACTGTTGCGAAAGACTATGACACGCTTGAGGAGGGGTTTGTTATACCGGGTATACGCTCTGCGGTACGGGATCAGGTTGCCAAGGTCGACTATCGCGAGCTCAATATCAACCGGGACAAATACTCCGATATCATTACGCTCTATGTTGCAAAGCAGCTCGCAAAGAAGTACGTGCTGATTGACCGCATCAACATCCGAAATATCATCCCGCCTGAGGGCGTTGACAAGGCAATTGAGCTAAAGCTCGAGGCGAAACAGGATGCCGAGAGGGCAGAACACCGGCTGATGCTGGCGAAAAAGGACGCCGAGATTCGTCGGGTTGAGGCGCGGGGGATTGCCGATGCACAGCGGATTATCAGACATGAGCTGACCCCGATCTATGTTCAGTATGAGAGTATTCAGGTGATGAAGAAGCTGTCGGATTCTCCGAATTCCACCTTTGTCTTCATTCCCACATCGAGGAACGGTTCCGGCGTCCCGATGGTATGGAACGCACCGATAAAATAGTGCTGAACACTCATTTCTCACATGGTGGGCTCTGTCAGTAAAGAATTACTGAGGGAGGGGGGAAGTGCCCCTATATCTCATGCTGTAAAAAGCATTTCAGAAAAAATATTTGCAATATTTTACTGTTCGTAAAATGCTCTTTATGATTTTCAGCGCGTGAGATATCTCTTCCCGTAAACTTTTTTAAGGAGCGAAACAATGTCCGAGAGAATACCAATTTTTTGTGGAAATAACTTTGTTGAAGTGGAGTTTCCACGGGGAACTCGCATTCTCAGGGCACCGGAACATAAAGCGCCACTGCCTGAACCGAAAGCTGCTGTGTTTGATGCAATTCGCAATCCGCTGGGAATGAAGCCACTGCGTGAGCTTGTCGGGGAAGGCTCGCGGGTAACCATTGCCTTTGATGATCTCGCTGTTCCGGTACCGCCCATGCCGCCGCCTGACAACCGTGAAATTGCGATATCGGCGATTGTTGAAGAGCTGTACCGTTCCGGTGTGCGCAAGAGGGATATCACCCTCGTCTGCGCCAACGGCATTCATCGGATGTGGAAGCGGAGCGAGATCAGGACCATTCTCGGTGAAGGATTGATGAGTGAGTTCTCTCATGCGCAGATAATCGGGCATGACGGATGTGATACCGAGAACCTGGCATATCTCGGCCTCACGGAGAACGGTTTTGATGTTGAGATAAATAAGAGGGTTATCGAGAGCGACCTCACCATTTACGTGAATGTCAACTGGGTACCCTTTAACGGCGGATGGAAATCAACCGTCATCGGTCTCGGGACCTATCGGACCATTCGCCATATTCACAACTACGAGATATACCTCGCCGAGGCTCCCGCTTCGTGCATGGAGCCGGAACGGAACCTCCTGCACGCACGGATCAGGGAGATGGGTCATTTTCTCAAGGAGCACCTTGCCAGCGCAGGAATGGCGGTCTTTCAGGTTGAGACCACCATTGACAGTCAGAATCCGCCGAATATGTCGTCGGTGTTCGCCGGTGATGTGGATCTCGTTCACGAGGAGACTCTGAAATATCTCGATGAGCACAAGGTGCTCGATGTGAAGGGGCAGGCCGATGTGCTGGTTTTCGGGCTTCCCGACTTCATGCCCTATTCGATGGGAACGATTATCAATCCCATACTCATCGCGCGAATGGGTCTGGGGTATCTCTTCGCCAACTATAAGAACATGCCGCTCGTCCGGGAGGGGGGAATACTCATCCTCGCCAATCCACTCTACGATCAGGTTGATCCGATACATCATCCCTCATATAAGACGCTCTGGGAGGAGGGATTCGAGCGGACGAGGGATGCGGCGGAATTGTACGATCTCTTCGCCGATGAATATGCCTACCGGCCGGAGTTCGTTCACCGGTACCGGTTCGGCTACGGTTTTCACGGCGCACATCCTGTGCAGGCGTATACGACAACGGTATATCCGAAGAAGTATCTCTCAAAAGTATTCGCTGCCGGTTGTACGAATGATCGGGTTGCAGAGAAACTTGAATGGGAGCCCTATAAGAGCGTCGAGAAGGCCATTGAGGGGGCGAAGAGAGAGCTGGGCGGTGATGTGCGCATAACCTATGTCAGTCTCCCACCGCTCTTCCATCCCCGGGTGGAGAAATAAGTACCGAACAGCGGTCGGCGGAGCGGTTATAGCGGAAGTGTTCACATGAGAGAATAACCGGAGGAGCCTGCAAGGAGGATTTATGTACCGAATCAACATCAAGGATGTTCCATCCCGCGAGGTGATCGGGAGAGAGGTATGGGACATGGTCGGCGGCGAGCTCAAGGGAGATGATTTGAGCATGATGATAGTTGATGTCCTGCCGGGAGCGGTGTCAAAGCCGGGTCACGTTCACCATGATGCGGAGGAGGTAATCTACGTTGCTTCCGGTGCAGGGGAGATTCTCATCGGCGATGGGGTCTATCCTCTTATGCCCGGCGATGCGATTGTCATACCGCGCGGGATTCCTCATCTGACCAGAAACACCGGGCAGGATCGGATGCGGCTCATCTGCTCCTTTTCGACGCCCGATGTGAGCAGTGGTCAGGAAAATCTACCCCATCTCGATTTCCCCCGGTGAAGGGGTGAGCCGTCGCTCCTTCGCACCATTCCGGTGAGCGAAATTTTATTACTCCGGAGTTTCTACCTGTCTCCTGAGCCGCGCCGGGGCTCCTCTGCTCTTTTTCCCCCGGAGTCACTCCTCCAGGGAGAGGGCAACTTTTTCCACCCGGGCGATATCCTTTTCGTAGAAAAATGAAGCGATGAAGAAAATTATGCTCGAGAGGAAGGCGAAGGCCGGCACCACGGTGAGTGCCGTTTTAATGCCGAAGCGGTCCGAGAGCGCTCCGACGAATATCGGGCCGAGCGAAGAACCGAGGAGGTTCTGGAATATCACACAGAGGCTGTACGACATTGCCCGCAATCCCGGGTGAACAACCTCCTGGGTGACGGCTACGGCGGCCGGCGTGAAAGACATGGCGGCAACACCCCCCATCAGCAAAACGGCGTACTGAACAGGGCCCGAGGGCAGGAGGAACACGGTCAGTATAATCAGGGACGTGACGAGCGATGCCAGGGAGCAGGTCAGCAGCTTGCCGTTTACCCGCTTCTTCGCCCACCGGTCGGCGATGAAGCCTCCCAGGGGTGCGCCGATTATGGCGAAAAGGAACACGATGCCTGCCTTGACCGATGCCTGCTCCATCGGGATTCCCTCGATGCGGTAGAAGTACGTTGGCAGCCAGCTCAGCAGGGAGACGACAAAGAAGATATTCGCCGCGAAGGCGATGTAGGTCGTGATGAGCGTTGCGTTGCCGGCAAATTCTCGGGCGATGTCCATCTTTTTCATTTTTCTCTTCTCGCCCGTGTCGGCCGTGCTGCCGACCGTCTTCAGGAGGTCGATCGTTTTGTAGTCTCTGATGGTGAAGAAGAGGAGCGCGAGTATAAACCCGGGTATCGCGACGATGCCGAAGGCGCTTCTCCATCCATAGGTTGCGGCGATGAATCCGCCGAGCGCTATTCCCAGTGCATTGCCGACCGGCACGGCGGTGTGGAAGAGACCGAGCGTGAGCGAGCGCTTCTTCTCGGGAAAGAATGCCGATATCATCGCGGTGCCGCCGGGCGCGTAGCCTGCCTCCCCGACTCCGATTACCGTCCTTGCCGCGATGAGCTGCGGGAAGGTCTTCACCAGCACGCAGGCTCCGGTCGCGAAGCTCCAGATCAGCGCCATGATGCCGATGCTCTTCTTCCTGCTCCACCGGTCGATGAGAATCGATATCGGAAAGGTGAAAGCGACGATAGACCAGTATACGACGGAGACCAGCATGCCGCACTGCGTGTCGGAGAGACCCCATTCGACCTGCAAATAGGGGAAGAGGGAGACAACCACCATCCTGTCGATGTAATCCGAGAGGTAGAGCAGGTACAGGAGTGTAAAAATGTACCATGAGTACCTCTTAGAGATAAAATACCCTTCCGAATCAGTCTTCACTTTTGAACCTCCACTCTTTTTAAGATGAAATGCTCCATCGCTGGAGCTCAATAGCAAGCACAGGTCTTTTTAACGAGCCGGAAATCGGTGAATGGGAAATAGGTGTTTTACAGGGTGCGGTTGATGAATGTATCCCTTCACGGATGCGTTGTCAATGATAAATTCAGACCGGCTTCGCGGATGCGAAGCGGCGAGATGAACGGATGGTGCATCTCCTGCAGAAAGACGGGCCACCTGCAGCCACCTCTTTCTCCTTGACTTTTTGATTGATTCGTTCCCCCATTCAAAGGGCGGGGGTGGTGACCGGATAACATCAGCAGTTCTGACAGCGATGGATCTCATGCCGGTGTACGCCATCGAAAACGGAGGCTGGAGAGATGCCATGGAACGCGGGGAAGGGAAGAAGGTCATACGGCCGGAAATTCATCCGTCGGTGTTCATCGCTGAGGGAGCACGGATATTCGGGGATGTTATCATCGGCGAGGGATCGAGCGTCTGGTTTAATGCGGTAATTCGAGGGGATGAGGGGAGGATCAGAATCGGCAGGAGCAGCAATATACAGGATAATGCGGTTCTTCACAGTGATATGATGGTGGGCATCGATATAGGTGACGAGGTTACCATCGGACATGGCGCCATCGTCAGGGGCTGCAGGATCGGGAACGGGGTGATGGTAGGGATGAACGCCACGGTGATGACCAATGCGGTTATAGGCGATAACTCCATCGTCGGCGCTCATGCCTTTGTGCCATATAATAAGCACTTTCCCCCCCGCTCCCTGATACTGGGCTCGCCGGCGCGGCTCATCAGGGAGCTCACCGATGAGGAGTTGAAGACCAACAGGATGGCGGTTGAAATATACCGGGAGCTTGTGGACGGGTACATAAGCGGATTGATAGCCGGCCGCGAATAAGGCCGGAGCTCATACAAGCTGATCGGCGGATACAATCTTCGGCGCCCTGACCCGTATCGCGGCGCTGCCGGCAATCGGGCACTTGTTCTCGCAGACCCCGCAGCCGATGCAGAGGTTCTCCAGAACATAGGGAAGCTTCACGGAAACCCTCTTCCCCTCACTGTTCTCCATCATCGTCTCCTTGAGAATAATAGCTTTGGTCTTTGTCGGGCAGACCTCCTCACAGACGATGCAGTTGCGCTGCTCGGACCAGGGGAAGCAGAGATCCCGTATGATAAATGCCGTCCCGAATATTGTCGTTTCCTTATCCTCTATTTTGAGCTTTTTCAGCGCATCGGTGGGACAGACCTGCGTGCAGAGGATGCAGTTCTTCTCGCAGTATCCGAGCTTCGGGATAAGGCGGGGGGTGAAGAGCCCCTCGGGCCCTGCCTCGAAGAGGGTCGGATGGAGGGCGTTGGTGGGGCATATCTTCATGCACTGGCCGCAGCGAATGCACTGATCGAGGAATTCCTCCTCGGGCAGTGCACCGGGAGGACGTATGAGAAAGGCGTGATCACGCCTGTAGGAGGTATTTATTCTGAACAATGGTATGGCGATGAGGGACGACACGAGGGTCATCAGGAGTTTTCTCCTGGAGAGAGGGGGCCCCCCTCCCGCTGCTGTTCTTGTCTTCTCATCTTCTCGACGTGCCTTTCCGATGGGTGAGACCGGTTGAAAGGATATGGCATCGTATCTGCACGATTTCAGACACTCGAAGCACTTGATACATTCGCCCTCCAGCGTCCCCTCTCCGTTATCGATAATGGCATTCATCCGGCACTCCTTTTCACATTGAAGGCAGTTCACGCATTTGTCGGTATCAACGACTCTCCGGAAAACGCTGAACCGCGAGCTCAGTGAGAGGAGCGCCCCGAGCGGACAGAGGGACTGGCACCAGAATCTTCTCGCGAATACCGAAAGCGAAAGGATGAGTATCAGAGTCAGAAATATCCATCCATGGCCGTCGAAGGCGATATGATGAAAGGAGAGAACACTCTTTTTCAGGATAGAGAAGGTCGGCTCGGATACCGCATTGACAAAGGGGATATAGTAGAGCCCGAAGAAGATGAGCTTTACCGTGTTATCGAAGTAGGGGTAGAGCGCCGTGCCGTAACTCCGATAGGCGATGGAGAGGGGATCGATAAGTCCCGAGGCGTGAATACCGGCGATTGAGAGAATGAGAGAGAACATGAGCACCAGAAACTTGTAGGGCTTGATGGCTATCGTATGGCCCGCTCTTTTCAGGATGTTTCTCTTTTTTGCATTAAAAATTCGATCGGTTACATCGATGGTGATGCCAAGCGGGCATATCCATCCGCAGAAGAACCTGCCGAGAAAAAGCGTTGACCCCAGAACGATGAGCGCAGGGAGGAAGGAGTCGAGCAGCCGCTGTGCGACAATGGACGAGGTTATCCCGAGATGTATCGAGAGGCGCGGGAGAAAATTATAGGGCGCCGGATCCTCAATCGGATCTCTGGTATAGATGAGGAGGGTGATAAAGAGCAGCCAGATAAGGAGCTGTGTAACTGCTCTCAGGGTTGACCAGTATGATCGCCGCATAAAATTTTAACTCTCTGAGGTCATTGAACAGCGGAATTATTATACGGTTCTTTTGATGATATTCATTCTGCTGGTATTGATCTCACCCATGTTTTCCCTGGCTGCAAGCCGCAGGTATTCCACCCGATGCGGCCGCATGTTAAAGAATCCGGCGGTGTAAGCATCAACGGTAACGGGATTGGTGCCCATCACGAGAGTCCTCTTCTCTTTGATATCGGCGGGAGTACCGGCGTTGGGTCCGTGATCGGTCAGAATCCTCGTCGCATCGAGGATGATCAGATCGACCGGGATTGCCTTGTTGAAGTCGACGATATTCTTGTGCAGGTTGATGTGAAACCATCCGCGCCTTCCACCGATGACGCCCATGAGATTCTTCATTGCCATAGTCAGGGTAGCCGATCCGTGATCTTTCGCGATAGGCATGTTGATGACGAAATCAGCTTTGAGCATATCCTCATAGACCAGCAGTGTTTTCAGATTGAGCGGATTTTTGATCCGCACCTCCCTGAACTTCCTCTCATCGATGTATTCTATATCTGCACCGGAATTTCTCGCTGCCTGTATCATGCCGCTCCGTCGATAGCAGAGCGGTGCACTGTTGACCGGCCGGTCGAAGATTGTAACGTCCGCACCTCTCCTGATGCACATCCGCGCAACGGTCTCAACGAGATCGGGATTGGTGGTATGGGCCTGTTCTGGACGAGAATTAAAGCCGATATTCGGCTTTATAACCACCTTCATGCCTTTCTTGATAAACCGGTCGATACCGCCGAGCGTATCGAAACCCTTCTTGACCATCCTTTCAAGGGATTCCTTGCTGAGGTCTTTCCCCTTTATGACCACGACGGTTTTGGAGGAATCGGCACTTCTCCCGAAGAGATTCATCAGTGGGACGGCAATGCTTCCCAACATAATGCCAAAAGCGGATTTCAGGAATCCCGAGAGGACCTCCCGCCTGGTTCTTCTCGTCTGAGTCATTGTATCCCTCTGTGTGTTCGACGAATATGATATATCCATTCCTGTTTGAGCAATTTTCAGATTGTTACAAAACAGGTATGAATAATCTATCATAGGGTAGCGTATATTTCAAAAATATTCATAAAATAAAATATCTTGACGTGAGGCGTATTTCGCCTTTTTCTCGATATGCATCTGAATTATAGTATGATGGAATAATTATGCTGGCGCGCAGGTACATAATACCCTGGAAAGAGTTCACTCCGGTGCTGGGAGGAGTCGCCTTCTTTTTTCTTCTCTTTCTGCACGGCCTGATCAACAGTTTAACCGTTACCTACATGGGCCATCGGAGCGAGCTGGTTGAAGATCTCATCTTCGGAAACTTCTTCGCTGATATTGTTCTCTTTATACTGAAAATAGCTGCGGTTTATCTTCTGCTCGGTATCACATTCGGTATTGTGATATACGGGGCGATCTGCTCGTTTATGCGGTTGATTCATCGCCCCCTTACGAGGGGGGCTGCCTTCTTCATCACAATGGGCACAACCGCCTTTATCGTGTTGATCTTCTTCCTGAAGGATCTGGTGCGGTATCCGCAGGTGTATATGAACAATTTCTATCAAGGAGGAGCCCTTCAGCGGATGATCCTTGATTTTACGGCGGATACTTTCAGCCCTCCGTTTTTTACCCAGATTCAGATTGTCCTGTTCGCTGCTGCCATCGGGCTCATCGTTTTTCCGCTTCTGAGGATAAGAAACAGTTTGGTGAACGGCATACTGCTCGCCGCTGTGCTCCCTCTCATCTCCGTAGCGCTCTTTTCCCGGCTGGACTGCAGCAGGCCCGGAAAGCCCGGGAGACCCAATGTGCTCATCCTCGCTGCCGATGCGCTCAGGCCGGATCATCTCAGCGGATACGGATATTACAGGAGGACGAGTCCCCATATCGACGAACTCATCGCCGATGGGGTCTCTTTCAGAAATGCCTTCATCGAGGTGCCGCGGACCTTCCCTTCATGGGTTTCCCTTTTGACCGGCCAGTACGCGTCAACGCACGGAATCAGGCACATGTTCCCCGCTTCGCGTGATCTGAATCGTGATTTTAAAACCATGGCGGAATTTCTCGGCAAGAGGGGGTATTATACTGCCGTCGTTGCCGATTATGCCGGAGATATCTTTTCCCGAATCGATCTCGGTTTTGAGAAGGTGGACACCCCCTCCTTTAATTTCAATACTATTCTTGAGCAGGCGATGCTCGAAGCGAATATTTTCCTCCTCCCCTTTCTCACCGGGAGATTCGGGCTTGCCCTCTTCCCCTGCCTGCGGGACTCCGCCTACTTCTGCCCTCCCGGAATAGTCACGGAAAAGGTAATTGACTCGATTCGGGAGTCTCACGGGAGGCCGTTTTTTGTTACGGCATTTTTCTCTTCCACGCACTTCCCCTATGCGCCACCCTATCCATACTACAAGATGTTCTCGAAGGGGTATCAGGGCCCCTATAAATACTACAAGCAGCGGATTATATCACTTGAGGGGAAGGATGAGGCGACCATTTCAAAGCGAGATATCGAACAGATACGGGCGCTCTACGATGGCGGTATCAGGGCTTTCGATGGCGCCGTCGGTGAAATAGTGAGTTTTCTCAGGGAGAAGGGAATACTCGATGAGACGGTTATTCTGGTGCTCTCGGATCACGGCGAGAATCTCTATGAGGGAGATCTCGGTCACGGACACGGCGAGCACTTCAGGGGGCAGTACGCCATAAAAATTCCCTTCATCCTGCGCTATCCGCCACTGAGCACAGAGCGGCGGGATCTCTCTTCGGTGGTTCGGCATGTGGATGTTGCTCCGACGCTCCTCTCGCTGCTCGGTGAAGAGATTTCACCTTCTGCGGAAGGAGTTTCGCTCCTGCCGATTGTGCGGGGTGAGAGGAAACTGCTCTATGCCTTCGGTGAGACCGGTATCTGGTTCGACAACGATCAGCGGAGCAATCACTTCTTTCAGAAGCTGCGGATCATCTATCCCGATATTACACGGCTTGCGGAGATTGATTTCGAGCGGGATAATCAGCTGGTGCTCCGGGAGAGCTACCGCGATCTCATCAACGTGGCGAAGCACCGGTATATCTTTGACGGGAGGTACAAGCTCATCTACATGCCCCTTCGCGACGGTGTGCGCTATGAGCTCTATGATATCCTGGTCGATTCCCGGGAGCGGGTCAATATCGCTGATAAGGATCGATACAATCTCGCACGCCTGAAGAGATCTCTCTTTCGGTGGATAACGAGAAACGGAAATGTGAAAGTCAGAAAGGACTTTGTGTTACCGGTGAAAGAAAACCTTGAAAAAAATTATTGAAGCTTCACATTATACCGGTTAGGATATTGATATACTTGGTTCGTCTATTGTTCAGAGATGCCAGGAAAGCAAATTTTTCGGTTTAATTTTAAATACCCTCGTAATAATTACCTGTTTCCACGGGAAGTGGACAGGGAGTTTAAGGGTACAAATACGTGGCCGCAACGTCCAGGGATGTTCTAATGTCGCTGGAGCCATGGATGGCGAGAAGCGACCTTTGAGCGGTTTTTTCAGCACCCGCAGCCTTCAGTAAAGTTCTTATAAAGAAATATTGAATATAAAAAATGGAGGTACGGTACCATGATGGATTATCCTTTGTTACTCAGGAATTTTCTCTTGAGAGCAGCAAAGTTTTTCCCGAAGAAGGAGATACTTTCAGTCTTTCCCGATGAAATTTTCCGCTATACCTACGGGGATTATTTCAAACGAACCTGTCAGCTGGCCAATGCGCTTGAATCCCTGGGCATAAAAAGAGGGGACAGGGTTGCAAGCATCGCATTGAATAATCACCGGCACCTTGAGCTCTACTTCGGGGTGCCCTGTATGGGGGCCGTGCTCCATACGGCAAATTTCAGGTTGCCACCGCATCATCTTGCATATATACTCAACCATGCCGAGGACAAGGTATTATTTATAGAAGAAGATCTTGTCTTTATCGTAGAGGCAATAAAAGATCAACTGAAAACGGTTGAGCACTATGTCATACTGTCACAGAGCGGAAACATTCCGAAAACCAGTCTCTCTCCCGTTTACTCCTACGATGAGTGGATTGCCAAATTTCCTGAAGAGTATGACTTTCCTGAAGACCTTGATGAAAAAGCTCCGGCACTGATGTGTTATACCTCCGCGACGACGGGTGATCCCAAGGGCGTTGTGTATACGCATAGAAGTGTCGTGCTCCACAGTTATGCTGGTTCTTCGACTTTCGGTGTTTATGAAAGTGATTGTGCGCTTCATATTGTTCCCATGTTTCATGCAAACGCCTGGGGTATGCCCTTTATCTGTGTGGGCATGGGCATTAAACAGGTACTGCCGGGCCGGGAGACGCTCAACATGGAGAAGATCTGTCAGGTTATTGCCGATGAAAAGGTCACCGTCACCTGCGGAGTTCCGACGATCTGGTTGATGCTCTACGATTACCTCGAAAAGGGAGGGAAACACGATTTCTCATCATTGCGGGTGATTGCGAGCGGTGGATCGGCCTGTCCGCTCTCCTTAATGCGTGGATTGAATGAAAAGTATAATTTCCCCATACGGCAGGCCTACGGCGGAACTGAGACATCTCCTCTGGTAACTGCAGCTCTGGAAAAGAGCTACATGCAGGATCTTTCTCCTGATGAACTCTACAGCGTCAGAAACAGTGCTGGCCTGCTCGCCCTCGGTCTTGATATGAGGATTGTAAACGCCGAAACCGGTAAAGATGTAAAAATGGATGGTGAGGAGATGGGAGAGATCTGGGTCAGGGGGCCGTGGATCGCCGATGAATACTACAAAGATCTGGAGCGCTCAAAGCTGTCTTTCGTTGATGGCTGGTTCCACACCGGCGATGTGGGCACCATGGACGAGGAAGGATATGTGAGGCTCGTTGACAGGACAAAAGACCTGATAAAGAGCGGCGGCGAATGGATCTCATCGGTGGATCTTGAAAATCTTATTATGGCCCATCCGAAGGTTGTGGAGGCTGCAATTATCGGCGTTCCCGATCCGAAATGGCAGGAGGTGCCATTCGGCTGCATCGTGGTTCAGCCTGGAGAGACCTTGACCGGTGAAGAAATTCAGGAATTTCTCAAAGACAAGGTGAAGGCATCCTACTGGATACCGAAGAACTATGCCTTTATTGATGCACTGCCGAAGACGAGCGTCATGAAATTTGATAAAAAGGGGTTGAGGCAGATGTACGCCGACGGTAAATTGGGGTAGTTTGTACTTTCTGAATAGAAAATACTTCAGAATGGGTGAACGGAAATCCAAAGCTGTTTGATGTATTTTCGATAATACCCTACGACAACCTTTTTTTACGACGATACCGGCTACCCCGCTATTTTTCCACTCCTGCATCTTGGAGTTCAATGGCAAGCTGGAAAGTGTCGGTGTGGAAATAACGGAAGACTCCCCCAATGATTCGTTGGTTCCCTTTGCCTGAACGGGGAAGATTGCTCACTGACGGTATGATAAACTCTGCGAGAATATTTTGCCCCTCGCTGCGGTGGATCTTCTCCATGTGATTCGTGCGGGATATGTTCTATCTCCCGAAGATTATTTTGGCAATGCTTCAAATAGTATAGAAAGAGAGTCCCTGCCCGCGGATACTCTGATGTGCCGATCGTTGTCGGTTTCATCGATGCGGTACGAAGGTGAAGAGAGTGGCCTTTTACGCCATTTAATAATACTTGACATTCCTGTCCGGATACCTGATCACAATGCTCATGGAGCAGATTGTCGTATTTGTAACGCTCGGTATAGCTTTTTTTTTATTTGCCTGGGGCAGGATACGACATGACATTGTCGCACTGATAGCCCTCTTCATAGTCACAATAAACGGTATTGTTTCTGCCGATGACGCTTTTCTGGGATTTGCCCATCCGGCGGTTATCACGGTTGCGTGCGTTCTTATTATCGGACACGCGATGGAGAGATCAGGAGTAATTGATCTTTTAGGCCAGCTGGGCTCAAAATTGGGTAATAATCTTCTGATACAGATTGCATCGTTATCGCTTATTACCGCATTCGCATCAGCTTTCATTAACAATGTGGGCGCTATGGCTATCATGATGCCCGTGGCAATCCACCTGGCTCGAAAAGGCAAGAATCCGCCCTCCTTGGTGCTTATGCCCATTGCCTTTGCGTCTCTCCTCGGGGGGATGACCACCCTTATCGGAACACCTCCCAATATCATAATCGCCGCAATCCGGGCAGATATCGCGGGTAAACCTTTCGGCATGTTCCATTATACTCCGGTGGGCATCTTCGTTGCCATTGCCGGAATTCTGTATATTTCTCTGCTGGGGTGGCGTTTGCTACCCAAGAGAGTCGCTCAGCAATCACGGGAAGATCTTTTCAGGATTGATGATTATATTACCGAGGTAAAGGTTATTCGGGAATCCAAGATAAGGGGGGTCACCGTTTCCGAAGTCAAGAACGAAACCGAAGCGGACATCACTATCCTCGGCATGGTCAGACAGAAGCAGATGATCCATGCCCCCTCGCCGGATGAGATTCTTAAAGTAAACGATGTTCTTATAATTGAAACCGATGCACAGGAGCTTAAAATTTTTATAGAAAACAGTGGCGTAAAACTTGTGGGCGGGAGAAAATTTCGCGCGGATGCCAGAGGTTCAAGTGAAATAGAACTCGCAGAAGCCGTGATTATGAATGATTCTCCGCTTATCGGGGAGTCTGCCTCAAGTCTGAACATGCGCTCCCGCTACGGCCTTAATCTGCTTGCGGTTGCCCGAAGAGAGAAAAAGATAAGGAAGCGGCTCAGTCGAGTGGTATTCAGGGCGGGGGATGTGGTTCTGCTTCAGGGGCGCATCCATATGCTTAATGACACCATCAGAACCATGAAGTGCCTGCCGCTCGCGAAGAGAGGCCTTCGTTTCGGTTCCCGGAAAAATGTGGCGGTTTCTCTCGGAATATTCGGATTTGCGATTCTTCTGGTGGTGTCAGGCCTGCTTCCCGTACAGGTGGTCTTTTCGATGGCTGTTGTAGGCTTTGTTCTTGGAGGGCTTCTCCCATTGAAAGAGGTCTACACCGGGGTGGACTGGTCGGTTATAGTTCTGCTCGGTGCTATGATACCTGTGGGGCAGGCGCTCGAGACTTCGGGAGGAGCGCAGCTTATCGCATCATGGATACTCCATCTTGGCGGAACCCTTCCTGGATGGGCCACGCTTGCAATGGTTCTGATTATTACAATGCTTATGACGGATATTATAAATAACGCGGCTACGGTAATACTTATGGCGCCTGTTGCAATCAGTGTTGCCGCGGGCATAAATGCATCTAATGATTCATTTTTGATGGCTGTTGCAATCGGAGGTTCATCCGCCTTTCTGACACCGATAGGTCATCAGTCGAACACGCTTGTAATGGGGCCGGGCGGATATAAATTCACCGACTATTGGAGAATGGGGCTCCCCCTCGATGTTCTTATTGTGCTGATCGGTGTACCGCTGATCATGTTTTTCTGGCCGATGTAAGGAATAACAGTAGAATGACTTCTGAAAAGAGAGACTGGCGGAAATGGCTCAACTGGTGGCGTACCGCACCGAGCATTTTACGCTTTCTATTCTTACGGGTTCGACTGGCACGGGCCTATGGCGTGGCAGAGCGTTATAATATCCTGTTCTGGGCGGGCCTGGTCGGTATACTTGGCGGTCTGTCTTCGGTGCTGTTCCGTTATTTGCTCGGACTCCTGTCTCTTGCCATTACCGGTCAGCACGGAAGTATTGTGACCATCTTTTCCGGTCTTCCCTCATGGCAGAGGGTGCTGACACCGGCTATCGGAGGAATTGCAGCGGGGCTGATTATCCATATTGGCGGCAAGCTGAAATCGAGCCGGACGAGCACAACTGACTATATGGAAGCTGTTGTGCTGGGGGATGGCTCGCTTTCATTCCGCTCCAGCATGACCAAAATTTTCTCTTCAATGTTCTCCATCGCTTCCGGGGCCTCCATCGGCCGAGAGGGTTCCATGGTTCAGCTGTCGTCCCTCCTGTCGTCCCTGGTCGGTCAGGCCCGCCGCTGGTCAATCTCACAGCGGCGGTTGATTCTGGCCTGCGGCGCCGCGGCAGGGATCGCCTCGGCCTATAATGCACCCATCGCCGGAGCGCTCTTTGTCGCAGAGATCGTGCTCGGTTCCATCGCCATGGAAACACTGGGGCCGCTGCTCTTTGCTTCGGTTCTGGCGACCCAGTCGGTTCGTTTCCTCACCGGAGGATCTCCTCTCTACGCCATTCCCCCGTTTCATCTTAATTCAGGGTTCGAGCTCTTTGATTATCTGGCGCTGGGTCTTCTTGTCGGACTGGCTGCTCCCTGGTTTCTGCGCGCCCTGCGGGGGAGTGAAAAGCTCTTCAGCCGCATCAGGCTGCCGGTATACCTGCGAACAGGTCTGGGGGGGCTTATTGTAGGATTGATTGCCATCTATTTCCCGCAGGTCTGCGGGAACGGCTACAGTGTCGTTGATGGCATTTTACAGGAACAATGGCTCTGGAAGAGCCTGCTGCTCGTAATGGCGTTCAAGCTGATGGCCACCTGCGCAAGCTTTGGATCGGGTGCGGTCGGCGGCGTTTTTACGCCGACCCTGTTTATGGGGGCGAGTCTCGCCTACCTCTTCGGTCATGCACATCAGGCGCTCGGTTTCGGTCCGATGCCGGTGCCGGGAGCTTTCGCCCTGACCGGGATGGGGATGTTTCTGGCTGCCACGACTCACGCACCGCTCATGGCGATACTCATGGTTTTCGAGATGACGCTGGATTATCAGCTCATACTTCCCCTGATGCTGGGATGCGTGGTGGCCTATTTCACGGCGAACAGTATCGAATCACGGTCCATTTACCGGAGCTCCCTCATGCGCAAAGGGGCCGACTTTTTTGCCCGCCGGCTGTTCCGGTTGCGCGTTTCGGACCTGATGAAACCTGATCCGATTCGGGTTGGCGAGAAGGCTTCCTTTGGTGATATCGCCCGGCATTTCATTGTTAACACCTTCCGCTACCTCTATGTGGTTGACGAAAAGGACACCTATATGGGGGCCATCTGCCTTGATGACATCAAGGAAAATCTCAGCACCGCATCACTGGATCGTCTGATCATCGCCCGCGATATTCTGGTGCCGGGTCCGCCTCCCATTGCCGTTTCCTCATCCCTTGAAGAGGCCCTCGAAAAATTTACTCAGCAGAGTCAGAGCTTTGAACGGGTACCCGTGATTTCGGATGATCCTGTGCCGCGACTGGTTGGCAGCCTGGCAAAAACCGATCTTCTCCTGGCACTGGCCGAGCGTCTGCCGTCTGACCGTCATCGGCCGGGCGCAGGAATGGAACAGGATAAAGCGTGACGATTTTCAACCAGAGGAAGAATAAAATATTTACCTGCTCGTCTTTTTTCTCTTTTTGGGCTTTGGTTCTGGACGCTCTCTGGCGGTGATTCTTATCAATTCGCCGATCCATTCACGATCTTCGATTTTATCTTCAATGAGAAAACTCGGTTTTGCACCATGGTATGCCGGCGCTTCAATACAATTTTCACCTATGAACGATTTGCCGCCGTCGGTTGGTTTTACAAAAAGCCGGTTGTCACAGACAAGCGCAACTACTTTACCGCCGCAGTAGAGCGCATACTCGCCGAACATTTTTTTGTAAGTTATGGTGCCCGCATCCCCCATTTGATCGACAATATAATCAATAAAGTCCTTATCTGTTGACATTTTCTGTCCTCTTTTTTTCTGCCTTTTCTTGTATAGAGATATTTTTGAGTAGATTCCGTATCTAATTATTGATCAGATATACCGTGTATACGATATATGTTACAATCAATATTCCCGCTTCCCACCTATCAAGCTTTTTCTTTTTACCGGTAAACATCGCTGTGACAAGAAATACCGTTCCACCGGCAAGCAGGTACAGGTCAGAATTAAATGCTGTATCATAGTTGATGGGTCTGATGAGCGAGCTAATGGCAAGAACGAAAAAAATGTTGAAAATATTTGAGCCGATAATGTTGCCAACTGCAATATCGCTATTTTTCTTAAGAGCCGCAACAACAGATGTCGCCATTTCGGGTAGCGAGGTTCCCGCGGCAACAATCGTCAATCCAACAATTTTTTCGCTTATACCCAGAGTTGTCGTCATTTGAACGGCATTCGTTACTACCAATTTGCCTCCTATCATCAGGCCAATTAATCCGAAGATGATGAAGCTCCAGATTTTAAGCATTGAATAGTCTTTTAAAGCTGTTTCTGATTCCGGTTTATCGCTCCCGAGTTGCTTGTAAACGTAGAAGAGGAAAATACTGAACATTATCAGGAGAACAAGTCCGTCAAGCCGTGTCAGGACACGTGAATCCGGGGAAAGGAGGTCGTTTGTTTGCATGTAGAGAAAAAGAATTGCAATAAAGGAATAGGGGATTTCTTTCCAGACGGTGCTTGATTGTACAACCAGTGGCGTAATCAATCCAGCAGTACCGAGTATGACAAACAGATTGAAATTGTTACTGCCAATTACATTTCCCAGTACAATATTCTGATGATTTTGAAATGATGCGAAAACGTTTACAACGAGTTCCGGAGCAGAGGTACCGAAAGCGACAATCGTCAGTCCGATAGCCAGATCGGATATGTGAATTTTCTTTGCGAATGCGGAAGCTCCATCGACTGTCCAGTCTGCTCCTTTTATGAGCAATGCAAATCCGAGTATTAATAATAAAAACTGAATTGCCATGTCCGGTTTTCTCCAGATGATGCTGTCAGCGTTCTACCACCGTCGTCCGTCATCATTGTCGGTAGGGGTTCATTCGATATAGCGAATTGCTGGTCAGGAATTGAATATATAACGAGCCTGTTTTCACCGTCAATTCTTTTGTATTCTCAACGATGTAATTGATGGGTTGAACCCATTCTTTCCCTCATGATGGTGAGATTAAAGAGCAGTGAAGTATTATCGCTATTACAGGATGTTATGCAACGTTCAAGCGACAGACAGGTATCGCATGAGGGGTTACAATTCATATTTTCATAAACGAAAAACGTATTGATGAGTGCGATTATAGTTGATACTGTCCACTACTCATGAACATCAACCCTCGACAGTGTGCTCCGGAAAGGGTGTCTTTTTTTTATTATACTTCAGTATTTTCTTAACAGGCAGCTTTGCACTGTTCCTTCTTTTCAGAGTTGTAGTGGTCCCGGACAGTTGTGTATGATGTTTGCCCCAAAAGATTATCACCCGGACTTCAGAATCGTTGCCAGGATGATAACGGCCCAGCTACAGACGATTACCGTCGATGAGATTGCATAGTAAGGGGTGGGTTTCCCCTGCCACTTTATGATGCCCTCCGACAGCCGCTCGCCGATCCGATAGCCGATTGGCAGCGTTATCCCCGCGAAAAGTGCCCATGCAATCCCTTCGGCAGCCAGGAAGGAGAGCATTCCTCCGGTGTGATTGAAGGAGAGGAGATAGGCGCAGGGGGCGAGACGCATTCCCGCGAAGAAGAAGATCCCCGACGAGAGTATTGCGGCAGAGAATCCTGCAAGGGAGAGGATGGCGGCGTTTCCGCTTTTCCCATTGAAAAGAGTAAATGCTCCGTACAGGCATGATCCGTGCAGCATGAGAGCCAAACTCGAATTAGCCCTGCAGAGTATGGAGTATCCCAGAAGCGGGACGGCTATCTGTGTGCTTGCAGCCGCAATGAGCGCGATCACGATGAGCAGCCAAGGCTTTTTCGAGCTGCTCAGGGCGATACCCATGATGCCGAAACCGATTCCGGTGAGAACGGTCGCTTTCACTGAAAGCATTTTAGTTCTCATCACACTCCCCCCGATTGCTTCCGAAAGTCCCCAGAGTGAGCCGAGGATCAGTATCCACAGTATGATATCTTTCCTTCGTTGAGGCGCAGCGTCATTTTTTGTAGTCATGGTATCTCTCCTGTTTGTAAGTAGATTCTATACGGCTTCAACCCTGCAGGGGACATAGCGATGAAGCGGTGTTGCGGCAAATCGGTCCCGGTGCGTGTTCCTGGTCAAACGGTTGACATTTACCCCGTAGACCTCGTCGTTGTAAACGAGGCCGAAGCCGTGGGGGATTATCACCATTCCCTTTCTGACCGTATCCGACACCTCGATTTCGATCTCAGCCTCGGCTGCCTCGGTGACAATCTTCACCCGCTGGCCATCCGAAAAGCCGTATCGCTCGACATCGGCTGGGTTCATGGCCAGCGTACACGCACGTATCCCCCTGTTCCAGGATGGATCGCGCATCAGCGTATTTGCATTCATGCTCATGTGGCGGCCGGCGTTGAGGATGAGGGGATACTTCTCATCCCGTTCAAGTGCTGCAGCCTCCGAATTGGGTTCCAGGCTTTTAACCCACTCCTCCATCTCCGATGCGTACACGTGTATTCTGCCATCTTCTGTCATTATCGAGGCGAAGTTGTTTTCTGTATCGCATTCGCCGATCCACAGTCCCTCCGGATGGTCCACTATCGCCTGGAATACATCATCTCCTAAATTTGGTCCCTCCTTGAAGCCCGCACGAACGGCGTTTTCTCGGAACGATTGCGGTGCAACCATGAGCAGTCCCCAGAGGGCGGCGAGATTTCCCGAACCGAGTTTTTTCCCCAGTGTCTTGGCGATGATAAAGGGCATGTTCTGAAGCGCCTTCGGTTCCGATTGGGCGAATTTCATGAGCTCCGCTCCGAACTGCATGCGATCACCCTCTGCAGCCGCATAGAGCGCTTCGGGTATCTCGGGAATCAGCCCCATGCGGTCGGCGATTCGTGTGATTATTTCGCCGACCTCCAGCGGTTCTCCCTCGGGCTCTATGATAGGCCGTCGCATCTGAAAGTATATACCGGGATAGGTGAAGGGGAAGAAGGTGCCGTCCCACGACTCATAGCCTGAGCGCGCCGGCAGGACATAGTGGGACAGCACCGCCGTCTCGGTCATGGCCAGCTCACAGGTGACCAGAAGCTCGAGCTTCCTGAAGGCTTCTTCATAGGCGGTGGTGTCGGCATAGGATCGGAGGGGATTCGACTGAGAGCAGAGTAATGCCCGCAGCCGCTCCGGTTTATCGCTCAGGATCTCCTCGGGCATAACATTGGGCGGGAAGTATCCCATGAGTGCCGGGAAGTCTGTTTCGACGGTGCGCCATGTCTTCGGGTCCCGTTCATCGGTGTGTCCGCCGATAGGCATAATGGTGCCCGCCAGGACATTGCCGCCGCGGATACAGCAGTTACCGGTTATCGCCATGAGGACGAGGAAGAGATAGGTTGTTGCCGTGCTGTGACGGTTCATATACACGCCGAGATCGGTGTGCAGGCTCGCCCTGCGAGTGCTGATCTCACGGCAGACCCGGCGGACCTGCTCGTAATCCAGTTCACAGATCTCCAGTGCGCTCTTTGCATCAAAGTCGGCAAACCACGGCTTTATCGTATCGTAACCGGCGACATGCTCCTTGATGTATTGTGTATCCTCCCAGCCCTCCTGAATGATAATGGCTATCATCGCTCGTGCGAGGAGGGCATCGGTACCCGGCCTGACAGCGAGGTGAATGTTGGCAATCGATGCAGTTTCCGATCTTCTCGGATCAATTACCACGAGCAGCTTGTCCGGATTCTTCGATATCTCTTTGAGAATGAGCGGTGCGCGCGGCATCTGATGGCTCTGCATGCCGTTCCATCCGACGGCGAGGAGCAGCTCGGTCTCGTGCTCGTCGGGGATGGGGAACATGTACTGCCGACCGAATAATCTCCCGACGCCCCAGAAAAAGCCGGTCAGCTCCTGTGCCAGGGCGCTGTAGTGGTATCGTGAGCCGAGGCCCCGGAGCAGCCGCACGCCGAATGCTGCTTCGAAGTGACATCCCTGTCCGCCGCCGCCCATATAGGCAAAGGAGCGGGGTCCGTGTGTGCCCACAATGGATTTTATCTTCTCTGCTATCTCGCCGATGGCCTCGTCCCAGGAGATCCGCTCGAATGCATCGCCAACGCGCTTGAGCGGGTGTGTCAATCGCTGTTCATGATGTTGATGATAGGCGATGTTCATCCCCTTTCGGCAGCAATAACCCTGGCTGCGGGGATTATCCTTATCGCCGCGCACTTTCTGAATTCTGTTGTTCTCTATATAAACCTTGAGACCGCAGTTCTGTGCGCACATGACGCAGCCGGTTTTTACCCATTCGCCCATTGTTCACCTCCGGAAGATGCAGTATAGTGGATAAGATATGCCGTTTGAGCATATCATGTTATACTGAGTACGAGTATTCCGCATTGGTCGGGACAGGAGATTACGTTTAATGGCAGCAATCTCAAAATATTCCCCAAAAAAAATTCTTGAAGTTATACTGAGAGTTAGTTACTATTGTATTGGACAGACCTGTCTGTATAGTGTCAAGGTAAAATTAATTTTTTTTTAAGGCAGATGGAATGGCAGAGGGTGCCAGAGAGAGAATTCTGAAGAGGGCTTTAGAGCTCTTTTACACGCAGGGTGTTCACAACACCGGAATCAATCAGATTATCGATGGGTCCCGTGTTGCCAAGGCGAGCTTCTATCATCACTTCCCTTCAAAGGATGATCTGATTCGCGAGTGTATGATTGCCTTCAGGGATATCATATACCGGCGGGTAAAGATGGTCATCGATTCAAGTGAAAATTTCTCGGACTTCTTGAGTCGGTGGGCAGCGTCAATTGAGGAGGACGTATCCAGAGAGAATTTCAACGGATGCCCCATTGCCAATATCGGCATGATAACCAATATGGCATCGGGGAAGTTCCGCGAGCAGTTCAACCGCATACTCGATTACTGGTATGATCTGCTGAGCGGTTATTTTGAGGAATGCAAAAAGCGTGGAGAGCTTCCTGACGAGACCGATACGCGTATGCTCTCCCGGCGGCTCTTACACCTTTATGAGGGAGCCCTCACCATGTGGATTCTCTCCGGTGATAGCAGATACGTTGAAGACCTGAAAGATCTCTTCCCCGCAATGATCACTCTGTCCTTCAGAGAGGAAACAGAGATGTCAGAACCGGAAGGGTTATGAGCGCTCCTCACTGATCCCGTACTTCTTGAGAATTGAAGCGTCGATGGCATTCTTTTTTGCGATATCGGCAAAGAGCTTTCCCGAAGGCTTGACCGTCCTCTTCTGTGTTTCGAAATCCACATGTATCATCCCGAATCGCATGGTATACCCCTCATTCCATTCGAAGTTGTCAAGCGTTGACCAGAAGAGGTAGCCGCGTACATCCATGCCGTCCTGTATGGCCCGTCCGACCTCGATGAGGTGATCCGACATGAATTTCACCCGCTTCCGATCATCATCGGCTGCGATTCCGTTTTCGGTGATATAGATCGGGACATCGTATTGAGCGAGCTTTTCGATGAGAAGGTAGATCCCGTGCGGATAGATCTCTCCCTGAGGCTTATCCTCTCCGTAAGCATTCGGATGGGTGGATTCGGCTCCTTCAACCATGACCGTTTTTCCGAACATCGTAGTTGGAGAGAGTAACGAAAAGGTAACATGATCCCGTGAATAGTAGTTCAGTGAATGGAAATCGAAACTCCTCTCCACGAGCTGTTTATCTTCGGGAGCGACCTTTATCCTCCCACTGCTCTTGCCGGTATTGAGAGCGTCAAGGATATCCATGTTGAAGTTCTTGTGCTGCACTGCGGCAACCCATCGGTCGAACCGGTTCTCCTCTCGCAGCGGATCGAATACGCGCATGTGCTTGTTGAAACCGACCTGAGCGTCAGGATATCTTCTCTTGATGATGTGATAGGCGCCGGAGTGAGCACGGAGCATGTTGCTCGCAACCCGGAATCCCTTGAAGGGATTCCTGACGCCCGGCGCGTAGAGGCCGTCGAAGAAGGAGAGAAATGCATACACCATGGGCTCATTAACGGGAATCCAGAATTTGACATATGAGCCGAGCGCCTCGACGACCACCCGGGTGTAATCCTCGAACATCCTGATTATCTCGGGATTTGCCCAGCCCCCCGTAATCCAGAGGGGGGTTGTAAAGTGATGCAGGGTTACCATCGGCTCTATCTTGAGTTGCCTGAGGTTCTTGAGCACCTCCTCGTAGTGGGAGAGGGCAGCTTTGCTGTAATATCCCATCGCCGGTTCAATGCGGCTCCATTCCAGGGAGAACCGGTGTGCATTGTGATTGAGCTTCTTGAGGAGCTTGAAGTCCTCCGGGAAGCGGTGATAGTGATCACAGGCGTCACCCGAGATACTTCCATCGACAATGTTTCCGGGCTTCTGCTCGAATGCCCACCAGTCATTGTTGACATTTCCTCCCTCCACCTGATGGGAAGCGGTTGCGCCACCCCAGAGAAAGCCTTTGGGGAATGATATCTTTTTCATGGGGACCTCATTGGTTATGCTATTCGCTGTGGAAATATCAGCTACTTCTTCTCATACACCGTAACCGGAAAGTCCAGCATGCCGACGGGAGTTTTTATGTAAATGATACCATCGAGCTTATAGTGGGCCTTCCCCTTGCTTCTTACAATACTCACAATGGCGGTCCCGACTTCTTTGTAGGGAACTTTTACGGTAGTATTGAGCGGTGCGGTCCCCTTGGCAGGAAGATCGATGTTTGTGAACATCACCGTGGTGGTTTTCTTGTCATTAATATACAGAAGGAGATCGAGCTTGTCGAGCTTGAGAGCGATAGGATTGGGATTCGTCACTGCGAGCTTTATGTCCACCTTCATGCTTGTAAAGGTAAAGCTGTGTGGCTTTGCACTAATAAACTTGACGGTTGGCTTTTGAATCTGCAGTTTCTCCTTGAGCATTTCGCAACCGCTTACGCTCAGGAAGAAGATTAGAATTATAAAAAGCGATTTTCTCATCATATTCTCCTTAATCGAGATAGTACTCCTCGTCCTGAGGAGCTGAATAGTACAGGGTGATGGCTGTTCCCTTCAAAGCGTTATAGCATACAAAAAAAGAGTCTGCACGTTTTATCCCCGGGATGCCGTTAAATTTCAAGCATTTTTCAGAGTGAATGATGATAGTGGCATCTGCATCATGGGGAACAGCAATACGGCGGTGCGAGCCCTCCGGAAACCTTTGCCGGACTGGGGGCGGGCTCAACCGTCTTCTGGGTTGATCCCGTGCGTGAGCTCGTCTTTGTCTGCCTGACAGCAGGTCTCATTGAGGAGGGGGCGAGCTTTATGCGGTTTCAGCGTTTGTCGGATATAGTTGTTGCCGCGGTGGTTGATTGACACCGGCGTTCCGGTTGGTGCGGCAGGACTCAGGGAATAGTTTTAAGAATGAATTCGCCGATGCGCCGGATGGCATCCCGCCCCTCCTTGAGCATCGGATAGAAGATATGCCAGACATGCACCATTTCGCTCCATATCTCGATGGTAGATTTGACCTCTGCCTCCTTGGCGCGCCGGTCGAGACCGACTGCGTCATCGAAGAGTACCTCATCGCTGCCAACCTGTATCAGGAGCGGTGGGAGTTTTCTGAGATCGGCGTAGAGCGGTGAAGCAAGGGGATTCTTCGGATCTTTCCCGTCGAGATACATCGTTGCGAATCGGGAAATCTCCTTCTGCCTGATGAGCGGATCTTTTCCCCCTCTGCTGATATAGCTCTCGGAGGAGCAGGTGAGATCGGTCCACGGCGAAATGCAGATGCCTGCAGCAGGGAGTGATATCCCATCGTCACGGAGACTGACCATGGTGGCGACGGTCAATCCCCCGCCGGCGGAATCACCGGCGATTGCTATTCTGTTCGATGCGTGCTTCGTGATGAGCGAGCGATAGGCTCGAGTGGCATCCTCCACCGCTGCCGGGAAGGGATGTTCCGGAGCGAGGCGATATTCGAGTGAGAAAACGTCAGCGGATGCAGCTTCGGAGAGTGCCCATGCGAGATGGCGATGTGAACGGGGAGAGCCGGTAACATACCCTCCGCCGTGAAGATACATGATGATCCGGTCATCATCTGCACTCTTTGCCCGAACCCATTCACCGGTGATGCCATCTTCGCGCAATTCGGTACATGAGGCATTTTCAGGAATCGGAAACCACCTTGCATTCTTTTCGGAGATATCTCTGAGTTCCTGAACCGGCATGTTGATAAAATCCGGATAAGATTCGATCATCTTTTTGATTATTTCTATCTCTTTACCGGCCATGTGATCGTTCCTGCTGTCAGCGTTCTCTCTTCGGGCTTATCGATGAGTTTATTATTTGAAGTTACGGCATGTGTCAAGGAGATTCTGATACTGATTCACGGGCCATTGCATATCTCTTCGTTGGTATTATGCGGTTATGATGTCCGGTAAGTACTGGAACATACGCTGATTAATATCATATTAAATTTTTATAAAGTTAGTATGAAAAGTCGCGAAAAAGCGGTGTTACCATGCCTTTCGGCTTTCCCCTCTCAAGAGGTCTATCCGATATCAGGATGACTCTGTTCATCTTCTTCACCGGCTTATCACGCTCCCGACCCGGCGGAAGCCAGTAGACCTCCTCATCGAAGAGCGCATGATACACTCTCTTCTCGACCAGTCCGTATTCGACGAGAAGCGGATCGCCCTCTGCATGTTTGATGATATCAATGAATAGCTCCCGATAAGAAGTATGCCGATTATCATTCAAATTTTCACTTGATCGTGGAATGGTGCCTTCATAGCTCCTTTCGAGATAGGGACGGATTCTCCGAGCTGGTATACGGTATTCTGTTTTATCAAACTCCACATGTATATCGCTCTCGCTGTGATAGAGTATTTGAAATTCCGATTCAATTTCGGGATGACCGAAATAGAGTATACTCTCGCAGTAGATATAGGTAATTCCGGAAAAGGGACTGATATGTTCACTACCCGTGCAGGTCGCAGGAAAAGCCTTTTCGAGCAGATCCCTCTCTTCGAGTCTGCCTCTCAGATCCGATAAATCGTCTCTTTTTTTCACTGGCAATGTGATACCTGTGCTGTTCACTGGTGCTGGTACTGCATTTTATAGGGTACGTGCTTCGGTTCGTAAAGCTTTTTATATTCGCGATGTTCCTTTTTCAAAGGGAAGTTCAGTTTGCATCGGGGTTATAAATAAACAGAATACACACGGAACCTTTATAATTTCTTTACACGGCGGAAGAATATTGACGACAATAATGAAACAATATGAGGAAATCTTCAATATACATTCAAACGCATACCGGATACGATGAGTGATTCATTCAATGACATAGGGGATGTGAGAAGCATAGCGTCTCAAAAGAAATCGATGCAATTAAGCCGCAAGAGCATCGTCTACGACTACCTTCTCGAGAAGTTCTTCTTAATCGTCGGGCTCACCTGTCTGATAATTCTGCTGCTCATCATGCTCTTTCTCTTCAGGGAGGGAATTCCGATCTTCGAAGAGGTGAGTGTCATTGACTTTATCTTCGGTACGAGCTGGTACCCTACCAGCGAGGTTGCCCGCTTCGGGACGCTGCCGCTCATTATCGCATCGATTTCGGTGACCGTTCTCGCTTCTCTGATGTCGGTTCCACTGAGCTTGGCTATCGCAATTTATCTGTCGGAGCTGGCGAGCTCAGCAGTTCGCGAGATTATCAAACCGATAATTGAGATTATTGCTTCTATTCCATCGGTCGTTATTGGCTTTTTCGGAATGGTTGCTATTGCTCCCTTCCTGCAACAGCAGTTTGATATCGACACGGGGCTAAACCTCTTCAATGCTTCACTCATGCTCGGCTTTATGGCAATTCCAACTATCGCGAGCATCTCCGAGGATGCTATATCCTCAGTTCCCATGTCACTGAAAGAAGCTTCCTATGCGGTCGGAGCAAACAGATGGCAGACTATATTCCATATTACTATTCCGGCGGCCCTCTCGGGTATATGGACCGCCATCATTCTCGGCATTTCGCGGGTGATCGGTGAGACCATGGTGGTGCTCATGGTGGCCGGTGGCGCGGCGGTCATCCCTGAATCGATATTTGATCCGGTGCGACCCCTTACATCGAATATTGCTGCAGAGATGGCAGAGGCACCGGTCGGCGGATCTCATTATCACGCGCTCTTCGCCATCGGAATATTGCTGTTTATCATCACCCTCTTTTTTAATCTCATCGCTGAATATTTATCGAATAAATACAAGTTTAAGGAGAATTAAGAGTATTCTGGCACGTGAGGCACATGCGATATGGATTTAAGAAAAAAGGCTTATCTGATTGAGCGAATTATTTTTGTTGTGTTGAGATTCTTCTCCTTTACCGTTATCCTCTTTCTCCTCTTGATACTTCTCTACATCTTCAACAAGGGCTTTTCAGCACTCTCCTGGGAGTTTCTATCAGAAATGCCAAGAAATGAGATGACGGAGGGTGGCATATTCCCAGCACTGATAGGAACCTTCTATTTGATGATTGGCGCTTCCGTTATATCTATCCCCGTGGGAGTGGTAACGGCGATATATCTGACCGAGTACGCGAAGAATCCCACGGTTGTCAGAGTTATACGGCTGGGGATAAACAATCTTGCCGGGGTGCCCTCGGTGGTATTCGGTCTCTTCGGCCTGAGCCTCTTCGTGGTATTTCTTGGTTTCGGCACCTCAATTCTGGCGGGATCTCTCACCCTGGGCGTTCTGAATTTACCCGTCATCATACGATCGACCGAGGAGGCACTGCTCGTTGTACCTCAGAGCTATCGTGAGGCTTCACTTTCCCTCGGTGCGACCAAGTGGCAGACCATATATAAAATTGTACTTCCCAATGCGCTGGCCGGCATTCTCACCGGTATCATGCTCTCGCTGGGAAGGGCCGCCGGAGAGACGGCACCGATCATGTTCACGGCTGCGGCATTTTATACTCCCGATCTTCCTGCATCAATATTCAATGAAGTTATGGCGCTTCCCTATCACATATACGTTATGGCGACGGCGGGAACGCATATCAGCGAAACCCGCCATCTCCAGTACGGTACGGTTATTGTTCTGATTGCGCTGGTTCTTCTTTTAAATCTAGCCGGTCTGATTATACGGTATCGGTTTCGAAGGGTGATGAAGGGAGCGTAGGGAATTAAATATCACCCCATGGATTGATTGCTTTGAGACAAGATAAAATTATGATTTTACAATATTACAATATTGCAGGATGTATGGATTGATCTTTACTATTTCTTATTCTGTCTGATTTTTCCCGCCGCCGGTATAATGTCACCGAATATCTATATACACCAGTGACAAGAGACAGCCTCTCTGATTCCTCTTGTGGTGGAAATAATCATGTAATGAGAATGGTCTCTCCTGCACGAACCTTGTCTCCCTGAGCGATCATGATCTTCATGCCAGGTCTCAACGGAACCACCAGATCCACCTGTGAGCCGATCCGGATCATGCTGAAGAGAGCGCCGCGGTCAACCAGTGCACCTTCATCAACATAAGTATCTATACCGTTCACCTTCCCTCCGGCAATCTGAACAATATAGTAAGAGAGGTGTTCACCGCCATAGGTGCCGTTGATCCTGGTCACTCTCCGTTCATTCTGAATGATGTGAGAACTGTTCCGGTAGAAGGGGGTCCACCCCAGGAGGGTCCTGAGGTGCATGCTTCCCATCATGAGGTTTCTCCCCTTCGGTTCATGATGCCGAATAAATGCAATCTCCCCGGAGAGAGGGATGCGGTTATAATGAACGTCAAAAGGGCTCATAAATATGCCGATGAGTATTTTCGGTGCGGAGATATCTTCACGGAGAATGTCCGTGAGCGTTGCGGTAATGCCCTTCTTGATTGAGAGGACTTTTTCGTAGGAATTGACCCGTTTTACATAAACCACCGTTCCATCGGCGGGACTCAGTATCCCCGCTTCTCGAGGTGTCTTTCGTGGCGGATTTCTGAAAAACCAGATGTGCCGCCAGTACAAATAACCGGTAACAATTACTATACTGAAAATGGTGACAGCTATGAGAAATATTTCCACGGTCTATCCTTTACAATGCGGATAATTGAGACCCCTGATGAATAGGGGAAGTTCAGCACTTCGAAAACATCCCGGTGCTCGTTAATCTCTTGACGGAATTTCTCCACACCTGCATGACCGATTGCTTCGCGAATGTAGATATTCGTGTCGTGGAGGAAAATATAAGTATTCTTGTGAGCGTACTGCAGTGCATTGAGGAAATCATACTTCACATCATTGTAAGCATGGCTGCCGTCGATGAAAGCGACATCGATTTTTTTCGGTATCGGGAGATCCTCATATAGGGGGAAGAATTCATCGCTTCTGTACTTGTAGTGGGTGACTATTGCTTCGACACCGAACTGCTGGAACCGTTTGTTGATCTTTTCCGTGTTGTTCCACTGCCCGGTGCCTCCCATTGTCTTGAAGGGGCCATCCGTGATAACAGAATAGGAGGGATCAATAAAGGTAAGCTCTCCTTTCTTGTTGTCCTTGAGGGCAAGTGCCAGACATATAACACTGAAGCCGAATCCTGATCCGATAACCAGAACATGTCGCGGCCGAACGGCTCGAACAAGGCCGTAGTAGAGAAATCCGAAGCCGAGGTTGAGTTGATGCGGTTTCTCATTGTGGCCCAGTGGTCTCGCATGTTTGAAGATGTGGTTGATAATGCTGCTGTTGAGGCTGAAGTGTTCCGTCGCTGGTTTCTGTAAGACCTTCATCTATTCATATATCTCCTTTTGAAAATTAATAGTGAATCGGAAAACCGTGAGCCGCAGAGTATCCCAATCGAGCGGTGTTCACGGGATGACCGTATTCTTTTCGGTGAGCGTATCAGCGCATTGCGACGATCTCATTTCCATTCGGTGAGCACTCCGGTGTATCCGGCGCGATGTGCTGCGTCTCATCCACCTCCTTCGCCAGTATATCCGTGAGAACGGATTCCCAGTTGTACCGTAACGCATTCTCTCTGGCTGCCTCACGAATGGCAAGATAAGCATCAGGTGCATTTTCAGCACGTCCGACGTATTCACTGATCTGATGAGTCCATTCCTCGATCTTATTGGACTCCACAACGGCGCCGGTTTTTCCATCAATGACGATCTCCTTGGGGCCGCCAACATCGGATACAATTGCAGGGAGACCACACGCCTGTGCTTCGAGCACCACCATGCCGAAGGTATCGGTGGTGCTGGGAAATACCAGAAGATCAGCTGCAGAGTAGAGTTCGGGCATACTCTCCCGGGGGAGACGACCGGTAAAAAATATACGATCCCGTTGTCGCATCTTCGTTTTCAATTCATCGAGATAGGGACCATCGCCGGCAATGATGCAGTTGACCGCGATGCCCTTGTCGAGGAGTGTTTGATGCAGTTCTGCGAGGAAATCGAGATTCTTATCCTGAGAAACACGACCGGCGTAGAGGATGCTCCTGCCATCGGTAATCCCCAGTGTGCTTTGCAGATATCCGTTCGCCTTCCGTGGCGTGAAGAGTCTGCTGTCGATTGCTCGTTTGAATAATTTCATCCCCTCACGGGGTAGTCCTCTTCGCTCAAGAATGTGCATATATTCACGTGTCGGAACGCGAATCTCATCGGTCGCCGAATAGAACCATCGCATGAAAGACTCAACGAGCTGCGGTATCGATTCATCGTTGACAATTTCACGGGCCTGTATCGCAAAGTCGGTATGATAGATATTCACGCTCCGCACTTTGAGTAATCGCGTGAGGAGAAGTCCGAGGAGGCCGATAGGTCCGGGAGTAGATATGTATATCTCATCAGGCTCGAACTCGTGGAGGGTTTTAATTGCTTTCAGAATCGATGGGATTTTCAGGGTGATGTGCTCGTAATAGGGGAGCTTGAATTCGTAGAGCGATTGGAGATTGATCACATTTGGCGGCAGTTCCTTCGCCTTTTCAGGTGAGGTGATGGTGACAACGTGAATATCTTTCTTCCGTACGTAAGAGAGCCAGCTGATCTCCCGGAGGGTCTCGGCGACGCCATTGAGGTCATTGATGGTGTCGGTGAACCAGAGGATTCTCTTTTCGCTGCTCTTCTGATGCAGGGCATACCTCGTTTCAAGCTCTTGCAGGAGTTGACGTCCCTCAAAGAGATGATTCAGTGTTGAAAAGAAGGGGAGGGTGAGAAATATACCGGGCAGGATTGATGAGACACTTCTCAGTATCCCTTCGATATTCCCCTTGAGGAGATTCTTTTCAAAGTGATACAGGACAATTCTGAAGAATTCATCGGAGATGTCCCCTATTCGGTCATATACCATTTCCAGGCGAGCTTCTATGTCACTCTGATCGCTTTCGTGCAATTCATCAATCAGCTGCACGATGAGAGTATTAATCGTATCTTCATCGTGATCTTTTCTTGATTTGATCCATTTAAATCTGAGGCGGTCTCGATAACTGTTTGATCGCATGTTAAAGATAATTTTGGTGAGCTGGCTGAGAACGGATCGAGGCACGTCGCTGCCCTTGACCCGTGAGAAATCATAGGCGATCTTGTAAATCATGAAAGCGAGTCCGTTGAAATCATTATGCCTCCCCTGCGCCGTTGTCTTCTTGTTTCTTAACTGGAGCAGGAAGTCATCGACGGTGCTGGCGTCGGTTATCGTATAGGTCTTCCCGACATAAAGACCAGCGTGATCATCAGAACCGCCGGTTATCCCCTTTATCCATGGATCGGTGCTCATCGGTTCAATCCGATATGTTGCGTAGAGATCGTCAAAGTGCGCAGGGGTGAGGGTGGCCAGGAGATCCATCCATGTTATATTGTGCAGTTTGTTCCGCGCGCCGTTGATTCCTTCAAAATTGTCAAAGAGGAGCAGGAGCTTTTCAAGATGGGCGAGTGAAATTTTACCGTTTACCGAATAGGTTGCATGCGCCACCGAATGGGCGATATCATTCTCCTTCAAGAAATCACGGAGCTCATATATATCCCGTCGAAGGTGCTGTATTTCTTTGAATTCGTTCTCATTGATTCCGTATATGAGTATATGCACCTTGCACGAGTCTTCGGGGAAGTAGGCGGTTGTCTCAACACCGGTAATAACCGTATCGGGGTATTTTTCCTGTAAGAGGAGTGCCCCGTCAATTCTGTTGTGATCGGTCAACGTGACGAAATCCATTCCTCGCTCCCGTGCCAGCGTGTATATCGTTTCGGGTTCGGTGTAGGATTCAGCTGCACCAATTCTCTGCAGAAACCAGTCCGAGGGATGTTCGGAGTGTTTTGAATGTACGTGTAGATCGGCTTTTTTCAACGGTTTTCTCCTGAGCGATTCAGATTTGAAAAGTCATATTTATGATATATAAGATCGCTGTATACAGTAAACATTGTATAAAGAAATGATATTAAATTTATAAAATGAAAAACTGCGGGAAAGCCGCTTCTGTTCAGCAATAGGAGGAGTTCTCAGATTTAATTGTTTTATGATATTTTACAACTACCGGTCTGCCTTCACCAGTGCGTCTTCAGTCGATGCGCGAGCATAGCCAAAATTAACAGAAAATACACGAGAACCTTATACCACTTTCAATAACTCCTTTTTATTTTAAGAGAGGTTACACATGTGATTGAGCGGGAGCGCTGTCAGGTGAAGTCACTCATGAGTAGAGTTGAACAACAGCAGGAGAAGAGAGAAAAAAGGAATACGCTCGGGGTGTATACACCCGAGCATATTCATGGTGAAGTCATCGGGAAGATCGCGAGCAGCTTTTATTATGTTAATTGTGATGAGCGGGTTGATGATGTCGCTGATGAGTTGAATCTCCATGAGGATATTTTTGCCGTGGGAGTCGTGAATGGAGCGAGAAAGGCTATTGGCGTCATAGTCCGAAAAGAGCTCTTTGATACGTTGAGCAAGCAGTACGGGAGAGCGCTGTACCGGGATAAGAACATCGGCAGCATGATGATGCAAACCACTATGTTTCACTATCGTGCCAACGTTCTCTCCGTCACCGATGAACTGTCGACATTCCTGAGTACCCAGGCAATCAGATACTACCTGCTGTTGAATGACAGCGGAGAATTTGCTGGTATTTTTTCAAGCAAGGATCTCCTGATATATCTCTCGTCGATAACGCAGAAGGATATACTCCTCGCCAAGCATCTCCAGTTATGCATCGTCAGGGAAGAGCTCGAATACCGAGAGGATAGGTGTCACTTCTTCGGAGCTGTTAAGATGGCGAAAGGCGTTGGCGGTGATTTTTATTCTATTCAACAATATGCGCAGGGGAAGTGGATAGTGAGCATATGCGATGTTGCCGGAAAGGGAATGCCGGCAGCGTTGATCTCGGTTCTGCTCAGTGGAATGTCAAGTGTTTTCAATTTCTCCGATGGGCTCAGGGAATATCTTAACAGACTCAATAAATACATTTACAACACCTTTAACCTGGAGAGTTTTCTTACGGGTATTTTCATAGATTTCGATGATACGATGGGTAAAATACAGATATTCGACATGGGGCATTCCTACTGCTTCCTTTACCGAAATGGTCAACTTATGCAGATCAAGTCGAGGAACGACAATATGCCCATTGGAATCCGCGAGGATCTCGATCCGAAGATGAATAGGTACACACTGATCCAAGGGGATCTCTTAATACTGCTGACCGACGGGATTGAGGAGCAGAAGAACCCACAGGGTGAAATTTACGGGATGAACAGGGTGTATCGGGTGATAAAGAAATACGGCGGAAACGGGTTGAAGAGAATAAAAGATGAGCTTATTTCAGATCATGAACTTTTTCGAAAGAATCAGCCGCAGCGCGATGATATGACGATGATCTTTCTGCGATATACAGGAAAGCCCCTCCATGCTCGCTGATATATATCTGGTGATAAGAAGATATTATAATCAGAGCGCTTTTGGGTAAACGAGATCCTCCTCTATTTCCCTCTGTGTTCCTCTTGAGCGGACACAGAGGGAAAATCTTTCACTTCAGCATACACCGATTCATTCTGGTACATTTATTCAGATGATGCTATTCGTGACAAATGCACATATGCATGACGAAGAGATATCGGATGAGATGGCAAGAGCGGCGACAGTACTTGTATGGCGGTTAAATGACTCCTGCTGAACTATACTGTGATGTGAAATTATTCCTTATGGTAGTATTCTCAGCACCTTTATCGATTTGTCGTCACAATATGCAGTGAGTCTCATCGTGCAGTAGTGTTCCAGTTTTACAACATACACGAGCAGCCGGTAGAGCTCCCTCCCGACCGTTCTGTGTATGTTTTTACGTGCGTAACGATAGGGAAGCGCATTGAAGAGATAGACTGAAAAGCTCTGCACGATGATGGTGAGAATCTCCCATAATCGTATTTGCATCATTCGCATTCTCCAGTGGCGTGGATACTTGTTCTGATCGAATACAGCATGCTACCTGTCTGACTGAAGTGTCTGTCATGCGAATAAAGTGTCGATAAAGGTTCTATAAAGTTTCTGTTAATTATGAGGGAACAATCTGCCTGGAAATATTTTTAAATAGTAAGCTCATGCTGATAGACTTCGACGGTGAAGGTTGTCCCTTTCGATGAGGGTCTCACACTGATATCCCAGTTCAGGAGATCTATGGCATGCTTTACGATCGATAAACCCAGACCGGTGCCGCCGGTTGAACGGGATCGGCTCTTGTCAACACGGTAGAACCGCTCAAATATCCGTTCAACAGATTCCTCGGGAATACCGATTCCGGTATCGGATATGGAAACGATAAATGCATTGGATTTATTCTTGGCCTGTATGGTGACGGTTCCGTTTTCCCTGTTGTAGTTTATCGCATTGTCAATGAGGTTAAAGAATACCTCTTCAGAGAGGAAGCGGTTGCACTTAACGGAATCGTCAATGGCATCGATATGATTTATGATTTCAATATTTCTCGTTGCGGCCTTTGGCGAGAGCACTTCGATACAGTTATTAATAACCTTTTTCAGGT
>Ga0180431_10001170_pt1 | contig 36837 bp, 34 predicted proteins | sample SS_ome_11_FD_132459 | JGI IMG/M metagenome (GOLD analysis project Ga0180431, IMG submission 132459) | Hypersaline lake sediment archaeal communities from the Salton Sea, California, USA - SS_1_MS_1 metaG | ecosystem: Environmental > Aquatic > Non-marine Saline and Alkaline > Hypersaline >... | reverse complement strand
CGCCGCGGTGGTGATCGTGTCGCACGACCGGTGGTTCCTCGAGTCCACGGCCACGCAGGTCCTCGATCTCTCGGCCGGACGGGCCAAGCTCTGGCCCATGGGGTATTCCGCGTTCCGCCGCGCACGGGCAGAGGACGCGGCGCAGCAGGCTGCCGCCGCAGAACGCCGCCGCGAGGAGATGGAACGACTGGAGCGCTTCGTCACGCGGTGGCGCGCGGGAACGCGCGCGCGGCAGGCCAAGTCGCGGGCCAGGCAGCTGGACCGCCTCGCGCCCGTCGAGGCCCCCTCCCGCGAGAGGTCCCTGTCGTTCGGCTTCCCGAAGACCGAGAGGCCCGGCCGCGTCGTGCTCGAGGCGGATGGCCTGCGGGTGGAGGTGGCGGACCGCGTGCTGGTGGACGGCGCGGGATTCACGATCGAGCGCGGGCAGCGGGTGGCCGTGGTGGGCCCCAACGGCGCGGGCAAGACCACGACCGTCGAGACGCTCCTCGGCATGCGGGACGCCGCCGCCGGTCGCGTGAGCATGGGGCACAAGGTGCTGCCGTCGTACTTCAGCCAGCACGCGCGCGAATACGACGAGCGGATGACGCTGGCCGAGACCGTGAAGGCCGGCACGTCGCTGACCGAGACCGAGGCGCGCCGGCTGCTCGGGCGGTTCCTGTTCACGGGGGAACTGGCCGACCGGACGGTGGAGGGGCTCTCCGGCGGCGAGCGCCGGCGCCTGGGCCTGGTGGCCCTGGTGGCCGAGGGGGGCAACCTGCTGGTGCTGGACGAGCCCACCAACCACCTCGACGTCGAGAGCCGCGAGGCGCTCGAGGATGCCCTCCTGGCCTACGACGGCACGGTCATCCTGGTGTCGCACGACCGCGCGCTCATCGATGCCGTGGCAACCCACACCCTGGCCCTCGAGGAGGGGACGGCCGTGATGCGCGCAGGCGGATACGCGGACCTGGTGGCCGCGCGCGACGCGGATCCGCCGCCCGCACGGGCCGCCGCGCCGCGCCCCGCGGCTCCCCGGGCATCGCAGCGCGCGCGCGCCGATCGGCCCGGGAACGGACGCCTGGCACGCGAGGTGAGCAAGATCGAGTCGCGCATCGCGCGGCTCGAGGAGGAAATCGCCGGCGTCGAGGACGAGGTCGCCCGCGCCTCGACGCAGGGCGACCTCGATGCCGTGGCCACGCTCGGCGAGCGGCATCGCGCCCTGCAGGAGGACCTCTCCTACGCGATGGCCGAGTGGGAGGACCGGGCGGCGCTGATGGTGGAGGGGGGATGAACGACCTCGGCTTCCATGACGACCTGTACGAGCGCCTGGCGCCGCTCTGCACCGCGGTGGCGGTGCTCGCCGGGGACGAGGTGCCCGAGTCGGACCTGACCGGTCCGCTGGGGTTCGTGTCGGCCGGGCGCATGGCCATCGTGGTGGACGCCGAGGCCGGCCGGCAGCGCACGGCCGCGCTGCTGCAGGAGGGTGACGCCGTGGTGCTGCCCGCCGGTGGCTGGCCGCGGGTGCCGGGGGCCCGGGTGCGCGCGGCCACCGACGCCGAGCTGCTGGTGCTGGATGGATCGCTCGACGACGTCCTGTGCTCCGACTCCGCCTTGGGCGCCTGGGTGCTGCGCGCGGTGGCCGCGGCCGTGGCCGACCGCGAGTTGTCGGTGGCCATCGCGCTCGAGCCGCGCCTGGAGCGGCGGCTGGTGCTGAAGCTGCGCCAGCTCGCCGAGCGATGGGGGAAGGTGACGCCGGAGGGCGTGAGGCTCGACCTGAGGGTGACCCACCAGGAGCTCGGCGACATGATCGGCGCCGCGCGCGAGAGCATCACCGTCGCGCTCGGGCGCCTTCAGGAGCAGGGGGAGATCATCGTCCGGCGCAGGACGGTGATCCTGCGCGGCATGGAGGATCAGGCGGGCACGGCCACCGACACCGCGTAGCGGCCGGACGGATCGGTGTGCCACGACGCCGTGCGCAGCCCCGCGTCCGCGTGGATGGCCTCCACGGCATCGCGCGTGAACTTGCAGGAGATCTCGGTACGGATGGTGGAGCCGGCCTCGATGGGCACCACGATCCCCAGCCCCGCGATGGACCAGCGGATGTCGCGCCGCGCGCGCAGGTGCATCTCGATGCGCGACGCGCGGGCGTTCCACCTCGCGACATGGGCGAAGTCGTCGGGATCGGCGTCACCCGCGAACGATGCGTTGATATGCCGGACGATGTTGCGGTTGAACTCCGCCGTGACCCCCTCGCCGTCGTCGTAGGCCCGCACGAGCACCTCGGGGTCGTGCGCCAGGTCGGTGCCGAGCAGCAGGCAGTCGCCGGGCCCCAGCAGCCTGGCCAGCCGGCGCATCATGGTGCGACGGCGGGGCGGCTCGAGGTTGCCGATGGTGCCGCCCAGGAACGCCACCATGCGCCCGGCGCCGGATCGCCTGCGGGGGATGCGCGAGAGGTGTCGCGAGAAGTCGCCCGCGATCGCGTGCACGCGGGTGCCCGGGTAGGCCGCCGCGATGTCCGCGGCGCTCATGGCGAGCATCCCGGGGCTGATGTCGAAGGGCACGTACCGGCGCAGGGTGCCCGCGCGCTCCATGGCGTCGAGGATCGCCCGGGTCTTGCGGGCGGCGCCCGAGCCGATCTCCACGAGTTCGGCCGGTGCGTGGGCGGAGATGACGTCGTCCATCGCGGTATCGAGGATCAGCTGCTCGGCGCGGGTCTGGTAGTACTCGTCGAGGTCCGTGATGCGCACGAAGAGGTCGCAGCCGGCATCGTCGTAGAACCATCGCGCGGGGATGGTGGGTCGCGCGGCGGTGAGGCCGCGCCGCAGCTCGTCAGCCGCGGCGGCGTCGTCCCCGGCGGCCACGTGGCAGTCGAGGCGCCACGGCAGCACGGCGCGCGTAGTGGGCGGTGACTCGACGGGACCGCTCATGCGGCATCCCATGCCAGGCGCATGCCCGAGAAGATCTGCCGGCGCTGGGGGAGGTCCCAATTGCGGAAGGTGGTGCGGGCCGCAATTTCCTGCGTGGCCCACGATCCGCCGCGGAGCACCCGGTAGCCATCGCGGAAGAATGGCTCCGCGTACTCGCGGTAGGGGAACGGCCGGAATCCCGGGTAGGCGTCGAACTCGGTGGACGTCCACTCCCAGACATCGCCCAGCATGTGCGCGCAGCCCGACGGCGCGTGCCCCGCCGGGAACGCCCCCGCCCGCGACGGCCGGAACGTGCGCTGCCCCAGGTTGGCCCGGCCGGCGGACGTGCCGTGCCCCCACGGCGCCCATGCGTCGTCGGCCGACGATGGGTCGAACCGCGCGGCGAACTCCCATTCGTGCTCGGTGGGAAGGCGCGCGCCCGCCCATCTGGCGTGCGCCTCGGCCTCGAAGTACGACACGTGGCACAGGATCTCGGACGGGTCGAGGGCCTCCGTGCAGCCGAACCAGGTCCGGGTCCACTGCCCGTCCCCCTCGTCGCTCCAATGCAGCGGTGCGGTGGCCCCGCACTCCTCGCGCCAGGCCCAGCCCGCGGTGCTCCAGTGGCGCGGGTCGGCATACCCGCCGTCGGCCATGAACTCCAGGTGGCGGCCGATGGTCACGGGGAAGCGGTCGAGGCGGAATGGCGCCACCTCGCGCACGTGCGCGGGCCGCTCGCAGTCGAGCGCCCCGCGACCGCCCGTCGCTCCCATGACGATCGTGCCGCCGGGGATGTCCACCGGATCGGGCCCCCGGGTGGCGGTCCCCGACGGCGGCAGGGCGTCCGCGCACGGCGAGTACGCCCCCGCCGGCATCAGTTGCAGGGTCTGCAGGAGCGTCTCGTCGTGCTGCGCCTCGTGCTGGGCGACCATGTCCCACACGAAGCCGCCCGCAGTGAGCTCGGGGCCGTCGGGGGACATGTCGGTGCGCTCGAGCACCGCCAGCGCCCGCGCGCGCACGGCGTCCATGTACTCGCGCGACTCGTGCCCGTCGAGGATGCGGATCGCGCCGCGGACAGCGCGGGGGGTTTCGAAGGCGTCGTAGGTGGCCTGCAGGTCCGGATGCAGCGGGGCATCACCGACCAGCCGGGTGACGAGCCACAGCTCCTCGTAGGCGGCGATGTGCGCGAGGTCCCACGCCGGGGGGCTCATGATGGGGTCGGGCGTGCGCGCCAGCCATTCGGCATCGAGCGGCGCGACGAGGTCGAGGGTACGGTGACGTACGGCCGCAAGGCGGTCGGCGATGGCCGGGGCGGAGGTCATGGCGTCACCTTGGCGCATCCGCCGCCCTGCAGGGCCGCTGGATGGCGGTGCCGGACATCACTTTGTGAGCGAGGTCACTCCGTCGACAGGTTCGGGTCAGCCTGCTGGGTGACGGGATGGATCGCCAGGAAGTGGTCCTGGGGCGAGGCGATGAGGGGCTCGAGCCCCGCGGCCTCGTGGTCCTGCCCCGACGCGACCAGGGCGTCACGGTATGCCGACAGCAACTCCGACACGTTCAGGGCGTCCTCGCCGCCCTCCTCCACCTGCACCATGCTCACCTTCGCGGCCTTGGACAGCCGGCGCCGGATGGCGGCCTCGTCGAGGTTCCAGTCATCCTCCTGGCGCACGTACACGACGCCGCCGGTCATTCCCGAGCACAGCCAGGGCCCGGGATCGCCCAGCACCACCGCGCGGCCACCGGTCATGTACTCGAAGGCGAAGCCCTTGCAGTTGGCCCGCGCCCCCAGGGATCCCGTGCGGTCATCGATGGGACCCTCCGGCTGGCCGCCGAGCACCATGTCGGCGCCCGACAGGCGGATGCCCGCGCGGGCGTCGGCGTCGCCCTGGATGAGGAACAGCCCGCGCTGCGCGCCGTACGCGAACGACTTGCCCACGTGGCCACCCACCCACTCGCCCGAATGGGAGCGGGCCTTCAGCACCTGCACCTCGCCGCCCAGGGAGCACTTGCCCACGCCGTCCTGCGCGCCGCCGGACACGCGGATGCGCACGCCCTCCACGTTGAAGGCGGCAAGCCCGGACCCCGTGGCGGCGCCGTCGGTGAACTGCAGGTCCACCAGGGTGCCCGCGCTGCCCTCGGGAGCCGTCTGCGCCACGCGCGCGGAGAGCTCGTGCGGCGTGCGAAGGCCCGTGCGCGCACGGGCGATGATGCCCGCGAGGTCGGTACCCAGGTTGCGGTCGCGGGCGGTCAGCTCGCTCTCCTCAACGGCCAGCACGGTCGCCGCCTCGAGGGCCTCCTGCGCGGCATCGGGGGCGCGGTGCGCTGGAGGCGGACTGAAGGGCCGGAAGTAGCGCTCGCCATCCTCCGGGGCGCCGATCACGCGCCGGGCGGTGGGGGTGAGCAGGCCGTCGAGGTCCATCTCGGAGTGGTGGGTGATCTGGGCCAGGCGGTCGGCGCGACCCACCAGGTCCTGGACGTTGTCCACGCCCATCTCGCCGGCGATGCGGCGCATGGCCTCCCCCATCTCGGTGAAGTACCGCACCAGGCCCTCCACGGCGGGCTCGTACGTGCGCGGCACGAACCGCTTGAGGCCGCGGTGCTGGGCCTCCTCCTCGTCCATCTGCGTGGCGATCCCCACGTGGCAGGTGTCCAGCTGGCAGCCGCGGCAGATGGTGCAGCCGATGGCCACCATCGACGCGGTGCCGAAGCCCAGGCGGTTGGCGCCCAGGCAGATGAGCTTGATGGCGTCGGCCGCGGTGCGCAGCCCGCCGTCCGCCCAGATCTCCACGCGGTCCCGGATCCCGGCCTCCACCAGGGCATGGTGCGCCAACACGGTGCCGAGCTCGCAGGGCAGGCCCGCCCGGCGAAGCGCATGCAGGCGGGCGGCGCCCGTGCCGCCGTCGAAGCCCGAGAGCGTGAGCACGTCGGCACCCGCCTTGGCGATGCCCACGGCGATGGTGCCGATGCCGGGCACCACGGGCACCTTGACGATGACCTTGGCGTAGGGGTTGGCGGTCTTGAGCTCGTCGATGAGCTGCGCCAGGTCCTCGATGGAGTAGAGGTCGTGGTTGTTCGATGGGCTGATGAGGTCGGAGCCCACCGTGGCGTTGCGGGCCGCCGCGATGGCCTCGGTCACCTTGGAGCCGGGCAGGTGGCCGCCCTCACCGGGCTTGGCGCCCTGGCCGATCTTGATCTCGATCCACTCGCAGGCGTTCATGAGAAGCGACGACACGCCGAAGCGCCCGGAGGCGATCTGCACGCCACGGTTCTTGGGGTACTTGCCGTACATGTCGCGGATCTCGCCGCCCTCGCCGTTCATGCACAGCATGTCGGTGCGGTAGGCGGCTTCGGCGTACGCCCGGAACGGGGTCTCGCCCTGGCTTCCGAACGACATCGACGAAATGACGTAGGGGAGCTCGTGGTCCCCCACGCGGCTCGACACGCGGTCGGACGGAAGGCGCTCCCCGTCGGGCGCGAGCTGGATCCCGATTGCGTGGCGCAGCGCGACGGGCTGCTCGTCCTCGAGCGCCTGGCAGGTCTCGGCGAACTCCTCGTAGCCGCGCTCGCTGTTGGCCACGCGGGCCAGGGCCTTCCACACCTTGGGGTACATGCGCGGGAGCTTCACCTTGCCGGGGCTCTCCTCGCCGGCGCGGATCTGCCGGCCCTGCTCGGCGAGGACATCCAGGCGCGCGAAGTCGAGGCCCCGCCCCTCCGAGGCGCAGAACCCGGGGATGCCCAGCACGTCGAGCACCTCGGGTGCGATGCCGATTGCCGACACCAGGCGCCCGTACCCGCGCACTTCGTGGATGCCCAGGGTGGAGATGACCTTCTCGATGCCCTTCTGCAGGCCGTCCAGCAGGCGGTCCGCCGCCACCTCGGGCTCGGGTGAGCCGACGAGGGCCTGCTCCAGCATGGCGTAGGGGCACAGGGCATCGGCGCCGAAGCCGAGGGCCACCATCACGTCGTGGACATTGCGGATGCCCACCGCCTCGAGGACGATGCTGACGCGCCGGCGAAGGGCCACGCCCTCGTCGTCGCGGGCTTCACGAAGGGCCTTGTCGACGGCGGCCACCGCCAGCAGCGGGTCGGTGACGCGCTGCTGCGGGCTGGCCAGGCGGTCCTCGAGCACCAGCACCTCGGCGCCCGCCGTGACGGCGTCCACCGCCGCCCGGCAGAGGTAGTCGATGTGCTCGCGGGTACCGGCCGGGTCGCCGAAGTACAGGGGCAGGCGGGCGTACCGGTCGCCCCAGGCGGCCTCCACGTCCTCCATCACGGCGACGCCCTGGCCCGCGGCCACGCGCCGGAGTTCGGCCAGGCTCACCTGCACGCCGGGTCGCATGGCGCCGAGGATGACGGGCATGCGCAGCTCGCAGCGCTGCGGGGGCTCGGGCTCGACGCCCTCGATGGGCGGGCGGCGCCCCAGCACCACGCGCGTCGAGAAGTGCTCGACCTCGCGCTCGCGGTCGATGGCCGGGTTGGTGACCACCGCCACGGTCTCCTGCAGGTAGTCCGAGACCGGGAGCGGCACGGGGGAGAGAGGGCCGAGCGGACCGTCCCAGCCGAGCGATCCGATGGGCTCGGCACCGCGGTCGGCGTGGAACTGCACCTGCTGCTTGTCGCCGTCGATCCACCCGGCCGAGGCCAGGAGGGCGTCGAGCGGCAGGTCGGTGGCCGCGGCGTGGGCGGATCCGTCCACGCCCACGGGCTCGAGGCCACCGGCCAGGCGGGCACGGGCCTCGCGGTGCGGAAGGCCGCCGCGGGCGCTCGCGCGCGCGTGCACCTCGCGCTGCACCTCGGGATACGTGAGCACTCGGGGCACGCCGTCGTCGTCGGTGATGAGCGCCACCTTCTCGCCGGGGGCGAGCGGCCGGGGATCGGCCGTGAGCTCGTGCACGGGCACGATGCCCGGCTCGGACGAGGCCACGTAGAGGTCGTCGGTCTCCACCCACCACAGCGGCCGCAGGCCCAGGGCATCCACCGAGAACACCATCTCGTCGTACGCGCGCGCCGCAAGGGCCACGGGGCCCTGGGAGTACGGGCCCCACGCCTCGCGGTAGTGCACGTAGAGGTCCTGGAGGTCGGTGGGAAGCCGGTGGACCTCCCCGAGGATGGGCGGGAACGCGAACTCCACGGCCTCGATGAGCGACAGGCGCTTCTCGAAGATGAGGCCCTCGAGCAGGCGGTTGAGGTCCTGCGAGTCCGATCCGTCCCGGGTGATGGGCAGCCCGAGCTGGCGGCACTGCTCGCGCAGCTGCGCGATGGTGTTGATCTCGCCGTTGTGGCCGAGGATGGCGAAGGGCTGGACGCGGCTGAAGGTGGGGTACGTGTTGGTGGAGTACCGGTTGTGGGCGATCACCCGCGACGAGCCGAACGCGGGGTCGGCGAGCTCGGGGTAGAAGCCCGGCAGCACCATGGGCTGCCCCAGCACCTTGTACACGCAGTCGTTGGCCGAGAATGACGCCACGTGGCACGTGAGTTCCTGCTCGACGGCCACCATGGCGCGGTAGCACTCGCGCGAGGCCGTGGCGGCGTCGGCGGCCAGCAGGGCAAGCTGCCAGAACACCGGCGGGTTCTCGGCGGCCCGCGGGCCCAGGGCGCCCCGGTCGATGTCGCCCTCGCGGCTGAGCAGCACCTCGAACCCGTGCAGGCGCGCGATGTCGATGAGGCGCGGCAGCTCGGAATCGGCCTCGGCGGCGCCCTCGAAGAACAGGTGCGCGATGACGAACCGCGGGTCGTCGGCCAGCGCCGGGTCGAGGCCCTCGCCGGCCAGCCGCGCGCCCCAGAGCGGACGCGGGATGTCCACCTGCAGGCCCGATCCGTCGCCTTCGCCGTCCACGCTGCCCGCCCGGTGCACCATCATGTCCAGGCCCAGCAGGGCGCGCTCGATGATGTCGTGGCTCGGCTTGCCGTCGCGCGTGGCGAAGGCCGCCAGGGCGCACGCGTCGTGCTCCGTGAGCTCGGGAAGCCCGGGGGGAGGGGTGGTCGCGAACGGCGCAGGCGTCGTCGTCAAGAAAGGCCTCTCTGCTGGAGTGGAACGTGCCGGCGCAGGACCGGGGCGCCGGCGGACCGAGGTAATAGTGAAGCCGTCCGGGATGCCCCTGTCAACGGGTGACATGGCCCTGAACCGGGTTACCATGCGCCCCGTTGAGCGAACCGGTCCGTGACCCCGAGATCGTCGAGGCCCGATGCCACTGGCATCCGGACCGCGAGACCCTCATCTCGTGCTCATCGTGCGACCGGCCGATCTGCCCGGATTGCGCCCGAACCGCGGCGGTGGGCCTGAAGTGCCCCGACTGCGCGGGTGGCCCCGCACCTGGGTCGCCCGGTGCCCTCGTGCGCGACCTAAACGTGGGGCAGCGCACCGGCGGCGCGCCGATCACGGTGGGGATCATCGGGGTGTGCGTGGCAATCGCCATCATCGAGCTCGCCCAGGGAGTGACCATCGCGGGCGCCAACGCCGGGATCGCCCTGGACCTGGGGCTGTTCGGCCCGGCCGTCGCCGATGGCCAGTGGTACCGCATCATCACGTCGGCCTTCGTGCACGCGGGGCTCATCCACCTGCTCTTCAACATGATCGTGCTGTGGTGGCTGGGCGGGGCGCTGGAGCGGTACGCCGGATCGCTGCGGTTCGGCTCGATCTACCTTGCCAGCGTGGTGTGGGGCGCTGCCGGCGCACTGCTCTTCGCCCCGAACGCGCTCACCGTGGGGGCCTCGGGCGGGGTGTACGGCCTGATGGCCGCGCTGCTCGTGCTGGAGCGGCAGCAGGGGATCTCCCTGCTGGGCTCGAGCGTGGGCGTGTTCCTGCTGCTCAACCTCGCGATCACGTTCATCATCCCGGGCATCTCGATCGGCGGCCACCTGGGCGGCTTGCTGGGCGGCTTCCTGGCCGCGGTGGTGCTGTCGGGGCTCGGTCGCGGGCACATGGCCTACGGGCGCCTGGCGCCGGCGATCGTGGCGGGCGTGGTTGCGGTGGTGGGCGGCGGCTTCGCCCTGGCGGTGCTGGTGGCCTAGGGGGCTTCCACCAACCGGTGGGCGTGCCCGATGAGCGCAGCCGTGAGCGCCACGGCGGCGTCGATGTCGTCGGGGTGGCAGGCCTCGACGGCCGTGTGCACGTAGCGGGTGGGGATGGAGATGCACCCCGCGATCGCCCCCCGACCGGTCATCTGGAGGCTGGCGGTGTCGGTGCCGCCCTTGTTCGACACGTGGAGCTGGTAGGGGATGCCCCCCTCGTCCGCCAGGGTGATGAGCAGGTCCACGAGGCCCCGGTGGCCGATGGCGCTGGCGTCCATCACCCGGATGGCCGCGCCCTCGCCGAGGCGCGTGGACGGCCCGGTTGCCGGGGTGCCCGGGCCGTCGTCGGCCGGACAGGTGTCGATGGCCACGGCGATGTCGGGGGCAATCCGGTGCGCTGCGGTGCGCGCACCGCGGAGGCCCACCTCCTCCTGGGCGGTGGCGGTCGCGTGCACCTCCATGCGTGACGGCCCGGCCTCCCGCAGGGCCTTCAGCATCACGTACACGCCCACCCGGTCGTCGAGCGCCTTGCCCGAGACGAGGTGGCCGACCGTCGCGAGGTCGCGCACGCGCGTGACCACGTCGCCCTTGCGCACCCGCTCGCGGGCCTCCTCGCCCGGCAACCCCAGGTCGATCGTGAGGTCGTCGATCTTCGGCGCCTTCGATCGCGCGGCCTCGTCCAGCAGGTGCACCGGGGTGGACCCCACGATGCCCAGCAGGTCCTCCCGCCCGTGCACCAGGACCCGCTGGCCCACGAGCGTGCGGGCGTCCCAGCCCCCGAGGGGAATGAACGATGCATACCCGCGATCGTCCACATGGGTGATCATCAACCCGATCTCGTCCATGTGGGCCGCGAGCATGAGGCGCCCCGCCGGCTCGCCGTGGGCGGCGCGAACGCCATCGATGCAGCCCATCGCCAGGTCATCCACGCGGTCGCATGCGTCCTCGAGGTGGCGGCGCACGATCGCCCGCACGCGGTCCTCGGCCCCGGGGGGCCCCGATGCCTGCGTCAGCTCGGCGAGGAGGGGGATGTCCACGGGCTAGGCCCGGGTGCCCGTGGGCGCATCGGCGAAGGGGTCGCGGATGGCCCAGAGGGCCAGGTTGGCCGCGACCAGGGTGACCACGCCCGGGATGAGCCAGATGCCGCCGCAGGCGAGGAAGCCACCGCATCCACCGACGTAGAGCAGGGCACTGGCGAGTGCGGGGGATCGTCGGGCCACGATGGCGCCACCCACCGTGATGAGGGCCATCAGGAACGCCACCGCTCCCGCCACGCCGCCGGCCCGGTAGTCGAACGTGTAGAAGACGCCCCCCAGCGACGTGACCTCGAGCGCCACGAAGGCGGCGAACACGCTCAGCACGGCCCCGATGGCTGCGAGCACGGCGCAGACGGGCCTCAGGCGCTGCTGCAGGCTCACGGAGCGGTTGCTCATGCGCAGTCCAGCACGAGCTTGCCGAAGTGCTCCCCGGCTTCCTCGCGGGCGTGGGCCGCCGCGGCCTCGCCCAGCGGGCGCACGCTGTCGATGACCGGCACCCATGACTGGGCATCGACCGCCGCCAGGAGCTGCCCGAACTCGGCGGGGCTGCCCATGGTGGTCCCGAGCAGGCCCACCTGGCCCAGCGTGACGGGGCGCACGGACATCTCCACCGTGGCGCCGCCGGTGCCCCCGAACACCACCACGCGGCCACCCGGCGCGCAGCTGTCCACGCTGCCGGCCCATGTGGAGCCCACCGAGTCGATCACCACGTCCACGCCGCCGCCGTTGGCCTGCTTCACGGCGGCGGGCCAGTCGTCGCCGGCAGTGGCGTAGTTCACGCCTGCATCGGCCCCCAGCGCCGCCGCCGATGCCAGCTTGTCGTCGGATGACGAGGTCACCACCACCCGGCAGCCCGCGGCCTTGGCCAGGTGCAGCGCGAACGTGGCCACGCCGCCCCCGATGCCGATGACGAGCACCGTCTCGCCCGGTTGCACGCGGGCACGCGAGAACAGCGCACGCCAGGCCGTGAGGCCGGCCAGCGGCAGGGCCGCGGCCTCGTGCCACGACAGGCGCGCCGGCTTGGGAAAGACGTTCTCCGCCGGGATGACGATCTTCTGCGCATAGGTGCCCTGGTCGGGCCCCCCGAGGATGCGGAAGCGCGGTCCGGGGGCCCGCTGGTCGTCGCCCCACGCGAGCGAGGGGAGGATCACCACCTCGTCGCCCTCGGTCACGCCGGACACGCCCGCGCCCACGGCGCTCACCACGCCGGCCCCGTCGGATCCGGGGGTGAGGGGGAGGGGGACCTTGGCCACGCCCTTGCGCACGAATACGTCACGGCGGTTGAGGGCCGCCGCGTGGAGCGTGACCACCACCTCGCCGGGGCCGGGTGACGGGTCGGGGACCTCCTCGAGAACGAGGACCTCGGGACCGCCGGGCTCGCTCATCCGTATTGCCTGCACGTGCTGTTCCTCCATGGGCGGCGTCGACGCCGGGAGGTTACCCCGCGCGGCCGGTGGTCAGTCGGAGGGGCGGGTGGCGGCGAGCATGCCGTGGATGTCCATCGTGGCGCCACCGCGTCGCCAGGACACCGTGGTGGAGCCCGTGGAGCGCCCGATCTGCTGCCCCGCCACCACCTCGGAGCCCTCCCGCATGCCGGGCGGGTACGACGCCAGGGGACTGAGCCCCACGCGGTCGCCGGACGCGCCCACCACCCAGAAGCCGATGCCCGCTGCGGTGTCTGCGGGCGCCGCCAGGCGCAGGGTGCCGGCGATGGGCGCCACCACGGCGGCGCCCGCGGCGCTGGTGATCGCCACCGGCTGGTCGCCCGCGCCGGCGTACCGCACCACCGACCCGCGTGGGGGGGCGATGGGGAAGGCGAAGCCGTCCAGCGCGGGAGGGCCGTCGGCACGCGCGGAGCCGCCCCACATGGTGACCACCCCGGGACCGTCGGTGGGCGTGACCGCCGGGATCACCTGCGGGGGCGCGGCCACGTACGCGGCGGCCGGCGCGGCGGTGGCGGCCGCGGGCGCGCACGCGGGCGCGGGATCCTGCGCCGAGGCCTGGACCGGTCGTCCGGGGTCACCGCCGAGGGTGGAGAAGAAGGTGCTCACGCCCGCGGGCCATCCGCCGTTGAGCCCCGTGGGGTCGTTGGAGGCGCCCACGGGCGCCCAGCGGGCCCCGATCTGCGGCAGCGTGACCAGTCCGTCGCCCGCGTAGCGCTTGAGCGTGCGTCCGGCCATGGCAATGGCCTCGGAGGGGTCGCCGAATTCGATGCCGGGCCCCAGGCCGAAGGGGTTGCTGATGCGCTGCGCCGGCCCGTAGGTCATGAGCATGGTCTCCTGCGCGGCGATGGCCACGAGCACCCGGGGATCGATGTCGTTGGCGAGGCCCTCGCGCACGAACGTGGCCCCCTGGCCGGCGAGCGGGCTGCCTGCCGCAGCCAATTGGGCGTCGAGTGACTGCGCATCGGCCTGCGCCGTGCAGCGGAGGGTGTTGACCCAGCCCTCGGCGGTGCCGCCGCCCGCCGCCACCAGGGCGATCCCGCCCACGAGCAGGGCGCCGCAGGTGATGCGCGCGATCCGAGGAGCAGCCACGGGGGTCAGGTTAGCCGCGCGGCACGACGGCCCGGGCGATACGGTGCGGCTGTGTCAGCGACCTCCCAGCCGTCACGCGGCGCGGCCATCGCCATGGTGGTGGTCGCCGCGCTGGCCTTCGCGGGCATCCTGGTATCGCTCGCGATCGGCCAGGTGGCGGTGGCCGGCGCCTGCGCGGTCGTGATCGTGGTCATCTGGTTCGTGCTGCGCTCCATCCAGAAGCGCGGGGGCTCGGGCTAGGACGTGAGGTCGCCGGCCCTGGCGATGCGGGCGACGGCCACCGCCAGGGCGAGCAGCATCACCACGAGGCTGGCCATGCACCACGGGCAGATGGCCTCGATGAGGAACAGCTCGGCATAGAGCAGCCACAGCGAGAACAGCACGCCGCCCACCGACGTGACGATGCCCAGCAGGCGACCCCAGAAGCCCGGCATGAGCGCCGACGCCAGCATGAACGCATAGGTGAAGAACCCCAGGTACGACAGCGACATGCCGAAGATCTGCGCGTACTCGGAGTTCTGCACCGTGGCGCAGCCGCCGCCGATGACGCACGAGGGGTCATCCCCCATGAGCTCGGTCCACGACAGGTACCCCGTGATGCCCAGGCCGAGCAGGGCGAGCACGCCCTGCGCGACCCTCAGGCGGGTGAGCGTCAGCTGACCGCCTCGATGGCGTCGAGCACCGTCGCGGGCTCCGACGCGCCGGTGATGACCCTCTTCCCCCCGGGGCCGGTGATCACGAAGGTCGGCGTGGCGTTGACGCCGTTGGCGGTGGCGCGATCGCTGGCGGCGAACACCGCGTCGCCCACCTCGGTGCCGTTGCGGTCCGACTCCCACGTGGCCACGTCGATGCCCGGGATCTTGCCCGCGATGTCGGTGAGCAGCGCGTCCGACACCCAGCCGGAGTTCTCCTTGCCCTGGTTGGCCAGCAGGATCTCGGCAAACGTGACGCCGCGGTCCTGTCGCGCGGCGGCCGCGATGGCAAGCGCGCCCGTGGACGACTCCGAGCCGATGAAGGTGAGGGGCTCGATGATGAGCTTTGCGGTGCCGTCGGCCACGGGGCCCTCGATGATCGCGGGCACCGTGGTCTCGCTGGCGGACTTGCACACCGGGCACTGCGGGTCGATGAACTCACGCACGGTCACGGGGGCACCGGCCTTCCCGATGGTGAACTCGGCCTGCGGGATGCCCTCGACGAGGTCGAGCGTCTTGGTGACGCCCACCGTCTCGCCGGCCGGAGCATCGGACGACGAGTCGCCCCCCGAGGCGCTGATGACGACGAGCGCCACGACAACGGCGATCACCACGACCACCGCACCGCCGATCAACCATCCCTTGCGTGACACTCGCGATCTCCTCGGGGTTCCCGTCAGTGGGCCGCGCAGCGCGGCCGGTGAATAATCGCACGCCTCACGTGATGTCGAGGCCCAACTGGTCGGATTGCCATGAGCCGTCCATCGGGGGCGTGGTGGCCTCGGCGGTGGCGGCGGCATCCTGCGCCAGGCGGTCCGCCCGCTCGTTGAGCTCGTGCCCCGCGTGGCCTTTCACCAGGCGGGGCCGCACGGCATGGTGGCGCGCCATCTGGGCCAGCAGCCGTTCCCACAGGTCGCGGTTGGCCACGGGCTTCTTGCCGGCCGTGCGCCAGCCGCGCTTCTGCCACGCCCCCAGCCAGTCGTCGGTGATGGCCTTGGCCAGGTACGACGAGTCGGTGACCAGCTGCACGTCCGACCCCGCGGGCGTGGCGGCGAGGCCCTCGATGGCGGCCATGAGCTCCATGCGGTTGTTGGTGCTGGGTGCCTCCGCGCCGGTGAGCACCTGCTCCGTGCCGTCCCCGGCGATCACGATGGCCGCCCAGCCCCCGCGGGCGTCGTCGGTGCCGTTGGCGGAGCATGCGCCGTCGGTGATCACGGTGAAGGCGGCTGGGGTACCCATGGGCGCGCAGCATAGATGCGCCTTCCGGAGCACCTCGTGACCCATGCGCGCGCGGGCGGGCCATACGGTGGGTGCATGGCCGCTCTCGTGCTGCTGGTGGCGCTCGTTCCCGTGATCGTGGCCGACCTGCGACGGCGCGTCATCCCCGATGCGATCACTGGCCCGGCGGCCGTCGTGGTGGCCGTCTGCGCCGTGGTGCCGGGCGGGCGGCCGTGGTGGGGGGCGCCCGTGTCCGCCGTGCTGGTGGCGGCTCCCCTCCTGGCGCTCGCGGTCGCGAGGCCGGAGGGCATGGGCATGGGCGATGCCAAGCTGGCGGGCCTCATCGGCGCCGCGCTCGGCGTGGTGGCGGGGCTCGTGGCCGTGCTCGCGGGGCTGGTGGCAGCCGCCGCGTGGGGGGGCGTGGTGGCACTGCGACGGAGGGTGCCCGCGTCGTCGGTGGGGCTGCCGCTCGCGCCGTTCCTGGCGGCCGGGGTGGTTGCCGTGGTCGGTCCGGGGGTCCTCGTACACTCGGCGCATGCCGCAGTCGGTCCTCACACGCATCTCCCCGGCGCGTCCGTACGACCTGCGCACGTCGGCGGGGGGGAGCGCGGGGGGCACCCGCAGGTGGCATGGCGCCGCGGTGGTGATGGCGCTGCCCACCGCGGCGGGGCCCGCACGGGCCGCCGTGCGCCAGAGGCCGGATGGCGACCTGGAGGTGGCGGCGGCGGGGCCCGATGCGGCAGCCGCGCTCGATGCGGTGCGGTTCGCGCTGGCCACCGACGTGGACCACTCGGAGTTCCTGCGCATGGCGCGACGCGACCCGCGCATGGCGCCGGTGAGCGTGCGGTGGAGTGGGTTCCGCCCGGCGCGGCTGGGGAGCGTGGCCCATGCGGTGGTCGCCGCGGCGTGCGGCCAGCTGGTGAGCGGGCGCCAGGCGGCGCAGATGGAGCGGGCCATCGTGGGCATGACGGGCGAGCGCGTGGCGGACGACCTGATCGCCTCGCCGTCGGGCCGCGCCCTCGCCGGCCTGCAGCCGGCCCGCGCCGTGGCGACCGGACTGGCCGCGCGGCGGGCATCGGCCATGGTGCGGTTGGCCCGCGGGGCCGACCTGGATGGGCTGCGCCGGGCGAGCACCGGGTGCATGACCGCCCGCGTGGTGCGCGAGCCGTGGCTGGGCCCCTGGAGCGCGGGGGTCATCGGCACGTACGGGCTCGGGCGCACCGATGCGCCGATGGTGGGCGACCTGGGGCTCATGCGCATCGTGGCGGCCGAAAGCGGCCGCTGGCCGGAGGCCGGCGAGACCCTCGCGCTGGTGGAGCGCTACGGCGAGTGGAGCGGGCTGGCGAGTGCGTACCTGCTGCGGCATCCCCTGGCGCGCGTGAAGCAGGGCACGCAGCCGCAGCGCGTGGCCTGACCCCCGGGCGGGACATGTCCGCGTGGGCGGTAGACTGCCCGCCCGATGGCGCTCACCTACCGCACAGCCGGCGAGTCCCATGGTCCGGCCCTCACCACGATCATCGAGGGCCTGCCCGCGGGCCTGCCCCTCACGCCGGATGACATCGACGCCGACCTGGCCCGGCGGCAGCTTGGCTACGGGCGCGGTGGCCGCCAGAAGATCGAGACGGATCGGGTGCAGGTGACCGCCGGCATCCGGCACGGGCGCACGCTGGGAAGCCCCGTGGCGCTGATGGTGATGAACCGCGACTTCGCCAACTGGTCCGAGGACCGGATGGCCATCTGGGAGCCCGCCTCGGAGGTGGATCCCATCACGCTCCCGCGCCCGGGGCACGCCGACCTGGCGGGCATGCAGAAGTACGAGACCGACGACCTCCGCAACATCCTCGAGCGCGCGAGCGCCCGCGAGACCGCGGCGCGCGTGGCCGCGGGCGGGGTGGCCAAGGCGCTGCTGCGGCGCTACGGCATGCAGGTGCGCAGCCACGTGGTGCAGGTGGGTCCCGAGCAGGTCACGCAGCGCGACGACCTGGCCCTGGCGGACTTCGACGGCGTGGATGACAGCCCGGTGCGCGCGCTCGACCCCGGTGCGTCCGACCGCATGCGCGCGGCCATCAAGGCCGCGGGCCAGGACAGCGACACGCTCGGCGGCATCTTCGAGGTGTGGGTGTTCGACCCCCTCCCCGGGCTGGGGTCGCACGTCAGCGGCGACGCGCGCCTCGATGGTCGCATCGGCCAGGCAATGCTGGGCATCCAGGCCATCAAGGGCGTGGAGCTCGGCGCGGGATTCGAGCTCGGGCGCATCCGCGGCAGCCAGGCCCACGACGAGATCTTCTGGTCGGAGGAGCGCGGGTACCACCGGCGCACCAACCGCTCGGGTGGCCTGGAGGGGGGCATGACCCACGGGGCCCCGCTGGTGGTGCGGGCGGCCATGAAGCCCATCGCCACCCTCAGCCGCCCGCTCGCCTCCGTGGACGTGCACAGCAAGGAGGCCACGTCCGCGTTCAAGGAGCGGTCGGACATCTGCGCGGTGCCGGCCGCGGCGGTGATCGGCGAGGCCGTCGTGGCGTTCGTGCTGGCCCAGGCCCTGCTGGACAAGTTCGGAGGCGACTCCGTGGCCTCCCTCGACGCCGCGGTGGATCGCTACCGCGCGGTACTGGCGCGCTAGCCATGGCCCTGGAGCGCTGGATCGCGCTCGCCGGGTACATGGGTGCCGGCAAGAGCACGGTGGGCCGGCAGGCCGCGGACGGCCTCGGGGTGCAGTTCCTCGACGCCGACGACCTGGTGATGGCGCACGCGGGGCAGGACATACCGGAGATCTTCGCCCAGCGCGGCGAGCTGTGGTTCCGCCGCACCGAGGAGGACCTGATCCGCGAGAACCTCGAGGCGGACCCCGGGATCCTCGCCCTCGGCGGCGGCGCGCTCGGCAGTCGGCGCACGCGCGACCTGCTGGCCCGCACGGCGTGGGTGGCATGGATCCGCGTCGACCCGGAACTGGCATGGGATCGCGTGGGCGGCCGCCCCGGTCGTCCGCTCGCGCAGGACCGCGACCGGTTCATCCGGCGCGCGGCCGAGCGCGAGGGCGTGTACCGCGAGGCCGCCGATGTGATCCTGGATGGTTCGCAGCCCCCGGAGGAGGTCGCCCGCGCGCTGGTCGGCTGGGCCACCGGCGGCGGCCCCGAGCAGGACCGCGCCGGGTGAGCACGGCGCTCACCGATCCCGCGCTGGTGGCCCGCATCGGCGGGCGCGAGGTGCCGGTGCACCTGGGCCCGGGCGTGCTCGCGCGGGTGGGCCCCCTGCTGGCCGCGCGCGGTGAGGGCGATGGCGCCCTCGTGGTGGTGGACGACGGCATCGCCGACGCCGGCGAGCGCGTGGCGCGCGCGTGCCGGGACGCCGGGCTCCGCGTGGCCGTCGAGGCCGTGCCGGCGGGCGAGGCGTCCAAGACGTTGGCCGAGCTGGAGCGCCTCGCGCGCGCCGCGGCACGGGCGGGCATACGCCGTCGCGACGCCGTGGTGGCCGTGGGCGGCGGGGTGGTGGGCGACCTGGCCGGGTTCCTCGCGGCGTCGTACCAGCGGGGCGTGCGCCTGGTGCAGGTGCCCACGACGCTGCTTGCCATGGTGGACTCGTCGCTGGGCGGCAAGACCGGCGTGGACCTGCCCGAGGGCAAGAACTACGTGGGTGCGGTGTACCAGCCCGAGGCCGTGGTGATGGACACCGCGGTGCTGTCGACGCTGCCGGCGCGCGAGCTCTCGTGCGGCTTCGCCGAGGTGGTGAAGTACGGGCTCCTGGTGGGCGGCGAGCTGATGGACATGGTCGCCGCATGGCCCGAGCTGCCCGGCCCCGACGCCCCGCTGGTCGACCTGATCCGCCGGTGCGCCGAATGCAAGCTGGACGTGGTGGCCGAGGACGAGCTCGACCTCGGTCGTCGCGCGATACTGAACCTGGGCCACACGGTGGGCCACGGCATCGAGGCCGCCGCCGGGTACGACCTCTACCACCACGGCGAGGCCATTTCGCTGGGCCTGCTGGCGGCGCTTCGCATCAGCGAGCAGCACCTGGGCCTCGACCCGGCATGGCGCGAGCGCACCGCCGCCACCCTGCACCGCCATGGCCTGCCCGTGCAGATGGACCCGCGGGTGCAGGTGGACGAGGTGATCGAGCTGATGTCGCGCGACAAGAAGTCGGATGGCCGGGCGCTGAACATGGTGCTGCTGCGCGCGCCGGGTGACGTGCTGACCCACCAGGACCCCGACCCGTCCGTGGTGCGGGCCGCCGTGCAGGAGATGCTCCCGTGATCCGCATCGCGCTGCTGCACGGCCCCAACCTGAACATGCTCGGGCGCAGGCCGTCGCAGCACTACGGAACCCTCACCCTGCCCGAACTCGAGGCACAGGTGCGCGCGTGGGGCGAGGAGCGGGGCATGCGGGTGGGCACGTTCCAGACCAACCACGAGGGCGCGTTCCTGGAGCACGTGCATGGCCTCGCAGGCGCAGTGGACGGCGCAATCGTCAATCCGGGGGCCTGGACCCACTACCAGTACTCCATCCGCGACGCGCTGGAGGTGATGGGTGCGCCGTTCGTGGAGGTGCACCTGTCCGACGTGGACGCCCGCGAGGAGTTCCGCCGGACCTCCGTGGTACGCGAGATCGCGCTGGCCACGGTGAAGGGCAAGGGCCCCGACGGCTACCGCGAGGCGCTGGACATCCTGAAGGCGGAACTCGCCGGGTGAGCCACGCGTCGCGCCAGGCGCGCATGGCGGAGGTGCTGCGGCACGAGGGGCTCGACGCCCTGGTCGTGACCGACCTCACCAACATCCGCTACCTCACGGGCTTCGTCGGCTCGAACGGCGTGCTGGTGGCCACCCCGGCATCGCGCGTGCTGCTGACCGATTCGCGCTACGCCACGTCGGCCCGCGCGCAGGTGCACGACACCGACGTGGAGATCGCCGGGCGCGACCTGATGGACCGGCTGGCCGGCGTGGTGCCCCGGGGCCGGGTGGGCATCGAGGCCGAGCACGTCACCGTGGCCCGGCGCGACCGGTTCGCCGATCGGCTCTCGGGGGTGGACCTGGTGCCCACATCGGGCCTGGTCGAGGGCCTGCGGGTGGTGAAGGACGAGGAGGAGCTCGACCTCATCCGCGAGGCCGCGCGCATCGCCGATGCCGCGCTCGGCCGGCTCATCGACGAGGGCTTCGGCGGCCGCACGGAGTCCGAGGTCGCGTGGTGCCTGGAGGGCTGGATGCGCGAGATGGGGGCCGACGGTGCCAGCTTCGACATCATCGTGGCCGGTGGCGCCCACGGCGCGCTGCCCCATGCGGTGCCCCGCCCCGAGCCCATCCCGGCAGACGCCCTGGTGGTGGTGGACATGGGGGCGCGGCATGCCGGGTACGCATCGGACTGCACGCGCACCGTGGCCACCGGTACGCTCCCGCCCGCGCTCGGGGAGGCCTATGCGGTGTGCCTCGAGGCCCAGCGGGCGGCCCTGGCGGCGTGCCGGGCCGGGGTCCACACGCGGGACCTCGACTCCACGGCACGCGGGATCATCGCCGACGCGGGCCTGGGGGAGCACTTCGGGCACGGCCTCGGGCATGGAGTGGGGCTCGACATCCATGAGCGGCCGTGGCTCCGCCAGGAGGGCGGGGAGGTGCTGCGAACCGGCATGGTTGTGACCATCGAGCCGGGGATCTACCTGGAGGGAGTGGGCGGAGTGCGCATCGAGGACCTGGCCATCGTCACCGACGACGGCTGCGAGGTGCTTACCCGCCTGCCCACCGACCTGACCATCACCACCACCTAGGAGCGGGCCGTGGGGGCCATCAGCAGCAACGACCTGAAGAACGGATGGGTGCTCGACATCGATGGCGATCTCGTCAGCGTGGTGTCGTTCCAGCACGTGAAGCCCGGCAAGGGCGGGGCGTTCGTGCGCACCAAGCTCAAGAGCCTGGCCAAGGGCACCGTGGTGGACAAGACCTTCCGCGCGGGCGAGAAGCTCGAGCGCGTCACCACTGAGACCAAGAACATGCAGATGCTCTACGAGGACGGCGACGGCCTGGTGTTCATGGATTCCGAGACCTTCGAGCAGGTCACGGTGCCCCGGACATCGATCGAGTCGGACGACCTGATCGTCCCGAACTCCGAGGTGCAGGTGCTGTTCGTGCGCGAGGCCCCGTTCCGCGCCGAGCCGCCCGCGTCGGTGGAACTGCAGGTGGCGCAGACCGATCCGGGGGTGAAGGGTGACACGGTGTCGAACGTGACCAAGCCCGCCACCCTGGAGACCGGCGCGGTGGTGAACGTGCCGCTGTTCGTGAACGAGGGCGACCGCATCAAGGTGGACACCCGCACCCGGGAGTACGTGAGCCGAGCATGAGCACCATCCCCGCCGAGACCGCCATCGGGCTGGTCGACGTCACCCTGCGCGACCTTGGCACCCCGCCATGGGGGTCGCGCATCGCTCCCGACGACCTGGGCGCCGCCGCCGCGGCCCTTGCCCCGGTGGGCGCGCGGGTGATCGAGGCCATGGACCCCTCGGCCGCGCGCGCCTGCATGGACGGTCGCACGGAGAGCCCGCTCGATCGCCTGCGGGTGGTTGCGCGTCATGCCGCGGCCGCGCGCCTGGGCCTGGTGGTGACGGGCCGTACCCTGCTGGGCGACGTGCCCGTGGGCGCCGGGGTCGCCGAGAGGCTCATGGCCTCCGCGGCCGTGAGCGGGGCTGCCCGGGTGCGCGCCTACGACCCGCTGAATGACCCGGACGCCCTGCGCGGCGTGGCCGAGGGCGCCCGCGCTGCCGGGATGGACTTCGTGCCCACGCTCATGCTGGGGCCGGTCCCCGATGCCGCGGACGCGCGCTGGGTGGACGAGGCCCTGGCGCTGGCGCAGTTGCCGGGGGCGTCGTCGCTGTGCATCTCGGACCTCGGCGGCAACCTCACGCCCGTGGCCATGGGGCTTCTGGTCGGCAATGTGGTGGAGGCGTGCGCGATCCCCGTGGAGGTGTCGCTGCGGGCGACGGGTGGCCTTGCGTCGATGTCGGCGCTCAGCGCCGCCCTGGCCGGCGCCCACGCAATCCATGCGTCGGTGGGCGCGGCGGCGCTGGTGGCCGGGCGCCCGTCCGCCGAGGCCCTGTACGTGGCGCTGCACGGCGGCGACCGCGAGTTCGACGTCGACGTGCCGGCGCTGGAGGAGGCCGGACGGGTGATCTGGCCGCTGGTGGCCCAGGAGCGCGTGCGTCGCGCGGCCGAGCTGGCCGGTGGCCCGCAGCTGCAGCTGCCGCCCGACCTGGCCGCGGGACTCCTGGCGCGCCTGGCCCGCCAGGGCCTTGCGGGGCGGGCGCACGAGGCCGCCGACGAGTGCGCCGCGGTCTGCGCCGACCTGGGCGGGCTCACGTTCGCGCCGCCGGTGGGCGAGGAGATCGTGGCCCAGGCCGCCCAGCACCTGCTGGACGGCGTGCGGTGGAGGGAGACCACCCCTGCACTCGCCGATGTGGCGCTGGGCGCCCGCGGCCGCCTCCGCGGCGCGGTGTCCGACGATGCCCTGGCGGTGTCGCGCGGTGCCGGCGGCACGGGCGAGGCACCGGACCTGGCCGCCGTGCTGGCCGCGGCGCCCGCCGACGTGTCGGAGGAGGACGCGGTGGTGCTGGCCCAGTTCCCCGAGTCGGGGCGCAGGCTGGTGGACCGCCGCCGGTCGCTGGCCGCGGAGGAGGCCGGCGAGGAGGGCATGGCAATCGACCGGGGCCTCATCGAGACCCTCGTGCAGGTGGTGGAGGGGGCCGGCCAGTCGGAGGTGAGCGTGGAGATCGGCGGGGCGCGCGTGACGGTGCGTCCGGCGGTGGCGGCCACGGCGCCCCTGGGCGGGGCCCCGGCCGCCGGTGCCGATGACGGCGTCACGGTGGAGAGCCCCATGGTGGGCACCTTCTACGCCGCGCCGAACCCCGACGCCGATCCCTTCGTGAAGGTCGGTGACCGCGTGGTGCAGGGCCAGGTGCTGTGCATCATCGAAGCCATGAAGATCTTCAACGAGATCACCGCCGAGCGGGCGGGCACGATCACGGAGATCGCGGTGGGCAACGCCGAGCCCGTGGAGTTCGGCCAGACGCTGTTCGTGCTGGCGCCGTGAAGCTGCTCGTGGCCAACCGCGGCGAGATCGCCGTGCGCGTCATCCGCACCGCCCGCGAGCTGGGAATCCCCACCGTGGCCGTGTACTCCACCGCCGATGCCCAGACCCCCGCGGTCGAGATGGCCGACGAGGCCGTATGCATCGGCCCCCCGCCGGCCCGCGAGTCGTACCTGGACATGCGCAACGTGATCGGCGCGGCCGAGGTGACCGGGTGCGATGCCGTGCACCCGGGCTACGGGTTCCTGTCGGAGAACCCCGAGTTCGCCACCGAGTGCGCGCGCAACGGGATCAGGTTCGTGGGCCCCGATCCCGGCGTGATGCGCCGGATGGGCGACAAGATCCAGGCCAAGGAGGCCGCCATCGAGGCCGGCCTGCCGGTGCTCGGCGGCTCGGAGGGAGGCGTCACCGACGTCGCCGCGGCCCTGGCGTCGGCCGAGGAGGCCGGCTACCCCATCCTCCTCAAGGCATCCGCCGGCGGCGGCGGCCGCGGCATGCGGCGGGTGGACAGCGCCGACGAGCTCGCGCGCGCGTTCGAGAGCGCGTCGCAGGAGGCCCTGGCGGCGTTCGGCGACGGCTCGATGTACGTCGAGAAGCTGCTCGAGGGCGCGCGCCATGTGGAGGTGCAGGTACTGGCCGACGGGCTGGGCGGCGTGCTGATCGTGGGCGACCGCGAGTGCTCGATTCAGCGCCGTCACCAGAAGGTGGTGGAGGAGGGCCCCGCGCCGAACCTGCTCGACTCCACCCGCGAGGGGCTGCATGCGGCCGCCGAGCGCGCCTGCCGTGCGTGGGGCTACAAGTCGGCCGGCACCCTGGAGTTCCTCGTGGACGCCACGGGCGATTTCTACTTCCTCGAGCTGAACGCCCGGCTCCAGGTGGAGCACCCGGTCACGGAGCTCGTGAGCGGCATGGACATCGTGGCCGAGCAACTGCGCATCGCCGACGGCCAGGTGCTCTCGCGCACCGGGCGAATCGAGGCCAACGGCCACGCCATCGAGTGCCGTGTCAACGCCGAGGACCCGGCGTTCGACTTCCGCCCGGCAGCCGGGCGACTCGGGCTGTTCCAGCTGGCCGCGGGTCCCGGCGTGCGCGTGGACACCTTCTGCCGCACCGGCGGCTACGTGCCCCCGTACTACGACTCGCTCATCGCCAAGCTGTGCGTGTGGGCCCCCGATCGTCCCCGTGCCGTCGCCCGCATGCGGCGCGCCCTGGGCGAAAGCGTGGTGGAGGGCGTTCCCACCACGTTGCCGTTGCTCGAGGAGATCTCGCGCGAGGAGGTCTTCGTGTCGGGGCGCTACACCACCTCGTACCTGGTGGAGCGCGCGGAGTTCCTGCCGTCGCTGGGCGGCGGCGGGGGTCGGTGATGACCTCCGCGGTGTCACGCCGGCAGGCGCGCCGGCAGGCGGTGATCCTGCTGTACCAGCAGGATGTGACCGGGCTTCCCGTTCCCGAGCTGGTGGAGAACGCCCTTCGTGCCGGTGACCACGCGGACGACCCGTTCACGCGGGAGGTGGTGGATGGCGTTCAGGCCGACCGCGAGGACCTGGACGCACGCATCAGCGCCGCCGCCACGGGGTGGAGCGCCGATCGCATCGCTCCGCTCGAACGCAACATCCTCCGGGTGGGGGCATGGGAGATCGCGCACGACCACGTGCCGGTGCCGGTGGCAATCGACGAGGCCGTGGAGATGGCGAAGAAGTGGTGCGGCTCGGAAGCCCCCGGGTTCGTCAACGGGGTGCTGGGCCGCCTGGCCCGCGACGCATCCGGCGAGGCCGCATGACCGCCCGCGACGAGCTGGAGCGGGCCACCCAGCGCCTGGAGGAACTCGCGCAGCGCATCTCGGACGCCGCGGACCGGCCCGCCGCCGAGGTGGAGGAGCTCGCGCGCCAGGCGGCCGACCTGTCGGCCGCCGTGGCCGAGATCATCCCCCGGGCCATCGCCGAGGCAGAGGCGGCGGCGCGCGATGACGACGTGCCGCGCATCGGCGACCCTGCCGTGGAGCCCGCCGAGCGGGCCTAGGCTCCCCCGCGGTGCGTCTCGGCGCGTCGGATGCCCTCCTGCATCGCCGCATCTGCCGCCTCCAGGCGCACGCCGGGAGGCAGTTCCACGTGCACCTCGTCCGCGGCATCGAGCCATGCGGTCCCGGAGGCCAGGTTGGCCACCAGCACGTGGCCGCCGGTCGACCCATCACGCGCGGCGGCGTGCAGGTGCCATCCCGGCACCTCGAGCCCCGCGGCCCGGGCCGGGAAGCGAAAGCCCACGAGCACGGCCTCGATGGTGCCGGCCTCCCACTCCTCCTGCATGCGCACCACCTGGTCGAGTGGCCGGTAGGGGGGCTCCTGCCGCGGCACGCTGCGCAGGCGCAAGCGGCGGAATGCGCCCTCCAGGCGCACGGCGGAAACCGCGGACGGCGCCAGCGAGTCGAGGCGAGCGAGGAGTTCGTGGTGATCGAGCGCGCCGAGCACGTGGGGAGGCCCGGGCGCGAAGGGGGTGACCACGGCGAAGGGCGTGGCGGTGGCGTGGTCGACGGGGGAGAGCGTGCGGTCCACCCGGGCCACCCGGGCCATGCCGTCGACGATCACCAGCTCGCCGTCGAGGCCGGCCAGCGTGCCAAGCCCCAGGTCGCCGTGCGCCAGCACCTCGCCCACCGTCAGGTCGCCGTCATACCGGCCGTCCATGAGCGCGGCGATGGTGGACGACTGGAAAACGTGATGCGGCGCGGGGGCATCGCGCGCTGCGCCCGCACGGTCCTCGGACAACAGGTGGAGCGCGCGCACCAAGTCGGGGTCGATCGCCATGCCGGCAGTGTGCCCGCTCATCGCCGCCCGTGCACCGGGCGGTCGTATGCTTGGCGGCGTGAACGACATCGCATCCGCATATCCGCTGCTGGCCGCGCTCGACGGGCCCGCCCCGCTGCACGACATGGACGACGCCCAGCTCGAGGCCCTCGCCGCCGAAATGCGGCAGGCCATCATCGACACGGTCTCGCAGACCGGTGGACACCTGGGGTCGAGCCTGGGCACCGTGGAGCTGACCATCGCCCTGCACTCCGAGCTCGAGAGCCCGCGGGACCGGGTGCTGTGGGATGTCGGCCACCAGGCATACGGCCACAAGCTGCTGACGGGCCGCCTGAAGGACTTCCCGACCCTGCGGCAGTACCGGGGGATGTCGGGCTTCCTGCGACGCGAGGAGAGCGAGCACGACGTCATGGGCGCCGGGCACGCGAGCACCAGCATCTCCTACGCGGTGGGGCTGGCCGAGGCCATGCGCGTGACCGGTCGCCGCGACCGGCGCATCGTGGCCGTCATCGGTGACGGCGCGATGACCGGGGGCATGGCCTACGAGGCCATGAACCACGCGGGCGACCTGGGCTCCCCGATCACCGTGGTGCTCAACGACAACGGCATGAGCATCTCGCAGAACGTGGGGGCCGTGGCCGGGGCACTGCAGAACGCCCGTCTCGATCCCATGCTCACGCGCGTGCGCACCGAGATCGAGAAGGGGCTCGGGCGCATCCCGGGCATGCACGACCTGGGGAACTCGCTCTCCAACGCCACCAAGGCGCTGTTCGTGCCCGGGCAGTTGTTCGAGGCGCTGGGGTTCGCCTACATGGGGCCGATCGACGGGCACGACATAAAGGCGGTACGGCGCGCCCTGCAGCGCACCGCCGACAGTGACCGGCCGGTGCTCCTGCATGTGCACACCGACAAGGGCCGCGGGTACGGGCCCGCCGAGGAGGACGGCGAGGCCATGCACGGCTCCGGGCCCTTCGCGGTGGACAGCGGCCGGGCCGCCGCGCCCGCGACGCCGGGGCCGCCCGCCTATACCGAGGTGTTCGGCACGGCGCTCGTGCGCGAGGCCGAGGCGGATCCGCGCGTGGTGGGGATCACGGCCGCCATGCTCAAGGGCACCGGGATCAGCCACATGCTCGCGCGCTTTCCCGAGCGCACCTACGACGTGGGCATCGCCGAGCAGCACGGCGTGGTGTTCGCCGGGGGGCTGGCCATCGCGGGCTACCGCCCGGTGTGCGCCATCTACTCCACGTTCCTGCAGAGGGCGTTCGATCCGATCGTGCACGACATCTCCCTGCAGGGGCTGCCGGTGGTGTTCGCCATCGATCGCGGCGGGCTGGTGGGCGATGACGGACCCACCCACCATGGCGTGTTCGACATCGCGTACCTGCGTGGCATCCCGGGCATGGTGGTGATGGCCCCGATGGATGAGGCCGAACTGGTGCACATGCTGCACACCGCCCTGCGGCTGGACGGCCCGTCGGCCTTCCGGTACCCCCGCGGGGCGGGTACCGGCGTGCCACTGCCGGACCGCCCCGAGGTGCTCGAGGTGGGACGCGGCGTGGTGCTGGAGGAGGGGTCCCAGGTGGCGCTGGTGGGCTACGGGTACGGCGTTCAGGTGGCGCGCGATGCCGCCGGGATCGTGTCGGAGGAGACCGGCACGCGGCCCACCGTGGTGAACGCCCGGTTCGCCAAGCCCATCGACGCCGCCCTCATGGAGGAGCTCGCACGCACGCACGACGTGATCGTGACCATCGAGGATCATGTGCTCGAGGGCGGCTTCGGCAGCGCGGTGCTGGAGGTCATCGGGGACGGGCCGGCTCACGTGGAGCGCGTCGGCATCCCCGACCGCTTCATCCAGCACGGCCGCCGCGACCTGCTGCTGGCGGAGGCGGGGGTCACGCCGTCTGCCGCTGCCGCCGCGGCGCTGTCGGCGATGGGGGCGCGGGCGGCGCACTGACGCGCGCCCCGCGGGGCAGGCACGCGCCGTGCGCGTGGCATGCATGGCTAGCATCCGCACCGTGCCTCGGCAGCGACTCGACGCGGCGCTCGTGGAGCGTGGCCTGTTCCCCTCGCGGGCGCGCGCGCAGGCGGCCGTGATGGCGGGGCGCGTGCGGGTGGACGGACGGTCCGACGTGAAGCCCGGGCTCCAGGTGGCGGCAGGGGCCGACCTGCAGGTGGATGCCGGCCCGGACTTCGCATCGCGCGGGGGACTCAAGCTGGACCATGCCATCCGGCGGCTGGGCACCCAGGTGCAGGGCGCGCGCGCCATCGACGTGGGGGCGTCCACGGGCGGGTTCACGGACGTGCTCCTGCGCCGTGGCGCGCGGGACGTGATCGCGGTCGACGTGGGGTACGGCCAGCTGGCCTGGGCGTTGCGCGGCGATGACCGGGTGCATGTGCTCGACCGCACCAACGCCCGCGCCCTCGAGCCCGCTCTGCTTCCATGGCAGCCCGACCTTGCGGTGATGGACGTGTCGTTCATCTCGTCGGCCCTGGTGTGGCCTGCGGTGGCGCGCTGCCTCTCCCCGGCGTACGGTGCCCTCGTGATGGTGAAGCCGCAGTTCGAGGTGGGACGCGACAACGTGGGCTCCGGGGGCGTGGTGCGCGACCCCGCGCTCCGACGCGACGCCGTGATGCGCGTGGCCCGCGCCATGGAGGCGGCGGGGGCCGTCATCACGGGCGCGGTGGACAGCGGAACGCCCGGGCCCAAGGGCAACCGCGAGGTGTTCGTGGCCGCCGCCGGGCCCGGGGCCGGTGCGGTGGGCGTGGACGTGGAGGCCGCCGTGGCGGCGGCCGTGGCCGAGGGCGCATGACACCGCACCGGCCCATCACCGAGCAGGCGGGCACCCGCGCGGAGCGCGTGCTCATCCTCACCCACGGCGCCGCGGAGGTGACCGAGGGAGTGATGCCCACCCTGCTCTCGGTCCTCGACGCGCGGGGCGTGGAGGTGGCCACCACCGATGAGGAGGCCGCCAAGCATCCGGCGCTGGCCGAGCGCTCCGTGATCGCCCCCACCGACCTGCGCCCCGGGGGCGCCGACCTGGTGCTGGTGCTCGGCGGCGACGGCAGCATCCTGCGCGCGCTGTCGCGCGAGGCCACCACCGGCGCCCCCGTGCTGGGGGTCAACTACGGACGCGTGGGGTTCCTGGCCAGCGTGGAGCAGTCCGACCTCGAGCGCGGACTGCGCCGCGCGCTGGAGGGCGAGTACGTGACCCTGGGCCTGCCGTCGCTCAAGGCCGAGTGGAGCGAGGGCACCCTGCAGGCGGTGAACGACCTGGCCTTCCTGCGCGGCGGCGAGTCGCGGCTGGCCGACCTGTCGTATTCGGTGGCGGGTGAGCCGGTGGCCACCGTGCGGTGCGACGGGCTCATCTGCTCGACGCCGGTGGGGTCCACGGCCTACAACCTCGCAGCGGGCGGCCCCACGGTGTCGTGGAGGGTCAAGTGCTTCGTGCTGTCGTTCATCGCCGCCCATCACCTGGACACGCGGCCCCTGGTGCTGGCGGCGGACGAGATCCTCACGGTCACCAACTCGGCCATCGCGGGCGACTGCGATGTGCTGGCCGACGGCGTGCGCATCGCCACGCTGCCGCCCGGGCGGTCGATCGACGTGGGCCTGGGCGGCGAGGAGGTCCACCTGGCGATCTTCCCCGAGTCGTCGTTCTTCCGCCGGTACCGGGAGAAGTTCGGGCGCGCATGACCCCCCGGGCGGCGCGCGCGTGATCCGCGAGATCGAGATCCGCGATCTCGTGGTGATCGAGCGGGCGCACATCGAGCCCGGGGCGGGCCTGACGGCCATCACGGGCGAGACCGGGGCCGGGAAGACCGTGGTGGCACAGGCCCTGGCGCTGCTGGCCGGAGGGCAGGCCGACCCGGGCGCGGTGCGGCCGGGCGCCCGGCATGCGCTGGTGCAGGCAACGGTGGCGGTGCCGGACGGCTTCTGGGAGTCGCTGGATGCGGACGACCCGGCCCTGCAGGTGCGCGACATGGCGGAGGACCCGGCAGAGGTGGTGGTGGCCCGCCGCGTGCCGGCGGAGGGGCGCGCGCGGGCGCTGGTGGATGGACAGGTCGCGTCGCGTGACGGCGTGGCGGCGTTCGTGGGGGCCCTGGTGCGCTTCTCGGGCCAGCACGAGCAGCGGCGCCTGGTGGGCCCCGCGGCGCAGATGGCGATCCTCGATGCCTTCGCCGGCCAGCCGGCTGTCGCCCTGGCGGCCCGCCTGCGGGTGATGCGGCGCGAGTTGGCGGCGCTCGACCGGCAGGCCGCGCAGGCGGCGGACCGGCGTGAGCGCGCCGCGCGCGAGCGCCTGGCGCTCGAGGCCCTGGTGGCCGAGGTGGACGAGGTGGGGCCCGACTCCGCCGAGGAGGATGCCCTGCGCGCCGAGCGCGGCCGCCTGGTGCACGCGGGCAGGCTCGTGGAGGCCGCGGCGTCGGCCATCGCGCTGCTCGACGGCGATGAGGGCGGTGCGATCACCGCGGCGGGGCAGGCCATGCGCGCGGTGGAGCAGGCGGCGGAGCTCGACCCCGGGCTGCACGAGGTGCTGGCGGACCTCGCGGCCGGGGAGGCCGCGCTGCAGGAGGCGCTGATCGGGTTGCGCCGGTACGCGGACGACCTCGATGCCGAGCCGGGTCGCCTGGAGTGGGTGGAGGCGCGGCTCGGCGCCTATGACGCCCTGTCGCGGCGGTACGGACCCGGGACGGATGTGGTGTGCGAGCGCGCGCGTGAGGCCCGCGCGGCGCTCGAGGCGCTGGCCGAGGGGGACGCAGGGGACGACGCCCTCGCGCGCCGTCGTGCCGACATGGTTGCCGAGGCACGCGACGTCGCTGAGCGGCTGCATGCCATGCGCGGCGAGGCCGGGCCGTTGCTGGCGGGGCGGGTGGAGGCCGAGCTGCAGGACCTGGCGATGTCGGGGGCCAGCCTGCGCGTGGAGATCGCGCGCGATGACGCGGAGGTGCCGCACGACTCCGTGGCCCTCGTGATGCGCGCCAACCCCGGGCTGCCCGAGGCCCCCCTGGCGGGCGCGGCCTCCGGCGGCGAGTTGTCGCGGGTGCTCCTGGCGCTGCACTCGGTGGCGGCGGCGGCCGAGCCCGGCGTCGCATGGGTGTTCGACGAGGTCGACGCGGGGATCGGCGGCGTGACGGCATCGGTGGTGGGGCGGCGCCTTGCCGACCTGGCCCTGGGTCGCCAGGTGGTGGTGATCACCCATCTCCCGCAGGTGGCCGCGGCCGCCGATCGGCACTACCGGCTGGTCAAGGGCACTGCCGACGACGGCCGGGCCATCACCACCATCGAGGCGGTGGAGGGCGACGCCCTGGTGGACGAGATCTGCCGGATGCTGGGCGCGGCACCCGGCGACGGCGCCGCCCGCACCCATGCCGAGGAGTTGCTGGCCCGGCGCGCCGGGTGAGGGGGTATGCTGACCTCCCGTACGGCGGTACGGGATTGGGAGGCCGGTCAGGTGAGTGAGCAGGGTGAGCGCTACGTCTTCGTGACCGGGGGCGTGGTGTCCGGCCTCGGCAAGGGAATCACCGCGGCGTCGCTGGGCACGCTGCTCAAGGCGCGCGGGTACAAGGTGTCGCTGCAGAAGTGCGACCCGTACCTCAACGTGGACCCGGGCACCATGAGCCCCTTCCAGCACGGCGAGGTGTTCGTCACCGACGACGGCGCCGAGACCGACCTGGACCTCGGGCACTACGAGCGGTTCACCGACGAGGCGCTCACCCGGACCTCGAACATCACCACCGGATCGGTGTACGACGCCGTCATCCGCCGGGAGCGACGCGGCGACTTCCTGGGCGCCACGGTGCAGGTGATCCCGCACATCACGAACGAGATCAAGGACCGCATCCGGCAGGCAGCCCGCTCGTCCAATGCCGACGTGGTCATCGTGGAGATCGGCGGCACGGTGGGCGACATCGAGTCGCTCCCGTTCCTCGAGTCCATTCGCCAGTTGCGCAACGACGTGGGCCGCGACAAGGTGGCGTTCGTGCACGTCACCCTGGTGCCGTTCCTCGAGGTGGCGGGCGAGCTGAAGACCAAGACCACCCAGCATTCGGTGAACGAACTGCGGGGCATCGGCATCGAGCCGGATGTCCTGGTGCTGCGGTCGGATCGCCCGCTCGACCCCGGCGTGCGCGAGAAGATCGCCCTCTTCGGCGGCATCGCGCCCAAGGCGGTCATCTCGGCCGAGGACTCCGACGACATCTACAAGGTGCCCATCGCCATGGAGGCTGAGGGGCTCGACCGGGTGGTGTGCGAGCGCCTGGGCCTTCCGCTGCACGACATCGACCTGAGCGACTGGCGCGCGGTGGTGCAGCGCCTTGGCGCCACGCGTGGCACCGTGCGCATCGCCCTCGTGGGCAAGTACGTGCAGCTGCATGACGCCTACCTGTCGGTGGCCGAGGCGCTCAAGCACGCGGGTCTTGCGCATGGGGTGGAGGTGGAGATCGACTGGGTGGATGCAGACGCCGCCGACCTGGCCGACCGGCTCCGCGCCTGCGACGGCGTGCTGGTGCCGGGGGGCTTCGGGGGCCGGGGCGTGGAGGGCAAGATCGAGGCCGCGCGCATCGCCCGCGAGGAGGGCATCCCGTACCTCGGGATCTGCCTGGGGATGCAGGTGGCCGTCATCGAGTACGCGCGCAACGTGTGCGGCATGGACGGCGCGAACTCCACCGAGTTCGACCTGGAGACGCCGTACCCGGTGATCGACCTGCTGCCCGAGCAGCGCCAGATCGAGGAGCGCGGGGGCACCATGCGCCTGGGCGGGGGGCCGGTGGCCCTGATGCCCGGCACCATCGTCTGCGGCCTCTACGGCGACGCCGAGACCATCCAGGAGCGGCACCGGCATCGCTACGAGGTGAACCCCGTGCTGCGCCCGCAGCTCGAGGAGAAGGGCCTGGTCACGTGCGGGCGCTCGCCCGACGGCCGCCTGGTGGAGTGCATCGAGCTCCCCGAGCACCCATTCTTCGTGGCGAGCCAGTACCACCCGGAGTTCAAGAGCAGGCCCACCCGGCCGCAGCCGCTCTTCCGGGCGTTCGTGGGCGCCGCCGCCGCACGTGCCGGGGTTGCGGGCGCCGCGGGCGACGACGTCGCGGCGTCGCGCGCCGCGTGAGCACCGTCGCCGGGCAGGAGCTGCCCGAGGTCGCCCGCCTCTTCGTCCGCCTGTGCGAGATCCCATCGCCATCCGGTTCCGAGGGCGCCATGGCCGATGCCGTCCTCCTCGAGCTCGCGCGCCTGGGCGCCGAGGTCACGCAGGACGACGCCGCGACGGCGCTGCCCCATGCCGGCTGCAACAACATCGTGGCCAGGTTCGCGCCCACCACCGAGGGCACCCCGATCATGTTCTGCGCCCACCTCGACACCGTGCCGTTGCTCGGGCCCATCGAGGTGGTGCGCGAGGGCGAGTGGCTCACCAACCGGCACGATGCCATCCTGGGCGGTGATGACAAGGCGGCGGTGGCCGTGATGCTGCACGCGATGGAACGCGTGGTGCACGAGGGCATTCCGCACGCGGGGATCGAGCTGGTCTTCACCCCGTGCGAGGAAGTGGGGTTGAAGGGGGCCGCGCACTTCGACACCTCGGTGCTGCGGGCGGCCTTCGGGTTCGTGTACGACCACACGGGCGACCTGGGGGGCATCGTCACGTCGGCGCCCACCCACAAGGAGATGGCCGCCACGTTCCGGGGGGTCGCCGCCCATGCCGGCATCCAGCCCGAGCAGGGGCGCAGCGCCATCACCGCAGCGGCGCGGGCCATCGCGGCCATGCCGCTCGGGCGCATCGACGCGGCGACCACCGCCAACATCGGCACCATCGACGGCGGATCGGCCACCAACGTGGTGGCCGAGGAGTGCCGCATCACCGCCGAGTGCCGGTCACGCGACCTCGAGGCGCTCGACCGCCAGGTCTCGGCCATGCTCGATGCCCTCGCGTGGGCCGGCACCGAGTGCGAGTGCGACGTCGAGATGACCGTGCGCGATCACTTCACCGGCTACGCGCTCGACCCCGATGCACCTCAGGTGGTGATGGCGGCCCAGGCACTGGAGGACTGCGGCATCGAGCCGCGGCACGTGGCGTCGGGGGGCGGGTCCGACGTCAACGCATTCATGCTCAACGGGTTCCCGTCGGTCAACCTGTGCAACGCCATGGTGGACGTGCACACGCCGGATGAGCGCATCCGCATTGCGGACGTCGAGCGCATGGTCGACGTGACGCTGGCCATCATCGCCCGCGCGCGCGGCGCGCGGTGAGCCATCCGCTGGACGGCGGGCGGCCCATCACGGGACTCGAGGTCACGTCGCGCGAGCCCATCTACGCGGGCGACGTGGTGGACCTCTCGGTAGTGCACTACCGCCGCCCGGCCGGGCTGGTGGTGCGCAGGGAGGTCATCGCGCACCCCGGGGCGGTCGTGATGGTGCCGGTCGAGGGCGATCAGGTGCTGATGGTCCGCCAGCCGCGCGAGGCGGTGGGGGAGTACCTGCTCGAGCTGCCGGCGGGCAAGCTCGACGTGCCGGGCGAGCCACCCCTCGACTGCGCGCGCCGCGAGCTGGCCGAGGAGGTCGGGCGCGCGGCGGGTGCGTGGCGCGACCTCGGTGGCTTCTACACCGCGCCGGCGATCCTCGAGGAGTACATCCACTGCTTCCTGGCCACGGATCTGTCGCCGGTGGCGCACGAGCCCATCCCCGAGGAGGAGATCGAGGTGGTGCCGGTTCCGCTGGCCCAGCTTGACGAGGTGATCGCCCGGGTCCACGACGCCAAGTCGCTCATCGGCCTGCTGCGCCTGCGGGCGATGCGGGGCGGAACCGGGGGTGACGCCGCCGGTCTCGGCTGATGTCACCGATGTTCACCTCCCTGGCCCCCCACCGGAGCCCCGAGCATGAGACGCCGTTCCATCATCCTGGCGGCAGCCATCCCCATTGCGGTCGCAGGCGCCGCTTCGGCAGCGACGACATCGCCCACCACGAAGTGCCACCTGCTGGGCGTCACCACGCCGGTCAGGGGCATCACCGTGTCGGGCTTCGACAGGCAGGCGGTGTGCTTCGCGGTCACCAGCGACGTGGCCGTGCAGGCCCAGTTCAGCCCGGGACGCACGGCGTGCCTGTCGCTCCCGTTCTGCTCACCGGGCCATGGCGTGTCACCCATCGCGTTCACCGGCACTCGGGACGCCGTGAACGCCGCGCTCATGACGGTGAAGGTGACCACCGGCCCGGCAGTCACCTCCGGCCTCACCGGCAGGACCACGGCGTTCCAGAAGCAGTGGAACGACCTGCCGTTCTCGGACGGCGCCGGCGCGAACGACTTCGTGAGCAGCAACCGCACGGTTGCGGTGCCTGCGGCCCAGTCCACCTTCCTCGACAGCCTCTTCACCCTCGTGGGCTTCACGATCGTCGTCAAGCCGACGAAGGCGGCCCCGAGGCAGCTGTGCCCCGGCGATCCCAGGAAGAGCCGGTTCAGCGACACGCTGGTCATGGGCGAGCCCGATCGGTACTCGTTCTCCTTCACCGAGGCCAATGGCAAGCGGATCCCGATGGAATGCGGCTCCAGGATGCAGAACCGGCTCATCACCCAGACCATCTCCGCCCCGGTCATCCAGTCCCCCAAGGCGCATGACCGCCTGGTCATCACGGCGTACATCCCGAGTTCGTCGGTGGGTAGGACCGCCGACTACCCGTTGCTGAAGGTCATCCTGCGGTTCCCGGACGGCACCCTGGAGCGCCAGGACCAGCCGAACCCGCCGCTGCCGGGCACGCCACTGCGCGAGCCCGCAGCACCCGTCGCGGTTGCGGGGACAGTCCCAGCGCCGGGACTGTCCCTCGCCCGGGACTGTCCCTCGCCCGGGACCGTCTCCCTCTAGCGGACCGTGCTCAGGGTGATGCCGTCGCCCACCGGGACGATGGCGGTCACCAAGGCGGGGTCGGACACCGCCTGCTCGGCGAAGGCGCGCATGGCCGCCACCTGGTCGGCGTCGCCGCTCGCGCCGAAGATGTTGTCGGCCACGACGATGCCGCCCGGGCGCACCAGCCGGGTGCACTCGCGCAGGTAGGCGGGGTACGACGGCTTGTCGGCGTCGATGTAGGCCAGGTCGTAGCCGGGGCCGAGGGCCGGGAGGGTGTCGAGCGCCGGGCCCACGTGGATCGTGACCTGGTCGTGGAAGCCCGCCGCGCGCAGGTTGCCGGCGGCGGAATCGGCGCGGTCGGGGTCGGCCTCGAGGCAGTCGATGTGGCCACTGGGCGCGAGGGCCGTGGCCATCCACAGCGCCGACGTGCCCACGAAGGTGCCGATCTCGAGCACCCGGTGGCCGCCGGTGGCCCGCACGAGCGCCTGCAGCAGGGCGCCGAGGTCCGGGTGGGTCATCATGTTCTCCCACTCATCACCGGCCATGCGACCCTGCAGTTCGGCAACCGCGGCGGGGATGTCCGCTGCGGCGTCGAGCCACTCAGCGATGTCGGGGGTGAGTCGCGTGCGCTCCACGCTCATCGGTTCTCCAGGTGTCGAAGGGGTGCCAGCGCGAACGCCCCGACCACGACGATCAGCCCCGCCGCCGCCAGCAGCCCGGGCCAGGTGGCCGACCACGTGACCGTGCCCGTGAGCTCGGCGCTTCGCGTGGCATCGAGGATGT